>WUUC01041766.1_pt1 | contig 11565 bp, 10 predicted proteins | sample 6278441 | NCBI WGS metagenome assembly WUUC01 (sample SAMN13675441, study PRJNA597444) | soil metagenome | isolation source: soil | place: USA: Washington | collected 2017-10 | reverse complement strand
AAGCCGTCGAAATCGATGAAGCCGACCTCACCGTCGTGCACGAGCACCTGGGGCGGTCGGAAGCTTCGGTGGCACGGAAGCGGAGGCTGTGCCGGATGAGCCTCGGCAAGCTGCTCCAGACGTCCCAGCATCGGCTCGGGAGCCTCGCCCATTCCGGGGACCGCGTTCGCGACCCGTCCGACAATGTCGCGCACCTCCTCGATCTGGTCCTTCCAGGTCACCTCCTCGCCGTACATGACGCCGGAGCGATGGAGCGCCGCGAGGCCACGCGCGGTTGCCTGCAGATCGGCGCGTAGCTGCTCCATTGCCGTGTCGTCCCTCAACTGCAGCGCGCGGATGAGGATGTCGTTGATCGAGTAGTCCTCCCGCACGGGCCCTTGAATGAGGACGTTCATCTCGGGCATGAACGCGAGCGGCTCCGCGATGGTCACATCGTCGCTGTCTCCGAGGCCCGAATCCCAGAGAGCCCGCATGCCGTTCCACGCGTTGAGCCCCTTGTGTGCGTAATAGGTCTTTACGGCGACCATGTTGGGCCACGCGGGGTCACGCTTGCTCTCCTCGTAGTCGAGGTTGTACAGGATCGTGGAGCGGCTTCCCGCCTTGTAGCGCACGACCCTTGGCTCGCATGCCTTGATCTCGATGTCGCCGTACGGTGAATGCTCCCTCATGCCGCGCTCCAAGATCGCGCGGGCCTGGACCGGGTCGGTGAGTAGTCCGAACGACGGAAGCTGGGCGTCCGGGAAGTCCATCTCGAGCGCGACGCCGAGGTCCGGGAGGGTCCCGCGCCATCCGGCCGTCCCGAAGGTGCCGGCCGGAGAGACGTCGGCGAGACCGTCGGACCCTGGAGGGTAAAGAACTCCGTGGAGCGAGTACTCGGTCGGCTCTTCGTCGCGCGGGCCCGCCGTGACCCTGTAGTAGACGTTCCAGATGCCCTTCTTGTTGCGGGAGCGCTCGAGCCGGGCGTCGTGCAACGTGAGGGAGCTCGAGGCGAACTCCGGAATCTCACGCGCGAACGCGGCGCGTATCGCCTCGGGGTCGGCCAACGCACGCAGCCATTCCGGCAACACCGCAAATCGTTCGAGGTCACCCCACATCGTCACGTTTCTCCTCTGTATGCACTGTATGCACGGCGCTGATTGTGTAGAGCTTCGACCTGGCCCGCCGTGAAGGTCACGAGCAGACGAGTCACCCGCCTCGCCTCCTCGCGGTCGCCGCCCTTCTTCGCTGCGGTCCTGGCTCTGCGCGTGATTCGGTCCTGCGCCGCGGTCGTCATGTCGCCACGGCCCCACGGGCCGGCAGCGCGTCCAGGCACCGCCATGCCTCGTCGATGAGGGCGGCGGGGAGCGGGGATTGGATGCTGCGCGCGAAGCCGCGTTGGGCCTTGCGCAGGAGCGCCTGGGCTTCGAACCACGCCGTCCGCCGGCGGAAGTCCTCGGCGTCCGGGCGCGTGGCGGCATAGTTGTCCAGGAACGCCGCATGCGCCGGAAGGAGCCACGCACTCGACTCCACCGCCGCCGCGAGCTTGGGAGACTTCAGCGAGGCTCTGATTCGAAGCTGCCTCAGCGTCGCAAGGAACGTGGCGACATCGGTTGCGGGATCAGCCCGTCCGCAGTGGTCGAAGTCGAGGATCGTCGTCGACGACCCGTCGATCAGGAACTGATCGGGTTTGCAGTCACCCTGCACGAGCCCCTTCTCGGCGCCCGTGATGCCGAGCGGGTCCAATCGGTCGCTCAGCTCGTCCACCAGCCGCATCATCGCACTCCCCAGGTCCGGGTCGACCATAGCCGTTCCGGCTGCCCGACGGGCCATCTTCTTGAGCTCAGCCGCGGCCGGGCGCTCTCGTTCCGAGCTGACGCCCAGCTCCTGGAGCTTCGCCAGGGCACTCGCCGCCTGCACAACTCCCCCGTGGCCGCGCGCGCCTTGTTCCGCGCCCCGGATACCCGGGCGCCCCAGGAACTCGATGAGCGGAGTTCCCTTGACCGGTCGCTGCAAGACCATGGGCATCTCCGGCACGAACCCGGCCGGCGCCGCGAGCGACAGCCCGTCGGGATGGAGTGCCGCGGCCGCGCTGAGCTCCTGCATCTCGTTGAACACTGAGGTCGCCTTGGCTGCGTCGTGGTAGACCTTGCCGAACAACGTGCGCGCCACCACTGCCTGGCTCTTGTCGTCGCGAAGCCATAGTCGTATGCGCAGGGTGCAGCGCCGGCCCGGGCGGTAGCGCACGGGAGTCACCTTGCACTGCACGATGCGCATCCCCTCGCGGCACTCGGCCAGGACCGTGCTGAGGTCTGCCGCCAGCGTCTCCGGGTCGAGGGCCCGCCGGAGATTGGGGAGCGCGGGATCGCTCGGAAACAGAGTGAGGACGACGCCCGCTGGCGACCGGGTGTCCCTGGACGGCTCCGTTCCGGCCCCCCACCGCAGCCGGCCCAGGACGATGTGATCGTCCAGCCGGTACAGGATGGAGCAAGCCTTGCCCGGGTCGTACTTCGCATCGATGACCTGGCAAACGGGCCGGTCCGAGATCGAGCGCGCCGGCTCGCGCTCCCTGATCAAGGCCACGAGGTGGGGCGTCATCTCGGACGCCGAGAGCGCGAGCTGGACCTGGCGGAGCTGCTCTTCGGGAACGGTCGGCGTCGTCATGCCGGCTGCAAATCCGAACGTCCCCAGATCAGCCCCTCGAAGAGCGCGGCGAGCTGACCTCCGGCGGTGCGTGCGTCGAAGTACTGCTCGACGGTGCCGCGTGCCGCGAGCGAAAGCCTCGTGTGGCGAGCGTCGTCGTGCAGAAGAGACGCAAGATGGGCAGCGATCTCGGCGACGCAGTGCGGAGCACTCAACAGCCCGTTGACGTCGTGTTTCACAAGCTCCGGAATGCCTCCGACACTTGTCGTGACAACCGGCAGACCGCACGCCATGGCCTCGATTAGAACGTTGGGGATACCGTCGCGGTCCCCGTTGTCGGTTACGAACGGCGTCAGGGCGAAAACGTCCGCCTCCAGGTAAGCGGCGACGATCTCGCTGCGGGAGCGGGCCCCGGGGAAGGAGATCTGCTCCGACATGCCGAGCCGGTCGACCAGTTCCAAGAGCCGCGGGCGCTCGGGCCCCTCCCCGTAGACGACGCAGGTAAACCGTTGGCCCTGGTGCTTGAGCCGGTAACAGGCGTGTACGAGGTCGCCGAAGCCCTTCTTTTCCACCAGCCGGCCAACCGAGAGGATTACGGGAACCTCGTTGGGCGGATCGCTTCGAGTTCGCACCGGCACTGCCAGGAGGTCCTTGCCGTGATAGATCAGCTTCACCTTGTCGCGCAGCCGCGCCGGAAGGGTCTGATCGAGGTAGTCGACGTTCGCCCGGCAACACGTCACGATCGCGCTCGCCCTTTCGGCTCTCTGGATGAGGATCGGCTTGGGGACCTGGTAGAGGTCTCGAGCGTGGGCGGTGAAGCTGTAGGAGATCCCGGTGAGGATGTGCGCGAGGAGTGCGACGAGGGTCGGGTCATGGGCGAAGTGTGCATGGAGGTGATCGGTGCCGACGCCGGTTCGCCGCTCCTCGCGCTTGAGCAGGCGGGCGAGGTAGGCCGCGTGTACAAGGCACTTGTACCGCGTGGACGCCGCGTAGCCTCGGTCGCCGTCCTTGTGAGTCGCGACGAAGTACAGGGCGCGCGCGTAGCGACGAGGTGATCCGATCGCAGCGATGAGCTGCTCCGTCAAGATACGGGCCTTGCTACCACGCGTCGCAAGTTCGAGGTAGACGGTAGGTGCTTGAACGTCCTTCACCTCGGATTGGACGATGGGCTCCTGTGGGTCCGTCACGGCGAAGATACGCAGGTTCAGGCCCATCTGCTCGAGCATGCGGATCTCGTCGAGGATGAAGGTCTGCGAAAGACGCGGATAGCTGCGAACGATGTAGGCAACAGATAGGACCCGGTCGTCGCCGAACAATCGATCGGAGGTCTGACTCATCGCAGGGCTCGACCCTCGAGTGCGTCGATCCCGGCCGCGAGCATGACCTGGAGCTGGCGAAGCTCCTCCTTGCCCTCGGGACGAGGTCTGACCCCGCGCGTTGTGCTCAGTTGCTTCGCCACCTTGAGGCACGTATAGGCGAAAAAGAACGGTAGCCGTATGTCCCTGCTCCATCCTGCGACGCGCTCGTAGGACGACAGGAAACGCTCCTGTAGGCTCGACGCGGTCTCCGCCGTGACCTCCGGCACACGGCATGCGAGCAGGCGTAGATGGGCACAGAAGTGGCCCACGTCGAAGTTGCGATCCCCGAGGCGAACCTCGTCGAAGTCGATCACTCCGAGGTTGCGTCCGACGAAGATGTGCTGGTAGTGGAAGTCCTTGTGGATGGGCGAATAATCGTCGAGGGCCACGCCACGGGCCGCGTCCTGTAGGAGGTCGACGAGCTTGCGTGCTTGCGGCTCCTCGTCGGGGTGGCGGTGCGTGATCAACGCGCTCCACGCCCGCAGGTTCACGAGTTCCTTTTCGAGGTCCAGGCGTCTGTCGAGGTCGATTCGGGCCGAGTGCAGCGCGTGGAGCCACGCGGCAACGAGCTCCATGTACTCGTACGACCGCTCGCCGGCTATGACTTCGTCCAGCGCCTGTCCCTCCTGAGGCAGCAGGACAAGCATGGCGAGCTCCGGAACGCACCCGAGCGGCCTCGGGACCTCGAGGTGATCCCGGTGCGCGAAGACCTGGGACCACAGTTCCTGCATGATCCCGTCGACCCGGGCCGCCTGTGACGGATCGGGAAACAGCTTTCCGAGAACGACCGGGCCCGCCTCGCGACCGGCTCCGCTGACGTCGTAGCGGATGAGCCCGCGGTTTCCCTGCTTGTAGGCGACGAGGTTTGCGTGCGTGACCTCGGGCGCAGAGCTGGAGTGGTTGAGTGCTGAGACGAGCGGACGAAGATTGCTCGTCATGATCTCGACGTTTAGCGCAACCTGGAGGATCGGCAGGCCCGTGGTGAACAGCGCGGAGCGGTGCCGGTGGACCTTCGACGAGGTCAGCACTTGGGCGATGCGGCTTTCTCGGAAGCGTCTCGCCTCGGAGGGCATCTGGTCGCCCACTATCTCCACGGCCATTCCTTTTCCGTCCGGTGCGACCGATTGATCCAGCCCTAAACGCAATCACGCTCCAGGCCGGCGAACCGGCTTAATATTAGGTTCAGTCCCAGCGGGCCGCCAGCGGGGAGAGGCGCCTTTTTCCTCCCCTAAACGCGGTAGCGCGGTCTCGCATTGCTCGCTAAACGGACAGGGCGGCCACGTATGCGCGCCGGCGCTGGCGGCGAGGGAGCAGGGCGCTCCGTGGGGTCAGGTCTGGCCGATCAGGTTGTAGCGGTGGTAGACGCTTCGTTGCCCCGAGCCGCGGCCGTAGTAGTGCCAGTCCGGGAAGTTGAAGTCGGCCGTGACGGCGCGCGGCAACAGAAGGGCGGCTTCGAGAAAGGACTCGAGATCGGGCACCCCGTGGATGTTTACGTCCCAGCCCTGTTCTTCGAATCGCTCGAGGATCTCGAGCAGGCGAGGTGTCGTCCTCCAGTCGACCGCGACCCGGGTCACCCCCCATTCCCGCAGGGTGCCCAGCACTTGGGCTGCCAGCGTCGGCACCGCGAGCAGGAGAGGTCCCACGAAGTCGGCCATGAACGACAGCGCCGAGCCGGGCCTCGCCTCGGAGATGAGACGCATGTTGGCCTCGCCCAGCGTCTCGATCGAGCCGAGGAAGCAGAGATCCGAGTCCTCGAAGCCTCGAGCCCCGGCGAGCTCGAGCACCCGCGCGGGAACGTCGCCGCCCTCTTTGATGTCGAGGACGACGGCCCGGTTGTTGGCGCGCAGCGTGGCGAGGCAGTCCTCGAGGAGAAAGGAGTGCTCCGAGCGCGTCCACGGCGTCTCCTGAAACGAGTCGTGGCGCAGGACGAGCTGATCGACCGGATCGACGCGAACGTCGCACTCGGCCCACTGGATTCCCGATGCCAGGAATTGCCGCAGGTTCGCCTCGTCGTTGACGCCGTGCCAGATGAACTCGACTCTCGTCCGGAGATCCTGCTCCGAGACGAGGCCGGCAAGCCCGTACGTCTTGCCGGCGACGGTGCGGGGCGTCGCCTCGCGCTGAGACTCAAAGATCGTGTCGGCGTGAAGGAACAGGATCTCTCCGCTGTCGTCCGCCTCGGCCATGGCCCGGATGTTGGCGGGCTCGTTGTCGATGACGGCGACGAGCCGGAGGCCCTGCGCGCGCAGGGCCTCCAGCCCTTCCACCTTCGACTCGAGCACGTGGTCCCATCCTCTCGGGTTCATCCACACCAGGTCGGTGTCGAACGTCACGCGGTGGGCGCGCCCGACCTCGTTGAGGCTGCGCAGAGTGAGCTGACGAAGCTCGTCGGGGCGCCCGGTGTTGAGCGCGACGCAGGTCGCAGGTTGGAGCTGGAACCAGCGGATGACGGACAGGACCCCTGCGAACGGTTGGCTGCCCGTGAGAATCGCGTCCGAGCTCCAGAAACGCTCGGCGTACCACTGCGTGACGTCGTCCTTCACGGAGGTCGGAAGGGCCATGCCGGCGAGAAACTTGTCGATGCGGCTTTCGTGCACGCTGATGTCTTGGGGGCCCAGCCCGCGGAAGTAATTCGTCGAATGCTTGCGGTCGTAGGACAGAAGAGCGTTGACCACGAGGTGTCGCATATCCAGGATCGTCCCGTCGATGTCGAAAACGATGCACAGCATGTCCTCGGGATAGGCACGGCGCAGTTGCTCGTAATGAATTGCGAGCTCGCGCATCCAGTCGACGTCGCCGCCGCCTGGGTCACCCGGCACAAGGGTTACGTCTTCGATCTCGGCCATGCTCGTGGCACCTCGGTCCTTTGCTTGCCTAGCTGTAGCGCGCCAGTGTAGGCGAGGCGCGCAAGCGCCTCGGCGGCGATGGGCCGGATCCGTCCGGCCAGGACGGGTAGCCTTCGCACGGTACTGCTCGGGCCGGGAGGGGGCATGGCGAAACGAGAGGAATGGGGCACCAGGACGGGTTTCATCCTCGCGGCGGCGGGATCCGCCATCGGTCTCGGCGACGTGTGGCGCTGGCCGTACATCGCCTACACCAACGGCGGCGGGGCCTTCTTCGTCCCGTACCTCTTCGCCTTCCTCACCGCGGGCATCCCCATACTGATCCTCGAGTACGCGATCGGCCATCGGTACAGGGGATCGACGCCGCTGTCATTCAGGCGGATCGGCAAGGGGTTCGAGTGGGTGGGCTGGTGGCAGGTCGCCATCTCGTTCGTCATCGGCTCCTACTACGCGGTGATCATCGCGTGGGCCATCTCCTACACGCTCTTCTCCTTCGGTCTTAGCTGGGGACAGGATCCCGAGAGCTTCTTTCTCACGAGCTACTTGCGCGCTCCCGCCCAACCCTCGGGGCTCGGGAGCCTCGTGCCGTCGGTGCTCATTCCCCTGCTGATCGTGTGGGCCATCACGCTGTGGGTCCTCGTACGCGGCGTGAGGCGCGGGATCGAGCTCGCGAGCCGGATCATGATGCCGGTGTTCTTCGTGCTCTTCATCGCGCTCGTGATCCGCTCCGTCACTCTTCCAGGCGCGCTGGACGGACTCAACGCGCTGTTCACGCCGGATTGGGGCGCGATGACGAACAGCGACGTTTGGGTTGCGGCCTACGCTCAGATCTTCTTTTCGCTTTCGATCTGCTTCGCGATCATGGTGACCTACGCAAGCTACCTTCCACAGAGGGCCGATCTCTCGAACACCGCTCTCATAGTCGGCTTCAGCAACTCCTCGGTAGAGCTCCTTGCCGGCATAGGAGTCTTCGGCGCTCTGGGGTTCCTGGCGGCCGCCAGCAACACGGCCGTCACGCAGGTTGCGGAGGACGGCATTCCGCTTATCTTCATAGCGTTTCCGACGCTGATCGACCAACTGCCGGCCTTCAATCAGCTCTTCGCCGTCGTCTTCTTCCTTTCGCTCGTCATCGCAGGCCTGACGTCGCAAATATCGATCGTCGAGGTCTACGTGGCCGCCATCCGAGACAAGTTCGACATGAGCCGGACGACCTCGGTGTTGGTCGGCGGAGGAGCCGCAGCGCTGGTGTCGATAGCATTCGCAACGAGAGGAGGGCTGTACGTTCTGGATGCCGCGGACCACTTCATCAACGAGATCGGTGCGGTGACGGCCGGCTTTCTCGAAGTCGCGTTGGTGGCGTGGGTCTTCCGGCAAATCAACGAGCTGAGGTCGCACACGAACGCGATTTCCGACGTGGTCGTGGGCAGATGGTGGACGTGGAGCCTCGTGTACGTCACTCCCGTCGTGCTGGCTTTCATGCTCTTCGAGAACCTGAGGACCGAATTGTTCGGGGCACAGAACTACGAGGGCTACCCGACGGGCTTTCTCGTGAGGTACGGCTGGACGGTCGTCTTGGCCACCCTGGTGTTTGGCGTGGTGGCGGCGCTCAAGCGGTGGGACGAGCAGCAGGTCGACCTCGGAGCGAGACGGGAGGTGAGTGCGTGATGGAACCCGGCGCCATCGTTCTCATGATCATCGGGATGGCGATCATCTGGGGTGGGCTCGTTGCGAGCATCGTCTATGCGATCCGCATCGGGCGCCACAGGGACCGGGGAGACTCCGGCTTCTGAGCCTCAACGCTGGGTACTGCGGCCCCCTCAGTTGCGGGCCGCCACCGCGCGGGGGGGCTGAAGGGAGTCGAGCAGCCGCCGAGTTGCGTCGCTTATCTCTCGCACCGCGGCGTTGAAGGCTTCTTCGTTGCGAATCGCAGGGTGACGGTAGCCACTCACCTTCCGCACGAACTGCAGTGCGGCGGCGTCGATCTCTTCCTCGGAAGGCGGGTCCTCGAAGTTGCGGAGTGTCTTGATACTGCGGCACATGGCTCTCGTGTCCCTCCTCTGATGTTGAGCCTCCCACCGTACCCGCCGAACGCGGGGCGGGCATCCAGGCCCCATTCCGTAGTTTCAGGAGTGTGGACTGGACCTCCCTACGGCCTCCACCGCGTCGACGAGGATGCCGGGCCTTGGCTGCATGCCGCCTCGATAACTTCGCGCACCTGCGTCCAACCAAGCGCGTGGAGGTGTTCGAGCAGGTCCCAGGCAAGATCCACGTGGCCCATGATGTAGGCCGCGTTCTCCGGGTAGTGGCGCACGCGTTCGTTCGCAATCAAGACAAAGGCCGCCAGCCGGGCCGCGACGAGGTCGCCGAGCACGCCCGCCTCGACGTTCTCTATGGGAATAACGGAGGTGTAGCCGGGGATCGCCGCCCGGGCCGCCTCCAACGGATCGGGCCTGCCCCACATCAGAGAGACGAGCGCAATCGCCAGGTCGCAGATGGCAGGGGTGTGCGTGAGATCGCCGAAGTCGACGATCCCACTGATCCTGTGCGCGTCGTCCAGCAGGACGTTGTCGAGCGTCAGGTCGTTGTGGATCACTTGCGCGCGCAGGGCTGGCAGAGTGGGGGCTACCCGTGCGTCGAAGCGATCGAGCACACCCTGTAAGAGATTCCGGCCCGTCTTGTCCGAGACCGTGTCGACGAGACGCCGAAGGTCGGGCGTGTGCTTCAGGTCCCACAGGATTCGATAGCCGGCGGCCGCGTGCCGGAAGTCTCTCAGCGCGACGCCCATGCGTGCCACCACGGAGCCGAAGTGGCGGAGCGACGCGATATCGAGGGCCGATGATGCCACCGTGGCTCCGGGAAGAAGCGTGAAGGCCCGCACGAAATGCCTTCGCCCGTCGGGACCCGCCGTCTCTGCGTGATAGGCACCTTCGAGCGTGGCGAGAGGCTGCATGACCGGCAGTCCGGGATCGCGGCGCCCGATGTGGAGCGTGGCCTCGGTCTGCATCTCGAGTGACCCGAGGTCGTCGGCGCAGTTCGAGATCTTGAGGACGAAAGAGCCGCCCTCGGCCGCGTCCAGGCGAACATTCTGGTCCCGCTCGCTGTCGAGCGCGGAGACCGAGGCGTGGAGACCGAAGATCCGTTCGGCCATTGCCCGAGCCTCCTCGAGCGAGAACGCAGGGGGTGGGGTAGCGAGCGGATCGGGGACGCGTGCGGTCGTCGGTCCATCCATGATCGGACACTAAGCCGCGCTGCGGGGCTGCGCGATGCTGTCTGGTCGAGCCGAAAGGAGAGGAATGGATTACAAGCATCTCGGTCGCAGCGGTCTAGAGGTTTCGCGTCTGTGTCTCGGGACCATGAATTTCGGTCCCCAGACGAGCGAAGAGGATTCACACGCCATCATGGATAGGGCTCATGAGTTCGGGATCAACTTCTTCGATACGGCCAACACATACGGCTGGCAGAAGGGCAAGGGCCTCACCGAGCAGATCATCGGCCGCTGGTTCGCGAAGGGGGACGGCAGAAGAGACCGAACCGTAATCGCAACCAAGCTCTACGGCTCGATGACGGATTGGCCGAACGACACGTTCCTGTCCGCGCGCAACATTCGCAGGGCATGTGACGGATCACTCCGGCGGCTGCAGACCGATCACATCGACCTCTACCAGATGCACCACGTGGATCTCAATACTCCGTTCGACGAGATATGGGAGGCGATGGACGTACTGCGCCATCAGGGGAAGATCATCTACGTCGGCTCCAGCAACTTCGCGGCATGGCACATCGTCAAGGCGCAGGAGGTCGCGCGCCGAAGGCACTCGACGGGCCTGGTCTCCGAGCAGTCCATCTACAACCTTGCCAAGCGTGAGGTCGAGCTCGAGGTCCTGCCCGCGTGCGCCGACCTCGGAGTAGGTGTCATCCCGTGGAGCCCCCTGCATGGGGGGATGCTCGCGGGCGTGCTTCGCAAGGAGCAGGAGGGCAAGCGCCGGCTCGCCGGCCGCTCGGCGGAGACTCTGGAGCGCCTGCGCGATTCCGTCGAGGTGTACGAGAAGTTCTGCGCCGATCTTGGTGAGGCGCCCGCCGACGTCGGGATCGCATGGCTCTTGCACCAGCCCGTGGTTACCGCGCCGATCATCGGCCCCCGCACGATGGAGCAGCTCGAGGGCGCGCAACGTGCCCTCGAGGTAGACCTCGGTGAGGACGACCTCAAGCGCCTCGACGAGATCTGGCCCGGTCACGAGAGCGCGCCTCGCGACTACGCGTGGTGAGCCGAGTGCCGCACGAAAGGCAACGAGAACGCATACTTGCAGGCTGCTCATAGCCCAGGAGGTCGTCGCGTGAACGTGATCGAGGTCGAGGGCCTGCGCAAGGTCTACCGACGCTTGCGCGGCAGCTCCACGGTCGCGGTCGACGGTCTCGATCTCGTCGTGGAGCAGGGCGGCGTGTACGGCTTTCTCGGTCCCAACGGCTCCGGGAAGACGACGACAATTCGCTGCCTTCTCGGCCTCGCCACGCCCTCGAGTGGTCGCTGCCGTCTGTTCGGGTACGACTCGACGACCGAGCTGCATCGCGTGATCCGTCGTGTGGGATCGATCGTCGAGGCCCCCGGCCTCTTCCCGACGTTCTCGGGCCGGCGCAACCTCGAGCTATTGGGCGGCATCTACGACATCTCTCGCGTGCGCATCGACGAGGTCCTCGAGACGGTCGGGCTTGTCTCGAGGGCGGGCGACATCGTCAAGGGCTACTCG
>WUUC01035660.1_pt1 | contig 11565 bp, 12 predicted proteins | sample 6278441 | NCBI WGS metagenome assembly WUUC01 (sample SAMN13675441, study PRJNA597444) | soil metagenome | isolation source: soil | place: USA: Washington | collected 2017-10 | reverse complement strand
CGTCGATGACCGGCGGGCCGCCCGCGCCGCCCGCCTCAGCGCGATCGTCGTCGCTCACCGGCGGAGTGTGCTCGACGGGAGCGAGGGCGGCAAGCGCGGGCGCGGTGTGCGATCGCCCGCCGCGTAGCCCTATTCCTCCGCGTCGTCGCCGGCGCGGGCGCGGTCCTTGGCGACCTCGTTGACCACGGCTCCGACCACGACGACGACGATCACCGCGAGCAGCACCCAGTTCTTGATCCGCACGACGTCGCCGACCCATCCGGGCAGGTCCGGCAGCGCGACCGGCGGAAGGTCGACGTCCGGCAGCGGCACGACGCGCAGGAGTACGTTGACGGCGACCACGGTCGCGAGGAAGCCGGCGAGGCCGGCGGCGACGGAGCGTGCTGAGCGGTTCTTGTCGTCGGCCATGTCCCCATGATCGGCCAGGCGTCCCGGCGGCAATCGGCCAGGCGGCGATTTCACCTTCGACTTTGGTAGCGGCGACGACGGTCGAGCGGCGGGCTGCGGCTACGCTGCGCGCGTGTCGACCGGACCCAGCGCCGACGTCGCGGCTCGTGCGCGGGCGTGGCGCCACGCGACCCACGCCGCCGTCTGCGACGTGCTCGAGCCGTGGGCGCACGGCACCGTGGCGCGCGCCACGCGCTACCCGGGCTACTACGACTTCAACGTCGTGCGCGTGGAGGACGACGCCGCGCTCGGCGTGGACCAGCTCGTGGCGTTCACCGACGAGGCGCTGGCCGGGCTCGCGCACCGCCGCGTCGACTTCGACGTCGTCGAGGCGGCGGACCGGCTGCGCGCGGGCTTCGAGGCGAAGGGGTGGAGGTCCACGCGCCTCGTGTGGATGCGCCACGAGGTGCAGACGTCCGCGCCTGACGCCGCCGTGGTCGAGGAGGTTCCCTACGACGCGGTGCAGGATCTTCGCGCAGCCTGGCACGAGGAGGACTTCCCCGGCGTCGACCCCGCCGATCACCCCACCGACGCGCGTGAGGTGGCGATGCGGCGCAACGTCCGGGTCCTCGCCATGCACGAGGACGGCGTCCCGGTCGCCTTCGCGCAGCTCGAGCTCGTGGACGATGGTGCCGAGGTGACGCAGGTGTACGTGCATCCGGAGCACCGCGGCGGCGGGCGCGGCACCGCGATGACCCGCGCTGCGATCCAGGCGGCCGGCGACGTGCGCGATCTGTGGATCGTCGCCGACGACGAGGACCGCCCGAAGGAGCTCTACGCGCGGCTCGGGTTCCGTCCCGCCTGGACGACCATGGAGTTCCTCCGGCTGCCCTGACGCGACCGCTTCGGTACGGGCGCCGGCCGCGTTAGCATCGGCGTCGACGCCGTCACCGACCGCCGCTCCGGAGACGTCCGCAGCGCCGACATCACGCCCGCGCCGGGCGGTGCGCGGCACCGGCCGGCCGAGCCGCGAGGGCCGCTGGGTCATCGCGGGGGTGGTCCTCGTCGTCGTGCTCCGCCTGCCGTACCTGTCCGTGCCCTTCGGCGTCGACGAGGGCGGCCTCGCATACGTCGCGTCGCGGTGGGATGCCGGGGGCGGCTCCCTGTACGGCGCCCACTGGATCGACCGGCCGCCGCTGCTGCTCGCGCTCTTCCGGCTCGCCGTCCCGGGAGCGGAGGTCGGGATCCGAGCACTCGCCGCCCTCGCCGCGATCGCGCTCGTGATCGTCGCGGCGGCCACGGCCCGCGAGCTCGCGGGCGACCGCGCCGCCCGGACCGCCGCGATGCTCGCCGCCGCGCTGGCGGGATCGGTCGCGCTCATGGCGGCGTACGCGCCCGCCGAGCTGCTGGCCGCCGTCCCGTCCGCCACGGCCGTCCTCTGCCTCGTCCGCGCGCATCGCACCGGGCTGGCCCGCTGGCTCGTCGCGGGCGGAGCGCTCGCGGCCGGCGCGCTGCTCGTCAAGCAGTCGTCGGTCGACGCCGCCGTGGCGGGCGCCGCCCTGGTGCTCGCCTCAGCGGGACGTGACGGCAGGGGCGCCCGCCGCGCGCTCGCGTTCGCCGCGGGCATGGCGGTGCCGCTGTCGCTCGCCGCCGCGTGGCAGGGGCTCGCCGGTCATCCCGCCGGCGCGCTGCCCTACGCGCTGCTCGGGTTCCGCCTCGACGCGCTCGGTGCGCTCGCCGGCCTGGACCCGCGGCTGGGCGAGCGGCTCGGCCGGCTCGCGGAGCCCGCGCTCGGCTCGGCGCTCGTGATCGTGCTGCCGGTCGCGCTGGCCGGCGTCGTCGCCCTGCGCCGCGACGCGGTGCTGGCCTGGATGGCCGCAGCCTGGCTCGCGGCCGCGGGCGCGGCAATGCTCGCCGGCGGCAGCTACTGGGCGCACTACCTCATCCAGCTCGTCCCTCCCTGCAGCGTGCTCGCCGCCGTCGCGCTCGCGGGCGTCCGCCCGTGGCGCTGCGTGGCCGCGGCCGGCGCCGTCGTCGCCACCGTGGCGATCGTGAACGCCGCTGAGGCGATCCGCGTGCGCGAGCGCACGCCGCAGGCACTCGAGCTCGCGGCCGCGACCTTCGTGCGCGACCACGCCCGCGCCGGCGACACGCAGTACGTCCTCTACGCGCGCGCCAACGTCCTCTACTACGTCGACCTGCCGTCGCCGTATCCGTACGCGTGGAGCCTCATGCTCCACGCGATCCCGGGCGCCACCGACCACCTGGACCGGCTCCTGGCGGCGCAGCGGCGCCCGACCTGGGTCCTGCAGTGGCAGCCGGTCGGTGCCTGGGGCCTCGATCCCGGCGGCCGCACGAAGGCGCTGCTCGCCGAGCACTACCGGCGGGTCGCGCCGTCCTTCTGCGGCCGTCCGGTCCACGTCTGGCTGCGGCGCGACGACGACCGCGTCGTGCGCGCCCGGCCGCGCGTGTGCCCGCCGTTCCCGCCGGCTCGGGGGTCCGGCGTGTCGCGGCGGCCTGGCGGCGGGCCCGTGGGCGGCCCGCGCGGCGACTACGCGACCGTGGCCGGCTCGCTCTGAGGCGCCGTTGCGTAGGCGGCGAGGAAGGCGTGCACGGCGGCCGTGACGACGCGCTCGGCCTCCGCGTCCGCGGGCGGGTCGAGCTCGCCGGTGAACATCGCCCGGTGCGACGGCGTCCACAGCACGAGCCCGGCGAAGTGCGCCGCGGCGACGGAAGAGTCGTCGAGCGCGAGCCAGCCCCGAGCGGCGAGTCGTTCCAGCGCGACCGCGACGGTCGTCAGGCCGTGCTCGAAGCCCTGCTGGTAGTACAGCTGCCCGAGCTTCGGGAACCGCGTCGCCTCGCCCACCACCAGCCGCCGAAGCGTCATCACCTCTGGGTGGAGCATCGCGCCGAGCAGGCCGTGCGCGAGCTCGCGCAGCGCCGTCTCGGCGTCCGCCGTGTCGCCCGCCGTGACCGCGGCCCCGGCGATGTGCGCGTCGGCCGTCTCCATGGCGTCCAGCACGAGCGCCTCGAACAGGCGCTGCTTGTCGGCGAAGTGCTTGTAGATCGTCTGCTTCGACACGGCGGCGCGCGTCGCCACCTCGTCCATGCTGGTGCCGAGATACCCCTGCCGCAGGAACAGGTCGGCGGCCGCGGCCAGGATCGCCGCGCGCTTGCGCGCGGAGCGCTCGGAGAGGTGATCCGGCGGGATGGCCGCGTTCTTCCGCCCGGAGCGGCGCGGGAGGGGGCCGGACGCGGCGGCGGACTCGGTCATGACGGGTGGATAGTACTGGACAGTCTAGTTCTGATGCGCTATCCAGTACTCCGGTCCTCATCCTCCTCGCGCCTTCGCCCGTGCCGCCCGTCCAGCGCCGGCGAACGATGGGTTTCCTCGCCCCGGGCGATCGGACGACCACAACGAAAGGAGACCGGATGCGAAAGCTGATCGTCTCGGAGTACGTGTCCCTGAACGGCGTCGTGGAAGCGCCGGGCGGCGAGCCGGGGCACCCCCACAGCGGCTGGGCCATGGACTACCACGGGCCCGAGATGCTGCAGTACAAGCTCGACGAGGTTCGCGAGGCAGAGGCGCTGCTCCTCGGGCGCGTGACCTACGAGGGCTTCTCGGCGGCATGGCCGCCGCGCGACGGCGAGTTCGCCGACAAGATGAACTCGATGCCCAAGCACGTCGTCTCCTCGACGCTCTCGGAGCCGCTCGAGTGGGAGAACGCGACGGTCGTCGGCGGCGACGCGGCCGCCGAGGTCGCGAAGCTGAAGGACGGCGACGGCGGGCCGATCCTCGTCGCGGGCAGCGCGACGCTCGTCCATCTCCTCGCCGAGCGCGACCTCGTCGACGAATACCGCCTGGTGGTGATGCCGGTCCTCGTCGCCGACGGCGCGCGGATGTTCCCCGACGTCGACCGGAAGCGGCCGCTCGCCCTTGCCGACACGCGGCGCTTCGACGACGGAGTGCTCGTCCAGACCTACCGGCCGGCCTGACCCGGCCGGCGACGGGCCGTGCTCAGCGGCGGACCGGCGGGTGGCGCCGCGCGCGCCGCGCGCGCGGGTCGCGCTGGGCTCCGCCCGCCGGTGCGGCGGCGTCGGCGACGTGCTGGCCGAGCAGCGCGCCGAGGGCGTCCAGGGCCTCCGTGCGGGTGCGGAAGGGCCGGGCGAGCAGGTCGTTGCGGCCGAGCAGGCGCGACGACCGCTCGCCGACCGGCACGAGGACCCAGCCGGACCCGAGCGCCACGAGGCGGAACGGGTGGCCGATGACCTCCCACGTGCGCGTGCGGCCCGGCTCAGACGCCAGTCGCCGTACGCGCAGCCTCGGCCGCGTTGTGGTGATGCCCGCTGGACCCATGCTCATTCGACACGCCCCGGAACCTGAAGTTACGGCACGGAACCGTTCGTCCGCGCCAACACACCGCCAGTCGGTGCAAAGCCGCCGTCGAACTGCAAGAACTGGCAACCGCGTCTTCGGTATCGCGCCGGGCGTGCGGTACTCGAGCAGTGGCTACGCCGGGGCGCCGCCGGGTATTGGACCAGTCACTCGGACTTGGGAGAGAGGTCACGAATGGTGCGACGCAACGTCCTGGCCGCGGCGGCGGCGATCCTTCTCGGGCTGACCGCGGCGGGCTGCGGAGGCGACGATGAAGGCGGCGGCGGCTCGGGCGGCTCGGGCACCGGCGAGTCCGGCTCCGGCGGGCAGGTCGTCAAGAACGCCAAGGTCATCGACCTCGCGTCGATGGACAGCGCCAAGGGCACCGTCACGTACTGCACCGGCAAGGACACCACCGGCGAGACCAAGGAGTGGTCGAAGCAGTTCAACGCGAAGTACGAGGCCCAGGGCCTGCGCGTGAAGATCTTCGAGTTCCCGGCCTCGGCCGACGAGCAGCGCCAGCAGTTCGTCCAGCGCCAGGAGGCGAAGGCCGCGGACTGCGACGTCTTCCGCTCGGACGTGATCTGGACCGCCGAGTTCGCGTCGCAGAACTGGCTGTACGACCTCACGCCGTACGTCGAGCGCATCAAGGACCGCTTCATCGCCGCGCCGCTCGAGACGGCGACGTTCGACGGGCGGATCTGGGGCGTCCCGTCGTACACGAACGCGGCGCTCCTCTACTACCGGACGGACAAGGTCTCCGAGGTGCCCGCGACGTGGCAGGCCCTGTACTCCCAGGCCGCCGACCGCGGCGGCATCGTGTTCCAGGGCGCCGCCTACGAGGGCCTCACGTGCGACTGGCTCGAGCTCGCCTTCGCGGCGGGCGGGTCGGTCCTCTCCGACGACGGCACGAAGGCGACGATCGACTCGCCGCAGAACGTCGCCGCGACGAAGCTCATGGTCGACGCGGTCAAGAACGGCGCGGCGCCGCGGGCGGTCTCGACGTACATGGAGCCGGAGTCGCTCGCCGCCTGGCAGACCGGCCGCTACGCCTTCATGCGCAACTGGCCGTACGCATACGGGCTCAGCCAGGACACCGACGAGCTGAAGGGCAAGTTCGACGTCGCGCCGCTGCCCGCGTTCGAGGGGGCAGGCCGAGCCAGCATCCTCGGCGGCGGCAACAGCGTGATCTCGGTCCACTCGAAGAACCCGGGCGGCGCGCTCGCCGTGGTCGACTTCCTGGCCTCGCAGGACTGGCAGACGACGCTGACGGCCGAGTTCTCGCAGATGTCGCCGATGAAGGCGACCTACGACCAGGCCGAGGTCAAGAAGGCGATCCCGTTCAGCGACGACGTGCGCAAGGCGATCGAGCAGGCCCGCGCACGGCCGGTGTCGCCGGTGTATCCGCAGATCTCGCAGGCGATCTACGACAACGTCAACGACGCGCTCGCCGGCCGCCGGTCGCCGGAGGACGCGATGAAGCGCGCGCAGTCGCAGATCGAGCGGGCGCTCTCCACGTTCTGAGCGAGCCGTCACCCGCCGAGCCCGCGGAGGTCGAGCCGGGCGATCCGCTCGGGATCGGCGAGCAGGTCGATCTCGACGATCCGGCCGTCCCGGACCGTGAAGCCGATGACGGCGTACGGGCGTCCGTGCGGCGCGACGACGACGCCCGCGGCCCCGTTGACGAGCGCCGGACGGGCGGCGCCGGCGAGGTGCGCGAAGCGCATCGACTGCTCCGCCACGGTGCGCGCGCCGCGGATCTCGCGCGATCCGGCCGTGCGCAGGGCGCCGCGGTCGACGCGGAACAGGACGTCCGGATCGAGCACGGCGACGAGCGCGTCGAGGTCGCCGCCGCGCGCGGCCGCGAGGAACGCGTCGACCACCCGGCGCTGCTCGCCCAGGTCCGGGTCGCCGACCGGCGTGGAGCCCTGCACCCGGCGCCGCGCGCGGCTCGCGAGCTGCCGCGCGGCGGCCGGTGAGCGCCCCACGATCGCAGCGATCTCGTCGAACGGCACGGCGAACATGTCGTGCAGCACGAACGCCAGGCGCTCGGCCGGCGCGAGGCGCTCGAGCACGACGAGCAGCGCGAGGCCCACCGAGTCGGCGAGCAGCGCCTCGTGCTCGGGATCGACGTCGTCCTCGGGGCTCACGATCGGCTCCGGCAGCCGCCCGAGCGGCTCCTCGCGGCGTGAGGTGCGCGAGCGGAGCATGTCGAGACACACCCGCGCGACGACCGTCGTCAGCCAGCCGCTGAGGTTCTCGATCGCGGCCGCGTCGGTCCGGCTGAGGCGCAGCCACGTCTCCTGCACGGCGTCGTCGGCGTCGCTGACCGATCCCAGCATCCGGTAGGCCACCGCGCGCAGGTGCGTGCGGTCGGCCTCGAATCGGTCGGCCAGGAGGGCGCTGTCGGTCACCGGTCACATCCTCTCGTCGTGCTCCGTCTAGGAGGTGACGAGCCCCGTCCAGACGATGTGACAAGGAGTTCGATTCCCGTGGCACGCAGATGGTGGACCTTGATCGCGGTCTCGACCGCGACGTTCATGCTCCTGCTCGACATCACGGTGGTGAACGTCGCCCTGCCGTCGATCCGCGAGGACCTCGACGCGAGCTTCACCGACCTGCAATGGGTGGTGGACGCGTACGCGGTCGCGCTCGCCGCGCTCGTGCTGACGGCCGGGTCGCTCGCCGACCGGCTCGGGCGCAGGCGCGTCTTCAACGCCGGGCTGGCGATCTTCACGGCGGCCTCGCTGCTGTGTGCGCTCGCCCCGGACGCGACGTTCCTGAACGTGTCGCGCGCGCTGCAGGGCATCGGCGGCGCGGCGATGTTCGCGGTGTCGCTCGCGCTGATCGCGCAGGAGTTCCCCGCCGGCCGAGAGCGCGGCGTGGCCATGGGCATGTACGGCGCGTCGATCGGCGTGGCCGTCGCCGTCGGCCCGCTCGTCGGCGGGGCGCTCACCGACGGGCTCGGGTGGGAGTCGATCTTCCTGCTGAACGTCCCGGTCGGAGCGGCGGCGATCGCGGTGACCGCGGTGAAGGTGCGCGAGAGTCGCGACCCGCACGCGAACCGCGTGGACTGGGCGGGCGTGGCCACGTTCAGCACCGCGCTGCTGCTGCTCGTCCTCGCGCTCGTGCGCGGCAACGACGAGGGCTGGGGAAGCACGCTGATCGTGGCGCTGCTGGCGGGCGCGGCGGCGGCGCTGGCCGCGTTCATCGCGATCGAGCGGCGCGTGCGCGAGCCGATGCTGCCGCTCGGGCTGTTCCGGCGGCCCGCGTTCACCGGCGTGCAGATCGCCGCGTTCGCGGTCTCGGGCTCGATCTTCGCGCTGTTCCTCTACGTCACGCTGTACCTCCAGAACTACCTCGGCCTGTCGCCGTTCGAGGCCGGCCTGCGCTACCTGCCGATCACGCTCGCGAGCTTCGTCGCCGCGCCGATCGCCGGGGCGCTGCTGTCGCGGGTGCCTGCCCGCGTCCTGCTGAGCATCGGACTGGCGGGGGTCGGCGTCGGCCTCCTGCTCATGGGCGGCATCGAGGCCGGAGCGGAGTGGACGACCATCCTGGGCGGAGGGCTGGTCGCCGGCGCGGCGGTCGGCCTCATCAACCCGGTCATCGCCGACGTCGCGGTGAGCGTGGTGCCGACGAGGCAGAGCGGCATGGCGGCCGGCATCAACGACACGTTCCGCCAGGTCGGCGTCGCGGTGGGGATCGCGGTCTGGGGCGCCATCTTCGTCGGCCGTGGGTCCGACCGGGTGGCCGAGCTGACCGCGGGCACGCCCGCCGCGACAGGCGACCGGCCGCGCCAACTCGTCGAGGCCGCGTCGTCCGGCAGCCTCGACCAGGCCCTGGCCGCAGTGCCCCCCGACGCGCGAGCGTCGGTGGCCGGCGCCGCGCGCGAGGGCTTCCTCACCGGCCTCAACGACGTGCTGACGCTGGGCGCGCTGCTGAGCCTCGCCGGGGCCGCGCTCACGCTGTGGCTCGTCCGCGAGCGCGACATCGAGCGCCACGCGCCGGCGGTCGGCGGCGAATCCGACGGCGTCCCGGAGCCCGTCGCGGCGTGAGCACGAAACCATCGAAGAAGGACAGGAGAGACAGGATGACCAAGACCACACCCACCTCCGGCAGCGGCCTCATGCACGCGGGCGCCGGCACCGGCCTGTTCCTCGTCCAGGCGTCGGCGATCGTGCCGGGCCTGCTCGCCACCGTGGCGCTCGTCGCCGCCTTCCTGGTCGTGCTCGCGCTGCCGCTCCTCGCGCTCGGTGCCGTCGTCGCCGTCGTGGCGGCGCCGCCGTACGCGGTCTGGCGCGTCGTGCGCGGCCGCACGCGGCCCGGCTGAGCGGCGCCGCAGCCGCGGCGCCCCGTCACGTCTCGCGCGCGGGCTCGGCCTCCGGCACGCCCATCTCGGCCAGTGTCCGCTGGGCGATCGCGAACGCCGCGTTCGCCGCCGGCAGGCCGGCGTAGACGGCCGTGTGCAGCAGGATCTCCGTGATCTCGGCCGGCGTCAGGCCGTTCGCGATCGCGGCGCGCACGTGCATCGCGATCTCGTTCTCCGCGCGCAGCGACGTGAGCGCGGTCAGCGTGACGATGCTCCGCGTGCGGCGGTCGAGGCCCGGCCGGGTCCAGACGTCGCCCCACGCGTAGCGGGTGATGAAGTCCTGGAACGGCGCGGTGAGGTCGGTCGTGTTCGCGACCGCCCGGTCGACGTGCGCGTCGCCAAGGACCTCGCGGCGCGTCCGCATGCCCTGCGCGTGGCGGTCCTCGTCGTTCACGTCGCCTCCAGATGGGAGAGCAGCAGGGCCGTGACCTCGTCGGGCCGCTCGTAGTTGGCCAGGTGCGCCGCGTCGACGAGCTCGAGGCGCGCGCCCGGGATCTGGGCGGCGATCTGCTCGGCGTGGGGCGGCGGGGTGGCGGGGTCCTGGCGGCCGGCGATGACGAGGGTCGGCGCGCGGACCGCCGCGATGTCCTCGACGAGGTCCATCGCGTCGATCGCGTCGCAGCAGCCGGCGTAGCCCGCGGCCGGTGTCGAAGCCACCATGTCGCACATGCGCGCGGCGAGGTCCGGGTTCGCCTGCGTGAACGCGGGCGTGAACCAGCGCTCGACCACGGCCTCCGCGACGGCGCCGGTGCCCTTCTCGCGCACCGTCCGCGCCCGCAGCGGCCAGTCGTGCTCCTTGGACAGCATCGCCGACGTGCACAGCAGCGCCAGCCGGTCGACGCGCTCGGGCGCGTTGACGGCGAGCCACATGCCGATCATGCCGCCGAGCGACAGCCCCGCGACGTGCGCGCGCTGCACGCCGAGGCGGTCCATCAGCGCGAGCGCGTCGCCGCCGAGGTCGTCGAGGGAGTACGCGCCGTCCGGCGCCGGGGCGCCGTCGTGGCCGCGGATCTCGTAGCGGATCACGCGGAAGCGCTCGGACAGCGCCGGGATCTGCGGATCCCACATCTCGCTCGTGCTGCCGAGCGAGTTCGACAGCACGAGTGGCGGCGCGTCGTCGGCGCCGTCGACGCGGAACGGGCACTCGACTGGTGTCATGCTGCCTGCCCCGTCCGCTCGGCGTGCGCGCGCAGCGCCCGGTCGATCAGCTCGCCGGTCGCGCCCAGGTACTCCGCCGGGTCCAGCAGCCTGCTCACCTCCTGCTCGTCGAGGTGCTCGCGCACCCGGTCGTCCTCCACCAGCACGTCGCCCAGCGGCCGGTCCGCCGCGAACGCGTCCTGCGCGGCCGCCTGGACGAGCTCGTGCGCGGCCTGGCGGCCGAGGGCCGACGCGAGCGCGGTCGTCACGCGCTCGGCCAGCAGCGCGCCGTGCGTCAGCTCGAGGTTCGCCCGCATCCGCTCGGCGTCGACCTCGAGGTGCTCGAGGCAGTCGCGCAGCCACGCGCACGCCGCCCCGGTCGCCTCGAGCAGCTCGGCGAACGGCCGCCATTCGGCGTGCCACGGGCCGGCGCCGCGCTCGTGCTCGTGGGCCATCGCGCCGAGGAGCGCCGCCACCAGTCCGGGCGCGCGCATCGCGGAGGCGACGGTGCTGACCGCCGCGACCGGGTTGCGCTTGTGCGGCAGCGTCGACGAGCCGCCGCGGCCGGGCACGCCCTCGCGGACCTCGGCGACCTCGGTCTGCGCGAGCAGCGTCACGTCGCGGGCCACCTTCGCCGCGACGCCGCACGCCGTCCCGAGCGCGGCGGCGAGCTCGGCCGGGCGTACGCGGACGGTGTGCCAGGCGACCGCCGGCTCGGCCAGGCCGAGCTCGTCGGCGAACGCGCCGAGCACGTCGGGCCCCGCGTCGCCGAGCGAGGCGAGCGTGCCGGCCGCGCCGCCCAGTTGCGCGGCCAGGCGGGTGCGCCGGAGCTCGTCGAGGCGGGCGGACGCCTCGTCCAGGCCCGTCAGCCACTCGGCCGCCTTGAGACCGAAGGTGACGGGCAGCGCCTGCTGGAGCAGCGTGCGCCCGGCCATGACGGTCTCGCGGTGCGCGGCGGCGAGGGCCGCCGCGGCCCGCGCCGCCCCGTCGAGGTCGTCGAGCAGCGGCCCGAGCGCACGATCGGCGACGAGCATCGCGGCCGAGTCGAGCACGTCCTGGCTCGTCGCGCCGCGGTGCACGTCGCCCGCGGCCTCGCCCTCCACCGCATCGGTGAGCGCCTTCACGAGCGGCACCGCCGGGTTGCCTGTGCTCGCCGCCTCGGCGCCGATCGCCGCGGCGTCGAAGCGGTCGGCCACGCACGCGGCGGCGATGGCCTCGGCGTGCTCGGCCGGGATGAGCCCGGCGCGCGCCTGCGCGCGCGCGAGCGCCGCCTCGACGTCGAGCATCGCCTGCAGCC
>WUUC01031552.1_pt1 | contig 11566 bp, 11 predicted proteins | sample 6278441 | NCBI WGS metagenome assembly WUUC01 (sample SAMN13675441, study PRJNA597444) | soil metagenome | isolation source: soil | place: USA: Washington | collected 2017-10 | reverse complement strand
ATTTGACCGGCCAGGAAATCAAGTATCCGCATCAACTGTCGGGTGGCCAGCAACAGCGTGTCGCCCTGGCGCGCGGCTTGATCATGGAGCCGAAGGTTCTCTTACTCGACGAGCCGCTCAGCAACCTCGACGCAAAACTACGTCGTGGAATGCGCCGCGAGATCCGCGACATCCAACAGACGCTGGGTATGACGATGCTTTACGTGACCCATGATCGCGATGAGGCAGAAGCAATTTCGGATCGAATGGCCGTGATGATCGCGGGCCGCCTCGCGCAAGTCGCACCACCGAATGATGTGCGCACCCAACCGGCGGACGATGAGGTGCGAGCGTTTTTCGCCGATTAGTCAGGGGCGCGGTTCAGCGGTCTTTGCTGCCGCGAAACGCGCTCCGAAGGCGTCGAATGCGGGAGTTGGCCCTTCCCAGCGAAGGGCATCGATTGAATCAAAGAGCGCAATGTCGGTACGCAGCGTGGCCAGGTCGCGAAACAGAAAGGCGCGTTCGCGTTCGCGGATGAGCGTCTGCGCCAGCGTGCCGGGGTTATGGGCGTTTACGCCCCACGTCCGGGCATCGGCCGGGATCGATTCGAGGTGCCCGAAGCGTGCGAGCACGGCAGCCGCGGATTTCGCGCCCCAACCCGGAAGCCCCGGATAACCGTCGGCGGCGTCACCAACCAGAGCCAGGTAGTCGGGAATCGACGCGGGTGGTACGCCGAACCGTGCGATCACGCCGGCCTCGTCGCGGATGGTGCGCTTACGCCGATCCATTTGCACAACGCGGGTGCCACGGACACATTGCGCGAGATCCTTGTCGGGCGTGCAGATGATCACGCGACTGACCTGAGGGTCAAGAGCGGCCCGCGCCGCTGCGGCGGCGAGCGCATCATCCGCCTCGTATTCCACCATCGGCCACACTTGAACGCCGAATGCGGTCAGTGCCTCCTCTAACAGCGGAAACTGCGACAGCAAGTCGGGCGCGATGCCTTCTCCGGTCTTATAACCCGGCCACAGTTCATTGCGGAACGACTCGATGACGTGATCTGTGGCCACGCCCACATGAGTGGCGCCGCCGCTGTGAATGAGACCGCGGATTGAGGCAATGACGCCACGCACGGCGCCAATCTCACGTCCGTCCGCCTCACGTGCGGAAGGGACGGCATAAAAATGTCGGAAGAGTTCATACGTGCCGTCGACTAGATAAACGTCCAGGACACCCTCGCCTGGCCTCGATCTTACATGCGCGATTCACGCTCCCTCGCGCGGCTTTATTTACGCGTGACATGGGCCGCAACGGCAACCCAATTGCCGCCGCGGCGGGCCCAGACGTCGGTATAACGGCCCGAGCCAAGACGTCCGTCGGTCGTAGTGAAGGATGTCCGCGCATGCACAATGGCAAAGTCATCCATCAGGCGAACGTTGATGTCATGCGCTGCGAGGTTCGTGATCGTCACCGGGCGCGCCGTGGCAGCGAGGAACGCGGCTCGATCGAGCAGTGATCCATCGGCCTGCGAACACAAGAAGTCGTCGGCGAGAATCTCCGTGAACCGTTGCACATCGCCTTGTTGCACCGAGCGTATGTAATCGCCGTTGAGGGCCATCAGCGTGTCGAGATCCGAGGCGGCCGGTCTAGCGGGACTTCGTAACCCTCGCAGGGTAACTTCATCGACGCTGATGACCAGCGTCGTATAGGTCTCAATCGCCGCCAGCACCGCGTCGCGCGGGCCCTTTATCCACGCCTCGCTGCCGTAAAACGAGTCTTCCGCCTGTTGCCGCTCAACCAAGCTGGTAAACGATCGCATCAGAAAATACGTGTTGGCGTCGTGCGCCGACGGACCATACGCCACGACATCGATCTTTGCGCGACGTAGCATCGGCACCGCTTGGCGGTTGGCCAACTGATGAAAGCGATCGCGTGTACCCGGTTTCAAGTTGTAAGAACGGATTTCCAGAATGCGATTAGCCATAGTCTCTTCACCGCGCGTCGTAAGCGGCGCGCCGAACAGCAGGACGAACACGCCGAAAAGAAAAAACGCTGAGTGGTGGCTGGTCATGTCAACTCTCCGGAACGACCAAGAACCTGGTTATGGCCGCCGATGTCGTGTTGCCACAGAAGCATGACGGCATACGCCCGCCATGGACGCCACGCGAGCGACCGGCATTCCATTTCTCGGGCGGAGCAGTTGCCGCCGGCGCGTCGCACGATCAGGTCGCCGCTCAAGAAGGCGTCGGGCTCGCCGAGTGCGCGCATGGCAACGTACTGCGCCGTCCAATCGCCGATGCCCGGCAGTGCCTTGAGCTTGGCGATTGTGCTGCGCGGATCGATGCTTGGCGATAAGGTGAGAGTGCCGCACGCGACGTGACGAGCCAGGGTGCGAATGGCCGCGGCACGCGACGACATCACACCGGCTTGCTCGATTGCCGCGTTGGCCAGTTGCGCCGGTGTTGGGAAGAAGCGACCGAATCCGGGCGCGTGCGTTGTCGCTGCCGTCCCAAACAGCGACGCTATCCGTCCCGTGATCGTCGTGGCGGCGCGAACCGAGACTTGCTGACCGATGATGGCCCGCACCGCCAGTTCGAAGCCGTTCCATGCGCCAGGGGTGCGAATGCCCGGGTGGCGGGCCAGTGCCGAGGAGAGCAGCGCGTCTCCGCCCAAATCCGCCGCAATCGCTCGAGGGTCGGCATTCAAGTCAAACATCCGGCGCACTCGGTCGACAACGGTCAGCAGCTGCCGCGGATCCGAAATGTGCACATCCAGTGCAATCGCAGCCCGGCTGTCGATTGGTGAGACGTCAAAGAAGCCGCATTCGCCATCCAGGGCGATGGTGCGGCGATAGTGCGATCCGTCGACTGCTTCAACGCCCGGCGTAGCGCGGCCGCGTAAGAAACCCAGTACCGCATCCCAATCGTACGGTGGCCGGTAGGGCAGCTCGACACGATACCGCTTAACCGCCTCTCGCCTGCGCGCGCGATGGGTAATCGCGATACGCAGCGGGGTTGTCCCGAGGTGCTGTCGAAACAAGCGGCGAAGATGCCGTCCCGTGACGCCCACGCGTTCGGCGAGCTGTTCGACGCTGCCTTCGTCTAACGCGCCGGCATGGATCAATCGCAGCGCGCGCGTAACGATGCTTGCTGTCCCGGACCATGCCGGGGTCCCTGGTGATGCCTCGGGCCGGCAACGCAGGCAGGCGCGATACCCTGCCGCCTCGGCCTCATCAGCGGTGCCAAAATATCGAACATGCTCGTCTTTCGGTGAAGGAGCAGGGCAGATCGGCCGGCAGTAAATCCGCGTGGTGGTGACCGCAATGAAGAAACGCCCGTCGAAGCGGTCGTCGCGCGATCGCCGCGCACGGTCATAAGCCTGGCGATCGAAGTCCGTCACGCGGCGAGCTTAACGCGGAGCGGCAGGGCCAGCCGATGAAAAACGGACATCATCAGCCGGCGAGACGCGCCACTCATCCAAAGCAAGCGGTTAGGATGCTCATGTGAATCGGTGGTCGCTCGTGACCTTCTCGGCCGCGCTTTTCGTGCTCGTGCTCGGCGTGGCGTACGGAACATATTCGCCGGCAGCCAGCGATGCCTATGGTTATGTCAGCGAAGCCGACCTGATCGCGCGCGGTCAACTTCGCGTTGATCACGCGTTCGCGCACGCCATGCCATGGCGTGATGCGCATTGGTCGTTCGTTCCGCCGGGATATACGCTCTCGCCGGACCGTCAATTCCTCGTCCCGAAATACGCGGCGGGATTGCCGCTGGTGATGGCGGCGTTTCAACGCGCGACCGCGGACCGTCGCGCGGCGTTTTATGTCGTGCCGCTACTTGGCGCGCTTGCGGTGTGGATGACGGGGCAACTAGGGCGGCATGTGCACGACCCGCTAACCGGTGCGGTGGCCGCCGTCCTGTTCGCCACCAGTCCTAATGTGCTGTATCAGGTAATGCAGCCAGTCTCCGATTTGCCCGCCGCTGCCTGGTGGACGCTGTGCCTCGTGCTGGCCGTTCAACGCGGCGCGGGAGTGTCAGCGGCAGCGGGCGTCGCGGCATCGATCGCGATTTTGACGCGGCCGAATCTGCTGCCGGTGGCGGCGACGATAGGCGCGTTTTATTTGTACCGTGTGGTCCGCGCCGACGCCGCATCCCGGCGCCGCGCAATACGGGACACGATGCTCTTTGCGGCAATGTCCATACCCGGATGTATTGCTGTTGGAGCGATCAACAACCATCTGTATGGGTCTCCTCTCAGCACAGGTTACGGACCCACGAGCGACCTTTACAGCTGGGAGCATGTCGCAGCGAATCTGGATCGCTACCCGCGTTTTCTGCTCGAAACGCAAAGCCCCTTCATTTTCCTGGCCTTGCTCGCGCCGCTCGTGGTGCGACGTATGCGCGCCGGCAACGATGCCACCGCGTCTCGGGTCAACCACCCGTGGTTGCTACTCGTGTTCAGCGCCGCCGTGTGTGGCCAGTACTTCTTGTACTTTCCGTTTGAACGTGACAACTGGACTTACCTGCGGTTCTTCCTTCCTGCGTATCCCGCATTGCTCGTGCTGAGCGTTGTGGTGGGGCGACACCTGCTGGGAGTCCTGCGGCGCTGGCCGGTCCGAGCGGTCGTCGCGATTGCTGTCCTGGCGACCGTCTCACTTGCTGCCTGGCAATTGTCCGTCGCGCGCGACCGCAGCGTGTTTGCGTTGAAAGATGTCGAGCGTCGTTACATCGACGTCGGCGAATACGCGGTTTCAGCCACACCCCCCAACGCCATTTTCTTTGCCGGTTTGCATGCGGGCAGCCTCCGCTATTACACCGGACGCCTCACCATTAACATCGACCTGCTCGGGCCGCGGCTGCTCGATCATGCCGTCGAATCGCTGACCGCGATGGGTTTTCAGCCTTATCTCGTGCTCGAGGACGGAGAGGAAGGATTTTTCCGCGAGCGGTTTGCGCCTGCCAACCAGCTCGGTCAATTGGATTGGCCGCCGCGGCATCAAACCTATCGCGGCATTCGCGTTGGCATTTGGGATCCAACGGATCGCCAGCCGTTCTTGAATGGCGCGCCCGTCATCACCGGTGACATTCATCTCGCCAGGCCGCACGGTGTCACGCAGAAGTAGCGTTCCAAGGTTCCAGGGTTCCAAGGTTCCAAGGTAAGGTTCCAGAGTTCCAAGGGTTCGTGTGTGCGCAGAACCCTGGAACCTTTGAACTTTGGAACCTTTGAACTTTGGAACCTTGGAACTCTGGAACCTTGGAACCCTTTTTTGAGGCGCAGGTGACCCACGTCAGCGTGATCACCGGCACAGACAGTGGCCGGTACCCAGACGGCAACGCCCTCCTCGTCCGTGGCTCGTCGGAAACGATCCTAATCGATCCATCACTGACGATCGCGAGTGCCGCCACGGCGCCCCGCGCAGATCGCATTCTCATCAGCCATTGCCACGAAGATCATCTCGCTGGCCTCTTTCGATATCCCGACGCCCCTGTCCACGTGCATATCGATGATGCGCTCGGCCTCGAGTCCCTTGACGGCCTGATGTCGATCTACGGCATGACGCCGTCGGCGGCTGCGGCGTGGCGTAAAGAGGTCGTCGAACGCTTTCATTACCAGCCACGTCCGGACGCGCATTCCTTTGCCGACGGAGCCGTCTTCGATCTCGGAGGCGTCAGCGTCCGGGCTATCCACTTGCCTGGTCACACACGTGGCCACACGGGGTTCTTTATTCAACCCGATGGAGTCATGTTCCTGGCTGATGTTGATCTCACCGGCTTCGGACCGTACTACGGCGACGCCTGGTCGAGTCTGGATGCGTTTGAACAAACGCTGACGCGGTGCCGAGAGATCGACGCACGCACGTATGTAACCTTTCACCATAAAGGGATTATCGAAGGGCGTGTCGCATTCTTACAGGCGCTCGCCGACTACGAGGCCATGATTGGCAAGCGTGAGCGCGCGCTGCTGACATTTCTCTCACAGCCGCATACGCTCGAAGAGATCGTCGCCCACCGTTTCATTTACCGTCCACAGGTCACGCTGATTTTTGTCGAGGCCGTCGAGCGCCGGTCCGCGCAACTGCATCTGGCGCGGCTAATCACCGCAGGCGCAGTAAAAGAGCTAGACACTGGTTTGTACGTACGGACTGCGCACGTCAGAGAATCCACAGATGCGCGCAGATAACGCAGATCTGCGCGAGCCGCAGCGGGCGTAGCCCGCTTGCAAGGGTAAGAAGAGGCCAAAAGAAAAAGCGCGGAATCTCGGGCTTCGCAGGTTATCTAAACGCGTCTGGCGGCGGAGCAATGAACTCGATCATTTCCGCCGTGACGGGATGCGCGAACCGCAGTCGCTCGGCGTGCAGCAGATAGCCACCTTCTCCAGGCAATCCCGGTTGATTCGCCTTCGGAACGCCGCCAATGTCATACAAGGGATCACCGACCAACGGATGGCCTTCGTACGCGAGGTGGATGCGGATCTGATGCGGTCTGCCCGTCGTGATTTGGACATCCACAACGCAGTCATCACCCCTTCGCTCGCGGACGCGCACCACGCTGCGCGACGGCTTCCCATCCGCCGACGCCGCGTAAACCAAACCAAGCAACGGATGCGGGACGCGTCCGATTGGCGCGTCGATTGACCGTTCGTGCCATCGCGGCGAGCCGCTGGCGATGGCGCGGTACTGTTTGCGCACCGCATGCTCTCGCCACGCGCGTGCGAGCGTCGCAGCCGCGCGTGTTGTTTGCGCAAAGAGGACGATACCCGACGTAAATCGGCCCAATCGATGCATTGGGCGCGCCGTCGGGTAGCGCACACGCACTTGCGTCATCAACGTGTGTTCGAGAAAACCGCCAGCGGGCATCGTTGGCAAGCCGCTCGGCTTCACCACTGCCAGGATGTCCTCGTCTTCGTGCAGGAGGTCGTAGTGCAGCGGCACATCCGGCTCCTCCCAAGGCGGCCGATGCCACGTCACCTGCTGGCCGGGTCTCAACAGGACGTCAGGCGTGGCGACGCACTCATCGACTTCGACCTCGCCGCGCGCGATGCGATCAGCCCACTCCTGGCCGGTCGAATGGGGCCGCATCATGGTGAGATACGACAGCAGCGTATGGCCGGCGGCGCGCGGTCCGACCTGCTCGCGATACCCGTACCCTCGATTACGTGCCATGCTTTTCGTATGAGTGTCGAAACTCTTTTCGGGATCTGCAATGCCGTCGCGGTCGTCGGCTGGATCCTGCTGCTCGTCGCGCCCCGTAACCGCAGCGTGATGACGCTGTCGGGCACGGCACTGCCGCTGTTGTTCGCGGTTGTCTACCTGCAACTGTTGATCTATTCGTGGAGCAGTACGCAGGGCGGCTTTGGCTCGCTGCGCGAAGTGGCGCAGTTGTTCGAGAACCCATGGGCGCTGCTCGCAGGCTGGGTGCATTACCTCGCCTTCGACTTGTTTGTCGGGGCGTGGGAAACGCGGGACGCACTCGCGCGCGGCGTGTCGCGGGTGGCGTTAGCGCCCTGTTTGCTCCTGACATTTCTCTTCGGGCCGATTGGTCTGCTGTGTTATTTCCTTGTCCGCCAATTCGCCGGCAGCCGATCCGTCGTCACGGTGCAGTAGTTGCGAGTTGCCGCGATCGTGCGCCGGCGCTCAAGGCATACACGAGCGATGCAACGCCAAGGCACGCCACAAACGCCACCCACTCAGAGCCAGTAAGCCCGGTCAACAGCCACACAATCACCGCACAGGCCAACCACGGAACCACCGACGCGAAGGGAACCCGGAAGGGCACTGTGCCTTGGACGAAGACGTGGCGGCGTCGCAGGCGCCAGGCCGCCAGGGCGCAACCGAAATACAGCGCCAGCGCCGACACATTGGCGAGAATCGCCAATCCCTCGAATGTGCCGGAGACCGCCATGACGAAGGTGATGAGCGACTGCACGACGATGGCGACATGCGGCGATCGGTAGTGTGGATGGACCGCGGCGAGTTGCCGCGGTAAAAAATGGTCTCGCGCGAAGGCGTACAACATCCTCGGCATCGACAGCGTCATGCCGCCCAGATAACCAAACATCGACACCGCGGCTCCGATGAGCAGAAGGCTGCGCCCCCACCCACCGAGCGACACACCGGCCGCGTCCGCCAGCGGCGACACCGCTGAGGGCAGCGCTGGTCCCAGCACACCCTGGGCGACGACTTGCAGTGCGATGTAGAGCACCGTAATGCCGATCATCGCGAGCGCGATGGCGCGCGGGACGGTTCGTGCCGTGTCACGCACTTCGCCGCTCGGCACGAGCGCGACTTCGATTCCCGCAAAGGCAAAGATCAAGAGTAGCGACGTGCGCGCGACGTCGGCGACGGCGGGCGTGGTGGTCCACGTCAGATATTCGGGACGGACGAAGAACGCAGCGCCGATTGCGAGCAGCAGTAGCGGAACGAGTTTGGCCACGGTGGCAATGGAATTCAGACGTGAACCGAGCGTGACGCCGCGGAAATTAATCGCCGACCAGAACACGAATGCAACGGCCAGAATCGCGGTCTCCGCGGCGCGCCCTCCCGCCTGTCCGGTCAGCAGTCCGACGCTCGACGCAAAAACGGTCGAGACGGCGGCCCCGGCAAATGTGCCGAGCATCCAGAGCAGAACGCCGGAAATGAATCCGGCATATGGCCCAAACGCAACCGCTACGTATGCGTACGGTCCGCCGGTGAGCGGGACACGACTGCCGGCATCGGCAATACACAGCACGATCAGGCCCATGGCGAGCGCGCAGACGAGGTAGGCGACGGGCGCGGCGGCGCCAAGCGTGGCCGCAACGGTGGCGGGCAGGCGAAAGATCCCGCCGCCAATCGTGATGTTGACAATTGCCGCAGCCAACCCGAACGTGCCCATCACGCGCACCAACGATTCGGCCGTCATCGGCGACGTCGGTCCCGGCTCCGTTTTCACCTGAGTCATTTGGCGCGACACGATATCATCGCTACCGTGTCTCACCTGTCCACCTTTTCGTTTTCCGACATGATGGCATTGCGCGCCCGAATCCGCACGGCGTTCGATGCCGATCCGCCAGCCACCTTTGAGGACGCGTCGCAACGCATGGTGACCCTGCTCCACGGAGAATTCGTGGATGACAATGGGGCGCCGGGGTGCGCGCTCGTGCGTATTTTCAAAACGCACCGTTTCGACGAATTGTCCGAGGGGCTGACCGCGCACGTCCGAGCCACATTGGGCCGGGTTGCAATCAAACCCGACGGTCGTTTCCTCGTCTTGATGGGAACGACCGGCGCCGAGCAGATGTGGACAGCCCGTCACTATTCACGTGGTCATCAAGCCATTCCGCTGCTCGATGCCAGTGCTGTCGCTCAAATCCCGATGGTTGCGCAATTGATTCGCGAGCTTGGGCTGGAGATCGCCACCGTGCTGCGCCCCGATGCGGAGTTGTTGCTCGAAGCGAGCACGCGCGACAACAGCGTGTTCCACGTGCTCGACGCCGTTGGCAGCCCATATATCGCGGCGCAGCGGGACTTCGTGATTCCCTACGGCGTCAAGTCGGTGTTAGGGTTCGGCGGCCTGCTTGCGTCCGGCGACCTGGTTGCCGCCATCTTGTTTTCCACGACCACCATTCCGGCGTCGGTTGCCGAACAGTTCAAGATCATTGGCTTGACTTTCAAGTTGGCGATGTTGCCATACGTCCGCAAGCCCTCTTTCGCTGGTTCGACGGTATGACTTCGCATCAGGCCGCTGCTACGCATCGTCTTCCATTCGTGGCAATCGCGTTCGCAATCATGGTCGGCTGTGGACCCAGCGAACCGCTGCGCGTCACTTCGATACAGCTCGGGCGATCCTTGAATAGCGACAACAGCGTTGGCAATCACACCACGCAGTTCAAATCCGGTGACACGATTTATGTATCGGTGCTGACTCCTGAACCCGGCTACGGCACGATTGGCGTGCGCTGGACGTATGCCGGTCGCGTGATCAGCGAGCCGACACAGGAGGTGTCGTACCGCGGTCCGGCATCCACTGAATTTCACATCAACAATTCCAGTGGCTTCCCGCCTGGCGATTACAAAGTAGAAGTCTTCCTCAATGGACAACCGGTCGGCGAGCGCCCCTTCCGCGTCGACAAGTGACCCGCCGCGCGACAAGCGCGCACGATATGCGGCTTGACGCCATCGCGTCGCTGTCGGTGACGCGCGTCGCGGCCAATGCTCACGCGACAAAGCACCTGCTCATGTTGCATGGCATCTACGGCCGCGGCCGCAATTGGCAAGGCATCGCGCGTGCACTAACCGCGTCCCGTGACGACTACGTCTGCTGGCTCGTCGACCTGCCGCATCACGGGGACTCGGGCGCCGGGACGCACGGCGACACCGTGCACGGGCTAGCCGCCGATGTTGCTGACTGGGTGGCGGATCGACAAGTGACGCCCACCGGAGTGCTCGGACACTCCTACGGCGGAAAGGTGGCGCTCGCGCTGGCGCAGCGATTGGCCAATCAGCCACTTCAGATCTGGGTCATCGATTCCAGTCCTGAAGTCAAAGAGCCCGCTGGAAGTGCGTGGACGATGCTGGAAGTGATTCAACGACTGCCCGCGCGATTTGCAACCCGCGACGAGGCAGTCGCCGCCATTGTGGCGGCCGGGTACCCGGTGGGGGTGGCGCAATGGATGTCCACCAATTTGATCAGGGAGCACAACGAGTTCGTGTGGCGCCTGGACTTTGCCACGATGGAACGTTTGCTGCGTGATTTCTTCACCACCGATCTATGGGCGGTCATTGAAACACCGGCACCACAGCACGAGATTCATGTCGTCAAGGCTTCGGAATCAAACGCGATTACGGCAGATGCCGTGCGTCGTCTCGAGCTCGCTGCAGGCGCGCGGATGCATTTACATCATCGACCGGGAGGACATTGGCTGCATGCCGAGTCACCTGAGGTCGTCACGCGCCTGCTAATCGAGCACTTACCGTAGCCGACACGACACTAATGACTAAGGGACTGTTCGTCGTAACGTCAGCGGTAATGTGACGCCTGCCTGACGCCAGGTTCCCGCCAGTTCCGTGCCGGTCGTGTTGACGATTCCGGCAAAGGTGGCTCCGACGGCCACCGCATCGATGTTGAGCGTAGTGCCTTGCTCCGTCATGGCAATCGGGATCGAGATGCCGGTTCCGTCGGGGCTCACGATCGAACCCGTCGCCGTCCCGTCAGAGTGATTCGTAATAGTCAACGTGACCCGCATGTGACGACCGTCGCTCTCGAGCCGGCCATGCCATGTCCCCGTTACCGCGGCGCTGACCGCGGCACTCTTGGGTACCACGACGAACTTGGCCTCACCTTTACGCGTTAGCGTAAACGCTGCGGACACACCACCTTGCGCCACCGTCCCATTGATCGTTTCTCCATCCGCTGTCATCGTCCCGTCGAACGTGCTCACCTCCGCACTGGCCTTGAGAACCAACCGCACCGTTCGCCCGTCGATGCTCACGCTGCGGAAGGGCAGGCCTTTGACCTTTTGCGCGGGCTGCGCAAATGCGCCAATCCACTCGCCGCGCTCGTTCTTTCCCAAGTCAATCTCGATCGCCATCGTCATATCGGGGACGTCA
>WUUC01187214.1_pt1 | contig 11568 bp, 13 predicted proteins | sample 6278441 | NCBI WGS metagenome assembly WUUC01 (sample SAMN13675441, study PRJNA597444) | soil metagenome | isolation source: soil | place: USA: Washington | collected 2017-10 | reverse complement strand
GGCCAACCAGTGCGATGCAGCGGGCGCTGCGGGCTGGTTGGCCCTGCGCTTGGCCCATACTCTCCTCCCTCGGTTCTTATCCGGCAGGATAGGCCTTGGGCCCAACTCCGCCGGGCCTTAGATGAAGCTATGGTGACAAGCGGACGATCCGATGGCAAGGCCCGTCCGCGATCAGAAATCCGACGGCAGAAGTCGGATGACGCGCGCCATCGCCGGATTTAATCCGATTTGGGTTCTGATTTCGAACCGAGCGGCTGGCCGTAGGAGAACTCGATGATGTAGCCGCTCGGGTCCTTCACGGCGCAGAGATAACCCGTCGGCGCCGGGAATTCCTGCGGCTCCCAGAAAAGACGCCCCTCGCCGCGGCCGCGCTCTGCAACCGCGTCGATGTCCTCGCGGCGGGCGACGGCAAAGCCGTAATGCGTCATGTCGTCTTTGCTCTGCTCTCGTATCGGTCCTCCGCCGAGCAGAACCAGGACAAAACGCGGATCGTCTGCAGGACTCGCCATCCAGACGGTGCGGTCATGGCCGCGCCCGTGCTCTTTGACGACGGTGAGGCCGCAATAGCTCTCGTAAAAGGCAATGGATTCGTCGAGGTCGCGGACGTGCAGAGCGCAATGGGTGAGCTCTGCCCGCATCTTCACCTGACCGGCACCGGGCTTGGATGCTTGGGACATGCGCGAAGCGCTGCGGCGACGGCATCGAGGATCATGCCGAACCGGCCGAACGGCCAATAATGCCCGGCGGCAAAGACGTCGAGGCGGCAATTCGGCAATTCCTGCGCAAGGCGAAAGGCGGCGCGAGCAGGCACGATGGTGTCGTCGTCACCTTGCCAGATCACCGTCGGCACATCGATCTCTGCGAGCCTGAGCCCCCATGGCTTGCAATAGAGGCGCAGGTCCTGCATCGCGCCCTCCACGCCCGGCCGCAGCCCCTCGGCGATGGCCGCTTGCAAACTCGGCTTCACTTCAGGGCGCCGCAAAATTTCACGATCCGCGTGACCGACGCGACTGAGGAGCAGCCGATAGGCAAGATTGGGATGCATGGAAACCATATGCCGTAGGCCGAGGAAGAAGAGACGGCATGCCAAACTCGACGTCGCGAACCTGCCGAACACGAAGCGATGTGCGCGAGTCATGCGAATCGAGTCGCGAAAATCCGCTACCGGACCGATAGGCCCTGCAAGCGCCAAGAGCTCGCAGCGCTTCGGCGTAGCAGCCGCGGCCGCAACGGCATAAGGGCCGCCGCCCGAGACGCCGATCAGGGCGAAGCGCCTCAGGCCATAATGATCGGCGACCGCCCTGATATCGACCGCCGACTCGGCAAGGTTCTTGAAGGCGCGTTTGTCAGAGAGGCCGTAGCCGGGGCGCTCCGGCGCGATGAGGCGGATACCCCGCTCGCGCGATGGAGCGTCGGCTAATGCGAACATCAGCCGCGACCCCGGCGTGCCATGCAGCGCGATCGCCGGCACGCCGTCAGGATCGCCATATTCGGTGCAGCCGATCAGCCGGCCGTCGTTAAGGGCAATGACTTGCGAGGTGCTGGCGACACTGTTCATCGGCCGTCGTGCTGCTTGCCACTACTCCCCGCGAGCCAGACGTTAGTCGCAGCCGATGATGATGTCGCCCGGATTGACGATCAGCGACACCACTTTACCTTCAAAGAGGCCGAGATTTTCGAGAGCGGCGACGGTGACGCTTGTCTCCAGCATCGTGTCGCCGGCAATCTGCACATAGACGATGGCGGTCACCGCGCCTTTGCGGATCTCCATGATCTTGCCTTTGATCTGATTCCCGGTGCTGAGTCTCATCTCGCGCGCCCTATTCTCCGACCGCCGGGACGGTGGTTAGCGGATTCCCGCCTTCGCGGGAATGACAAATCCTAGCTCAAATTCGCGCAGAACCGCTGAATCCGCCGGCAAGCTTCCTCGAGCGTGTCGATCGCCGTGGCGTAGGAAATACGGAAGAAGGGAGACAGCCCGAAGGCAGCGCCATGCACGACGGCAACGCCCTCCTCCTCCAGCAACGTCGTGGCGAAATCCTCGTCATTGGCGATGGTCTTGCCCTTCGGCGTCGACTTGCCGATCGCGCCAGCGCAAGAGGGATAGACGTAAAACGCCCCCTCCGGCGTCGGGCAGCTGAGCCCTTTCGCCTGGTTCAGCATCGAGACGACGAGGTCGCGCCGGTCCTCGAAGGCGGCGACCCAACCCTTGAGGAAATCCTGCGGGCCTTCGAGCGCTTCTACCGAGGCCCATTGGCTGATCGAGCACGGATTCGAGGTCGATTGCGATTGTAGCGTGGCGATCGCCTTGATCAGCGGCTCGGGGCCTCCGCCATAACCGATGCGCCAGCCGGTCATCGAATAGGCCTTGGAGACGCCGTTCATGGTGAGTGTCCGGTCCTTCAGCTTCGGCTCGATCTGTACCGGGGTCGAGAATTCAAACCGGTCGTAGACGAGGTGCTCGTAAATATCGTCGGACAGCACCCAGACGCGCTCATGCTTCAAGAGCACCTCTGTCAGGGCCTTGATCTCGTCGCGCGTATAAGCCGCGCCCGAGGGGTTCGACGGCGAATTGAAGATGAACCACTTCGTCTTGGGCGTGATGGCCGCTTCGAGCGCCTGCGGCGTCAGCTTAAAGCCGGACTCCAGATTCGTTTGCACCACGACGGGCGTGGCGCCGGCGAGGAGCACGATATCGGGATAGCTCACCCAAAAAGGCGATGGGATTATGACTTCGTCCCCGGGATCGAGCGTCGCAAGAAGAGCGTTGTAAAGCACTTGCTTGCCGCCGCTTCCGACGGTGATCTGCGAGGGCTTGTAGCTCAGCCCGTTCTCGCGCTCGAATTTGTTGACGATAGCGCGCTTCAATTCGGGAATGCCATCCACCGCGGTATATTTCGTTTCGCCGCGCTTAATCGCTTCGATCGCCGCCTGCTTCACATTCTCGGGCGTATCGAAATCCGGCTCGCCGGCGCCAAGTCCAATGACGTTGAAACCGGCCGCCTTCAGCTCGCGAGCTTTGTTGGTAATCGCGATCGTCGGCGAGGGCTTCACCCTTTCGAGCGCGCGGGCAACCAGTCCCATTCTGATCTCCTGATCATGAAGAAATTTCGTGTCGGGCGAACGCGCGACGCCCGGAGTGGCGGGGGCACCCTAAGCGCGGAGACACGCTCCATGCAAGAGCGACCAGAGCGAAATAACGCGGCGCGGGAGCGACCCCGCGCCGCGCGTCGCTAAGCGCTCTAACGCTCTCAGGGCTTAAGCAGCCGCCTGGCGATTGAGGCTGCTCTCGGCGAGTTCGGTCAGCTTGCGGTCGGCACTGTATTCCTGCTCCAGATTCTGATTGAGCAGAGACGCGGCCTCTTTCAGCCCAAGCTGATTGGCCCAGGCGATCATCGTGCCGTAGCGCGCGATTTCGTAATGCTCAACGGCTTGCGCGTCGGCGATCATGCCTGCGTCGAGAACGTCCGAATCGGCGGCATTCTTCATATCCTCGTCGCCTTCCTCGAGGATGCCCCGGATTCCGGGGCAGGTCTTGGCGCTTGCTTTCATGTCGCAAAGCGCGAACACCTGCTCGAGACGTTCGACCTGACCTTCCGTCTCCTGCAGATGGTGCTCGAAAGCCTTGCGCAGCTGATCCGAGTCGGCCTTCTTGGCCATCTTCGGCAGCGCCTTCATGACCTGCTTTTCGGCGTAGTACATGTCCTTGAGCATATTGAGAAAAAGGTCTTCCAACGAATTCATCTTGGGCATGCGAATCTTGCTCCCTTGGGTGGTGCGCGGCGCATGCCGGACTCAACCCCGGTTCGCAGCGCTGTTGTCTTTGGTGAGTGGCAAACGAGACCCCGGCGGCATCGGTTCCAGGAACGGTGGCCCGCGCTGCGCGACCGCAATTGCGCCACAGTTGCGGCGGTTTTGCCCTCCCGTCCGCTTTTCCCGGCCACAATCCCGCTAAAGCCGCGCCCAAATACGATGCTTCCCTGATAGCGGTCTGTAAGGCCGGCGGGATGATCATGGCGCTGCGACACCAGACTTCGAATGATAGCGATGCGGTGCCGGATCCTATCCAGCCACTCTTCTCTCCTTTTTCTTTGTTAAGTGCTCTACCTGCTCGCGACTCCAGCCGCGGGCAGCCGAACTATTTCGGGGTGAGTCTGCCTGGACCTAGCGCGGTGACGCCGCCGTTGTGGCGTCGCCATCGCCGCGATGTTACCTCCCCGCGGCGGATCGGGAGGAGGATCTGATGCCGGAACGGGGGCCGGTCCAGTTCCTCCTCCCATTCTTGTCTGCGGTGGGGAGAGCCTCGTGGAAGGCCGGAGTGGGGATCGCAGCGGTTTTTGCCACTGCTGTCGTCTTCCAGTCGTTACGTCAGACCGACTGGAACCAAATCACTGCTCAAACACCCGAAACCCATCAATGGCCCTGGAGCGAGTCGGCGCCGACGGCGGCCCAAAAAGTCCCGAGGCTCGGGCTGAGTGCCGCCGTTGTTGAGACGAGGGCCGGCGAAGCGGCCAAAACTTCATTTGACGAAGCGCGCGCCTCGGCGGTGGTCGGGGGACGTGATCCGCATCTTGGCGACGACCAGCTCAAGGTCGGCGACCGGATCACGGTGACCACCGCCAGCGGCCGCACCTTGGATTATCGGGTGACGAGCTGGGAGCGTCTCGAGGGAGAAGGAACGGCCATGCTGTCCGACGAGGGAAAGGCCGTCGATTCCGATCCCCATTGTGCGAGGACCGCCCTCTCCAGCGCAATTCGCTTGATCATCGAGACGATCAATTTCGATCCGCCCGAGAGGCAAGTCTCCGGCGAGGAGCACAAGCTCTAAATTTCAGCAAAATCAGGGCTGTGGGGCCGGCGCCGGTGGCGCCGGAGGTTGCGTTGCCGGCGGTGAGACCGGAGCTTCCACCGCTGCGCCAGGAGCAACAGTGACCGCACCGCCCTGTGGCGACATGGGTGCCGCGCCGGCATCGCCCGGCATGGTGGGTCTCCGCTCGGACTCAATGCGGTCCTCGAGCTTCACGAGACCGTCCCGGAACTCGGCGCCGACGAGACGGTCAAGCCGCATCAATCCGGTCCATCGATTCAGCGGGTTTGGCCCCGTGTCGTAGTTGAAGCCCCACGTCACCCTGCTACCCGAGCCGGACGGCGCCACGTCGTAATAGGACTTGCCTGGGAGCTCGTGAAAATTCACGTCCATCTCGACGCGGCGGCTGGGCGAACTCTGCGTAATCTCGATGCTGCCCTCGCCGACGTTTTTCTTTTGGCTGGCCCAGTCGATGCGCGCGCCCTGCCCTTCTTCCGGACCGCTGAAGCTCACCTTCAGCTCAGGATCGCGCGTCGCCCATGGCGACCATTCGTTGAACCGGCGGAGATTGTTGAGATAAGGAAAAACAATCGCTTCCGGCGCATTGATGTCGACCGAGCGGGCAATTGTCACACGACTTGGGAGAGCAAGGCCAACTCCAGCAAGGAGAGCAAGAAGAACACCCAAGCCCAGGATCAATCGCACCAAGGGATGCATCGGAACTTTCCCTCCTGTTCCCGGAGCGGTACCCGCCAACAATTGTGCGCAGCCGGGCTAAACCGCTCGATTTTTTTCACACAAACCGATTAAATTTCGCGCGTCAACAGGAGGGAGGGCTGAAGATGGAATTGTCTGCGCCGACAACACCGATATTCATCATTTCGCTCGTCTTGGCCGTACTGGCGATCATCGGCCAATTCGTGCCGATTCCCTTCATCACCGACTACGGCTTTTGGACGGCGATTGTTGCTTATGTCGTCCTTGCCATCGGGAATGTGTTCCGAGGCGTATAGTCTTACACGCTCCGGGCGGCGCGCTTCGCCGTCCGGGGCCGCTTCCGACTTCTTCAGGAACTCTGGCCGTAGAAGACGAGCGCTGCGCCCAATGCAATTAGGGCGAAGCCGCCCCCTGCATCCAGGTCAAAGGCTGATTGAAATAGACGGCGGTGAAGCCGGCAAAAACCACGAGCGTGACGACCTCCTGAATGGTCTTCAGCTCGGCAGGAGAATAGACCGAGCTGCCGACACGATTGGCGGGCACCGCGAAGCAATACTCGACGAACGCAATCCCCCAGCTCACTAGCACGACAAGCGCGAGCGGCGCTGCCTTGAACTTCAAATGGCCGTACCAGGCGACGGTCATGAACAGGTTCGAGCAGAGAAGGAGCGCAATTGGCGCAAGGAAGGGCCAGAGGCCGGGCTGCGCGAGACCGGAGGCAACGGACATTCGGTACCCTCAATCAGAGCGTGCGTGAAATAATAGGAAGGACTTGCGGACAGGCAGCATCAGCGCGCGCGTCACGGGCCTGCTGACGCCCGTTAGGGATGCTCATTGGGGCTGTTTGGGAGTTGGGAGAGCCGGACGGAGTCCCGGCTCTCCCAACAAAAACTACATGTCGTCGTCGTCGCGCGCCCAGGACGGACGGTAAGGCTGCGGGCTCGGGCTTCCGCCCGACATTCCGCCGCTCGGAGACGAGGGCGTGGGGGAGCCCATACCGCCAGCAGGCCGCGGCGGCGTCGTGCCGCCCATGGGGCTCGCGGGACGGGGCGCCGGCGATGGGCTGCTCATGCCGCTCGACGGCGCCGGTGCTGCCGGCTTTGGGGCAGCGGGCTGGGGTGCCGGGCTCGCGGTTGGTGTTGCGGTTTGGGTGGCCGGTTTTGCGGCGGCTGGCTTCCGCCGTGCCGCGGGTTTGCGCGCCGTTGTCTTGCGGGCGGCAGGCTTCCGCGCCGCGGGTTTGCGCGCAGCGGTTTTTCGGGCCGAAGTCTTGCGCGCGGTCGACCTGCGCGCCGTGCTTCCGCGGGCCGTTTTCTTCCGAGCTGGGGCTTTTCTCGTTGTCTTTCTAGCCGTTGTCTTTCTAGCCGTTGTCTTACGGGCGGTCGTCTTGCGTGCTGTCGTCGCCTTGCGTGCGCCGGTCTTGCGCGCGGTCGTCTTCCTTGCGGCGGTAGCGCGGCCGCCGGTCCGCTTGCTTGCGGTCGTCTTCCTGGTCGTTGTGCGTTTCTTCCCACTTCTCGTAGCCATGGTCTTGCTCCGGTTCTGTTGCTGCAGGAGCCCGTCCATACGGGCGCGTGCACGCCGAATCACGCTCTACAGGTCCAAGCTTGCCGTCCCACGCACCGAGTCAATTGTTTTTTTCATTATACGCTCATTGCAAGAGAAAGTGTCATCATGGCGATGACGAATCCGGCCCCGCGATGCGGATATGTGCGCGCACTCTCACCGCTCAGAGGGGGCTGCTTGATCGCTGCTTGCCTGCTCCGCTGTCGATGCGGTGCAGCGCCATCTCGTACATGCGGAGATCTTCCCCGAAGAGCCGCTCAAAGCGGGACCTGTCGGATGGGCTCAGAGTGATCTCAGGCTTGTTGGACGTCACCCGCTCATGCCGCGGTTGAACCGGCACACCAAGCTTCGCCGAAAGACCTTCAGCGAACATTTCCAGCCGCTCGACCGCGCCCCAATGGTGGTAGTGCCGGTCGAGGAACCCGATCGGATCGTCGCATGATCGTGCTCCGGTCACGTAACGGGTGGCGATGTTCTCGAACAGCTCCCGGTGCTCCTCGAGGAAGGAGAGATAATCGCCGAAACAAAGATGCCCTGCCGCCCGGACCGCCCCTCCGTGATAGAGACGATGAATTCTCCCCAGCCGTCGAAAGCTCTCGCGCGCGTAATGGTATTCGGAGATCAGGCGATCGAGAGGATTGCGCAGCAGCGTGATGTAGTCGGCCCGGAATCCGGGCAGGACCGGGGTCCCGAATGCAAAGTGGCCGGAAACGATGTCGCCGTCGTTGAGGCGGTCTGCGAGCCGGCGCCAGGCGCCCTCCTCGGATAACGCGCGGAACAGCTTCCAGAACCGGCGGACTCGACCGCGCGATTCACGCCATTTCTCCAGCCGCGACGGCCCTTCATCCGATCGCATCAATTTCGGCATGCGGTAGAGTGAGGCTTCTGGAAGCGCGGACTTCATCATCCAGAAGAGCGTCGTGCTTCCGGATTTCGGCACGCGCACAAGCACGAAAACCCGCCGCACCGGCGTTTCCGAGCGTGGCGCGAGCCGGGCGGTCGGGCGCGGCTCAAGCGCCGCTGCATTGGCTATGATGGGCACGGGGTCGAGGCTGCGCAAGCCATGCATCCTGGCGGACCGCTCCGGGTCGCGGCAGAATACACGAGCCGATTGCCAGCGGAACCGGATGTTCAATGAGCGGTCATCTGCCGTAGCCTACCGGTGCGCCGAAGACGTGCCGCGCCTACTCCGGAGGAGCCTCGACCGGCACCTCGGCGCCCGGATCGCCGACCGGCGGAGGCAGGGCCTCCGCGGGAGGCTCTTGTCCAGCGCTTTCTGCTGCAGGCGGCTCCTCAGGCGCACGCTTCTTCGCCTTGCGCGGGGGCTCTGAAGCCGCCGCGGGTTGCGCCTGCGGCGCCGCCGGGCGCTCCCCGAGACCGAGTGAGTTGAGCGCGCCTTGCGTCCCTTCCAGAACGCCCGTGATCGGATCCGGCGGAGCATCCCCGCGCCTCCCCTCCCGCTGCTCGGGCGGTGGCGGCGGTGGTGGCGCCGCTGGCGGAACGGCGTTTTCAACCGGGGCCTGCGGCTCGCCCTGTTCTGGCGGCGCGGCTCGCGCTTTGCGCCTCTTACCGCTCTCCTCTTCTCCGGTTGCCGCAGGCGCGCCTGCCGCGTCCTCGTCGCGCATACGGCGCCGGGGCTTCTCTCCTTGATCCGGGGCGGCTTTCGCCTCCTCCGGAGCAGCCATTGGAGCCTGCTCGGCCGGTGGGACCGCTTCGGGCTTCGGCGCGACTCCAAGCAACGGCGCATCGGCGGCGGGAGCGGGGTTCACCTTAATGAGCGGAGGCGGCGCCTCGCCTGCGGCGGGAGCGGGACTCACCTGGATCAGCGGCGGTGACGCCTCGCCCTTGGCAGGCGCTTGCTCAGCGGGAGCTGTTGGTTCGTTCGCCGGCGGTTTCGGCTCGACCGCTGCGGCGGGTGGCTCGGCTGGTGCGGGCGAAACCGCATTCTCAGGCGGGAGCGGCTCCCGAGCCTGATCGTCGTCGCGATCCCTCCTCCTCTTGCGCCTACCTTCGTCGTCGTCTCCACGCGCGCCGACGTCGACCGGCGCTGGAGCGGGCGCTGCCACGGCCGGTTCGGCGGGAGCCGGAGCGATGGCGCTCTCGCTCGGTGCCGGCGCGGGCACCGGCGCTTGGCCCGGTTGCGAAGCCGGCGCGGCTTCAGGCGCTGGAGGCGTTGCGGCCGCCTCGATGGTGATCTTCTCGGCGCGCCCCCGCTTTTCGGCTCGGATCATTTCGCGCAAGCGTTTCCGTTCGGCCTTCGCCTCCTCGCGCTCCCTTTCGAGCTTCGCCTCGAGTCTCTCCGCTTGCCGGCGGCGTTTCTCGATCAACTCGGTACGTGCGCGCTGCAGCTGCTCGATCTCGGCATCAAGGGCGGCAGCCTGCTTCGCCTGCAGCCTAGCCTCCACCAGCCGCTGGCGTTCTTGCCGGTCGAGCACGTCGAGGAGCGCGGCCGAAGGCGCGTCGTACAAGCGTTCAGACGTCTGCTCGGTAAAATCGAGGAGGACGACGCGCGCCGCGTCCCGCAGATCGCCGATGCGACGTGGCGGCTCGCGGGTTTCGACGCTGACAATCGTCGGTCGATAGATGCCCATGCGGCGGCCGTCGACGTCCTCGAACATGTCGTCGCGATTGCCGACATAGACGAGCTCGCGCGAGGGAACGGGCTGACGAAGATAGCGACGGAGCTCCGAGGGCGGCGCGCCGAAATTCACCATGCGATCGCGCTCCCAGCGCGGCGTACGCACCTCGCGCGCGGCCTCAAGCGAGACCATGATGCGGTCCATTGGGCGCACGTAAGGCGATAGATCAGGCTCGGCGAAATGCGGCGCCTGGACGAACACCCAGCTCTCGGCCACCGGCGGCTGATAGCGGCGCGGCGTTCCGGCGGCGAAGCCTCGCCGGTCCGGAGCGATCGGCGCCCAGCCGATCTCGTCGCCGCCCGTCCGCCAAGTCACCCAAGCCGGCGCCCAAGTGTCCCCAGGAACCCAGAACCAGCCATAGTCGGGATCGTAATCCCAGCGGCCGTAATGGTAGACGGCCCAGGCGAAAGGCTCCTCTGATTCCCAGTACCAACCGTAATCCTCGGTCCAGAGCCAGCGGCCTTCCTGGTAGGGACGCCAGCCCTGCCCCATGCGCGCCGGCAGCCACACATATTCATAGTCCGGGTGCTGGACCCAGGTGCCGTCGCGGTCGAGTGCGTCGTAGAACATGCGGACATCGCCGCGGACTCCAGCACCCACGGCCGGCGTTGCAACCTGACGCGCCACGGGCCTTCGTTGCGGCGGGGCGTAGCTTGGCGCGGGCCGCGAGGCGACCTGGCTCGGCCGCCGCTGGGTTGAGGCGTAGCCGCTCCGCCGATCGCTCCCCTGATAGCGAGGCTCGTCGTAGTCGCCACCCGGCTCGTTTTGCGCTGAGCTGCTCTCTTGCTCCTCGTAGCCGACATCCTCGCCGGACGAGCGGTCGGTGTCGGTCTCGGTTGCGGCGGTCTGATCGTAGCCGTCCTCGCTGCTTGTCCGATTGGCTTCTTCGGACGACGGGTTGCCGCAAGCGGCGAGCAGAAGGGCAACGGCAAGCGGGGCGATGAGCCCCGAGAGTGAGCGGCGCAGCATGGGTCCCTCGCTTCAGGAATAGGTTCGGGGGCTTGGCCTCGGTTACGCGACTCGGGTGGCTGAATTGCGGCTTAAGCGGGGCAGTGCTCAACTCGCAATTGCCTTCTCCCGCCCTATGCGCATGATCAATTCAACACATCGGAGCCCGCACCATTGAGCACCGACACAGCCGTCAAGACGCAAGTCCCGGCCGATCCGCGTACCCTCCGGCCCGCGAGACTTGTTCTCCTCATCGTCGCGATCATCGAGGTGGTGGGGTCGCTTACAAGCCTCGTCATTCTGTTTGATGGCGATCCCTCCGTTCCGGGCACGTCGCCGGGCGGGTTTGTGATCACGGCCACCATCCTGCTCGCTCCGCCCGTCGCGATCGCGGCGCTCGCTCTCGCCATCAGCGGACCTCTTGGTGCTACGATCATCTCCATTGCGCTGCTCGGGCTACTCGACTGGGTAAGCTTCGTGCCCTCGGTTGCGAATTTCTGGGGTGAGTTTCCGGGATCCGGATTCGGCGGCGCTCATACCATCGTGCAGACGATTGTACTGCCGCTCCTTGGAATCGCGGCGATCGTGCTCGCCTGGCGCGGCGAACGGCTTAGACTTGCCGCGACCTTCGCCATCCTCCCGACGCTGCTCAATTTCCTTGGCGTCGTCGCCTTCGCGATCGGGGTCGCCATCTACGGCTTTTGAGCCCGACCCTAAGTGCTCCTTTCCGCCACGACCGGGGCGCCGCCGGAACTTCAAAGAAATCCTGTCGTTAGGGTGACGTAACAGGTTGAATGAAGATGTCCGTCGAAGCAATCCACGAACCGATCCTCGGTTTGCACAGTCTGGAAGACTACCGGCCGCTGATTGGAGCGGAGGGGTAAACCGCATCGCGCG
>WUUC01060881.1_pt1 | contig 11569 bp, 10 predicted proteins | sample 6278441 | NCBI WGS metagenome assembly WUUC01 (sample SAMN13675441, study PRJNA597444) | soil metagenome | isolation source: soil | place: USA: Washington | collected 2017-10 | reverse complement strand
GGCCATCGCGCGGCTTGGTACTCCCCATGCGGAATCCGATCGGTTTGCCGCACGTTGCGTGCGGCGACTGGATGCTGAGGACAATCCGTGGTCGCGGGCAATGGCCATGGCTGTGCGAGCGGCCAGATCTTCGGGCGCGGGCCGATCGGAAACGGCAGCGCAGCAATACGCGGGGGCCGGCGAGCAGTTTTCGAAATGCGGGCTCGACGTGCACGCGACTATGGCGCGCTTGCAGCAAGCCGCAGCATTAGGCGAAACGCAGGCGCTCGATCGTGCGGAGAAAGAACTCCGCCGTCTAGGAGTCATGAACCCGGTGGCATACGTACAGAGCAACATGCCGGGGCCTTACGGGCGGCGCTGAGACGAGGACGCAGAATGTTTCAAACCGCGTCCGGAAGCGTAAGAGACAAGAATGGACCCTTCGGACGATGCTTACATCCTTGTCTTAGTAATACTGGCGCTGCTAGTCGGGTTTCTGAGTGCAGCGATGTTGGCTAGGAAGTTGTCCTGGCGGATCGCGATCGCCCAGATCGCCACTGAGTTTCTCGGTCTATTCACAACGACGCGCTACGACGCCCCAAGCAGTTTTCGCCAGGACTGGCCACTTCCGCGCCGCGCGCTCGTTACCTCACCAGACATTCTTAGCGGGGGGGGCATGAACGGTGGGTGGCGTCGCTGGTACGTTTTCAAAGGAGTCGTGCCGCGCATCCGTCTGCTCCGCTACGCCTTCCCCGAGGAACTGGCGGACAACGTGGATCGGCCATGGCGCTGGATCTTACGTTTAGTACTCAAACGGCACGGCGAGCACGCCAGCGAGACCGCAACGAACGAGGCGCTGACGAGTTCCGTGGACCAGTTCCCTCAAAGCATCACCCAAGAGAACCCCGTCGAGTCGAGAACGAGCAGGTGGCTCGCGCATCGCCTGCTGAATGGCATGCTGCCCTGCTACCTACGAACCACCGAGGTGCCGGACACCTATCGCATCGCCTTCGACTGGGACGACCTGCACTTCAGGCCGGGGAGTCCGTACTTCTTGCCAAACGTCGAAGCACAACTTTCGGTTCGCGGGGCGCACTCACAATGCGAAGACGTAGACGTAGACTGGCTGGAGTTCCGCTACCGCGAGTCTGACGGTGCTCACAGCGACCCCCTCCGAGTGGTGATGTCTGGTCCGAACGCGTCGTCTGCCTGGCTCCGAGAAAGAGCCCGCTGGACATTCTGCTCGACCTACCTGATGGCGGCGGAGATCGATCGGCACATCGTGATGGGACACTTCGTGACGGAATTTGCTGATGTCGCAGTGCGCAAGTGGCTGAGCAGTGGAACCAATCCGATACGTCGTCTCATTCTACCGCACACGCAACGCGTCGATGTAGCGAACCACATCGGAGACGCTTTAGTCTGGGGCGATTACGGGCTAATGGTGCTGGGAAGCGCGCTCGAGGCCAAGTCACTGCACAACCGATTCGCGACTCGCTTGGGTGCGTTCGACTGGAAAGGATTCGAACCCAATCGAAAGTGCGTTGCTCAAGCCCACTACGCGCCTGCCGTGCAAGGCTTGTTCTGGGACGAGCTGTGCGAATACACCAACTCCGCATTTGACCAACTGCGTATAGACCGCATCTTTCCAATAGTCAGCGAGAGCGCGACCAGCGACGAGCGCTCGCACGCCTCCGAGTTGCAAGCCTTCGTGACCGGACTTAGCGCGGAGTCTGTGCAGGGTACACTGTGGGATGGCCTTGACTGTGCAAGGTGGTTCGACGCCAGCGAGTTCCGCGCGACCCCCAGCAGCAAGGCACTCTCTCCGATCCAAACACTCGACGATCTCAAGCAGTACTGCCGTTTTATAATTTATTGCGGCACGCTTGGGCACGGCTGGGCTAACATTCGCCAGTACGACGAAGGTGGGGAACCCGCGTACGCGGCTTTTGGACTGCGCGCCCGGCTAGATGAACCAGGGCCAGACCAGCCCACTGATGATTCCGCCTGGCGGCAGCGAGCCGAGCCACGGCCATGCGATGTTGCCAATCAGCTTATTCAGGGATTCACGCTCAGTTTTCTCGAGGTCGAGACATTCGGAAATGAGTTCGAGCGCCTGACGGCGGGTGCATCCGCCGAGGCCGACTTGGACAATGATCCAATCCGAGGCAGTGAGGGCCTCGCCTCACGCATCATTCGGCGCGTCAAGCCGCAGGTTGATGCGGCGTTGATCACACGTTTGCCTGCTTGGGGCGATCGCCGAGTACGGATCGAGGATGTACCCGTGCGCCCTAACGCATGACGCGACACCAGTCGCTTGTTCGCAGTCCGACTGGCCCCATTGGCGGTTTCCCTGCACGGGGCACCTCGTCACGCATCGTCGGGGCGTTGGATGTCCAGCATTTGCATCAGGTTGTAGACATGCCCGCGCGCCACACCAAGCGTGCGTGCGGCCTGCGCGACGTTCCACGTGCTGTCATGCAAAGCATCGAGCACCAGCTGACGCTTGTATTTCTCGATGCGCGTACTCAACGACTCTGGCCGTGAAGGGCTGGCTTTCGTCAATCCACCTCCGTCCTGATCCCTGAGGTGAATCGGTTCGACTTGCAGCAGCCCTTGGCTGCGCGCGATGATCACCGCGCGCTCAACTGTTCCGACGAGCTCACGGATATTTCCTACCCAAACACGCTCCTGGAGTTCATAAATGGCAGCTGCCGAAAGCCGGATCGCGGGTAGACCGTGGCGCTCACAAAACGAGCTGCAGACGCTGCGCGCCAGTGTTGGAATATCTTCGCAGCGCTCTGCCAACGCGGGCACGCGGATCGGAAAAGTGTTGATGCGATAGTAGAGGTCCTCCCGAAACGTGCCGTGCTTGACCTCGGCTTCGAGGTCGCGATTGGTCGCTGCGATCACACGTACGTCCGCGCGCTGCGGCTTCGCGCTACCGAGCGCAAAATATGAACGTGATTGCAAGAGCTGCAGCAACTTGGCCTGCGCGATTAGTGACAGCTCACCAATCTCGTCAAGGAACAAAGTGCCACCCTCAGCCGCTGCTACTTTCCCCACCACCGGTGCAGAAGCAGTAGCGTGCCCGCCCTTTATGGCTCCAAAAAGCTCATTTTCGATCAACGCATCCGGTAGATTGGCGCAACTTACTTCTATGAATGGCCCGGGGGCTCGTTTGCTGTTGATGTGGATGATGGATGCGAGTTGGGTCTTTCCGGTACCAGAAGGTCCGGTCAACAGCACGGGGACCTGATCGAAAGGAGCCAACGCGGCGACGCGCTCGAACACGCTGACGAGCGCTTGGCTCGTACCAACGATTGTCTCCAACTTGAGTGTAGAGCGGAAGCGTGCGGTTGCGTCCTGCGTGCTGGATTGCTCTTGCTTCAACAATAATCGATCAGCAAAACACGCGATGTGACGTGCAAACATTTCTGCGCAATCGCGATCGTGCTCGGAAAATGGCTCCGGTCGCATGCGGTCTTGTAGATACACCACGCCTAGGGTGGGCTCTTTGCCGATGGGTGCACACAGGACCGCCTCGAGTCGGCGTGCCAGCACGCTTGTTTTGTCTCGAAATCTTGGGTCGAGAGAGGCAGAAGCCGTCATGACAGTGGTACCTGTCTGAAACGCTTCATCCATAACGGACCGTGAAAAGTCGCTCAGAAAAGTGGCCCCAGCATCGTACTCGCATTGAAACCTTGCCGTTTGCTCATCGCGCCGCAACTCGATGTAGCCGCGTCGCGCGCCGGCAACGTCAATGAATAGACCTAATGCCTCTCTCAGAAACAACTCAGGCTGCTCTTGCTCGCCCAACAGAAGCAACTTTCGGTAGAGGTCTCGCTCCTTACGTACGCCTTGCAGTTCTTCCGAGGAGGTATTCGCATCCATGGCTGACCAACTTTCCGGTTGCCGGCATCGGCACTCCCCACTTGCGTCGCCGCCGCGATCGAGATCCGTGGGGCTAACCTCCGATGGAGTGGACACCCCGGGCGCGCAGCTGTCCACTGTAGTGGGACGAATTGACGGCTCCGCACTTAGGGTTCTGTAGCACGTGCAAGGTCTGCAGCTGCCGCAGTGTGCGTGGGATCGAGGTGGCCTCGAGCAACTCGCGCGACCACTGCGGGAAGCACATCGAGAACCGTTGTCATTCGCGCAGGACACCGGCTTTCGCAACTGTCCTGTCCGCTGTACAGGCTGGCGCCGAGATCCCGCAGAATCGTTGGATTTATGACGTGGTACGTCCGCTGCAATAGCGCTCCTCGTTGACCGTAGTTCGCGGTCGATCGAAAGGAACGGACCCATGTCCAAAGTGAAAAGTGATACGAGATGGTTGGTTGTAACTCAATGTGCACTTGCAGCGTGTCTCTTCTCCTGCTCCGCGCAGACCGACGCGAACCCAGCGGGGGCCGATGCCGAGCCCTCCGCGGAGGAACTTAGTGAGCGCACACAGTTCGCTAAGAGTCAGGTGACACTTGTTGAAGGCGATGCCAGTCGCGCTGCGGACAAAGATGGCGTCGAAAAGGCCGTCGAGAGGGTTCACGCCAACGGTACGATCCGGCATGGAGGATCCATCGGCGACGACTACTACGAGTATATTGTAGGCGATATGTGCCCGACCGGCTTCGTCCGCACGCGGACCATAGCAACGCATCGCGGCAACGGTTGGGGCGGAGTGGGCACTTCCACGGATGCGTCCGCCGTGTGGCTCGCACCTGACGACCAATCAAATTGTAGGGCGCGCGTGTGGACCAAGAACGCCGGCGCATTCCTTTACGGCGAGCTTGATTGGGTAGTGTATATGGAGCAGGTGGGCCCAGGCCACTATGATTACTGTCGAGTAATGGGGCCGTGTGCCAACGACAGGGGAGACTGTGACTCTGACAGTGAGTGCGTCGCCGGTCTGACATGTACGATGGACATCGGCGCCGAGTACGGCTGGGATCCTGGGATCGATGTGTGTACGGCGCAGCTTCCAAATGGGCACCCTGACTATTGCCGGCTTTTAGGGCCATGTGAGGCCGGTGAAGGTGATTGCGATTCTGACGCTGAGTGCTTGCGAGGCTTGATCTGCGGCAGAGACAACGGCGCCGATTTTGGTCTGGAGTCTTGGGTTGACGCGTGTCGGTGACGCGCGTGCGTTCGGGATGATGCGCAGCAGGTTCGGTGCAGCCGCGCAAGCGGCTGCACCGGGTCGTTGGAGATCGCGATGGGACAAGTCAGCTACGCGGTTAGGATCGCGATGTTCGCGTTGATGCTCGGCTGCGGCGCAGACTCACCGCCGAGCGTCTGCGGTACGGCTGTCGCGTTGTTCGGAGCGACGCGGGATGCGGGCGACATGGAACACGATCTCGTATCGAGCGTGGCCGGTGTGTACGTCTGGGATACGGCGACTAAGAATCTGCTACGCACATGTACCGCGTCTCGGATTGCGCCGCATTGGTTCGTCACCGCGAAGCACTGCATTCCGAACGCTGCGAACCTGGGCATCACGATCGCGTTTCAACGCGCAGACGAGGCAGCGCCGCCGCTCGACCCAGGGTGCCCCGGCCATGTGCTGGGGGCGGCGAACAAAGAGGCTGCGGTGGAGTGGATCCGACATCCAAAGTTGGATCTTGCGCTCCTGCGCACTGAACATGCGGGCTGGAGTTGGATCTCCTCGCACGCGCGCGTGGTGGCCGCTGGCGAGCGTGTTGTCATGGCGGGGATAGGGTTGCGCGAAACCTTGAGAACTGGTGAGCTCGCGTTTCTCTCTGCAACAGTGCAAGCGCTCGATGAGGCGCACATTGTGGTGAGCGCCGGCGCAATGGCAGGCGCGTGCTTCGGCGATTCTGGTGGGCCGCTGCTGCTGATCGACGACACGCTCGGTACGTCGATCGTTGGTGTGCTGTCACGTGGCAGCGAGAGTTGCACTGGGAGCGACGCGTACGTTAGGCTGGATGTCGTGCGCGCTTGGCTGCGCGACCAGGGCGTCGCGCTCGAGCGCGATTGAACACTTGAATATCCGTTGGCAAGCAGGGCTAATACCCGTGAGGCAAATGTCTGTCATATTGACGAGTATTCACGCTCTCGGCTGCCGGCCGTGCCATGCAGGAGGATCGTTCATAGGATACCTCCTATGGCCGAACGCAGTGAGTGGACCGCGCGGCGGCTAGACGTGCTCTACCGAGGACTTACTAAAGCATTAGCAAGCCCGCATGCGTAATCGGACGAATCGGTTAGACACCAATTTTATTGTGGCGTCCTCTGCGGTCACATCGCCTACAGCGGTCGGTTATCTAGTGACTGACCGCCGAAGGCGACGATCTTTTCGACGTAACGCCCAGTTCAAGCGGCGGACGACTCGTCGAACTTCGTACGCGATCAACGGTGATCCATGCTGTTCTCCGCACTGTAGGGCTCTGATCGTTATCTGACAGTCGGCGTGAAGCACACCGCTCAAACGCGCTGAGAGCATGAGTGGAGCGCATTGCGCGTTCCGCGCTTGACGGCAATTCGCCGCACGATCACGATCACGTGCGTGCACCAGCTCGACCTGTCGAACGTCGCTTCCTCCGCGCTCGCGCTGAGCGTGCGCCGGCGGCGTTCTTCGACCGCGTCGTCATCCTGCTCAAGCGTAGAAGTCGCCATTGTGAACGCATGCTTGCTTGTGGTTGCACTTAGTGACCATTACTACGTCTGCCTGGACTGCGAAGCGGAATTCGAGCCCGCCCGCAGAACGCGCTGTGAGTGGTGCAACGAGCCTTGGGTGGGCTACAACACGGAGCATTCGTTCTTGATGGGCTGTGAGTTCTGCGAAGGCCATGATCCCCATGATTGAGGGGCAGCCCACGCCGCGCTGATTTCCGCCACGACAACCATTGTCGTATTCGCGGTGCCCCGCTACGGCGGCTTCGTCTGCAACTCGTTCAGCCGCGCGTCGTTCCATCTACGCTCTAGGAAAAACACGCGATCGAAGCTGGAACGAAAGTCGGGATAGTCGTCAATCATATCCCAGCTAGGATCGGCAAAGTGGCCTCCGGAGATCACAAGCAGCCAGTACTTTGCGCATTGGTATGCAGCTTTGTAGCCAGGCAGTTTGGCTTCCTTCCTTCGCAAAGCGGTGATGACACAACCGCGGTCGTTGCCATCGTATGAGCGGCTAGGCATCACCCAGGCAGAAGCTGCTGGTACTACCCCGACTTCGCTCAGCCCAAGCAATCCGAATGTTGCGGACCAATGTGCGCTGGCGTCATTGTGATCACGCTGTGAGATCTTCGCGGCCGCACCGTTCAGCGCTTGGATCCACGTGACGATTTCCGTCGCCGTCCGTCGGGACTCAGCTTGGAGCTTAGTCGGAGTTTCGAGCGGATGCGAGAATCTGAGCGACACCCGTCCCGTGAGGCGTTCCGCACGCATCTGCGCTTCGATCTCGTTGGAAAGCCGCTTTACTAGCGTAACATGCCTCTTCACCGCAGCCTCGGTAGCTTCAGTAATCTCGAGGCCAACTCGCAAACCGGAATCTAACTTTATGACGAAGTCAGGCCGAGGCGGATCGAGGCGTTCGACGCTACCTCGAATCTCGTACTGCGCAGCAAGCGTGATGAAATCAACAACGGCATTGTCTTCATCTCGCGTTTGCTGCGCCTGCGTCATTGCTTCAGTCTAAGCGAGCAGTGACTAGTTCGCACGATTTTGAGTAGCGAGGCTGGGAAGTGCAGCCGAGGGCTGCACTTCGCCTGTCAAGTGGCGAAGGAGCTTCAGGTCGACTCTGACCGCGGCCAGAATGTGCACTTCGCTTGTAGCCGCCCGCCGTTGCGAAACAGGCGGCCTCAGGCCGGCATCGCCGATGCAGAAGATCAAGTCGGCCGGAATACGCACGCCAGCGCTTGCTCAACGCGTTCCACGGTCCGACATCGGCGCACAGTGCTGGGCGGTGAAACGGATCGCCGCCGCCGGGATCCAGATGCGTGACAGTCCATCTGCCGCGTCAGCAGCCGGTTGGGGTCATAGCGGGCGCCGCCGCCATTGGCTGCAGTAAACGCGATGATGCAGAGTATGGCCAGGTCAACGGCCCAGCCGTGCCGTGACCAAGGTCCCACGCGCAGCCAGGCTACTGCAGTGCACGGCTTGTGAGCGAGAACGGGCGATACTCGGCTGCTTTACTGCGCGGAACCATGTAGCCGTGGTCAACCAAAGCGGCCACAGCATCGGCCGCACTTGAATCCGCCGAACGAACAGCAAAGATCAAGTCATCCAGGGTCTTCCCGCTCGCACCTTCGGCCGAGTCTCTGAGCTCGAGCGCGCCGCGCAAGACGGCTCGTTCATAAAGAGTTAGTTTGGTTGTTTCAGGCGTAAGTTCATCGTCTGTATCAGCGGCAATCACGAGCTCGGGGTTCTCAGGGGCGCTGGGAGTACCCGTACGGTCTAGCACGTCGATGCGCCCGCATCGAGCCGCTCCAGGTTCGCAGCATCTCTAGAGGAGGTGCATGGGGATGGCGAGGACGACACCGACAGAGTGGGCAAAGCGTGTGGAGCGCTGGCGCGATAGCGGACTGACGGCGAAGGAGTTCGCTTCAGAGATCAATGTTAATGCGGGCACGCTGACCGCCTGGAAATATAAGCTTCGACGGGAGTCGACAGCAGTAGAGCGCGCGACGCGACCGGGCATCCGCAAGGCCGAGGACGTATCCGGATTTCTTCGGGTTGTGCCCGTGCAAGCTGAGGATACGCGGGCGGCGGCGGCAGGCTTCGAGGTCGTCATCGCTGCGCGCACCGTCGTGCGTGTTCCAAATGATTTCGATGAGGTGGCGCTCATTCGGTTGGTGCGTGCGCTCGGAGGCTTTTGATGCTGCCAATGCACACGCGCATTTACGTGTACGCGCAGCCCGTGGATATGAGACGCAGCTTCGATGCGCTCGGCCAGTGCGTGCGCGACGTGCTTCAGCAAGATCCCAGTGGAGCATTGTTCATCTTCGCAGCCAAGAGCGGCTCCAGCCTGAAGATTCTGTGGTGGGAGACGTCCAGTTTCTCTATCCTCTATCGACGTCTAGCTCGCGGCATGTTCCGCATGCCTGAAGCCACGCGGCGCTGCATCGGTGCTCATTGATGCGCGTGAGCTGGCCACGATCCTTCAGGGTGTGGAGCCAGCCAGGCGCAAGCGACGCGCGAAGATCGTCAAGCATGCGCGCGAAAAGCCTTGCGAATCACTGAGCGTGCCACTACTGCAGCACCTGCATGAGCGACGGCAACGCGCAGCGAGATGAGGATCGAGAGGCTCGCATCGCTGCGCTTGAAGCCGCAGCTTGCAAGTGTACGGCTCGCACGCGACGAACAAGCCCAAGTTCTCGCGAGCGTCCGCCGAGTACACGATCAGCAGATGCAGGCGCGTTAGCGTGCGGAGCACGAGCGAGAGCAATACCGCAAGCTTCGCTCGTGCTCTTCGAGCTCGAGCGCCTCAAGCGGCAGCTGTTTGACCTACTTGGTGCGCGCCTTTGGCGTCCGACGCGCCCGCGCGCGCTTTGTGCTGACTCTCACCGGCTCTGCAGGTGAGCTGGTTGTTTCTACGTACGCGGCGGCAGCTTCACGCAATCGCCTGCCCACTGCTTCGACGAGCTCGTGAGGGCTGCGTGCTACGGCCTGCTCTCCGAAGCCAAGAACCCATGTCTCCAGCTCGCGGCACAGTTGGACTTTGAGTGTGACGCTCACCCGCTCTGCGTCGAGCCTTCTCGCTCGCTGAGATGGATGCCATCGGTGAGTCAGCGCGTAGTTTGCCCAGGCACCGGAGAGAACCACTTCGACGTCTACAATCGGCTTCGAACCAAAGATGTGAATACCGAATGCCGGCGCGAGTATCGTCTTGGGATCGTACTCGCCTTTCTGGGGATACGAGAACTCGTCCTCCAGCGCTGTGACGCGTTTCATACGAGCAAAGCGATACGGGTAGTATGCGCCCGCGTCGATCCGAGTGAGCACGTAGAACTGGTGATCGAACACGACGAGCGACAAAGGCTCGATGGTTAGATCCTCCACACGCCGGTCGTTGTGGGTGTACTGAAAACTTAGCCGTCGGTTTTCGAGCAGCGCATTGATCACCGCGTCGAGGGCATCGCCTGCTTCGGGTAGGGCGCTTTCGCCACCGCCGACAGCCAAGACAAACTTGCGGTCAAGATCAGCGAAAGTTTCTCCTCGTTGTCGGAGCACATAATCACGCGCGTCCTTTAGAGCACGCTCTTGCTGGCTTCCCTCAAAAAGCGCACCGAGGCTCGCGGCGATGCACACGCCCGTGGCGGCCGAGCGCGGGGGTATGGGTCGACCGTCATAGACAAGCCAAGTCGTGTTTCGCTCGCGGATGCGACGCACGTCAGGAAGCTCTTCCGCGAGAAGTTCGAGCCAGCGGTCGGCGGTGGGGAGCGACTTGCCCGTAGCCTGTGCGAGGGTCCGACGCGAATACCGATCACCGCGCAGCAGGCGTGCGACCACGGACAACAGCGTCTGCAGCGTGTCGCTTGGGGCAATTTCAGACTTCATCATCGGACGATCATTTTATCACTGAGTGATGATCTCGGCTGTGCAAGTTGCATCCTACGTATAAGCGGTAGTACACTAGGCTCATCCGACAGCGCCAAAAGCGCAAATTATCATCGGATGAGAAGTGAGAAGTCGAAGATGGCTTTTGATACCCCTCCGAACGACGCGGCCGTCGGCCAGCTTTCGGCTGACACCCGCAACTTTCATGTTCTGGCACTGTCCGGTGGCGGCTTTCGTGGGCTCTATGCAGCCGCCGTTCTGGAAGTCCTCGAGCTCGCGCTAGGCGCGCCACTGGCGAGCCGGTTCGATTTGATCTGTGGCACCTCCGTCGGCGGTTTGCTGGCGCTTGGACTTGCAGCCGGCGTCCCCGCAGCCGCGCTCAAGGCCCTGTTCGTTGATCAGGGGCGTCGTATTTTCGGCTCCCCACGCGGCTTGTTCCTGAAATGGTTTCGCGCCAAGCACGCGAGCGTCGGGCTCAGAGCCGCGCTCACCGAGCTTTTCGGCAGCACCACCCTCGGTGAACTCGAGCACCGCGTGCTCGTCCCCGCAGTCAACTACACCACGGGAAAACCACAGGTTTTTAAAACGCCTCATAGCCCGCGCTTTGCGCGCGATCACATACTCAAGCTGGTCGACATCGGGCTGGCTACCTCGGCCGCGCCGACCTACTTCCCGCTCCATCGGATCGACGGGCTCGGCGTTTTTGCGGACGGAGGCCTAGTAGGCAATTCTCCGGGATACTACGGGCTGCAAGAGGCTCGAAGGCATATCCAGGTGCCGCCCGAGCGCCGGGTTCGGGTGCTTTCGGTTGGCACCATGACGCTCGGGTGCACGATCGCTGGTTCCGCGTCGCTGGATCGCGGACTGCTGCAATGGGCATCAAAGGTCTTCGACTTGACTATTTCGGCGCAAGAACACTCTACCCAGTATCTGCTCGAGCAGGAGCTAGGAAGCGACTACCTGCGTATCGACAGCATCGCGCAGGGAGCACAACTCGCGGACGTTCGCAGCCTCGACCAGTATTCGCAGGGCGCCATCAACGTCTTGACCGAGTGCGGAGCGCTGGAGGCGCAACGCG
>WUUC01037697.1_pt1 | contig 11569 bp, 10 predicted proteins | sample 6278441 | NCBI WGS metagenome assembly WUUC01 (sample SAMN13675441, study PRJNA597444) | soil metagenome | isolation source: soil | place: USA: Washington | collected 2017-10 | reverse complement strand
CACCACGGCCCCACTCATGGCCTTGATGCCCCCTAGTTCGAGGACAGCATCCAGCTGACGAGCAACGACCACTTCGGTGGTGCCTTGTTCGCGCTCTTCAAGTAGCTCGCCCACGCACAAAATTGGCAACAACCCGACGCGGCGCGCGGCCGCAAATTTGCGAGCGATCAGCGCATCGCTTTCGCCGTAGATGTGGCGGCGCTCGGAATGCCCAACGATGCAGTAACGGACGTCAAATTCCCTGAGCATGGGGGCGGATACCTCACCCGTGAATGCGCCAGAGTCCTGGTCGCTTACATCCTGCGCGCCGAGTGCAATTGCAGAACCTGAAATCCTCGACTGCGCCGCCGGCAGATACACGTAAGGCGGGCACACCGCTATCTCGGCGCTCGGTACTTGGGCACTGCCGTCGAGGATGGCTTTCAGAAGTTGCTCAATGGTTGCCAGACTGCCGTTCAACTTCCAGTTGCCGGCGACAAGAGGACGACGCATCGAAATCACTAGGGCCGCAAACGACGCGCAAGCTTAACGGTGCGTGCGTCGCGCTTCAAGGTCATTGTGGGAAAGGAGACGCTCAGGCTCCTACCGCCTCGGCTGTCGAGGCCGCCTCTCTCACCTCTGCGGCCAGCATTTCCGCGAGCCGTTTGACGTGCGCGGTGTCCTCGCCTTCGATCATTACCCGCACCAGCGGCTCGGTACCGGATGGCCGCAGCAGCACTCGGCCACGGTCAGCGAGTTCACGCTCGACATCCCTCACGGCCTGTTGCACCCTTGCCGACCCTTTGACGTCGAAAGACGCCGCAATAGGCACGTTGATCAAAGTCTGAGGATACTTGTGCATGCCGACTTTCATCTCGTGCAGGCCGCGACTGTTGCTGACTAATACATGCAGAACCTGCAGGGCAGAGATGATGGCGTCACCGGTAGTGGTGCGATCCAGACAGATGATGTGGCCGGATGACTCACCGCCCAACTTCCAGCCTTCTTGCTGCAACATCTCCAAGACGTAACGGTCGCCGACCGCGGCACGCTTGAAAGGGATCATAGACGATCTTAGCGCCTGCTCCAGGCCTAAATTGCTCATCAGGGTCCCAACCACGCCGCCTGCGAGGCTGCCGCCCTCATGTTTTGCGCTGGCGATGATGTACAGAAGTTCGTCGCCGTCCACGATCTCGCCGCGAGCGTCCACCATGATAAGACGATCGCCGTCGCCATCGATGGCGATCCCAACATCGGCGCGCTGTTCGACGACGGCTGCGCTAAGCGCCTGTGGCGCTGTTGCGCCGCATTTATCATTGATGTTCAAGCCGTTCGGCTTCGCGCCTGTGGAAATTACCTCGGCGCCCAGTTCCTCGAACACTTCGGGTGCGACGTGGTAGGTCGCGCCATGTGCGCAGTCGACGACGATTTTTAGGCCGCGCAGCACAGTGGTAAATGGGATGGTGCGCTTGCAAAACTCGATGTAGCGGCCTGCTGCGTCCATGACCCGCTCGGCCTTGCCGAGTTGGTGCGATTCCACCGTTTCCATGGGTTGTTGCAATTTCTCCTCGATTGCAAGTTCTATCTCGTCCGGCAACTTCAAGCCTTGCTGCGAGAAGAATTTGAGTCCATTGTCGTAGTATGGATTGTGAGACGCACTGATCACGATCCCGGCCGAAGCCCGCAGAGTACGCGTTAGGTAAGCGATGCCTGGCGTTGGCATAGGGCCAAGCAGGCGGATATCGACGCCGGCGGCCGATAGGCCTGCTTCCAGCGCTGACTCGAGCATATAACCGGAGATCCGCGTGTCTTTGCCGATCAGTACCGTGTTACGCCCTCCGGTGGCTAACACGCGACCTACGGCCCAGCCGAGCTTTAAAACGAAGTCGGGTGTCATCGGAACGGAACCAACTCGCCCCCGAATGCCGTCGGTGCCGAAATAGCGCTTTTTCATCGTTCTAGCGTTACCCTCGAAAGAATGCTCTTGGCGAATAGCTCGCCAGGGGTTCTGAATGGATAAACTACGGCCTGCCGAGCCGTCGAGCGCGGCACGCCGCTTCATCCCGTTGATCTGCAGAATCAGGCCCTCTTCCTGGTGCTGCAGCCAAGCGCATCAGGTTAATTCGGCCGCTCAGCTAGTGCTGGCTGGCGGGATCTCCGATTTTACCCTTGTCGCCTTTATCTTCCGGCTCAGCGTCGGCGACGCTGCCCGAACCCGAACTCGGTTCATCATCGCGCCAGTCCCGCGGCGGCCGCGCCTCGCGGCCGGCCATGATGTCGTTGATCTGTTCGGTATCGATCGTTTCGTATTTCATTAGCGCCTGCGCCATGGTGTGCAACTTGTCCATGTTTTCCCTGAGCAGCTTCTCAGCGCGTTTGTAGTTTGAGTCGATGATGCGACGCACCTCTTCGTCAATCGCATGGGCGGTCTCATCCGACACCGTTTTGTGCTGGGTGACGGAATGCCCGAGGAACACCTCGCCTCGCTCCTCGCTGTATGCAAGCGGTCCCATCTTGCTGGAGAGACCCCATTTCGTCACCATATTGCGGGCGATTTCCGTAGCTCGCTCAATGTCATTGGAGGCGCCTGTTGTCACGCGCTCGGAGCCGAAGATGAGTTCTTCCGCGATACGTCCGCCGAACAAGCTGGACAGCTGGCTCTCCAGTCGCTGCTTGCTGTAGCTGTAGCGGTCGTCTTCAGGCAAGAACATAGTTACACCCAGAGCACGGCCGCGGGGAATGATGCTCACCTTGTACACGGGATCGTGCTCGGGCACCAGCCGGCCTACGATCGCGTGCCCGGCCTCATGGTAGGCGGTGAGCTTCTTTTCGTCCTCGCTCATCACCATGGACTTGCGCTCCGCACCCATGATGATCTTGTCCTTGGCGCGCTCGAACTCCTCCATCTCTACCGTTCGCTTGTTCGCGCGCGCGGCGAATAGCGCGGCCTCATTGACCAAATTGGCCAAATCGGCGCCCGAAAAACCGGGTGTGCCGCGGGCAATAAGGTCGGCCCGGACATCGTCGCCAATAGGCACTTTGCGCATATGGACCTTAAGGATCTGTTCGCGGCCGCGCACATCGGGCAGTGGCACCACCACCTGCCGATCGAAGCGGCCGGGGCGCAACAGCGCAGGATCCAGCACGTCTGGACGGTTCGTAGCCGCGATCACGATGATGCCTTCGTTGCCCTCGAAACCATCCATCTCGACCAGCAGCTGGTTCAACGTCTGTTCGCGCTCGTCATGTCCGCCGCCTAGACCAGCGCCGCGCTGCCGACCCACGGCATCGATCTCGTCGATGAAAATAATGCACGGGGCATGCTTCTTGGCTTGAGCGAACATGTCGCGCACGCGCGAGGCGCCGACGCCCACAAACATCTCGACGAAGTCCGAACCGGAAATGCTAAAGAAGGGGACCTTCGCTTCGCCAGCAATCGCCTTGGCGAGCAACGTCTTTCCAGTCCCTGGAGAGCCGACCATCAGCACGCCACGTGGAATCTTGCCACCCAGCTTCTGGAACTTGCCCGGGTCGCGCAGAAATTCGACCAGTTCCACGACCTCTTCCTTGGCCTCCTCCACGCCGGCCACGTCGCTGAAATTGATTTTGACCTGATCCTCCCCCATCAGTCGAGCCTTGCTCTTGCCGAAGGACATCGCGCCCCGTCCGCCGCCGCCCCCCTGCATCTGACGCATGAAGAAGATCCATACGCCGATCAGCAACAGCATCGGGAACCAGCTAATCAGAATGTCCACAAGCAAGGAGCGCTGATCTGGTGGACTGGCCTCGATCTCGACGTTGTTGGCCAGCAGGTCGTTGATCATTTCCGGGTCGTCCGGCGGCGTGTAGGTCGTGAAATGCTCGCCGGAGGCCGTTTGACCCGTGACCGTGCGCTCATCGATTTCCACCCGCTCAACGTTGCCGCTCTTGACCTCATCGATGAACTCGGAATAAGAGAGCGTCGTGGGACCGCTGTTGCGGGGACTGAAATTGTTGAACACGGACATCAGCACTACGGCGATGACGGCCCACAAGATCAGGTTTTTGACCATGTCGTTCAAGATGACACCTCAGACAAAGCTGGTGACTCCGGGATGCAGTAGGGCCCCACCGCACATTTCATATGCGAAAGGCGTGACGGCAACTCGGCTGGTTACCGCTACCACGGCCTGCGGAGTTCAAGTTAGACCTTACTATATCAGGTAGTTCTTGGCTACTAGATAGACCTCGCGGCTGTGCGGCCGCGAGGCGGCGGGCTTGCGGATGGCGGTGGTACGGAACAGAATGCGCACCGCCGAAACGTAGCTATCGAACCCCTCGCCCTGGAACAGCTTCACGACAAAATTGCCGCCGCATATAAGCACCTCTTGCGCGAGCTGTAGACCTAGTTCCGCCAGACCTAAGGCTTGCGGCTGATCCACGGCGCTCATGCCGGTGATATTGGGTGCCATATCCGATAATACAAGGTCGGCCCGCCCAGGAACCAATCGATCCAGTACCTGGTGTAGCGTTGATACTTCTCGAAAGTCGCCTTGGATGAACTCGACGTTGGGCAGTGGTGTCATCGGCAGCATATCGACTGCCACTACCCGCCCCTGAGGGCCGACACGTTGACTCGCATATTCACTCCAACCGCCGGGCGCCGCCCCCAGATCTACTACGGTCATGCCCGGTCGCAGCAGATGATCCCGGGCGTCGATCTGCTCGAGCTTATAGACCGCACGCGAACGTCGGCCGTGCTCGCGAGCTCGGCGTACGTAGTAGTCCCTGTTCTGCCGCTGATGCCAGTTATTGCTGCGTTTGCCGCGCGTCATTGTTCCTCATGAGCATGAAGCCTGTCTCGATGATACACGCTGGGAATCAGGAGAAGCGCAGCATGGGAGCCGCTGCTCGCCGGGGCAGCGGCGTCTGCCAAACAAAAACCGCGATGATGCTGTCGCTGGCTCTGTCGGCTATCGTCGTCACGGGCTGCGAAACGCGACGCGAATCCGTGAACGCGCCCGAGATCACTCCGGCCGGGGAGCTCGTACTGCGCAAAGGCAACGGCGCAGAACCGCAGACGCTGGATCCACATCGGGCGCAAGGGGTGCCGGAGGCCAACATCCTCCGAGATCTGTACGAGGGACTTGTTTCTGAAGCACCGAACGGCCGATTAGTATCGGGCGCAGCGGCCCGCTGGGAGGTCAGCGGAGATCGCAAGACATATACCTTTCACTTGCGACAAGATGCGCGATGGTCGAACGGCGCCCGTGTCACTGCCCCGGACTTCGTCTACAGTTTACGCCGCACTGTAGATCCCGCCACCGGCTCCAGCTATGCAGCGGTGCTGTCACCGATCGAGAACGCTACTGCGATTATCCGCGGGGAACTCGCGCCCACAGCACTCGGTGTCGTAGCCGTCAACGCGCACGAGCTGATCATTCGTCTAGCCGGGCCAACGCCTTATTTCTTGGGCCTGCTCACTCATACAACGACCTATCCCGTTTATCGCCCGGCAGTGGAACGACATGGACCCGCATTCACCCAGCCGGGCAATAGCGTTACTAATGGTGCCTACGAGATGAGGGAATGGGTCGTAGCTTCACATATCACCCTGCGACGCAATCGGCACTATTGGAACGACGCACACACGCGTATAGACATCGTCAAGTACTTCGGTATTGACGACCAGGAAAGCGAACTGCGCCGCTACCGCGCCGGAGAGCTCGACTGGACATCAACGGTTCCGCTCGGCAAATTGAACTGGGCGCGCGAGCATCTACCACATCAATACCGCAAGAGCCCCTATCTGGGGACTTACTATTACGGCCTTAACCTCACGCGGCCGCCCTTCAAAGACGCACCTCTGCTGCGTCGGGCGCTCTCACTGGCTATCGACCGCAAGGTACTCGTGGAGAAGGTTACCCGCGGTGGCGAGATTGCGGCATATGGCTGGGTGCCGCCCGGTATACGAAATTATACCGGCCAGAGGTTCGGCTACGCCGCATGGCCGCGGAACAAACAAACAGAGGTGGCCAAGCAATTGTATATCCGGGCCGGTTACTCGGCCTCGAACCCGCTCAAGCTGGAGATCCGCTACAACACGAGCGATGCCCATCAGAAAATCGCCACGGTAATAGCGAGTCAGTGGCGGGACGTGCTTGGCGCAGAGACCACGCTGATCAACGAGGAATGGAAGGTGTTTCTGCAGAACGTGCAGGCGCAGCGACTCACACACGTATACCGAGCCTCTTGGATCGGCGACTACAACGATGCTTATACCTTCGCCGAGGTGCTGCATTCGCGTTTCGGTCTCAATGCCACTGGATACGCAAATCGCGAATACGATGTGCTTTTGGAAGACGCCGCAGTGGAAACTGATCAAGAGCGACGGCGTCAACTGCTACAGCAAGCGGAACGGGTGTTGCTCGAAGATCACCCATTGATTCCACTCTACTTCTACGTCAACAAACGTCTGCTGAAGACCTATGTACGCGGCTACCAAGACAACATCATGGATCATCACTACACCAAGGATTTGTATTTAGACGTGAGCGGGGAACAGCTGGTGGGCGCCGGCAACTGATGCTTGGGTATTCTCTGCGTCGCGCCGTGGCGGCCATTCCTACTTTATTTCTACTGCTCACCGGCGCGTTTTTCTTGATCCGCGTCGCTCCGGGTGGTCCGTTCGACGCTGAGCGGCAGCTTTCGCCCGCGATCGAGGCCGCTCTCGAACAAAAGTACCACTTGGACGAACCACTGTATCAGCAATACGCTCGGTACCTGTGGGGAATTGCGCACGGCGACTTCGGGCCGTCATTCCAATATCAGGACCTGACAGTTTCGCAGCTGATTGGGGCGGGCTTCCCTGTTTCGTTCAAGCTTGGGGCAAGCGCTATGCTACTGGCATTGGTGCTCGGAACTGGGCTCGGGATCATTTCCGCTATGAGGCAAAACCGTCTCGCTGACTATGGCGTCATGGCGGTCGCCATGCTCGGGATCTCCGTTCCCAGTTTCGTGTTAGCCCCGTTACTAATCCTATGGCTCGCCGTACACCTCGACTGGCTACCCGCAGGGGGACTAGGAAGCTGGCGGCACTACATCTTGCCCGTAATAACACTCGCTGCAGTCCAGGTGGCGTATATTGCCCGTCTGGCCCGCGGCGCCATGATTGAGGTACTACGATCAGCGTTTATACGCACCGCATTCGCCAAAGGGCTGTCCACTTCCGTAGTCATATTGCGTCATGCCCTGCCGGCAGCCTTGGTGCCGGTAGTTTCCTATCTTGGGCCCGCGACCGCAGGTATCATCACCGGCTCCGTAGTCGTCGAGACCATCTTCGGTATTCCGGGCCTGGGGCGGCATTTTGTCTATGGCGCTCTCAACCGCGACTACACGCTGGTTCTGGGCGTAGTGCTGTTCTATGGCTTGCTGGTGATCTTTCTCAATCTCCTCGTGGATCTCGTGTACGCATGGCTGGATCCGAGGGTGCGGTACTGAGCCCGCCAATGAGGTTGAACGCACCGGACAACGGCTTCGCGCTGGAGCCCTCGCTGGCTAGGGAACGGCGCGGCTTATGGCTAGAGGCGTGGCGAAGACTACGCCTGAACAAGGCAGCCGTCTGCAGCCTGTTGATCTTGCTGAGCTTAGCCGTCTTGGTCACCGTTGGACCGTGGTTGAGCCCCTACACCAACGATCAATTGGATTGGCAAGAGATGTGGGCTCCCCCATCCGTCCGAGGTGGGCATCTCTTCGGCACCGATGGTCTGGGTCGGGACTTGCTGGTGCGCACCCTCCAAGGTGGTCAGATCTCATTGCTGGTGGGCGTGGTCTCGACCCTGATCAGCCTGATCATTGGCGTCAGTTTTGGAGCCATAGCGGGATATTTCGGCGGGCGCGTCGATGCCGTGATGATGCGCATAGCTGACATCCTGTATGCCATGCCGTTCTTGTTCTTCGTCATTCTCCTGATGGTGTTCTTTGGCCGTCACATCATCTTGATCTTTGTGGCGATTGGCGCCGTGAATTGGTTGGACATGGCGCGCATCGTGCGAGGTCAAACGCTGTCGCTCAAGCGAGCCGCATTTATCGACGCTGCCCGCCTAGCTGGCGCCAGTAGTGCTCAGATTATCCGTCGACACATCGTGCCAAACCTTCTGGGCGTCGTGGTCGTGTACGTCACATTGACCATCCCGCAGGTAATTCTGGTGGAGTCTTTCTTGAGCTTCTTGGGCTTGGGCGTGCAGCCGCCAGCTACCTCATGGGGTGCGCTCATCAACGAAGGCGCGCGCGAGATGGAGACGGCGCCCTGGCTCTTGTATTTCCCAGCAGGATTTCTGGCCGTCACCCTTTTCTGCTTCAACTTTATTGGCGACGGCCTGCGCGATGCCCTGGATCCGAAAGACCGATGAGCATGCGCTCGCCTCCGTTGCTCCGAGTCAACGATTTGACTGTCGATTTCCACGCAGATGGCGGAGTATCGCGGGCCGTTGATGGCGTAAGCTTTGAAGTGGGCGCTGGGGAAGCCGTGGGAATTATCGGCGAGTCCGGCTGCGGCAAGAGCCAGATGGTCTTGGCAATGCTAGGGCTGTTGGACCGTAGCGGTCGCGCGCAGGGTTCAGTTCGTTACCGCGGTCAAGAGCTGATAGGCCGGACACGGCGGGCGCTCAACAGAATCCGCGGCGCGAAAGTCGCCATGATCTTTCAGGATCCCATGAGCGCCCTGAATCCCCATTTGAAGATCGAGACGCAACTTGTGGAAGTCCTGCATCGGCACGCGGCTTTGAACGCACGCGTGGCACGTAAACGCGCCATCGACATGCTCACGGCAGTACGCATGCCTGATGCGGCGCAGTGCCTAAGACGTTTTCCGCACGAGCTCTCGGGAGGTCAGCGACAACGGGTGATGATCGCGATGAGCCTGTTGTGCAAACCGGAGGTCTTGATCGCGGATGAACCTACCACCGCGCTCGACGTCACGGTGCAGGCGGAGATACTGCAGCTTCTGCACGAGCTGAAGCGAGACTCGGCAATGGCGCTGATCTTCATCACCCATGATATGGGGGTCGTCGCAGGGTTATGCGAGCGCGTCTTGGTGATGTACGCCGGGCGCGTGGTGGAATCTGGACCTACCGAGGCTGTGTTCAATCGGCCGCGGCATCCTTACACACAAGGATTGCTCGCGTGTGTTCCAAGGCTTTATGCGCCGCCGGACGCGCCCTTGTTCGCCATTCCTGGGCAACCGCCCGCACCTGGCATGCACACAGTGGGTTGTAGCTTTTCACCTCGCTGCCCTCACGTCTTCGCCAGATGCCTGCAGGAGAAACCGGCACTGATATCCGCAGCGGGCGAGCACGCGAAGGCCTGTCATCTGGACTTGTTCTCGTGACCGCGACCTTGCTGTCCGTGCGTCGACTCCGAGTCTACTATAGCGTGGCTGCCGCCTGGCCGTGGCAGGCACGCACCATTGTTAAAGCGGTGGATGGCGTTGACTTTGACCTGCAGACCGGTGAAACGCTGGGCATCGCAGGCGAGTCAGGCTGCGGCAAATCCACCTTGGCGCGGACTCTAGTCGGCTTGCAGTCCGCCGTCGCAGGCAGCATTCGCCTCCAGGGTGAGGAACTCACGCAACGCGATAAGCGCGCGTGGCGCGGGCTACGCCGCAAGGCGCAGATGGTGTTCCAAGATCCATTATCGAGCCTTGACCCGCGCATGACGATTGGCGAAATCGTAGCCGAACCCCTGGTGTATCTGTGTCCAGAGATATCCAGGACGGAGCGGCAGCGACAGGCCTGTGAGATGCTAGAGATGGTAGGCCTGCACGGCCTCTATCACCGAAGGTATCCGCATGAATTATCGGGCGGCCAGTGTCAACGCGTCGGTATTGCACGCGCACTGGCGGTGAAGCCGAGCCTGCTGGTCTGTGACGAGCCAGTGAGCGCACTGGATGTTTCAGTGCAGGCGCAGATCCTCGACCTGCTTAGGACGCTGCAGCATGACCTGAACCTCGCCCTGCTCTTTATCTCACACAACCTGGCCGTGCTTCGCCGGGTCAGTACTCGAGTGTTGGTCATGTATCTGGGCAGAGTCATGGAACAAGCCAACTGCGAAGACTTGTTCAAGCAACCGCATCATCCTTACACCCAGGCGCTGTTGTCGGCGATTCCTTCGCCGACTCCGGGGCTGGAGAGTTCTCGCCGCCGCTTGGTACTGACCGGCGAATTGCCATCCCCAACGTGCCCGCCAAGCGGCTGTGCATTTCGTACACGATGTCCCTGGGCAGTTGAGCGCTGCGCCCGGGAAGCACCCGCGTTGCGGCGGGTTGGAGCCGCCCGTGCATCCGCCTGCCATTTTGCCGGTAATTTTAATGCACCGGGTCATTCTTCCACCTGGGCTTAGCACGACCATTCAGTACGCCAAGAACGGCCGCCCCCGTGTTCTAGCGCAACCCTGGCTGGTATGGATTGAGCGGTTGCTGTTGCTCCTAGGTGCGATCTTCGCCTCAGTCTACCTCTCTTGGCTTGCGCTGACGCAGATGAACTTCCTTTATCCGATGTGGCATGACCTGATCGACATAGACCAGACTATAGGGACATACGCGCCGCAGAATCGATACAAGCTGGGATTTGAGCAAACGACCAAGCCCGAACGAAGCCGTTTGTTCGCCGCTGTCGTCGACGCCATCCACAACCACGGCAAGGGTCTGGAAGGACTCTCATATCACGATCCTGCGGGACGGCCGCTGGGAAGGCTGCTGCGGAAGCCAGAGATCATTCATTTGCGGGATGTGGCCCGCCTAATCGATGTAATGCGTCCGGTCGGCATTGGCGCATTAATAACGACTGTCGTGCTGCTGGTAGTGATCCGCCGACGTCGGCTGGTCATGCCTCCAATTTCATTGCTACTGCTCTATCTTCTGCTGCCATTGGGCGCAATCGCCATAGGTCTGCTGTTTATTGGCCCCGTAAAGATTTTCTATTGGCTGCATACCCTGGTGTTTCCGCCTGGGCACCAGTGGTTTTTCTACTATCAAGATTCTCTTATGTCGACCATGATGAAAGCCCCCGACTTGTTTGGCTACATCGGGCTTTCGTGGGCGGCGCTGAGTCTTCTGCTGTTGATAGCGTTTCTAACTGTAGTAAAACGCGTGCTTCGATCTGCTTGAGAAAAGCGACTGAATACGCCGGCAACCATCCGTCTGACAAATCAGCTTTTTGTGACCCTAATCCAATTGCCGGCGGGGGAACTTCATTAGTATTTCCTCCGCGCTGACAGCACTTGCACACAGAGCTCAGCGCAACATCAACAGTCCACAAAAGGAAAGTTATGAAGACTTTAAAATTGATTCTCAGCGCCTCTTTGTTCCTACTGTCGTCTATTTGCTTTGCCGGCCCGGTCAACATTAACAATGCGGATATGGAGACCTTGGCCTCTCTAAAAGGCGTCGGCCCAGCAAAGGCAGCCGCCATCATCGCCGACCGCGATGCCAATGGCCCGTTTACCTCCATTGAGGACTTGCTCCGGGTGAAAGGAATCGGCGAGCGAACGGTAGAGTGGAACAGGGATGCGCTGACGATTACGGACGAGGCCGCGGCTGAGTAAAAGGGCTGGC
>WUUC01150943.1_pt1 | contig 11570 bp, 8 predicted proteins | sample 6278441 | NCBI WGS metagenome assembly WUUC01 (sample SAMN13675441, study PRJNA597444) | soil metagenome | isolation source: soil | place: USA: Washington | collected 2017-10 | reverse complement strand
GTCCGCCTTGAACACTTCCTTCTCGAGCTCGTCGAGACGGGCCGCGAGCTTGTCTACTTCCGGGCGATAGTGATCGACCATCGCGTCGATGATCCGGTGCATCAACCCGGCCGGGCCTTCGGCGAGCACGCGGTCGTTCCGCGTGCAGATCTCGGCAATCTTGCCGATGGATCTCGAGACACCAGGGTGGACCGTGACCAGGTAATTCTCCCCGAGGAAGAAGTCCACGTCCTTGGTGCGAAAGCGGTGCTCCCGCGCCTGGAAGTCGATGCCGTGGAGGATCACGTAGATGTAGCTGCCGTAGGATTCGATCTTGGGGTGATGAATCTCGGCAATCGCATCCTCGACCGCCAGTTCATGGAAGTGGAAAACCTCGGCGAGAATGCGTGTTTCTTCTGCGGTGGGAGAGTCGAGGTCGACCCACAGCGACACACCGCTGCCCGGTTCGAGCCATGCGGGATCGATGCGATCGGCGCATCGCGTCGTCCCCGCTTCGTGAACGTAGACCGTCACCTGGTGTTCGATTTGATCGGGATAGTAGCCAGTAGCCAGTGGAATTACTCGTTACGGCGGGGTGAAAAACGCAAAGACGGCGCCCCTTCGCTGCTCGTGCTTCCGCGACCTGCTACCTACTGGCTACTGGCTACTGGCTACTGGCTACTGCCGTTTAGTGATTATCCTCCACGCGCACCATGGTCCGCATCCACGGGTGGATGCAGCACTGGAAGCGATGAATGCCAGGTGCGAGGCCGTCCACGACGTCTCTGCCGCCTCCAGGGATGTCGACGACCCCCGGGGCGACACACTCCGGCGCGACGGTCAGCGGCGCCGTGCCCGTGCCCGGCCGGCCGGCGTTCAATGGCGGCACGCGTCCTCCGCCGAACTCCGCGACATGGGTGAACGTGTGCACGCGTCCACCTTCGTTGCGGATGTTGATGCGCTTTCCGTCCTCGACCTTCAAGTACATGGGCTCGAACGTCCAGGCCGGGTGGCCGATCACTGAGGGCGCGAGCGGAGAGAGCCGGAACGCGCCGAACTCCGCATTGGTGACATCCCCTCCCGGGAGATTGCATCCGCCAGTCGCGCCCCACGCCGGATCATCCGGATCGCAGTCGTCGAGAAGCAGGACCTGCCGTGGACCCTCGCCACGATTCTGGCCAGCTGTCACGTCGATGGTGCCTGCAGCCGCCACGAGCAGCCCGACACAGGTCAACAACGCCACGTAGATTCCTTGACGACGCATCAAACACCTCCAAGGGTGCCCTGGTTGCATGGGCACCGCCAACCGAACGGTGCATCCTTACACCGACGACATCGATTAGCAACCACGATGTCGCGTCGCGCGAGGCCGCGCCGATGACGCGCGCGTCGCGAGCGAAGACTACGGAACTCGGAGGGGAGTATCGAGTGGTCTTTCTACCGGGTCGTGTCCCCGGCCTTGTCCCACCAGCGGGAGAGGCTCGGGCCGGTTTCGCGCGGCTCGTTCGCATAGTGCGACGTGTCGTTGAAGAGCATCAGGCGCGCGCGGACCGGATCGCGGAAGTCGAGGACGTTCAGCGAGGCCGGCGCCTGATCGAGCCGATCGCGGTACCCGCGCGGATCGAAGCCGAGGAGGCTGCTGAGCACGAGGCGGATCGTGGCCTTGTGCGAGACGACCAGCACTCGCCCGGCGCGGTGGTGCGTGACGACCTCGCGGATGACCGGCAGCGCGCGCGCGAGCACGGCCACGCCGGACTCTCCTCCCTGCGGAGCGAACGTGAACGGGTCCTCTTCCCAGGCGGCGTACTCGTCTGGATAGCGCTCTTCGACCTCGCCGCGCGTCAGTCCCTCCCACTGTCCATGGCTGATTTCGCGCAGCCCTTCGCGCGCCTCGATTGCGAGGCCGCAGGAGGCCGCGATGATTTCAGCCGTCTCGATCGTCCGCGACAGCGGGCTGCAGTACACGGCCGTGAGCCCTTCAGAGCGCAGCCGTGCGGCGAGCCGCCGCACCTGCGCGCGCCCTTCCTCCGACAATTCGACGCCTATCGCCCCTGAAAACCGGTCCTCCGCGGAGAGCTGCGTCGCGCCGTGGCGCACCAGGTAGAGACGAGTCGCCGTCATGCCCGCATCATCCCACAGCTGCCTGGAGCAGGTGCCGAAGCCATCGCCGCGGGCCTGCAGCAAAGAAAGAGGGCCACCCGATTCGCATCGAGTGGCCCTCCAATAACGCCGCCGGAGCGAGCCTAGTCGCCAACCTTGACCGAGAGCGCGGCCTGCGCTGCCGCAAGACGGGCCACCGGAATCCGGTACGGCGAGCAGCTCACGTAGTCGAGTCCTGCCTTCTCGAAGAAGTGGATGGACGAGGGATCGCCACCGTGCTCGCCGCAGATGCCGACCTTCAGGTCAGGACGCGCCGCGCGCCCCTTCTGCACGCCCATCGTCACCAGCTGGCCGACGCCAACCGTGTCGATCGTCGCGAACGGATCCTTGTCGAGGATCTTCTTGTCCTGGTACGAGCCGAGGAACTTGCCGATGTCGTCGCGCGAGAACCCGAACGTGAGCTGCGTCAGGTCGTTCGTGCCAAATGAGAAGAACTGTGCCTCGAGGGCGATCTCGTCGGCCGTCACCGCGCCGCGCGGGATCTCGATCATCGTTCCCACGAGATACGTGATCTTGACGCCCTGCTCTTTCATGACGTCCTTTGCCACGCGGTCGACGATCGTCTTCTGGTCGCGCAGCTCCTTCACGTGTCCAACGAGCGGGATCATGATTTCGGGCACGCACTTCGTGCCTTCCTTCGCGAGCTGGCAGGCCGCCTCGATGATCGCGCGCGTCTGCATCTCGGTGATCTCGGGGTACGTGACGCCGAGGCGCACGCCGCGATGGCCGAGCATCGGGTTGAACTCGTGGAGCTGCTCGACGCGCCGCAGCAGCGCGTGCTTCTCGTCGAGCGCGTTCCCCTTCGTGCCCCGCTCCTCCATCCGCGCGATCTCGACCATGAGGTCTTCGCGCTTCGGCAGGAACTCGTGCAGCGGCGGGTCGATGGTCCGGATCGTGACCGCCTCGCCGTGCATGGCCTTGAACACGCCGTAGAAATCGGCCCGCTGCAGCGGCAGCAGCTCGTTCAGCGCTGCGCGGCGGTCCCGCTCGTTGTCCGCCAGGATCATGCGCTGCACGATCGGGATGCGCCCCTCACCGAAGAACATGTGCTCGGTGCGGCACAGGCCGATGCCACGGGCGCCGAACTGGTAGGCCGTCTCCGCCTGATCGGGCTGGTCCGCGTTGGCGCGGATGCCGAGGCGCCGGTACTTGTCGGACCAGGAGAGCAGCCGCTCGAACCGCTGGTAGACGTCGGACTGCTCCGCCTTCAGCTCGCCGGAGATGACCTGCAGAATTTCGCTCGGCTTCGTGGCGACCTGACCGATCTTCACTTCCCCGGTCAGCCCGTCGAAGGAGACGAAATCCCCTTCGCGGATCGTCTGGCCGTTGACCTTGCAGGTCTTGGCCGTCTCGCTGATCTCGAGCGCGCCCGCGCCGACGACAGACGGCTTGCCCATCTGGCGGCCGACGACCGCGGCGTGTGAGGTCATCCCGCCGGTTGCCGTCAGGATACCCTGAGCGACGAACATGCCATGAATGTCGTCCGGTACCGTCTCCTTCCGGACCAGGATCACGCTCTTGCCCTTACGCGTCCATTCAACCGCATCGTCGGCTGTGAACACGGCCTGACCGGAAGCCGCCCCCGGCGAGGCGGGCAATCCCTTCGTCGTGACGCCCAGCGCCTTCCATGCCTTCGGGTCGAACACCGGCGCGAGCAGCTGCGACACCGACTCTGGATCCACCTGCAGGACCGCGTCCTTCGGCGAGATCAGCTTTTCAGCGACGAGGTCCGTCGCGATCATCACGGCCGCATATCCCGTGCGCTTGCCATTGCGCGTCTGCAGCATGTACAGGCGGTCGTCCTGGATCGTGAACTCGAAGTCCTGGATGTCCTTGTAGTGCTTCTCGAGCCGCGACGTAATCGCGCGCAGTTCCTTGTACGCTTTCGGCAGCACGTGCTCGAGCTCGTTGATCGGTTGCGGCGTGCGCACGCCCGAGACGACATCTTCTCCCTGCGCGTTGATCAGGAACTCGCCGTAGAACTCATTGGCGCCGGTCGCGGGATTGCGCGTGAAGCCCACACCGGTCGCGGAGCGGTCTCCCATGTTGCCAAAGACCATCGCCTGCACGTTGACGGCCGTGCCGATGGCGTCGGGGATCTCGTAGATCCGTCGGTACTCGATCGCGCGGGCGTTGTTCCAGGACCGGAACACCGCGTCGCGCGCGCCGCGCAGCTGCTCGACCGGATCCTGCGGGAACGGCTTGCCCGACTTGGCCCGGACGACTTCCTTGTACTTCTGCACCACCTCGCGCAGGCCCGCTTCGTCCAGGTCGGTGTCCATCGCGGCGCCGCGCGCCTTCTTGATCTCGTCGAACCGGTGCTCGAACACGTCCTTCGGGATCTCGAGGACGACGTTGCCGAACATCTGGATGAACCGGCGATAGCTGTCATACGCGAACCGGCCGTTGTTCGTTCGCGCCTTGAGCCCTTCGACCGTTTCGTCGTTCAGCCCGAGGTTCAGGATGGTGTCCATCATGCCGGGCATGGAGAACTTGGCTCCCGACCGGACGGAGACGAGCAGCGGGTTTTTGACGTCGCCGAGCTTCGCCCCCGCGGCCTTCTCGAGCTGCCGCAGGTTCTCGATCATCTGCCCGTCGACGACGGCCGGCACCTTGCGCCCTTCCTGGTAGTACAGGGTGCATGCCTCGGTCGAAATCGTAAAGCCGGCCGGGACCGGCAGGCCGGCGCGCGTCATCTCGGCCAGGCCGGATCCCTTGCCGCCGAGGAGATCCTTCATCGACCGATCGCCGTCTGCTTTGCCGTTCCCGAAGAAGTAGACGTACTTGCCCCTGCCGGCTGTTTTCCTGGAGGCGGTGGGTGTCGGCGCGCGCCGTCCGCCGCGGGAGCCAGCGGAACGGGTCGCGGGCTTCGTGCGGTTCCTGACGGCCGCGACGGCCTTCTTTACGATCGACTTACGAGCGAGCTTCTTCGCCATTCGACTGCTTACTCCGTTTGAGAAACGATTTCCGAGATGTCTGCGAGATGCACGACCAGGTCGCGCAGGTCGGCGATGAGCGCCAGCCGCGCCTGCCGGAGGCGCGGGTCGTCGGCCATGACGAACACTTCCGTGAAGAACCGATCGACGGCGGCGCGCAAGCCGGCGATCTCCGCGAATGCAGCCCGGTAGTCGCTGCGATCCGCTGCGGCCCTGATGCGCGGGCGCCGCGCATCGACCTCCTGGACGAGCGCCCGTTCCGCCGGTTCGGCGAGCGCCTCACGATCCATCGCCGCACCGGCGGGGATCTCCTTTGTGATGTTCTTGACGCGCTTGAAGAGCACCGCCAGCCCCTGGAAGTCCTCCGACGCGCGCATGCCCTGCAGCGCCTCGGTCACGCGGCGCGCGCGCAGCGGGCTCACGTCTCCCGCGGGCGTTGCGGCGCGCACGACTTCGACGGGGAACCCGCGATGCTCCAGCGCAAACCGGACGCGCTCGAGCGCGAACGCACGGGCCGCCTGCGCGACGTCGCCGGCCCACGGCCCGCCCGTATCGCCGATCTCCTCGGCGGCGCGATCGAGCAGCCCGCCCATCCACACTTCGCGATCGATGCCCGTCAGCGCCGGCAGATCCATCAGGATGCGGACGGCACCCTGCACCTGCCGCCGCAGCGCGAAGGGATCCCGCGATCCCGTCGCGCGTTCACCGGCACGCGTGAGCGCGACAAACGTATCGAGCTTGTCCGCCATCGACACGGCCGCCCACGGGATCGCCGCCGCTCCCAGCTGCTCGCGCGATGGCGGCGCGTCCGCCTCCACACCGATCGGCATGTACTGGTAGTAGATGGCCTTCCACACTGTTTCCGGGAGGCCTTCTTGGCGCGCGTAAATGCCGCCCATGGTGCCCTGCAGCTCGGGGAACTCGAAGACCATGTCGGTCGTCAAATCGGCCTTGGCCAGGAGGCCCGCCTTCTCGGCGTTCGCGGCTTCAGCCGCGCTGCCGAACGACTCGCGCGCAATCCATCCGGCCAGACGGGACACGCGCTGCGTCTTCTCGCGATAGCTCCCCGCCTTCTTGTGGAACTGCAGCGTGTGGAGCCGCTCCAGCCGCGATTCGAGCGCCGTGCGCCGATCCGACTCCCAGAAGAACTTCGCGTCGCGCAGCCGCGCCGTCACGACACGCTCCGCATTCTTCGCAATCACCCGCTCGTCGTTCGGCTGGGTGTTCACGACCGCGAGAAATGCCTCCTTCAGCTCTCCCTTATCCGTGACGACGGGGAACCAGTGCTGATGGTGCACGAGTGTCGTCGTCAGCACTTCGTGGGGAAGATCGAGGAACATCCGGTCGTAGAAGCCGGCAACGACTCCGGGATACTCGACCAGGTCGGCCACCTCCTCGACGAGCGGCGCGTGCTCCTTCAGCTGAACGCGGCCCCCGAGACGGCGCGCGTGGATCTCGAGATCGCGCCCAATCCGATCGCGGCGCTCGGCGTGCGACAAGACCACGAAATGCTCCGTCAGGCGCGCGCCATATTCATCGAACGAGCGAACCTTGATGGATCGTCCGGCGCGGCCGCTCGTGGCCAGGAAGCGATGTCCGTAGGTGACCGCCCCTGACTCGATATCCGCCACCTGCGGGCCGGTGGCAGCCGCGCTGCGGCCGATCGTGAAGGGAACGACGCGGCCGCCGTAGAGGAAGAGCAGCCATCGAATCGGCCGCCCGAAGAGCAGTTCCCCGCGTCCGTCCGGCAGCGTGGCTTCCCAGTGCATCTGCTTCGGGAAGGTCAGGTCGCGCAGGACGCCCGTCAGCAGCTCCGGCAGCGCATCGACCGCGCTCCGGCCGCGCTGACGCTTGTGATACGCGAGATATTCACCCTTTGGCGTCGTCACCCGCGCGAGCTGCTCGAAGGGCACGCCCTGTTTCTTCGCGAATCCGAGCGCCGCCTGCGAGGGCTGGCCGTCAGGCCCGATTGCCGCCGACACCGGCGGACCGGAGATCGTCTCTTCGAGGTCCTCCTGGCGCTCGGCAATCTTGGCCACGCGCGCCGTGAGCCGCCGGGGCGTGCTGAAGCTCTCGACCGGCGCGCCCGGAGCGATCCTGAGCTCGCGCAGCCGCGCGTCGACGCGCTCCGCCATCTGCCGCGTCAACGCCGGCATCCACGCCGCGGGCAGCTCTTCGACGCCGATCTCGATCAGTAACTCACGGTCCATATTCAATAATCGGTGGATTCCCCCACCCATCCCTTCGCGATAGAGACTGCGAGCTGCCGCACGCGCAGGATGTAGGCCATCCGCTCGGTCACGCCGATCCCTCCGCTCGCGTCCAGCAGGTTGAACATGTGCGAGCACTTCAGGCAGTACTCGAGCGCCGGCAGCAGCAGGCGGCTGCGGACGAGCGTCTGCGACATGCCGTGATACTGGTCGAACAGGTTCCGGTGGATCGCATGGAGCTCGGCGGCCGGCAGATCGATCTGGCCGAACGCATACTTCGATTGCTCGACCTCGTCGCGGTGCCTCACGTCACGGTACTTCACGCCGGGCGCCCAATCGAGGTCGAACACATTGTCGACGTCCTGCAGCGCCATCGCGAAGCGCTCGAGCCCGTAGGTCAGCTCGACGGAGATCGGCGCGAGGTCCACGCCGCCCGCCTGCTGGAAGTAGGTGAACTGCGTGATCTCCTGGCCGTCGAAGAGCACCTGCCATCCGATCCCCCACGCGCCAAGCGTCGGCGACTCCCAGTTGTCCTCCTCGAAGCGCACGTCGTGCGCGCGCAGGTCGATACCGCAGGCTTCGAGGCTTTGCAGGTACCACTGCTGCACTTCGTCGGGCGCCGGTTTGAGGATGACCTGAAACTGGTGATGCTTGAAGAGGCGGTTGGGGTTCTCGCCGAAGCGGCCGTCCGCAGGGCGGCGGGACGGCTGCACGTACGCCACGCTCCAGTGTTCGGGCCCGAGCACGCGCAGGAACGTTTCGGGATGCATGGTCCCCGCTCCCATCTCGACGTCGAGCGGCTGCTGGAGAAGACACCCTTTCGAAGTCCAGAACTCCGAGAGCTTGAAGATGAGTTGCTGCAGCGTCACCATTCGTAATCTAGCTACCAGCCACCAGCGATCAGCCAATCAGCTGTCAGCTGCCAGCTACTTCGCCCGCATCTCGCGCAGGACGCGCGCGGACTTCAGCTCCTTTTCGAGATGCAGGTTCATCAACCGCCTGTGCGCGGTTTCGAGCTCCCGGGCCGCCCGTGCCGGCAGCACGAGCGCGTCGAGCCGGTCCGGCGCAGCCGTGCCGGCGGCCTTGAGAAAACGGAGCGCTTCGACTCCGATTGCCGTGCCGCCCCCGGAAGGGGCGCACGCGCGGCAGACGTAGAGGTGATCGCGCGGCGGCATCACCGCGCCGGCGTCCATCCGCTCACCGCATCCGGGGCAGGCCGAAAAGCCCGGATAGACGCCCTGCAGCCGGAGAATCCAGTATTCGAAGTACCGCGCCAGCTGCTCGACCGGGGCGCCGGATGCAATCGCATCGGTCACTGACGACCCGAGCCGGTACAGGCGCTCGTCCGCGTGTGACTCCGGCGCCCATTCGTCGATGAGCTCGGCGAAATAACCGACATGGCCGAGCGCTTCCGCGGTGATCGCCGACAACGGCGACCTCGCCACTTCCACGTAGTTGATGCGCACGAGGTCGCGCTGCTCGCGTTCGTAATACGCGACGTCCGCCCGAGTCATCGGCTCGAGCCCGCCGGTGAACTTCGATCGCGCCCGGCGCGCACCCCGCGCGACGCCGCGCTTCTTCCCGCGGTCGCGCGTCAGGAACACGACAATCCGATCGGCCTCCCCCAGCTTGTAGGTGCGGAGGATCAGCGCCTCGGACGTGTACACGGGCATGCCAGACCCACCATTCTACCCTGCCAGCCGCATGTACTTGAGGAACCACGTCGCGAGCCCCAGGAACGAGAAGAAGCCGAACATGTCGGTCAGCGTCGTGATGAACACGGACGAGGCGAGCGCAGGATCGACCTTCAGCGCCCGCAGCGTCAGCGGGATCAGCGTGCCGGCCGTCGCGGCGACGAACATGTTGATGACCATCGCGAGGCCGAGCACGAGGCCGAGCACCGCGTCGCGGTGAAACGCGTAGACGACCATCGCCGCCACCAGACCGCAGGCGGCGCCATTGCCAAAGCCAACGAGCGCCTCTTTCAGCAGCGCCTTGCGCGTGTTGCTCCAAGTCAGCTCGCCGAGGGCAATCCCGCGGACAATCACCGTCAGCGTCTGCGTCGCCGCGTTGCCGCCCATGCCCGCCACGATCGGCATCAGGACGGCGACAACGGGGAACACGGCAATCGTATTGGTGAAGAACGACACGATGGACGCCGCCACGAACGCGGTGCCCAGGTTGACGATCAGCCACGGCAGGCGCTTGCGGAGCGAGTCCGCGGCGCTCGTGAACACGCGGTCGTCCCCGGAAACGCCCGCAAGCCGGTACACGTCTTCGGTCGCCTCGTCCTTGATGACGTCGATGACGTCGTCGACCGTGATCACGCCGACGAGCTTGTTCTCTTCGTCGACAACGGGAATTGCCAGCAGGTTGTAGGACGCGACCTGCCGCGCGACTTCTTCCTGATCCATGTCCGCACGGACGCTGATCAGGTCCGTCGTCATGATCCGCTTGAGCGGGGTCGCCGGCGACACGAGCAGGAGACGGCGCAGCGAGACGACGCCGACGAGATGCCGGCGCGCGTCGATCACGTAGAGATAGAAGACGACCTCGACGTCCCGCGACTGCTGGAGCTCGGTGATGGCTTCGCCCGCGGTCATGTCCTCCGCGAGCGCGAACACGCGCGGGTTCATGATGCGGCCGGCCGTCTGCTCTTCGTATTCGAGCAGTTCACCGACGTCGCCCCCGGCTGGACGCTTCTGGATCAGCTCGAGCACTGCTGCCGAGAGCTCTTCGGGCAGGTAGTCGATGAGCGCGGCCGCATCGTCGGAGGGCAGGTCCTGCGTGAGCTTGACGATGTCTTCGGCCGACCGGTCGGCCAGAAGTGCGGCGCCGGTTTCAGGACCGAGTTCGCTGACCCCTTCCATGGCCAGCCTGGGATTGCGCTCGGCCAGCAGCGTGAAGGCCGAGTGCCGTTCCTTATCCGAAAGCTCCGAAAACAGCTGCGCGAGATCCGCCGGGTGCTGCTTCTGCAGCAGGTTGACAAGGTTCGACGTGGCGCCCATACGCTGGAGGCGCTTGACCGAATCGAGGACGACGTCGAGCTTGCGCTGGGGCATCTGGAGTCACCAGAGAGGAAGCGGGAACTGCTCAATGTAGCACGAATAGAAGGACTTGCGGGAGGTTCGTGGGGGCAGGAACCGCGACGATGAGGTGGGCGCGACGGGGACCGCCCGTAGGCGGCGCGTAAAGGGGGCGGCCCGTAGAGGGCCGCCCTATGTACCCGCGGCAGCCCATAAAGGGCTGCCCGACCTACTACCGCGAGACGCGGCCGACGCCGCTTTCGCGGATCGTGTAGTCCGTGGGAACTTCGAACCACGACTGGTCCGGCTCGGCGCGGATGATGTTGAGGAGCCTGTATGTGGACTCGCCGGTGCGCGGATCGGAGTTGCGCGTCATTACGAGCACCTGCAGTTCCGGCGAACGCCACTCCTCGGTCACGGTGACGATCGGCTGCTCGTTTCCAATCGCGCCGGCCGGGATAGTGCGCGTCGTCCGCTTTCCTTCCGCCATTACCCCTTCGACGTTGCGCGCGGGCAGCGCCTCGGTTTTTTCGTCATAGTGCCCTGCCGTTCCCATCCTTACCGTCGGCGCCATGACGCGGCCGCCGCGGCCGGCAGAGCGTGCGACCTTGTTGAGCGTCTCGTCTACCTGCCGGCGCCGCTCGAGCTGCGCGGGATCGGCGGGGTCGGGCGGTGGCGGCGGCGGCGGGGGCGGCATCGCCAGCGGAATCTTCGCCATCAACGCCCCCGCGGTGCGATACGGCGTCTTCCAGGCAATCTTCGGTTCCGCATCGAGCGAGAAGGCGATGCCGGCGACCGGATCCGTCACCGAGACGCTTGGCGGGTGGCCGGCTTCGCGATCGTCTTCGCGCCGCGTCCGCCCCTGGCTGTCTCGATAGACGCGCCCCGTGTTCTTGCGCACGATCCGATTGCCATCCGCGAGCACCTGGATACTTTCCGTCACGATCTCGGCCGAGTACGGCGCGCCCTTGACGAGCTGCGACTCCATCGGCACGCGCACGCCCTGCACGGACAGCGGCGTCAGCTGCCCCTCGACGCTGCCCCTCGCGCCTCCCCTGCCGCCGCCACGGCCGCCGGCCTGATCGGCCGTCAACGTCATGCGTTCGAGAGCCCGCCGTTCCTGCACCGGCGGGTCCTGCGCGAGCAGTGGCGGAACCGCCGCAAGCGTCGCGACGACTCCATACACAAACATCCTGGCCTTCATGTTCGCTCCTTCCATACTCGCGAGCGTCGGCTCGCGTGATCCGGTCAATACCTCG
>WUUC01173322.1_pt1 | contig 11573 bp, 9 predicted proteins | sample 6278441 | NCBI WGS metagenome assembly WUUC01 (sample SAMN13675441, study PRJNA597444) | soil metagenome | isolation source: soil | place: USA: Washington | collected 2017-10 | reverse complement strand
TGAGCGAGACCGAGCCTCCGCGCATCTCAGGCCGTTGCCTCGGCATGATCGGTGACATTCTGCTCATGGCAGAGGACTCTCGACGCTTCATCCTGTCGATCGGCAACCTGCTCGGGCGCGAAGTTCGCCTGCGGCCGCAGGCAGGCCAGAATCATTTCACCGGTCAGCTGGGTCTGCCGTTCTGAACGGCAGTACGCCGCCGCCGCGGCTTTGTGAGCTCAAAGCTCGCGGTAGCCGCCGGGGATGACGATCGTGTCGCGCCGCCCGACCACCGTGAACACGCCCCAGCAGACCAGCTTCATCTCGGCGGCAAACGCCAGATCATGCGCCGTGTCGCCGACCGGGCCCAGCACCGCCAGGTTGGAGCGGTGCACGCCCCAGGAGCCATTCCCGTGCTCCGCGATGGCTTCCGCCAACTCCCGCCCTGCCTCGTCAGCGTTCCCCAGGATCGCGACCCGCAGGCGTGCCGGCTGGCGTGTGCGCGCGTCGTCCACGATCACATAGGCGAGATCCTCGCGTGGCCGTTCGACGCGCACCTTGATCTGGCGCTGCTCCAGAAATCGCACGAGATCATTTTCGTCCAGCAGCTCATACTGCGGCTTCAGATTCTGGCCCTCGCACACCTCTGGCTTGAACACGAGGGAGCCGAGCGCCTCACCCCAGGGGTCGCCGCGCTCATACACGAACGACTTCCAGTTGGAGCCGTCGACGAGCTCGAGGTCGCGCCCCCCGCAGGCCCAGAGCCCCCCCGCGCTCAGGAGTAGAACGTACGAAAGGGCCCTGCTTCGAATGGAACGCGCCATCGTGGGACGTCTTAGCTCAGGCCGGAGCCGCTGAGAACGACGCAACTCCCCGTCGCTCATTCCGTTCGCTCGGTCCAACGGGCCGAATGGCCGCGCGCGAGGACACGCCTGCACGTTGCGAGTCCGCGACGCCGCCGCTAATGTGCCGCGCATGGCATGGGAGTGGGCAGAGGCGCCTCGGAGCGCTGAGCGGTCGTGGCCGCGTGCGCGGCTAATAATCTGCCTTTCCAGCTGCTTTCTGGGGGCAAGCCTGAGCGGCTGCAGTGGCGCGAGCGATGCCACGAAGAACCGGACCTTCTACGACTGGTCGCTCGGTGACGGCGCGCAGTCGTTTGAACGACCCTACCCTGGCCTGAACTGGCCAGAGGACGCGGCGGAGCCGGAGTTCGTGGGTGTCTCGATCCTGGAGAGCCGCGTGCGCTTCTCGAGGCCGAGCAACTGGAACCTGCGGAGCGCCAGCAACCGTCCGGATGAGCCGTATATCCATTACGTCTCCCCGAACGCCTATTCGTTCGCCATCTATCAACGGCGAGATCCGCCCGATGACGCGTGGCAGGAGATCATCGCGCGCTACGAAGCGGACGTCGAGGCCGTGGGGGCGAAGGTCGTGGGCCGGCTCGTGCCAGTGGCGACGGCCAAGGGTCAGGGTCGCGCCTTCAGCGTGGAGCGGGACGTCGAGTCCGCCAAACATCCGCTCGCCAGCCGCAGCCGCGAGCTGCTGGTCCGCAGCGGAGAGCTGGTGGTGCTGGTGCAAATCGTACACCAGGAACCCAATTTCGACGCCGTCGATCATGAGCTGCTGCGCGCCGTCGCGAGCATCCAGCTGCCCTGAGCGGACCAACGGAGATGCACCCCATGTTTAACGATGCCGCGCCCGCGCGGAGCGGTCGGACGCCGACGGGGCTGTCTGCGACGGGGCGCCGGAGCACCTGGCTCGAGAAAGCGTCGCCCCTGCGGATTTTGAGCTGGCCAGGCCTCCTGGGTCTAGCGTGCCAGGCCCTCGCGCTCCTGGGCTGCCAGGGCAGCGTCCAATCGGCGAAGACCGAGGATGAGGCCCGCGCCATGGTGCCGGTCCCGATCTGCGTACAGCGCTTGCCGCGATCGGCGGCGCCCGGGGCCGTGATCTCGCTCAGCCCCGCGGAATACTGGTCGCTGATTTTGCCGAGCTTTGAGGTCGGGCAAGGGACGATCGACCCGAGCGCGCCGGACTGCTCGGGCCGCGCCAGTCTGGACGGCCTGTCCCCGAAAGGCGTCAACTCGATCACGGTGGACCCGGCCCAGGTCGTGATCGCGCCTGGCGCTGACGGCATGAAGGTCGTGTGGCTTCAAAGCCATCCACTGACCGACCAGACGCGAGCGGGCCTGCTCGCCCTCACCCGTCAACGCGATAGCTATCTGGAGGTCTACGCGGTCGGCGTGCACCGCGGACGCCCGAGCGACATCCGTTTCAGCCTGGAGCGCATGGGCACGAGGATCGTGATCAGCGCGACCGAGGAGGAGTGTCAGGGTGCGGGCGAGGCTCGGCGCTGCGCCGCCACGAGCTCCGTGTATCTGATGGGGACCGGTGCGTTGACCCACGCGGCGGTCTACCCGACCGATCGGACGTTGGAGGCCGCCGCACCCGGCAAGACGAGCAGCGCGGAGTATCGCTTCAGCGCCAGCGCGGAGTACCGCAGCGACGCGATCAGGCTCACCGAGCACCTCTCGGTACGCAACAAAGGCCAGGGAGAGATCCGCGCCTCCGACCTGGAGCGAGCCTTCCGGCTGGAGAAAGGCAAGCTCGTCGCGTCGGGGGAATCCCTCTGGACCAAGACCCTGAAAGAGCTCGGCGTCCGGGAGTAGCTCGCGAGGGGCGAGCGGCTCCGCCGCCAGCAGCTCGGGCGGCGCCGTCGTTAAACCGAGCCGCCGCGCCGATAGTTGCGATACGCCTGGGCGAACTCTGCGCCGAAGATGCGCGCGAAGGCTTCACTCTCATCCGAGAGCCGCTCGTAACGCTCGCAGTACTCGTCCCAGTTATCCTTCTGCCGCCCGCCCAGGCGCAGCCCGCTGCGCTTCTCGTCGGCAGCCGCGCTCACGGCGGCCGGCGAGAGCTCCGCGAGGAGCGCCCGGACCCCCTGCATGACGCCGTCGAGCATCGCCACCTGGTGCAAGGTCAGGTCGTTCAGCGAGCTTTCCAGGCTCTTCGAGGCTTCGGGTGCGCCTTCACGGAAATCGAGCAACGTCGCCGCGACCGCAGCCGGATCGCGCGCCATGTCCAGCACCATGCTCGCCCGCGCGTGGTGGGCGCTCTTCTCCAGGTCCATGCCGGACACGAACTTCAGATAGCTCTGCCGCAGGGGGACCAGGCTGCGGCACAGGACCTCGGCGGCGTCGTGCAGCCGCGTGATCAGCCGCGCCACGTCGCCTCGAGTCTCCAGAGTCTGGCCGGGCAATAACGAGCCAACCAGCTCGCGGAGCCCTTGCAGCGCCAGCGTCTCGATCGTGAGCTGGAAGTTGCCCGTGCGTAGCTCGGGGGCCACCCCCTGACGGCCAGGCGGCGCCGCCCCTCCCGCCACCGGCTCGAAGCTCCCGCCCCGAGGCACGGTCGGCCGTGGCGGCTGGAGCGAGCCATGCCGAGCCGCTTCACCCGGCAGCGCCGGTAACGACAGGCCCCCGTCGTCGAAGGGCCGCTCCGAGGCGCGCTCGGCGGCCGCCCAGGCACGCGGCTGGCCAACTCCCGGGTTGCCGCCCGGCAACGGAGGCAGGTCGTCCAGGCCACCCGTGCCCCGCCCGGGTAGATCCAGGAAGCTATCGACGGGACGCGGCTCGGGCGCCCGCTCACGTGCCGGCGCCCGCGGCGCAGCCCGCGGCTCGGGCTCCATGACCTGCACGCGCACGGTCGAACCGAGGAAAAATTCGTTACCGCACTGCGACAGGTCGTACAGGGCCTGAGAGGCGACGCGCGTCTTGACGCCGTCGGGCGTACAGACCTGCGTCCCATTTCGGCTCCCCAGATCGCGCACGAAGAGCCGCCCTTTGGCCTCTTCGATCCGCGCATGCTGCCCGGAGACGAACATGGAGCTGACCTGAACCTCGTTGGCGGCGTCCCGCCCCATGCCCACCGGCAGCTGACGCACTCGATAGTCCACCGGCTGGGACTGTGCGTCCGGGGTGACCCTGATGACGTATTCCTTCGCCATGTTCACATCATTGCATCAAGGCACGCCAAGGCCAACAGGGCGCTCGCGGACACCTGCATCCGGGGCGGAGCACGCTCGCGCCTACCCTGCCGCCGCGAGCAGATCACACAACGGTAACCCGGGGCGCAGCAAGAGCTCCTGCCAGACGGCGATGCGTGGGTGGTGCCAGGCGCCGGGCCCCGGCAACGTGAGATCACACACCTCGTCGCAGGCTCCCGTCGGGGACCAGAGCTCGGCAAAGGCCCTCACGCTGACCTGGCCCAGGTGCAACATCACGACGCCCGAGCTCCCATCGTGAGACCAGAAGAAGCTCGGTAACGTGCGCCGCCAGCCCAGAAGCCGCCTGACCACGTCAATCCAGAAACACACGGCGGCCCCGCCACATTCACCGAGCGGCAGGCGCAGGGCGAGTGGCGTCCTGGGCTCCTCCACACCGCGATACGGGCGAACCGCTTCCTCGGTCATCGCCAGGGCACGCGCCCCCGCGGCCACGTCCCCGGCAAAAACCAGGGCCAGGAGCTCCTGCACGGGCAGCTCCTCGGTCCAGGCTCGATAGGTCGCCAGCGCCTCGTTCGGGCTCGCCTCCAGCGCCACCTGCCAGCCGGGCAGCGCCTGGATCGTCTGGCGATCCTGGGTCTGAAGCTCCGTTACGAGCTGCCCCGTCACCTCCCAGATCCGCTCCAGCAGGATCGGCAGGACCCCCGGCTCGTGCAACAGCGCCGGCGAAACCGGCAACTGTGCGGCGACGGCGACGGGAAAACAGCGACCCGCTTGATCCGAGCTCGGGCCCAGGACCCCCGCGAGGAAGGAAGGGCCTCCGCTGGCTCGGTACACGAAAGCGTGCACGCGTCCCGCTGCCAGGAGCGCCAGCGCGTCCCGGCGCAGCGCGGCGGACCGCTCCGTGCCATCGATCAACCAGCTCAGCAGGCTCTCGAACAGCGGTGCCTGCGCGCCGAGCCGTACGAAATCGGCAAAGCCCGGCAGCTTGCCGATGACGCCGACCGCCCCGGAGCTCATCGCCTCACCGGCCGCTGCTCGCTCCCGCGACCACGATCGAAGGGCACTGCAGCTGAGTGAAGAAGCTCCTCGTGAAGGGATGGCGCGCCGTCTGGGGCCGGAACTGGATCACCACGCGGGCCTCACCGCCATGCAGATCCCACGCCGCCTCCAGATCCACCGAACCCGCCGCGACGGGCTTGACCCCGCCCTCGGCGAGCAAACGGATGAACCCGAACTCGCCGTCGCGCCGCATCTCGTCCTTGAAGTCGGAGCCGCGGATCTGCACCGACGCGCCCGCTGCGCCCTCTCCACCCGGCCACTTGAGAGACTGCCAACGCTCGGGCTCGTTCCGGTACACCAGCGCCTGGCCGTCGACGCGCAGCGTGATCTCGGAGACGTTGGCGCCGACCGCCTGCATTTTGACGCTGAACGGCACACTCGGCCGACTGCTGTCCCCGAAGAAGATCGCGTCGCTGATGCTCTGGGCACCGCCCAGGCAGCTCAAGAAATCACCGCGGAAGCCGGACTTCTGCTCCGCGGGTCGTGGCGTGAAACGAGTGCCCGAGCGCTGCAGCCGTCCGCCCAATGTCTCCTCGTAGAAGCGCCAGAGCGTGCCGCTGTTGGGCCGGAAGAACTCGGCGAAGTCGGCCAGGGGGACCTCGTAGGCGGAGCCCACCACGAAGGGATAACGGCTGACCATGCGTCGATAGGGATCCCAGACCTCCGCCCGCCAGCGATCGTTCAACTGAGCGCCCTGTGCCCCCTCCACCGCACCCTGGCTGCCCCGAATCGGATTCATCAGCAGCGGCTCGATCGCGAAGCGTTCGGTCTGATTCAGGCCCGTGAGGAGCCGCTCCACGCCCGCCGCGGTGCGCCCGAGCTCCTCGCGAAACTGAGCCCCCGGTTCGACAGCGGCCTGCTCGATCTGCTTCAACGACACCTCGAGTGTCCGCAGCTGCTCCAGATACTGAGACAGGGGCGAGGGCGGCAGGTCCAGCGCCGAAGCGCCCGCCGCGGGCGGCGCGTCCCCGAAGCCGAAGCGGAGCAGGCGGCTGAACTCACGTTCCACCGGGCTCAGCTTGCGCTCCACGGGCTCGGGCGCCTCGCCCTTGGCTTTGTCGATGGTGTCGCTGGCCTTCTGCTTCAGCTGCTCCACCAGCGTGGGAGGAGTCAGCTCCAGGCGGACGTTCTCGGAGAAGCGGCGAAACAACCGCACGTAAGGTCCATCCGCCTTGCCTAACGCGCTGAGCTCCTCGATCGCTGACTTGAGGGTGGTCGGCGTCTGGATGTCCAGCCCCAGGAAAAAGTCGATCCAGGCGCGCACATAGCGATCGAAGTACAGAGCCCGGAGCTGTTCGATGCCCCAGGGCGCCTCACCCGAAACACCTTGCCCGAGCACCCAGGGCGCGAAGCTCATCTCGCGCTCGGGCTCGAGCAGCGGACGTACCTTTTCCCAGCCGAGCGCGGTGTACAGGCCGGGCACCTCCACCTTGCCCTTGGAGCTCGCGAAGCGGGCCGAGGCGCCCACGAAGATGTGCTCGGGCCGCACCGGGGGCGCCCCCTTGGCGCTGCTCTCCAGCGCGGAATAGGCGATCACGTCGACCGGCATGGCTGCCAGCCGCGCCCGGGCGCGCGTGACGAGAATGCCGTCCTCTTGCCAGGTCCAGGCACGGTTCGCGCCGAGCTCCTGCACGTAGTTCTGCACGTGCCCGCCCACCTGACTGCCGCCAGCGAGCACACCGCGCTGGCTCGCGCTCGACCAGACGTCCGCGAGCTCCGCCGTCGCCCACTCGGGCTCGAGCCGCGCCGGGTCCGCCAACATCAGGTATAGCTTCAGGGCGTCGTAGCCGCCCTTGAAGCTGTCCGGATCGAGGTCGGGCACGTCCCCGATGGATCGCACCGAGGCGCTGAGCTGCTCGCGCAGCGGCCCCTCCACCATCTGGCGCAGCCTGCGCAGATACACGGCGTGCACCTCGGCGCGCAGCGTGGGCGCGCTGTATGGCCCCCACCAATGGCGCACGCTGGCCTGGGCGCTGGCCTCGTCCAGCTCCTTCACCCGGAGCAGCAGGCGGTCCAACGCCTCCAGCGCTGCCGGTGTCTTGAGCAGCTCACCCGCAGGCAGCGCCGACTGCTTCAGATCGGCCTCGGTGGCATCGATCAGGTCGACGTTGGTCAGGTAGCTCGTCGCGGCGGGGATCACGACCAGGATCGTCAGGAGCAGCGCCAGCGCGCCCAGCACCAGCTGCTGCCGCAGGTGCCGCCTGACGCGATGTTTGGAGCGGGTCGCCAGGCGGTGATCCGGAAAGATGATGCGTCGGAGCAGGTCCGCGATGAAGTAACTGGAAGCACCGCGCTGAGGCTGATCGAGCTCCGTGCGCTGGGCCGCCAACGGACGCGCCGCGGTCCGCGCGAAGCCACCGGCCAACCCTCTGTCGCCCGGCGGAGTCGTCTGAGTTCCGCTCGAGAAGTAGAAGCCCCGGAACAGGGGCGTCTCCTGGTACTGGCTGGGTCGAAACAACTCGTCGACGAAGCGCGCCAGCGGGCGCCGTACACTGGTGAATGCGACCGGGAACTGCAGGATGCGAGCCCGATCCTGAGGCAGCTTTTCGCCCACGATGCGTTCGACGACCCGCGCGTGCAACGCATCGCTCAGTACGTCGAGCTCCGTCTTCACGGCCCGGCCCGGATCCGTCAGGGCTTCGGCGTCGGGATCGAAGGTCGCGCCCCACACCTGGCCACGGCCCGCCGCCGGCAAATTGGCCCAGAACTCCGCGAAGCCGGGGATCAGATCCGCCTTGGTGATCAGCACGTAGACCGGAAACACCATCTCCAGCCGCCGGATCAGCTCGTCCAGGCGAGCTCGTAGCTTCTTCGCGTTTTCGTCGATCTGCTCGGCGTTGCCCGCCAGCAGATCGCTGCAGCTGATCGCGACGATCAGCCCGTCCAGCGGGCGCTTGGGTCGATAACGCTTGAGCAGATCGAGGAACGCCAACCACTCGGGCCCGTCATTGTCCTCGGTGGAGAAGCGCCCCGCGGTGTCCAGCAAGATCGCCTCTTCCGAAAACCACCAGTCGCAATTGCGCGTGCCGGCGACGCCCTGCACCTTATTCCGGCGTCCGCCGGCCGAGGTGAAAGCGAGCCCCGAGCGCTCGAGGGCGGTGGTCTTGCCCGCCGCGGGCGGGCCCAGGATGACGTACCAGGGCAACGCGTACAGGGCCGCCTTGCCGCCGCGTCCGCCCAGCTTGGAGCGTTGCAGGCTGCGGATGGCTTCGCCCATTTGCTGCTGCAACGCGAGGATCTCCTGGCGCCGCTCCGGGCGAGCTTGCTCGGCCTGCTTCGTGGCCTGCCGCATCAACTCACGCTCCAGGGCCTCGCCGCGGCGACGCGCGAGGAGCACGCGAAACGCGACCACCACCAGGGAGATGGCCAGCGAGGTGATGCTGACCAGGATCGCGATCCAGACGGGCCAGCCCAGCCCGAGCACCAGGGCCCAGCTCCCTGCGGCGAGCAGGACCGCGGCGATGACGAGCCAGATCATGGGATCCGCTGCGGGCTGGAGCCGAGATCCGTCGCGGCGCGAGGCCCCGCCGCGGACGCCAGGGGAGCAGAGGCGAGGCTCTCCGTGACCTCTCGTAGGCGCTGGCTCACCGCCCAACCCAGGCCCAGGACGACCAACGCAATCAAGAACAGCCCACCGAGCACGATGCCGAGTAGGGGTCCCCAGCCGGTCTTGACGGCCACAGTGCTGCCCTGGGGCTTGGCGTGCGGGCTGATCTTGTCCGCGGCAGGCAGGGCCTTCCTGAGTTGATCGCGGGCCGCCCGCGTGAATTTGTCGAGAGCGGTGCTGTCGCCCGCATCTCGGTAGGCCCCGCTGAATCCGAGGACGAGGCACAGGTAATACGCTTCCACGGCCACCGGACGGTCTCCACTCCGCAGCAATGCTTTCAGACGCACGAAGAAGTTCTCCCCCGCCGTGTTCTCCCGATACAGCTCCAGCTGCAGTGGCCGGCTCATCCACTCCGCGCGACCTGCCCAGTCGGATTGCAGGATCTGCTCGTCGATGAAGGCCACGAGGGCATAGCGTGCCTCCGCCAGATCGCCATCCGCGACCCCGAGCCGCCGACCGTCACTCACCATCCGATCGAGCGATCCGATCAAGCGCTGGCGTAGCTCCGGCGTCGCGGGCAATGGAGCGCCCGACGTCAGCTGGACCGCCGTCACCAGCGACTCTGCGTATACCTGGTAAAACCGCTCGTTCATGATCCAGGCTCAGCCGAGGCGTTTCGGATCGATCGCGTAGACCGCCACGGTGGCGTCCTTCCAATCGCCGTCGGCCGGCAAGTAGAGCGCCACGGTCGAGGATTGGCTGATTTCGTCCCAGAACGTGCCCTCCCGCCGCACTCGAAAGAAACAAACGCCGGGCCTGACCGGCAGCGCCGAGGACGGATTCCACTCCACGTCCACGCGCACCCCGCGCCGAGCCTGCTTCACCACGTCGTAGATCTGATTCCAGCTCGCGATCTTGAGCACTGCCGGCGCACGATCGCGCACGATGGCATCCACCTGGTTCGCCTGGATCGCCACGAAGATCTCGTGCAACGCCAGCTTCGGATCACGCAGCTTGCCGAGGTACATGCCGTCCGAACGCCGCTCCAGCTCTACCTCGACGTACGGCTTGTCCACCTGCCCCGAGAGCAACGAGACGGCGCGAGCGAACATCAGCTCGAAGACCTCGCCGAGCTCCAGATAATTGAACTTGGGGATGGTGCGAGGGTCGGAGTCCGCCGAGAAGCTGGAGAGCTGCCCGATCAGGGTGGCGAGCACCCAATACACCTCCTCGGGATGAGCGCGTGGCGTATCCAGCAAGTGGGACAGCTGGGGCAGGACGCCGTTCAGCGTGTGCAGGAGCCAGAAAGACTGAGCGGCGCTGGCGTGAAATTCGACGTTGCCCGCGTGGCGCTGGCCCCGTTCCGCCGACAGATCTTTCTGGCGAGAGCTCGCCACCGTCAGCACTCGGTTCAAGCCGGCTTGCAGGAATGGAGAGGCCTCGACATGGAGCACCGGTGGCACGTGATTGTCTCGGACGATGGCGCGCCCAGTTGCCTGGCGAATCAACTCCGCTACCCGAACCACGCTGTAGCCGTCCCGCCGCTCGTTACCGATAAACAGACGCAGGTTCGGCCGCGCCCACTCGATGTCCTGCGCCGAGCTGCCGCTGTTCAGGTCCGGAACGGCGCGCGTCTCCTGAACGAAACGCCGCCCGGACTGCGGTTCATGCGGACGGCTCAGAATCGCGGCAGCGTCCCCTTCGTGAAAGAGACCGAGGTGCACCTCCAGGCGCTCGACCCCGGCCGAAAAGGCCGACTCGAAATTACGCGGGGGCGGCGCGGGCTGGTCATGCCCTTCCCCGCACGAGATGCTCGCTCCGTCAGGCCAGATGGCTTTGAAGCGAACGATGCGGAACTGATTCGACGCGAGCGCGGTCGCGTCGATCTCGAGCTCGGTGATGCCCCAGTCGTAGTGCACCAGGCCGCGCACACGATCACCCAGGAGTTGCTCGTGATAGCGGTCTTGCTGTTGAAAATGGTGCTGCGCGACCAGCACTCCCTCGGACCAGACAGGCTTGTTCGGCACTTCAGTTTCCCTTCCCGGGCGTTGTTTCGGCCCCGTCTTCCGACGATCCGTCCGGCATGGGCGCGCTACCACTCGCCTCGACTCGTCCCTCCCCGTCCTGAATCTTCATGCGATCGAGCCAGATGGATATGCGCGGTTCGGGCGGCGGGCAAGAGCCTTGCCGAGTCGGTTGCTGCAGATCGTAGTTGAGAAACCAGTCGCGCCCCTGCGGCTCTCGAAATAGCGCGACCGCGCTCAGCACCCGGCTGTCGGGCAGCTGATCGAGCGTGAGCTGTTGGGTCTGGCCCGGAAAGACCGTGACCTCCTGAAAATTCACGAGATCTTCTGCGAGGGTCGCGGCGTCGTTCTTCCATACCTCCTCGAAAAAGGCGTTCATCAACCGGGTCTCGCTCTTGAGCTGATAGATCCGCACGCGGACCGGTAACCCTTTGGCATCTGGACCGGCATTGACACGCTCGCTCGCGGCCAGCGAGACTTTCAGGCGCGGCGCGACGCAAGGCTCGGGAGCGGGCGGCGCGGCAGGTGGTGGCGGTGGCGGGGACGAGCAGTCGAGCAAGAGCAGCGCGAGCAGCGCACGGAGGATCGAGAGGCGCATGGCGGCTGGTTATAGGCGATGGACCTGCGCGAGCGAAGGTCTGCCCGAAGGGAGCTCGAAAAAGCTGACAACTGACCCGGCGATCGTGCCGACTAGTCCGTGCGGGGGCCGACTTGACCCGCGCGCCGCACCCGCCTAGGTAGCGATTGTCCCTAAATAGACGAAAAACAGTATCCTGGTCCGAACGATCTGATGACCGTGATCCGACGACAATGATCCGACGCTGATCCGATGACATGGAGCTGCCGCGGGTCGGGACCCAGGGGGCGGACCAACCGCTCCACAGCACAATCAAAAGGAGATATGCATGGCCGTTGATATGTACCTCAAGCTCGCCAGCGTAGGTGGCGAGTCGACCGACAG
>WUUC01140173.1_pt1 | contig 11573 bp, 16 predicted proteins | sample 6278441 | NCBI WGS metagenome assembly WUUC01 (sample SAMN13675441, study PRJNA597444) | soil metagenome | isolation source: soil | place: USA: Washington | collected 2017-10 | reverse complement strand
CGAGCAGGATCGGCAAACGCGCACGACGATTGCGCCCCGCTGTGGCCAAATGCTTCGTCGGAGGCGTAGCGCCCATAACCGTACGGCACCGTCTCAATTCCGTAGCGGTTCGAGTTCACGATAAACCCCAAGCCGAAATCGATGACGTGCTGAAACGTATGATCGAACAGCGCGACGCGGTGTCGGTGCGTAAACTCGGCGACCGTTTGCTTTGGCAGAATTTTGACACCAAACCCCAGCAGTGATTCATAAAATTTCCCGAGTTCGCGGACCGGTCCACGAGCGTTGCCGCCCGGGCGGCAACGCGTGCAATCGGCTTCGCCGTTCCAATCGGAATGTGGAAGCAACTTGCCGCCGCGCAGAAGGTAAGCAAAGCCGATCCGCTCACCGTATTCGCGGTAGCGTGCGGCCGACATTCCCAGCCACGAGTCGTTCATGCCGAGCGGCTCGAAAATCTTCTCCCGCACATATTGCGAGTATGGCTTGCCGGAAAGTCGCTGCACGATCTCCCCAAGAATGAACCAGCTTGAACTGAGGTGATAACCGGCCTTCTCGCCAATGGGCCAATCGGGTTCGAGAGGAGTCGCGCAGATGCGCTCGATCATTTCAGTCCACGGCAGGTCTTCGGGGATCAGGTCCCCACCGCGAAAACCAGTCGTGTGCGTCAGCAAATGACGAATGGTGATGCGCTCTTTGCCGTGCTGAGCAAACTCGGGAATGTGCCTCGCGACGAGATCGTCCAGCGCGAGTTTGCCACGGTCGAGTTGCTTTGCGATGGCAACAGCGGTGACGGGCTTGCCAGCCGACAGCCAGAGACTCAACGTGTTGGGTTGCATCGCGACGCCGGCGCGGCTTTCACCGAGCGCGAGATCAGCGACGCATTCTCCTTTGAGCGAAACGTAAAGCTGCGCGCCAAGGTGCAAACCCTCGGCGATGCCGCTCTCGATTAACTGAGTTGTCCTGCGAAGCGTGGGAGCTATTTGATGGTGAGCTTGTATTGCTCGGATGTGAGGCTGCCCTGCCCGGGTTTGTTGCCAAACTTGTTGTACTCGTAGTCCACCTTGAAATGATAGAGGAACGCGTCCTGGTTGGCCGGCACGGGCACTAGCGCTTCCCAACGGTTCGTCATCCTCAACGTGGGCCGCATCGGGTAAGTGTTAAAGCCCGAAACGACCTTCGGGGTGATGCTGTCCGGGCGAAGGCTCTGCTGCTTGCTGTCAAGCTTCATCTCCACGAGGTACTGTCCGCTCGGGTCGCGGGGCAATTGCGAGGGTGTGAGGTTCGTGATCACCTTGGTGGCGCAACTCACGATCAGCAGCGCCAAGAGGCAAGCGGGAACAACTCTCTTCATCGTTAGCATAGGCGGCGGGAAGGTGGCACAACGCGCGCGAACTTGTAAAGATGGTTTTGCGGCACTTGAGAGTCCAGATGTCTTGCGCTCAACGAGCCTCGATTGAACTATCTCGCACAGTGACACCTTGTTTCCGCCGCAACTCTGGAGTGATGAGGCCCGGTTTCATCATTGTCATGGGAGTTGCGGTCATCGCACTCGTCCTCACGACCATTCTGCTGCTGCCACCGCCGAACATTCGCAAAGTTGCCGAGCGCTTGATGCCGCCCGACACCCTGATCATCTCTGAACTCAATTACGGCGATGTTATCGGCGTGAGTGGCACAACCACCCAGTCGCTGGTAAACGTGGCCAAGTTCTATCGCCAACGTCTGCAACTCGGCCAGAGCGCGATCGTTGGCAGCGGCATCTCCAGTTGGTCCGAAGCCCGGGTTCTCTTCGGCGGCTTTCGGTCTGGAGTAATGATGCCCTACTCGATTGAGGGTTTCGCCATTTTGATCCGCGACAAGAGCGATCTCCGCGCAATTGTCGCGTCAAAAGCAACGAACGAAAGTGCGACCACTGTCGAAGTCTTTTGTGAACGAAAGAATAAGCTGAAAAACTTTAGTGGTCTCGTTGGTAAAGCATCGCGCTTCAGTCCTCCTCAGGGAATTGCGAGCAGCAGCGCATCCAGCCTCTTGATCGATAGCGCGATCTTCATGAGTGTCTCGTCGTTCACAAACATCGTTGGGCACTACTTGACTAACACCCCGGGCACTTCTCCTCTCGCCCCGACCAACCGGACCGTCTTGCCAGCCGGCAGGAGCATGGTCTCCATTCCAGAACGCTCCGGCGCCCAATCCGCTACTTTCCTCGTTCGAGGCAGTACGGATGAAACCGTGCTCATTCATTGCTTTCGCTCTGGAGCCTCCACCCAAACACATGTTCTCGTGGGTTGCGCCGCGCGCTAACATTACGGACATCCCGGACCTGCTTGTCGGCTTGGAATGCACAGACTATGGTAGGGTTTGTGGCAGACAACGTGCAAATGACGAGTCAAAGCGATCCGGCGACGCGCACACGCCGAATTGCGGCCCAACTAGCCAAGTGAACCGACGCGTGCTTCGCGCGCTTTCAGTAACTTGCCGAGCAAGCGCTGCTTCAGTCCTTCAAAGTAGTCCGCCGAATCTTCCAATCCCGCCGAGCGCGCGTAGCGGATGAGCGGTTCGAGGAGCCAATTCTCGGTTGGGGTCAACTCGCCCCCGAGTTCGCCGGTGCGCAAGCGCAAGCCGACCCATTGGAGACTCGATGGCACGTGTGAGCGGTGAAGGTCGAGGGTGGCACGCAGCGGCTTGTAAATTTCTTCGAACTGGTCTGTCTTCGCGTAGGCCCGCACTGCCTGGCCGACGGCGAACACTTCCGACGCGAGCTTTCGAATCTCAGGCTCGCGGTCGGGAGCGAGGATTTGCTCCACGCGCAACAGCGTGAAGTGACCGGCGTCGTCGATCGCATAGAGTTGTCCAAGCAAATTTGTCGCAAGATTGATTATGCCTTTGTCGAACTCGAGCCGCGTTGCCGAACTGTTCACGGCCAACTCGACCCAGGCGCCGCGCCCGGAAAGCAATTCGCAACAGCGCTCGCGCACTCCCTGGTCACCGCCTGCGAGTCGCGTGATTCCCCGCGGTCCCGGTCTATAAATCGCGTTCGCGCCCGAGCCTTCACGCAGCCCGGTTTGGATCGTCACGCCGCGCAGAAAGCGTCCAACGATTTTCGGCATGATGTCGGGCCACAGATCCGGCAGGCGGCCGAGCAGCGTCGCTTCTTCGAGCTTCTCGATGAAAATCTGGCGCAGGCGCTGATAGTAAATCCCGTTCGAACTTAAAATCACGGTTGGCAGCGGGAGCTTCTCCAACTCGCCGCTTTCGTACGCTACTTCGAACAACTGCACCAAATCAGTAATCACGCCCAGCAACTGGTCCGGGTTCGGGCAAACGACGAGCACTTCGGGCAAGTCCCCCCCGCGCGCGCATGAGAGGAGGTCGGCCTTCAGGAGTTCGCGCGCATCGATCTCGTGCGTGCCTTTGTCGTCGGCGATGCGGAGCGTGCGTTCGCGGGATAATTCTTTTGCGGAAGCCGATCCAGTGCGCGCGACGAAGTGAACGTCGCCGCGAATTTCGCGCAATTCGCGGGTCAGGTGATAAAACAAACTCACTCCCAGCGCGCCGGCCGGCAGGATGCCGATGGCTTGCCGCAGTTGCGCCATGTCAGTCCTGGAACGCGCTGATCACCTGGCACGCTTTCGGCAGATTGGATACTTTGAGAATGAGCCGGATGTGCTCCTGCGATTTGTCCTCACTGCCGTAAGCGTAATCGATATTGATCTGCGCATCGGCCAACGCCTGGCTGAAGACCGCGAGTCGCCCCGGCGTGTCCGTCAAAATCACCTCCAGCACGTCCGCTTCGACAATGTACAAACCCAATTTGCCCAGCACCGCCTTGCACTTTTCCGCGTCGCTCGTAATCAGGCGAATCATCCCCTGCTCCACGTTGTCGACTACGGTGAGATCGCGGATGTTAATCGATTGCTCCGCCAGCGCGCGGCTGATTGCCGCAAGCCGGCCGGGTTGGTTTTCAATCGCGATCGAAAGCTGCCGCTGAACAGCGTATTTCATCGCTCGCGGCGAATCAGTCCCACCATCACTCCCTGGATCGTCAACTCGCGCACCGGATACATTTCCGGGTACTCAGGATTTTCGGCCTTGAGCGAAGGCTTCCCATTCTTGTCCACCGTCAGGGTCTTCAACGTGCTTTCGTTATCAATCAACGCGGCCACCACGTCGCCCGGCTTCGGATCTTTGTTGCGCTGAATGATCGCGATGTCCCCTGAGAGGATGTGCTTGCCGACCATGGAATCGCCTTTCACATCCAACGCATACGTGAAGGTCGCGTTGCGTATTCCGAATATGCTCGGATCGATGGGCACGTTGCGGTCCTTCTCCTGGACCTTTTCCTGCGATTGCCCCGCGGGAATGCTGCCGTAAACCGGAATCTTGATGATCGGCTTGCGCGGGTGCGTCTCGATGATCTGGAAATTTCGCGCTTTGCCGCGCGGGTTCTCAGCCAGATAACCCTTCTTTCGCAACGCTTTGACATGGTCGGTCGCGGCGTTCGGGCTTCGAAAGCCAAAATGATCGCAGATCTCGCGCATCGTCGGAGACATGCCGCTCTCCTGGCGAGCCTGGATAAATGCGAGCACACGCGCCTGCCTTTTTGTTAGCGGCAGCCGTATGGTCGGGAGTGGTTCTACACGTCTCATAGCACTGGCCAAGTGAGCAGTAGTCGCCAGATTTTGTCAACGGCCCTAAATAGACTCGTGCTCCGATACGCGACGGTGTGAAAAGCGATCAAGCTGACGCTCGCACTAAGGCGTAATCGGCACACCAATAATCTGATAAAATCCTCTCGGTCCCGCCGGAGCCTCATGCGCGATCTCCACGAAAGTGTCATTGCCGGCGACGGGCTCGCTCGAGGTCCACGTAGTATTCGTGAGATCGGATGTGTATCGCACCCACCAGTTGAATCCAGCCGCAGCTCCGAAACGAATCCGTGTTTGCGACGCCTTAGGTTCGATGGACTGGATGTTGATGCCCGCCTGGAACCAAATCGGCAGTTCCTCCGACGCCGTGTGAATCGGCCCGCCGCCCGCACCATTCGTCGACGTGTCCACAGCGGTAAAAGTAACTTTGTAAATCCCGGGTTTGGTTGCGCTGAACCTCCGCCCATGAATATGGCCGAACGGGTCTGACCCCGGCAAACCATCGCTTTCACTCAACCGCCAAAGATTCGTGCTCGTCTCTCCCGGCGCGAGCGAGATGCTCGGTGCCGTCGCGCCCACTTCCCAAAAGCCAAAGCTCCCGCCGGTTGGTCCTTCGAGACATGACATTTGGAACTGTAGATACGATCCGAGTGCCGAAGCATCGGGATCAGGCCCACCGCGTTCGGCCGTGGCCGGCAAAGCCGTCGGAGTGATGCCGCCCTGGTAGTACCCGGCGAACCTTCCCGCGTTTGTATAATCGAGCGTTTTGACGTAGCCGGAGGCCGCGATGAAGTCAGCGCCGTTCGCCCAGATCAGCCGATCACCCTGCGCCTTACCGGCCGCGCCGGCATTGAGATGCCCGTGTTGGGCGTGGAGTTGCAGTTGAAATAAAAATGCCAGGCTGCCGGCCAAAGCGAGTTTGAGAACTAACCGTTTCATTTTCCAGATTGAGATCGAAGATTAATGGCCGGCGGGGTTGATGAACTGCGAGCCGGCAGAGTGGAGTTGTGTGCGGACTCCCGCCCACGTCCGCGTTTCCACGTGGAAGTCGACGAACAGGTAATTCGCTTTGTGATCGTGCCGGCCCACCGCCACCTGCTGGGAGAATCCGTTCGGCGAATAATCGCCATCGAACGCAGGCGAGAAATGGAAGTGATCGCCTCCCATATACTTATCATGCGCTTCGCTGACGAACATCGTTTCGACGGGCGATGGGATGGATTGCGCCCTCGAGAAGTCCTGGGCAAGCGGGTCGGCCGCGGGCGGCAGCAGAAAATCGTTCAGCGCGTAAGTGTAAAGACGCGTCGGGTGCCGGTCCCTGGGACACCGGTAAATATTAGTAGCTGCGTAAGGCGCCAGCGTCGCGACCCACGACTGCCCATGGTGCTGGCTGCCCGGCAACCGGCCTTCCTCGTGGTCCTCGACGTACATCGCGCTCGCGAGCCCCATCTGGCGCATGTTGTTCACGCACGTAACGGTGTGCGCGCGCCCTTTGGCCCCCGCCAGTGCAGGCAGCAGCAACGACCCGAGGATCGCAATCACCGCGATCACGACCAACAATTCGATCAGCGTGAATCCACGCCACGATATTTTCATTTTTCTGAGAGTTGAAAGGCCGCACACCTGGGGTGCGCGAGTCCTGGAATTCCAAACGGCTTTCGCGGCGGCAATTCAGCCAGCGAAAGCTTTAACTCAGGCACGAACCACCTGAGCCAGCGTGAGAGGATCAGCCGAAGCGGGGAGGTTGTCGCGGTGGCGCGTGAGCACGCGGCTGCACGGTCTCGGCAGCGCCGGGCTCAATCGCCACGAAAGGAGGAGCATCGAGCAAAAACGCGGACGGCGTCAGATAAAAGTCCAGCTTGGTTTCGACCTTCAGCAGCGACTGCTCGCGCTCGCTTTTCTTCCCTTCGTTGACCGCTTTGCAAAGCGTGCAGGGATTCTTACCGTCGAAGGTCTTCTTCAACGCCACGCCGAGCGGGGCCGTTTGCGCGAAATTCAAAGCCATGCCGACCCATGCGACCGATTGCAGAATAGCCCAGTGCCCGCCGACCATCACGACCAGCGAGCCCACAATCAACATTCGGGCAATTCTGCTTTGCACCTGCCCTGAGTCTTCGCCCAAATCACCCGCCAGTCAATGCGGATGTGCGAAGGCGCGCTACAGGGCGAAGTGGTTTTCGGTCGCGCACAGGCGAAGGAATACAACCCATTCAACTCCTGCCGTAATCTTCCGATAGTAATGCACATGGAAGCCCTGATGCTGAGCGCGTTGATCGTCCTCCTGATCGCGATAAAAGCGCCGAACAACCAAAACGACGCCGGTTAAGAATCTCGACTTTGGTCGAGTAGCCGCGCTTCAGCGGCCCTTCCCGCTCGCCCGATCTCAGACACCACATCCACGCTAGCCCGCGGCCAGTCGTTCACGATAGGCGGCTTCCTGTTCGAGGGTTTTGAGGACGACGGCTGTGCCGCATTCGTACGGGCTGACAACGACGGAGCCGAGAAATTCGTCGTCGCGTTCGGATTTTGGATTTCCGATTTTGGATTGCTCAAGAGACGGTCCTGAATTACTGTCCCCCTGTTTTTGGTCCACAAACGGTTCAGAAATGGTCTGTTTTTCGGGAGCGGCAGAATCGAACGAATCGGAATTGGACCGTTGTAAGTCGTTGATATTGCGGGCTTCGGCTGCGGCGTTATCTGAAAATCGTTCTGTTTCGTTCGATTTTGCAAATGGGGTGCAGCCCCAAAAACCAGTCTGTCCCTAACCCTGCCCCTCTCCCCGCGGGAGAGGGGCATCGTCGATCACCTGGCGTCGCGGAGCTCCGCCCTCCAGCGCAATTTGCGATCGATCGTGAACGGCGCCCTGTGGACCCTTCGCCGCAGCATCTGGCGCTCCTGAAAAATCGAACGACATTGCCGCGCGTTGTTGTAAGTCGTTGGTATTACGATGTTGGGTTGTGCCGTTTTGTTGAAATCGTTCTGTTTCGTTCGATTTTGTTTCGGAGGGAGGTTCAACGCAAAGTCGCGAAGAGGCAACAGGCGCAGAGACGTCACCAGAAGCGGAAGGCCGGCTTTCAGGAGGAGTGGACCGAGCAATTTCAGATCGGAGATTTGAGATTTCAGATTGATCGGTCGCAGGATTGTGAACGGCGTTCGCCGGCTGCGGGTTTGTGCTGTCGAGCGGGTCTGGACGAGTCAGCCCCTTCGAGTTGGGCTTTGTTTCACACCGAGGCTCGGCCCGCGGGTCGGGGGTTACAGAGGCGGCGGGCTTCCGCGGGCGGGGACGCGGGGCTGTGCCCATGAGGAGGGCGCGGGTTTGGAAGTAGGCGCGGCGGGTCTCGCGCAGGATCATTAAGGTTTCGCGGACGGAGAGCTTGGCGAGGTTAAAGTTGCCGAGCGTTTGTTCGTAATCGAGAAGGTCACAGGCGAGTCCTTCAAGCTGATCTTCCAGGCGGCGACCCAGGGATTTTTCGGTTTCTTCCCACTGGATGCGGCGGAGGCGGGCGATGTCGTCGGCGCGTTCCTCTTCCCACCTATGCAGGGTGGACTTGACTACGCCGAGTTCCTGGGAGATGTCGCCGAAGCTTTTGCCGGCAGCGCGGAGTTCTACGAATTTATCTTTAGTTTCGTTGTCGTACATATGTTTAGTGCAGAGTGAGAGTTGAGAGTGGTGAAAGCGGCCGAATGTTGATCAGAACGCCGCGAAAGACACGAAGGGGGCTCGCGGATCTCGCCCATTTAGGCGGCCTTTGCGGTTGGCGTTGCGATGAACAATTCGAGTTCACGCAAACAGTATAAAGAGGCCCCCTGACAACGGTATGTCAGGGGCGATTTGAGAAAATCTTCAGGTTGGAGAGGAGGTGGCATGGGAGTTGAACGGCCTACGGGTACCGCCCGGCACCGGCGGCCGGTCCCTTCGTCCCCTCGCTGAAAGCGGTGTGTTCGCTTCGATTAAGCGCACGCCTCCCAAGATGAAATGATGGCTCCGTCGTCGCGCCCGTGACCGATGGCAAAACGAAAACGAAAAGCCCGCGCTCGTGCCGCCGTCCGTAACTCGCCTGAAATCCTTGGCAGCACCATTTCATAAAAAGTGCGAAGCCACTCAAGCTCAGCGACTGCCACGACGCGCGCCGATTACAATCCCGATAAATACGTTAAGCGTCTTTCGGTGGCCAACCGTAATGAAAATACCCAACAAGCTCTCCGTTCTCATCGTAAACCTCGAAGCGATGCACAAGCTTAGCACGAGATAGTGCGGCTGAGACTCGCTCAGTATCCTTCATCATCTCTGCCAGCGTGTCTGCATCTGCGTCCACGTCGGGAGGACCCAGATCGCCACCGTAAGACACAAATGAAAAGTGAGAGCAATTTTCAACTCTCACTGAATAGGGCCCCACATACACCTTCAACCCATCGTGTCGAAGAACCGCTGCCAACTCGTCTTTCGACGGCCAGTTTGCAATTTGTCCGTATGCCTTGGGACACATGCCGCTACCAGCTACTCTCCCTCACATTTGACCCATAGTTCTGGCCGTCGTGCCTTGGGTCAAGCCCATCGCATCCCCGGCCCAGTGACCCGGCGTAGCAGTAAAACACTGCGGTTGCACGATCCGCGCCCTGTAGCACATTTCACCTGCCAAAGTCCGAACGCCCGTTGCTGCCAGCTCTGGCCTGGGAATCGCGGGTTTATCGAGACGATTGCGGGGCTAAAGCGGGGGCCTCGCCGGCCACAGAGGCGCTTGTGTGCTTCTCGCGCCACCAAGAGACTGAAAATTCCAACGCGCGATTCAACGCTTGAGCTGACTCATCAGATACGCTGCCACCGCGCAAAGTAATATCACAGCTATGGGTGCCAGTAATCGGCTCCAAGATAATGCCTTGCTCGTCTCCTTTGCTCGAAAATCCCAAACTTTCACGCCGCCCCATAGAGCAATCGCTATCAACACGAGCGTGAACGCGGCAGCTTTCATTGTTGGTTTCTAGGACCGTACGTCTGGACGCTCCCCCCGTCAATTCCGGCGCTTGCAGCCGCCCCGACGGACACACATTGCGCTCATCCCGTGAAACTCTAGCAATCCTCGGGTGTATGGAGACGAATGCGGAATAAAAGCTCGGCCCCGCCGCCCACAGAGGCGCTACTCGTCGTCGCGGAAAATGTCTTCCGTTGAATGTCCCGCGAGCCGCGCTGCTGCAATCACATGCGCTGGCACATGGAGCAAAAGCGCGCGAACGCCTTCGTCGATCTCCTCGTCTGTAAATCGTTCGGGGTACAGATGCAGCGCTACGAGGAAGGCGGCGTCACCTTGCCAATCCGCCACATGCACCCCGATTTCCGATCCTACTTTCTCTGGATACTCCGACTCGGAGCACACGGCGTTCGCAATCTGCACCATACAACGCGATGGCACATCTCCACGTAACCACTTCGCGCGTTCCGCACCCGCCAGCTCACAAAAAATTTCGTCAACTCTCTTTCGCAAACTGTCGTCCGCATCGGGCATGCTGATGTTCTATCACACCGCCTCCCTAAATCCATTGAGAACGTTATACGCTAGACCTGCAAATAGCGGTCATCCCGTGAAAATCAGCGTTGAAGCGAAAGAGCTACCGCCCGACAGCGGACGAAGGAATCTCAACAGCCGCCTGGTCTTCGTCAGGCCAGCGCTGGCAAAGCATCGACCTGTGCATCCACCGCCCGCATTTGCGGCAGTGTCTTAATTTGGCTTTACAGGCGATCCGGGGGTGTTCGATGATGCCACCCGGCCCAACCCGAGCCGCCCGCGAGTTTGAAGATTGGGCTTCTACAATCGCAGGGAAGAAAGACATTCTGGTGCAGGTTTCCATTTACGCAGATGAGTCCGGAACGCATGACAGAACTGGAAATTCGCCGGGGTCCGCAAACGTAGTTGTCTGTGGTTTAGCTTCATTACGGGAAAACTGGACTGAGTTCTGCAAACAGTGGCAAGCGGTATTGAACGAGTACAAAGTGCCGTGCTTCCATTTTGTGGAATGGACCACAGCTTCGGCAGTAGCAAGGGGAAAGCGTGCCCCCAGTGCCACGAAACATAATCCCTACAAGCATTTAGACACCAAGGCGCTGGATGAATTTATAGGCAAACTCGCCCAGTTAATCGGGACAAGCAATACCGCGTTCGTTGGCGGGCTAGTCCCAACTCAAAAGTATAACCAGGAGAGGCTTGCCGGGGAGCGTGTGCCGTACACTGATCCGTATCGCACATGCCTTGAGGCATTTTTTCGGAACTGCCCGAACGACATAGCGGAGCAACAACCGCCGTGGAAGTCATTGTCCGTATCGTTCGTGTTCGATCAATCGGACGACCGGGCTTGGACCAGCACGATTTTAGATACATTCATGATGTGCAAAAAGCACTACATTCCGAAGTTTCGCAATATCGCATTCGGGGACAGAAGATACTGCTTGCCGCTTCAGGCTGCGGATTTTATTGCTTATCGCACCCGGCAAATGACAGAACAAAAGCCGGGTTCCGACGAGCCTAAACATCGCAGCTGGCCAGCAGTCGATAATTGGCTGTTGCTTCGTTTCAGAAAGATCGCCCAGAAGCGCGCATCATGATACCATGGCAAGGCCGCGCAAACGCGGTTACTATGCGTCAAATAATGAGGCCGAAAATCTATTAGGCGCTTCACATGTCACGAGAGCTTGCAATCGTCCTTGGTTCAGCGGCGCTGCTCGTTGGAACGCTCGCGTCCGTCGCTCTTACTGTTGAGCTCTTCTCGATTCTGGTTCGTCCAGTTTCGTTCTCGTTGCGATTCGGCAAGCACAGCGTCGACATCCCGCAGTTTCATTGGAGTGTTTACACTGCAGCGGTTTGCGTCGCTGTGATCGCGGTTGTCTTGCTCTGGCGTATTGTGTTTCCTACTCGCCCATGATCGCCCCGGCTTGGG
>WUUC01194105.1_pt1 | contig 11574 bp, 11 predicted proteins | sample 6278441 | NCBI WGS metagenome assembly WUUC01 (sample SAMN13675441, study PRJNA597444) | soil metagenome | isolation source: soil | place: USA: Washington | collected 2017-10 | reverse complement strand
TGCGCGGGCACGCCAGCATCCAGGGCTCCACCGACATCCCGACGCTGTTCAACCTGCTGCCCGGTTACCTCCCGATGCCGCACGCCGCCCAGCATCTCGACCTGGCGTCCTTCGTCGAAGCCGACGCCGGCCGAACCGGGTTCTGGGGCAACATGGACGCCTACACGGTCAGCCTGCTCAAGGCGTGGTGGGGCGAGCATGCCAACGCGGGCAACGACTTCTGCTTCGACTACCTGCCGAGGTTGACCGGCAGCCACGGCACGTACGACACCGTCATGAACCAGCTCGCCGGGGAGTGCAAGGGATACTTCCTGGTCGGCGAGAACCCCGCGGTCGGCTCGGCCAACGCCAAGCTGCAGCGGCTCGGCATGGCCAACCTGGACTGGCTGGTGGTGCGCGACCTGCAAATGATCGAGAGCGCCACGTTCTGGAAGGACGGGCCGGAGATCGAGACCGGCGAGCTGTCGACCAAGGAGATCGGCACCGAGGTGTTCTTCCTGCCGGCGGCCGCACACACCGAGAAGGACGGCAGCTTCACCAACACCCAGCGCCTGCTGCAGTGGCACCACAAGGCCGTCGAGCCGCCCGGCGACGCGCGCAGCGACCTGTGGTTCTACTACCACCTCGGGAAGTTGTTGCGGCAGAAGCTTTCCGGCAGCCGCAAGCACCGCGACCGGCCGATCCGCCAGCTCACCTGGGACTACCCGGAGGAAGGCCCGATCGCCGAGCCGTCGGCGGACGCGGTGCTCGCCGAGATCAACGGGTTCGGCCCGGACGGCCCGCTCTCGGCCTACACCGAGCTGAAGGACGACGGCTCAACCGCTTGTGGCTGCTGGATCTACTGCGGCGTGCGGGCCAAGGGCGTCAACCAGGCCACGCGGCGCAAGCCAGGAGCCGAGCAGACCTGGGTGGCCCCGGAGTGGGGTTGGGCGTGGCCGGCCAACCGCCGCACGCTCTACAACCGGGCCTCCGCCGACCCGGAGGGAAAGCCGTGGAGTGAACGGAAACGCTACGTCTGGTGGGACGCCGACGAGGAGAAGTGGGTCGGTGAGGACGTGCCCGACTTCGAGCCGACCAAGGCGCCGGACTACCAGGCGCCCGAGCTCGCGCGGGCGCAGGAGGCGATCGGCGGAAGCGACCCGTTCATCATGCAGACGGACGGCAAGGCGTGGCTCTACGCGCCGGCCGGCCTGGCCGAAGGCCCGCTGCCGACGCACTACGAACCGTACGAGTCGCCGTATGAGAACCCGTTGTACGGCCAGCAGTCCAACCCGGTCAGCCAGACGTTCGACCACCCGCTCAACCGGTACCATCCGACCCGCTCCGAGGTGTTTCCCTACGTGTTCACCACCTACCGGCTCACCGAGCACCACACCGCGGGCGGGATGAGCCGGGGACTGCCTTATCTTTCCGAGCTGCAGCCGGAGTTCTTCTGCGAGGTCTCCCCCGTGCTCGCCGAGGAACGCGGGCTGACCAACCTCGGCTGGGCCACCATCATCACCGCGCGGGCCGCGATCGAGGCCAGGGTGCTTGTCACCGAACGGATCCGGCCGCTTCGGATGCGAAACCGGACCGTTCACCAGGTTGGCCTGCCCTACCACTGGGGCCCGAACGGACTGTCCACAGGGGACGCGGCGAACGAGCTGCTGTCCGTGGTGCTCGATCCCAACGTGCACATCCAGGAGTCCAAGGCGGCCAGCTGCGACATCCGCCGAGGGCGTCGGCCGCGCGGGCAGGCGCTGCTCGACCTCCTCGAGGACTACCGAGGGAGAGAAGGGGCGTCGTGACGGATCCCGCCACCGAGTCCGGCTACGCCGAGCACCCCGAACGGGTCGGGTTCTTCACCGACACCTCGGTGTGCATTGGCTGCAAGGCGTGCGAAGTGGCCTGCAAGGAGTGGAACGCCCTCCCGGCCGACGGGTTCGACCTCCTCGGCATGTCGTATGACAACACGGGATCGTTGGGCGCGGACACCTGGCGGCACGTCGCGTTCATCGAGCAGAAGACCAGCGACGACGACCTGCGGTGGCTGATGTCCAGCGACGTGTGCAAGCACTGCACCCATGCCGCCTGCCTGGACGTGTGCCCGACGGGATCGCTGTTCCGCACCGAGTTCGGCACGGTCGTGGTACAGGAGGACATCTGCAACGGTTGCGGCTACTGCGTTCCGGCCTGCCCGTACGGGGTGATCGGGCGGCGCGAGGACGACGGGCGGGCATGGAAGTGCACGCTCTGCTACGACCGGATCGGCGACGGGCAGCGGCCTGCGTGCGCGTCCGCCTGCCCCACCGAGTCGATCCAATATGGACCGCTGGACGAGCTGCGCGAGCGGGCCGACCGGCGGCTTGCCGAGCTGCACGGCCAAGGGGTGAGTGACGCCAGGCTCTACGGCCGTGACCCGGACGACGGGGTGGGCGGGGGCGGCGCGTTCTTCCTGCTGTTGGACGAACCCCAGGCGTACGGGCTGCCGCCGGACCCGGTGGTGACCACCCGGGATCTGCCGGCGATGTGGCGGCGGGCGGCGGTGACCGCGCTCGGGGTGGCGGCCGGTGTCGCACTGTCCTTCTTGGGGGGTAGCTGACAGTGGTCCAGTCCTACTACGGCCAGCCGATCGTCAAGGCACCGGTGTGGAACGTGCCGGACGTGCCGGGCTACTTCTTCCTCGGCGGCCTCGCCGGGGCATCGGCGTCGATGGCCGCGATAGCTCAGCTGACCGGTCACCGCGAGCTGGTCAGGGTTGGCCGGATCGCCGCGGCGGCCGGGGCACTGGCCGGTGCCGGCGCGCTGGTGCACGATCTCGGCCGGCCAGAGCGGTTCCTGAACATGTTGCGGGTGTTCAAGGTGAGTTCGCCGCTGTCGGTCGGCTCGTGGATCCTGGCACCGTTCTCGGGGCTGGCCGCGCTGAGCGCCGCGACCGACCTCAGTGGACGGTGGGTCCGGCTCGGCGGGCTCGCCGGCGTGGCGGCCGGTGTACTCGGCCCCGGCATGTGCACCTACCCCGCGGTGCTGCTGGCGGACACCGCCGTACCCGCCTGGCATGAGGCTTATCCCGAGCTCCCGGTGATCTTCGCCGGCAGCGCGATGTCCAGCGCCGCCGGTGCCGCACTCGTCGCCACCACACCGAATGCCGCGGGACCCGCCCGGCGCATGGGCGTGCTCGGAGCGGCCGCGGAGCTCGCCGCCACATCGGTGATGGAGCGCAGGCTCGGCACGCTCGCCGAGCCCTACCGAATCGGACGGGCCGGCATTTTACTCAAGGCGGCCAAGGCACTCACCGTTGCCGGCGCAGGATTGTCCTTGCTGAGCAAGCGAAGCCTCGTCGCCTCGGTACTCGCCGGAACGGCGTATCTCGCCGCGGGTGTCTGCACGAGATTCGGCATCTACTTCGGCGGCGTGGAGTCCACCAAGGACCCGAGGTACGTCGTGCACGCTCAGACGACCACGACCATGGCGGCGAACAGCGCGGCGCCGCATACCAGCCAGGCGACGTAGTCCCCGACGTGCCCGGAGTGGACCCGGTGCAGCAGCGCCAACGGCCGGCGCACCAGGCCGCGCGGCCGCACGTACAACGACACCGCGGCGACCCCCAGGGCGACCACAGTGGACAGTCCGGCGAGCAGGAACCCTTCTACCGCCCAGCCGGACTCCACGGGTGACGGTGATCCGGTGGCGTCCGCGAGCACCGATGCCCGGAAGCCGGCCGGGTCCGCGAAGTCGGCCGCCGCGTGCCCGATGATCTCGGCCACCGCCGGGATCGCGCCCACCGCGAGGCCGGCGGTGAGCAGTATGACGACGGCGGCGAACATCGTGGGCGGCGTGCTCGGCAACGGCCCGCTGGTCTCGGCGCCCTCCTCGGAGCCACTGGTGACGTCGCGGGCATCGGCCGGCCGCCGGCCCAACCCGAAGAAGATCCGCAGCCCGGCCCTGAGCACCGCTCCGCCGGTGATCGCGGACACCACGACGAACAACACCACCAGCACCGGACTGTGGGTGGACTCCTCGGCAATTGCCTTGCCCAGCCCCGAACCGAAGGGCGGTAGGCCGGCCAAAGCCAGTCCCGCCACCATGAACAGGGCGCCGAGCACGTGGTGGCCGGTGGCTCGCCGGTACAGGTCGACCTCGTCCACGCTGCCGTAGAACGCCAGGAGCAGCCCGACAAGCAGGAACAGTGCGCCCTTCGCACCGGCGTGCCCAAGCAGGTAGGTGAAGAGACCGGCGATGCCTGCCGGGGTGAGCGTGCCGAGCGCGACCAGGAACAGTCCACCGTGGGCGATCGTCGAGTAGGCGAGCATCCGCTTGAGGTGCCGTTGGGTCAACGCCATGATCGCGCCGAGCACCGAGGTCAGCACGCCGAGCGTCACCAGCCCGACCCGCACCGCGGCATCGGGAACGGTGCCGGCGAAGACAACCCAGTAGGTTCGCGCTATCCCGTAGACGCCGAGTGGTGCCATCACGCCGGAGAACAGCACGCACACCGGGCTGGGCGCGACGGCATGCGCGTCGGCGAGCCAGAAGTGAAACGGAACGGCCGCGGCCTTCACCAGCCAGCCGGTGCAGACGAGCGCGAAACCGGTACGCACCAATGTGTCCGCCGGGTGGCCGGTGAGCTCGGCACCGATCTGGGCCAGGCCGAGCTGCCCGGTTCTGGCGTACAGCAACGCGATCCCGGCCAGCGTGAAGTACGCGCCGATCGAGTTGGTCACCCCGAAGGTGAACGCGCCCTGCACCGAGTCGCGTTCCTCAATCTTGTAGCCGGCCAGGGCGTAGCTGACCGCACCCATCAGCTCGAAACAGACGAACATCGTGAACAGGTCGCCGGCGAGGGCGAAACCGGTCATCCCGGCGAGAAACAGCAGCACCAGCACCGGAAAGTGCGCCTCGACGGTGTCGAAGTAGCGCCAGCTGAACAGCAGCGCGCACAGGGTGAGCAGGGCAACCAGCGCGGTGAGCACCGCCGCGACCTGGTCGACGACCAGCGCGATGCCGACCCCGTGCCCGCCCTCCGGCGCCCACCCACCGAGCCAGTACACCAGCCTGCCGTCGGACGTGGTGCACAGCAACGCGATGGCGTTGACCAGGCAGCCGGCCGCGGTGCCGAGTGCGAGCAGATCCGTTGCCACGCGGGGGATCCACCGGCCGAGCGCCAGCAGCAGGCAGGCGACGAGCAGCGGTAGGGCGATGGCGAGCGGCGCCATCACTCTAGCCCCGCAGGGCGTTGAGCTCGTCGGGATCGATGGTGCCGTGCCGCTTGGCCACCTGCAACGCCAGCGCCAGCAGCAGCGCGGTAATCGTCGCGGACACCACGATGTCGGTCAGCGTCATGGCCTGCACCACCGGATCGACCACGGGTGTGCCCGGCGGAGTGCTCGACCCGAACACCGGTGCGGTGGCACCACGCTGGTAGCCGATGGCCAGCAGCAGCACGTAGGTGCCGGACTGCGCGACCGACACGCATACCGTGGTGTGCACCAGGTTCCGGCTGCGCACCACGCCGTAACAGCCGAGCAGCAACAGGTATCCGGCGACGAGGTAGGCGAACGGGATCACCGCGGGTCACCCGACCCGCGCACCGCGATGGCCTGCTCGAGGAACTGCGCGAGCAGCAGCACCACTCCGGCCGCGACCGCCACCCCGACCGCGACGTTCAGCACCGGCACCGTGCCGGCCGAGAACAGGTCGCCGAACTTCCCGCGCGGCAACACGTTCGCCAGGAATGCCGTGCCGGTCAGCATGCCGGCGCAACCAAGCGCGACGAACGCACCGGCCCCGCCCGCCTCGGCGTAGGTGTACCAGTCCAGCGGGCGAAGCCGGCGCAGCGCCCGGTAGCTGCCCGCGACGTAGAGCAGGTGCTGGCCCGTGGCGAGCACCACGCCGCCCTGGAATCCGCCGCCGGGCGTGAGGTGGCCATGCACGATCACGTCGACCCCCAGTACGAGCACCACCGGGAGCAACACATAGCCCATCAACCGCGTGGACGGCAACGCGGTGTCCGATGTGGATAGTGAACCGCGCCGCTCGTCCTCGCCGAGCCGCAGCAGGGTTACGGCGCCGAGGACCGAGCCGAGCAGGATCATCTCCTCGCCGAGAGTGTCCATGGCGCGCTGGTCGAAGTTGACCGACGAGACCACGTTGGGCGCCATCTGGTGCAGCGCGGCGTCGACGCTGGCATCACGGTAGGTGTGCAGCGCGGCGCCGAACTCCGGCATTCCCAGGAATGCCAACGTGAACAGCACGCCGAGCCCGACGGCGCCGGCGAGGAAGACGACCGCGCGCACCCGGCGGCTCACCGCCGCTCACCCCGGTGCCGGCCGATGGCGCGGATGGTCAGCAGCACCATCAACGGCACCACCGCCGCGCCGACCGCAGCTTGCGAGAGCGCCACGTCCGGCGCCTGAAAGATGACGAACAGCAGCGCGAGGAGCAGCCCGTAGCCCCCGAGCACGACCGCCTGGCTCGCCGGATCATCGGTATGTACCACCACGGTCGCCGCGATCGCGACCAGCAGAAGTCCCACTATCACGAGGAAACCGCTCATCCCGAGCGCTCCTCGTCGCGCTCGGCGGCCAGTCGCGCGGTGGCCGCGACCAGCACCGGCCCGGTGACCGCGAGCAGCACCACGATCAGCAGGACGGTGGCCGTGGTGAGGCTCCACCCGTTGGCCACCGCCAGTCCCACCCCGACGAGTGGCCCGGCGAGCGAGGTGATCGGCGCGAGCGCGTGCAGTCTCGGGTTGATCGGCGGCAGCCGAAGTGCGGCCATGGCGGAGAGCACGGCGACCCCGACCCCCACCCAGATCAACACAGCGGCGACCACGCTCATGGGCGCCTGCCAAGAAGTCGGGTGAACACCAGCGTTCCGGCGAACAGCAGCACGACCAGCACCAGCGGCACGATGAGGTACTGCGGCTGACCGTAACCCTGGGCGAGCAGGAGGAAAACCAGCACCGAGATGCCACCGAGCAGTTGCAACCCGATCAGCCTGCCGACGTCGTCGCCCCGGCTCGCCACCACCAGCGCCGGGACCAGGCCGCACACCATCAGCACCGCGGCCGGCACCAGCCCGATCACGAGCGCACGGCCCGTTCCATCGCACCCTCCGGGTCGTCCAAGCCGTGCACCAGCACCACATTGGCCTCCCGATCGACGTCGATCACCACCGTGCCCGGCGCCGCGGCCAGCAGTATCACCCCAACCGCCTGCCGCGCCCTGGACTTCTGCTGTCCCAACCGCACCTCCCGGGTGGTCCCCCGGCTTGCGCGCAATGCCGCCCGCCACACCGCGAAGGTTTCCGCCACGACCGCGGCGGGCAGTCTCACTACGCCACGCAGCCAGCGCACGCTGACCCGTGGGTCGCTGGCCAATGCCCGGCGCGCCCTGGCCGCGGTCAGCGCGCACGGCACCGCCACGACGGCCGCGACCACCAGTTCCCGCACGCTGACGGTGGTCAGGCTCGCCACCCAGACGAGCACCAGCACCACCCACCACGTGAGTGTCTCCACGGCGCGCGGATAGCCGGTGAGCGCACCCGGCAAACCCGCGGATGAATAGTCGCCCGCCGCCGGGGTATCCGTCGGACGAGGAAACACCCGATCACGAAGGGATTTGTCATGCCGCAGGCATGGAGCGACAAACGCGAACGCCAGTACGAACACATCAAGGATTCCGCCAAGGATCAGGGCGCGAGCACCAAGCGCGCCAAGGAGATCGCCTCGCGCACCGTCAACAAGAACCGCGCACAGTCCGGCGAGTCCAAGACCGCCAGCCGCTCGTCCACACGGGACAAGTCGCCGCAGAGCCGCGGTGGCCAGCGCTCCGGCACCAACCGCCCCAAGGGCCAGACCAAGGAACAGCTCTACAACGAGGCCCGCAAGCGCAACATCAAGGGCCGCTCGTCGATGACGAAGCAGCAGCTGCAGCGCGCCCTCGGCCGTTGACCCGGACGATCACGAACGAGTCACCGGGGGCGAGGACAGTGTTGCCGCGAGTGGTGGCATCGTTGGAGGCCAACAAGATCTCCTCGATCTCGCCGTCCAGCGGGAAGGTGGCCGCCGGCCCGAGGTTCACCACGACCCTGAGCGTGCCGCGGTACATCACCAGCCATGAGTCGCCACTGTCCACTGTGAACTGATCCAGCCGCGGGTCGGACAGCTCCGGGTGGGTGCGACGCAGGGCGATCAGCGCGCGGTAGGTGTCGAACACCGCGCGCCGGTCGGACAGTTCGGACCACCGCAGGACACAGCGGGTGACCGTGGCGGGATCGAGGGGGTCGGGAATGTCGCCGGCACCCCAGCCGTGGGTGGCGAACTCCTCGCGGCGGCCGGTGCGGACGGCTTCGGCCAGCTCCGGGTCGGGGAACGAGGCGAAGAACTGCCACGGGGTAGTGGCGGCCCACTCCTCGCCCATGAAGACCATGGGGGTGTAGGGAGAGCAGAACACCATTGCCGCGCCACACAGGATGCGTGCCACCGGCACGGTCGCGGTGAGCCGGTCGCCTTGGGCGCGGTTGCCGATCTGGTCGTGGTTCTGGAGGTAGATCAGGAAACGGTGGCCTGGGGTTCGCCGGGTGTCCACCGGGCGGCCGTGGGTGCGGTCGCGAAACGACGACCAGGTGCCGGCGTGGAAGAACGCCTTGCGCAGGGTGGTGGCGAGGGCCCCTGGCTGGCCGAAATCGGTGTAGTAGCCGTCGGTTTCGCCAGTGAGGGCGACGTGCAGGGCATGGTGCAGGTCGTCGCACCACTGGGCGGTGAGACCGTAGCCGCCGGCTTCGCGTGGGGTAATGAGCCGGGGGTCGTTGAGGTCGGACTCGGCGATCAGGCTGAGCGGGCGGCGCAGACCCGTGGCGAGGGCGTCGACCTCGACGGCGAGTTCCTCGAGCAGGTGGATGGCACGGCGGTCGGCCAGGGCGTGCACGGCGTCCAGCCTGAGCCCGTCGAGGTGGTAGTCGCGCAGCCAGCCGATGGCGTTGTCCAGCACGTAGCGACGGACCTCGTCGGAGTCGGGGCCGTCCAGGTTGAGTGCTGGACCCCAGATGGTTCGGCCGGCGAAGTACGGGCCAAACCGGTCGAGGTACGCGCCGGACGGGCCAAGGTGGTTGTACACCACGTCGAGCAGCACGCCGAGCCCGCGCGCGTGGCAGGCATCGACGAACCGCTTGAACCCGTCGGGCCCACCGTACGGTTCGTGGACCGCGGCCCACGCGACGCCGTCGTAGCCCCAGCCGGCAACCCCGTCGAACGCGTTGACCGGCAGCACCTCGACCAGATCGATGCCCAGCTCAACCAGGTGATCGAGCCGCCCTGTGGCCGCATCGAACGTGCCGGCCTCGGTGAACGTGCCGATGTGCAGCTCGTAGATCACGCTGCCCGGCAGCGCGCGGCCGGTCCAGGCCTGGTCGGTCCACTCGAACTCGTCGTGCGAGTAGCGCCGCGACGGCCCGTGAACCCCGGACGGCTGCCACAGCGAGCGGGGATCCGGCACCGGGGTCTCATCGTCATCCAGCAGAAACGCGTAGTCCAAACCCTCGGCCTCGGCGTGCCACCAGCCAGCCTCGGCCCTGCGCATCGTATACGATGTGCGATCGACGATGAGCTGGATCCGGTTCCGATGCGGAGCCCACACGGAGAAAGGGCTCACTGGTCCCCTCGCAGCAGCAGCGCAACCGGGTAGCGGGCAAGCAGGTTGCCGAGTGCGCGGTCGGCGACGGGTAGGCCGGTAAGGAGGTTGGTCCAGCCATCCGGTCCGGCCGGGAGCGGAAGCATCGTGTCGCGCCAGCCACCGGCTGCCTCCAGGCCGACCGGCAGCCGGGTGGCCACCGCGACCATCTCGAACCTCGGCCCGCGAGCGAAGGCGAACGCGTGACCGGCCGCCGGGCCCTCCGCGTACAGCGGCCGGTAACCGATGAACAAACCCGGCCGCTCTCGCCGCAACCGCAACACCGTGCGCACCACGTGTAACTTGGCCGCGCCCGACTCGTCGACGTCGGGTAGCCACCCCGACTCCAGCCGCTCGAGCAATGCGGCCCGCGCGGTGAAGTCCACCGGCCGCCGGTTATCCGGGTCCACAAGGGACAGATCCCACAACTCGGTGCCCTGATAGACATCCGGCACCCCGGGGCCGGCAAGCTGGACGAGCTTCTGGCCCAACGAGTTGGACCACCCCGCCGGCCGGATCCGCGCGCTGAACACGCTCACCTCGCCGGCCAGCTCACGGTCCTCCAGCACCGCACCCGGCCAGGCCGCGACCTCCGCCTCGAACCGCTCGTCGTGATCCACCCACGAGGTGCGGATCTTCGACTCCTTGGCCGCCTTGTCCAGGTACGCCGCCAACCGCTCGGCGCTGATCGGCCACGCGCCAACCAAACTCTGCCAGGCCAACAAGTTCAGCGCCGGCTCGGACAACCCGCGGCGGGCCGTCCAGCGCCGCACCGCCGATGCCCACTCGGACGGCAGCTCCGAGAGAACCGCGAGCCGTGCCCGCACATCCTCCGACCGCTTCGTGTCGTGTGTGGACAGTGCGGTCATCCCGGCCGGCCAACCGGACTCCCGCGCCGACGCGGCGGCGTGTAGCTCGGCCACCGTCACCCCGAACCGGTCCGGCGAGCCGCCGACCTCGTTCAGCGCGACGAACCGCGTGTACCGGTAGCACGCCGTGTCCTCGGTTCCCTTGGCCACCACCATTCCCGAGGTCTGCTGGATCCGGGTGGCCAGCTCTCCCGAGGGATCGGCCCGCACCAGTTTGTCCACAGTAGACGAATTGGCCCGGCGCACCGCGTCGGCCCAGAACCCGAGGTTCTCCGGCAGGTACGACCGGTACACCGGGAAGGCCACCATCAGCTCGGCGACCTCCCGTTCGGTGAGATCCGGTACCAGCGCTGCGATCCGGCGCATCTCGGCCACCAGTGACGTGCCAGCCACCAGCCGGCGGCACTCCTCGTCAACGGCGACGAAATCGGTGCCCACCCCCAACCCCGAGGCCAGCTCGGTGATCGGCCCCTCCCCCGCCGGGTCGACGAAGACGCCGCAGATCTGGCGAAGCGCGTCGTAGCCGGTCGTACCGTGCACCGGCCAGGACGCCGGCAGCGACTCATCCGGCGCGAGGATCTTCTCCACCACCAGCCAGCAATCCGTGCTTTCCCGCAACCGCCGCAGATAACCGCCGGGATCGGCAAGGCCGTCCGGATGGTCGATCCGAAGCCCGTCGACCTCGCCGGCCGCCACCCACCGCAGCACCTCGGCATGCGTCGCGGCGAACACCGCGGGATCCTCCACCCGCACCGCGGCGAGCGTGGTGATGTCGAAGAACCGCCGGTAGCTCAGCTCGGTGTTGCCGAGCCGCCAGGACACCAGCCGGTAGTTCCCGGTGTCGGGCGGCAACTCGACGCCGGGGTCCGGCGAGTCACCGAGTATCGGCAGCAGCACCGGTCCTCGGGACCAGTCGATGTCGAAGAACCGCGCGTACCGCGACTCCTGGCCGTTCGCCAGCACGTCCCACCACCACGGGTTGGCCGCGGGCACCGCCACCGACATGTGGTTGGGCACGATGTCCACGACCAAACCCAGGCCGGCCAACCGAAGCG
>WUUC01132492.1_pt1 | contig 11574 bp, 7 predicted proteins | sample 6278441 | NCBI WGS metagenome assembly WUUC01 (sample SAMN13675441, study PRJNA597444) | soil metagenome | isolation source: soil | place: USA: Washington | collected 2017-10 | reverse complement strand
AAACGCAACCCCCAAGAAACCATGCGACAAGCACTGGCCAAACTATGGACAGCCGGCGCCGAACCAGACTTGTCGATGCAGTCCGACGGGCGTCGCCGCCGCATTCCACTGCCGACGTATCCGTTTGAACGCAACCGGTTCTGGTTCGACGTACCGGCCGATGAACCCGCGGTCGCGATTCATGGGCGTGGTATGCACCCGTTGCTGGACCGGGAACTGGTTCGGTCTGCCGGACAATCGGTGTTCCTCACCGAGTTCGCGCCCGACCGGCACTGGGCGCTCGCGGAGCACCGAATGCTCGGTGCGGCCGTCGTCCCAGGCACGACGTACCTGGAGATGGCCCGCGTCGCCGGCGTCCACCATCTGGGCCGGCCGGTCACCTCCATCCGGAATGTAACGTTCCTGGTGCCGTTGCTGGTAGCCGATGGCGACACTCGGACCGTCCACACCACCGTCCGGGACCTGCCCGACGGGTTGGCAGCCGAATTCTCCGTCGCTTCGCACGACCCCGCGACCGACTTGTGGACCACCCACGCCAAGGGAGTAGTCGACACCGCGCCACGTCCCCTGCCGGACAGGGTCGACGTGAGCCTGCTGCGGGCTCGTTGCACGGCAGAGTCCGTCGATGTCGGAGCCGACCAGGCCGAGCACGACGTGATGACATTCGGTGAACGTTGGGTGCACGGCCTGCGGACTGTGCACGTCGGCCAGCGGGTCGCGCTGGGCGAGCTGACTCTGCCTGACCGCTTCCGGGCCGACTGCGACGACCACGTCCTGCATCCGGCCCTGCTGGACCTGGCCACCGGTTTCACCGGTTTCGCGTTGGCGCACGACGAGGCAGGCTGCGCGCGGGCGCGCGCCGACAGAGGCTTCTTCCTACCGGTTGGCTACGACGAGCTGATCGTGCACGGTCCACTGCCGGCACGGGGGCTCAGCTTGATCGAATCACGGCCGGACGCAAGCCTGGACGGCGAGGTACGCACGGTCGATGTCCTGGTATGCACCGAGGACGGCACCCCCGCCGTGACGGTCCGGGGCTTCACCACCAAGCGCGTCGCCGACCCCGAGCGCACTGTGGCGCGGCTACGGTCGCACACCCGTCACCACACGCTCCGGTGGATGCCCGCCATGGACATTCCCGGCGGCGTCCGATCGCTGGAACGGGTACTGGTCATGGCCGAGCCGGGCGGCGTGGGACTGGCCCTGGCCGCGCGGCTGCGCGCCGACGGCACCACTGTGGTGCTCGCCGAGCTCGAAGACACGTGGCGGCGAGAGAGCGACGACCGCTTCAAGGTTCCGCCCACCCCCGAAGGACTTGCCTGTCTGCTGGAGGCTCTGGCCGGCCATGTACCTGAGCACGTAGTACATGTTGCGGCCGGCCGCGACAGCGCCCGGACCGAGGACCAGCTCCATACCGGGGTGCACGCCCTGTTCCACCTCATCCGGGTCCTGTCCGACCGGGGAATCGTGCCTGTCGGGCTGTCGGTGGTCGCGCCGGTCGTGTCCCGGGTGACAGGCCGGGAAGGCGTGCCGTCCGCTGTGCACGCGGGGTTGTTCGGGCTGGCTTCGGTGATCGCTGCCGAACAGGACACCGAAGTGCGGTGCATCGACATCGCCGAAGACACCCAGCTCGAGGTGATACACGCGGAGTTGCTCGGTGACCGGCCGCCAGTCACGGTGGCGCTCCGCGACGAGGTGCGCTACGTACGCGCGCTGAGCGCGCTCGACCTACGACACCAGCCCTCCGCACGGGCTCCGGACCAAGATGGGGTGTATCTCATCAGCGGCGGCTTGGGCGGGCTGGGGCTGGCGGTGGCACAGCGACTGGCGCACATGGTCCCGGGCGTGCGGCTGGCGTTGCTGTCGCGCACCGTTCCCGACCCCGACGATGTGGATCCCAGGTCGAAGGCGAAAGCCGACGCGCTGCGACAACTGGCCGAAGCAGGGGCCCAAGTCCGAACCTATGCCGTCGACGTGAGCGTGGCAGACCAGGTGATGGACACGGTAAGGCGGATTCGCGCCGATCTCGGTCGCATCGATTGCGTACTGCATGCTGCTGGTGTTGCGGGTGACGGGTTCCTGTTCCGCAAGGACAATGCCACGTTCCGGCGCACCTTCGACCCAAAGGTTCTCGGTGCGGTAGCGCTCGCCGACGCCACCGCTGACGACCCACCCGCCGTGACAGTCCTGTTCAGCTCGACAGTGGCCGTTTTCGGCGCGGCGGGTCAGGGCGATTACGCTGCCGCCAACGCATTTCTTGACGGCTTCGCCGAGGAACTGGACGCACGGGGGCGCGGGGCTGTCTCGATCGCTTGGACCGACTGGCTGGGCCGCGGCATGGCTTTCGAGCACGGCGTCGCCCAGGACCAAGGATTCTTCCGATCCATCAGCGTCGAGGACGGCCTCGACAGCCTGCTGGAAATTCTCGCGTCCCGGTGTGTACGGGTCGTGGTGGGCGAGGTCAACCATGCGCGGCTCGATGCCCCCGAGATCGTCGATCTGCTGCGCCGGTCTCCCGTGGTGCTGTCCGAGCCGCTGCGCTGTGCCACGACGACGGGTACACCGCGGCCGGGGCCGGACTCCCCAGGTACAGGCGGTCCGGCGCTGTTCGGGCGGGACGACGGCGCCTACAGCGACACCGAACGCGCGCTGGCCGGGATCTGGGCCGCCGAACTGGACCTGACCGAGCTGAACATCCATGACAGCTCCTTCGCTCTCGGCGTGGATTCGCTGTCGGCGCTGCGCATAGCCCAGCACATCCAGAAGAAGCTCGACGTGCGGGTGTCGATGGCGGACCTGTTCCGCCACGTCACGGTCGCGGATCTCGCCTCGCACATGAACAGCACGACCGCGACTGGAGGCAATGCCACGTGACTGTCAGCACGATCGGGGTGATCGGCGCGGGGACGATCGGGCGCGGTGTCGCCCAGTCGTTCGCCACCAAGGGGTTCGACGTCGTCCTTGTCGACGTGTCGGCCGAGCAGCTCAGCGCGGCGGTGCAGCAGATCAGGCGAGACCTCCTGGTGTTGCGCATGCTGCCTGGCCGGAGGCGCGATATCGCGGACCCCCAAACGGTGCTGGGGCGCATCCGCACCAGCGTGGCGTCGCAGGCGTTGGCCGAGGCCGACTTCGTCGTGGAGAACGTCACGGAGGACTGGGCGGTCAAGCGGGCCGTCTATCAGGAGATCGATGCCGTGTGCCGGTCCGGTGTGGTGTTCGGCGTGAACACCTCGGCGGTGCCGATAACCCGCGTCGGCTCCGTCACTGGCCGCGCGTCGAGGGTGATCGGCCTGCATTTCATGAACCCTGTACCGATGCTGGACACCGTCGAGGTCGTGCGGGGCACGTTCACGTCGGAGGACACAGTCACCGAAACCATGGACCTGCTCGCCGCGCTGGGCAAGACCGGCATCGTCGTACAGGACTCGCCCGGTTTCGTCACCAACCGGGTGCTGATGCCCACCATCAACGAGGCCGCTTTCTGTGTGCAGGACGGGGTGGCCACCGCCGAACAGGTCGACCACATGTTCCGCGGTTGCTTCGGCCACCCGATGGGTCCACTGCAGACAGCCGATCTGATCGGCCTGGACACCATCCTCAACTCGATCACAGTGCTGTACGAGAGCTACCGCGACAGCAAATACCGACCCGCGCCACTCCTGGTGCGGATGGTGGAGGCGGGTCTGCTCGGGCGCAAGACCGGGCGCGGTTTCTACACGTACTGACCACAGTCCACGAACACCAGGAGAACCGATGAGCGACGACGCCCGCGACCGCATCCGGGCATTCCTTGCCCCCCACATGCCAGGGCAGCCACTGGCCGACTCCGACGACTACTTCGCACTCGGCTATGTCAACTCGTTGTTCGCGATGCAGCTGGCCGTGTTCGTCGAGGGGGAGTTCGGGCTGGCCCTCACAAGCGAGCACATGGACTTCGACAACTTCCGCACCGTCGACGGCCTGGTCCGCCTCGTCACCACAGTGCGATCATGACCGACAGGCTCTCCGCCACGACCGGCACCGCCATTGTCCTGGACCCGCCCGTGCCCGCGGCGCTGGCGGCGGAGGTCGAGCGGAGGCTGCTGTTCGTATCGCCGGAGATCACCGGCTTCCGACTCGACGCCGGCGAGAACGGTGATGTGCGGGCGGTGGTGCTGTACTCGGCCGCCCCGCTGGAGACCACGGTCGTCGAGGGCAAGCTCAACCGCATGTTGGACGCTGACGTTCGTCCGCAGCTGCCCGGCCGGGAATCGGTGGTGTGGACTTCGCCGCACCGGCGGGATCCGGACGAGGCGGTCTATGCAGCACTCGTGGAGTCGGGTGTGGTGACCCATGCGGGTGAGGGCCAGGTCGCCGTCGGCGAGCCCTTGCTGTCGTTGCTCGAGTGTTTCGACGCGCTGGTGCTCGACACGCTCGCCGAAGACTTCTCAGCCACCCGCTACCGGTATCCGACGCTGATCAGTACCCGGGCGCTGGCCGATGCCGGCTACTTCACCAGTTTCCCCCAGCACGTCATGCTGGTGACGCGGCTGCGCAACGACGTCGACGTCTACCGCGAGTTCCGCGACAGCACCGGCCCCGGTGAGCTCGACCCGGCGGTACTCGGGCTGACGGGCAACGTGGACTACTGCCTGCCCCCGACGATGTGCTACCACACGTTCCATCAGCATCGGGGCCGTGTGCTCAGCACCGATCGCCTGCACGTGGTCACCGCACGGGGTAAGTCGTTCCGGTACGAGGCCGCGTACGCCACCACGCTGGAACGGCTGTGGGACTTCACGATCCGCGAGATCGTGTTCCTGGGTGCGCATGACGAGGTGCTCGCCGCCCGCGACACGTTCATGCGGAGGATGTTCACCGTCGTCGAGAACCTGGGCCTGGCCGGCAGGTGCGAGGTGGGAAACGACCCGTTCTTCGGTGCCGCCGACACCGCCGGGCGGATCTGGTCGCAGCGTCTGCTTGGCCTGAAGTTCGAGCTGAGGCTCCCTGTCGCCGCCGGCAGGGACATCGCTGTCGGCTCATTCAACTTCCACGACGACCTGTTCGGCCGGGTTTTCGACATCCGGCATGGTGCGGGGAACGAACCGGTGCGCAGCGGGTGTGTCGGCTTCGGGCTGGAGCGGCTGGTGTACGCGTTCCTTTGCCAGTACGGCCTGGACCGCCGGGGATGGCCGGCCGCCGTGCTGCAGCGGCTGCGAACGACGGGTGCCCAGTGAGTGCCTCCGCGTTCGTCTCCCGCGATGACGGGGAGCAACTGTTGCGGGCGGTGTTCGCCGAGGTGCTGGGAGTGCCCGCGGTCGACGCCGACGACTCGTTCTTCGCCCTGGGTGGGCATTCCCTGCTGGCGACCAGGCTCGTCGCCCGGCTGCGCGACATGCTTGGAGTGGACGTACCGCTGCGCGCCGTGTTCGATGCGCCGACCGCGGCCCGGCTGGCGGGTCACCTGTCGAGCGGCGGCGACCGGCGGCCACCGTTGCGGCCGACCGTGCGCCCCGATCCGGTGCCTCTGGCGGCGGCACAACAGCGGCTGTGGTTCCTCAACAGGCTCCACCGTGATGCCGGGCACTACAACATGCCCGTCGCGCACCGGTTGGTTGGCCCACTGGACGTCACCGCGCTGCGTACGGCTGTGCAGGACGTGGTCGCGCGGCACGAGGTGCTGCGCACCGCCTACCCGGACTGGGACGGCAATCCCCAGCAGGTGGTATTAGAGCCTGCGGAAGCTCCGGTGGACGTCGAGGTCGAGCCCGCTGCGGCCGGTGACCTGGCCTCGGCGTTGACCCGTGCGGCAGCCCATCCGTTCGACCTGACCTGGGAGACGCCGGTGCGGGCCCGGCTGTTCCAGCTCGCGGACGACGACCACGTGTTGCTGCTCGTGGTGCACCACATCGCGTGTGACGGCTGGTCGCTGGCACCGCTGCTCCGCGACCTGAGCACTGCCTACGCAGCGCGACGCGACGCAGCCGTACCGCCGTGGGAGCCGCTGCCCGTGCAGTACGCCGACTACGCGCTGTGGCAGCGGGAGCTGCTCGGCGAGCCACACGACCCGAACAGTGTGCTCGGCAGGCAGATTCGGTTCTGGAAGGGCGAGCTCGCGGGCATGCCCGACCGGTTGCGGTTGGCGGCGGCGGCCGAGCGGCCCGCGGTGCCCAGCCACCGCGGCGGACGAGTTGACCGGGTTGTGCCAGCTGAGACGTGCGCCGAATTGTCCCGCCTGGCCCGCGAAACCGGAGCGAGTATCTTCATGCTCGCCCACGCGGCACTGGCGTGCGCACTCACCCTCGCCGGCGCGGGCACGGACATCGCCATCGGCACTCCGGTCGCCGGCCGCTCGGACACTGTTCTGGACGACCTCGTCGGGTTCTTCGTCACCACACTGGTGCTGCGCACCAGAACCGACGGCGACCCGACATTCACTGACCTGGTCGCAAGGGTGCGTGGCACCGACCTGGTCGCCATGGCTCATCAGGACGTGCCGTTCGACCATCTCGTACAGGCGCTCAATCCGGTTCGCTCGGTGGCCTGGCACCCGTTGGTCCAGGTGATGCTGGCGTTCCAGAACACCCCTCCGGCCACGCTCGACCTGCCTGGCCTGACCGTCCTGCCGCACCCGGTCCACGAGGAGACCACCCGCTTCGACCTGCGTTTCGAGCTCGTCGAGCGGCCCGCGCCCGATGGCGGCACCGAGATCGCCACCAGCCTCACCTACGCGCTCGACGTCTACCCCGTCACCGAGGCCGACGACTTGCTGAGCCTGTTCACCGACATACTGGCCACTGGCGCAACCCGACCCGGCCTACGGCTGAGCGAACTGGCCGGCGGCAGTGTCCCGGACACACATGTGAGTCGGTCACCCGCGCGGACCACCGGCGAGGGCATCGCGTACGTCTGTTCTCCCTACGGTCAGCAATGGGTGGGTATGGGACGAACGACATTCCGTACGGAACCCGCCTTCCGCGTCGCGGTGGAGGAGTGTTCCACCCTGTTGGCCGAACACACCGGCTGGTCAATCGTCGACGAGCTGTTCGCCGACGAGCCACATGCCCGTACGGGTGACGTGAGTGTCATGCAACCTGTGGTTTTTGCCGTGCAGGTCGGCATCGCACGTTGGCTGGAGGCGCACGGCGTACGGCCCTCAGCCGTCGCCGGGCACAGCGTCGGCGAGATCGCTGCGTGTGCCATTGCGGGCATACTCGACCTGCCCGACGCCGTACGGGTGATCCACCACTGCAGCGTCCAGCAGCAGCGCATCGCCGGCCCACAACACGGCATGGCGGTGGTGGAGCTGTCTGAGTCGGACCTCCTTACGCACCTGCCGCGCGGCCAAGGTCTGAGCGTGGCGGCCCGCAACGGGCCCCGCACCACGGTACTGTCCGGCTCCGTCGCCGAACTGACCGAGGTGTTGGAGCGGTTACACGCCCGTGACGTGCTGTGCGCGATGGCGCGCGTGGGTCTCGCCGCGCACAGCCCTGCGGTCGATGCGGTCGCCGATGACATGGAGCACACGGTTGGCCGGCTGCGGCCCCGGCCGGGTCGAATCCCGATGTTCTCGTCGGTGACCGGCGTCGAACTGGACTGGCGCACGGTCGACGGTCGCTACTTCGCCCGGAATCTGCGCAACACCGTGCTCCTCACTGATGCCGTGGCGGGCCTGTTGGTGGGCAACGACGTCCTGGTGGAGATCAGCTCACACCCGGTCCTGCTGCCGGCGTTGCGGCAGTCCGTCGCCGCTTCGCACCACCACGCCACTGTGCTGGCGACCATGCACCGGGGCGACGACGACCGGGCCGGACTGCTCGACGCGCTGGCCGCGCTCACCGACCGCAATCGACGAACCTAGGCATTGGGGGCATTGTGTCGACGAGGGACCAGCAGCTGGCGGTGACCAGCACCACGAGGCCCGGACCGGACTTCCGTCTGTCCTGTGTGCACTGTGGCTGGGATACCGGGCCCGCCTTCCTGCTGCGCTGTCCGCGGTGCGCCGGGGCGCTCGACCCCGTGCTGGATCTGACCGGTGCCGCACGGCGCGACCACCACGAGCCGGAGCGGGCCTACCTGGACTTCCTGCCAGTCGTCGCCGAGGATTTGCCGGACACCGGGTTGAGCGTCGCCACTCCATGTCGGCCCGCCCCCCGGCTCGGAGCCGCCATCGGTGTGCCCGGACTGTGGGTCAAGGACGAGTCCCGCCAGCCCACCGGCACGACCAAGGACCGGTTCGCCGCCGTGGTCACGGCGGTGTTCCGCCGCTTCGGGATCAAAGAGTGGGTGGCTTCCAGCACCGGCAACAGCTCCACCGCGTTGGCCCGCGCTGTGCGTCGCGACGGCTCGGTCCGCGCACACTTCTTCTGTGGCCGCGACTTCGTCGCCGACCACCGCATGGAGGTCGACGAGCACGTCTCACTCACGGTCGTGGACGGCGGCTACGCGCAAGCCAGCAACACTGCCCAGCGTTTCGCCGCCGACCATGGCCTGACCTGGGAAGGCGGGTTTTTCAACTGGGCCCGTCGAGAGGGCTTGAAACTCACCTATCTGGAGGCATATGACGCCATGCGTGCGGCGGGCCACGAGCCCGATGTGGTGGTGCAGGCGATCAGCAGCGGGATGGGGATGATGGCTGCGCACAAGGGGGCCACCGAATATCAGAGGATCGGCGCACTCACCCGCACCCCTCGGTTCGTCATGGTGCAGCAGGACACCTGCGCCCCCATGGCACGAGCCTGGCATGCCGGCCGGGCAGAGCTGACCCACGCCGATGTCGTGGAGCGGCCGACCGGCCTCGCCAGGGCCATCCTGCTGGGCGACGGCCGCGTCACGTACCCGTACATGCGCGACATCGCCAGGGACAGCGGCGGCGCCATCGTGCGGGTCAGCCAAGCGGACCTGGTGCAGGCCAGGACGATGCTCGCTGAACTGGAAGGTCTGGACGTCTGCTACTCCTCCGCGGCCACCATCGCCGCGCTGCGCGCCGAGGCAGCTCTCGGCAAGATCACCTCGCACGAGGTGGCGTTGGCGAATCTGACCGGCCGGCACCGCGCCGCGCCCATGGGCACCAGCCGCATCACCGGCACAGGAGATCGCGCGTGAACCATGTCCACCTCACCCCGCAGCACGCCGAGCGACGGGAGACGTTCCGCGAGTTCGCGGACCGCGAACTCGCGCCACACGCCGGCCGGTTCGACGGCGAACAGGCCATCTCCGCCGATGTCATCGCCGCGCTGGCCAGGCATGGCTACCTCGGCGCCGTTGAGCGCCGCGACGCCGGCGGGATGGACATGGTGGAGTACGGACTGTTCACCGAAGAGGTGGGCCGCGCTTGCCAGTCGGTCCGCAACTTCGTCGCCGTCGAGGACATGGTGATCCACTCGATTACCCGTTGGGGCACGGCCGGTCAGCGGGAACGCTGGCTCCAGCCACTGACGACGGGTGCTGCGGTCGCCGCGTTCGCGCTGACCGAACCTGGCGTCGGCAGTGATGCCGCGGCCGTGGCGACTACGGCTGCACGCGACGGCGACAGTTACGTTCTCGACGGGACGAAGCGATGGATCAGCTTCGCCCGTATTGCCGACGTGTTCCTGGTCTTCGCTTCCCTCGATGGCAGGCACACCGCGTTCCTGGTGGAACGCGGCACTCCCGGTCTGGTTGTCAACCCCATCGACGGCCTGCTCGGCCTGCGCGGCTCGCTGCTGGGCCAGGTCACGCTGACCGGTTGCCGCGTACCAGCCGAGAGCGTCGTGGGCATTCCGGGCGCGGGGCTGACATTTGTCGCCTCCGCCGCCCTTGACCTCGGCCGTTACAGCACCGCCTGCGGCGCGGTCGGCCTGGCGGAGGCATGTCTACGAGCGTCCGCGAAGCACGTGGCGCGGCGTACCCAGTACGGCACGGAGATCCGCAATCACCAGCTGGTGCAACGGATGCTGGCCGACCTGATCACCGACACGATGGCGGCGAGGCTGCTGTGCCACCACGCCGGGCTGAGCAAGGACCGAGGTTGCGTGGAGGCGGTCAACCACACGCTCATGGCCAAGTACCGGGCATCCACAGTGGCCGTGCGTGCGGCGGCGGACGCCGTGCAGATCCACGGTGCACAGGGCATCGGCCCGGACAGTGCGGTGCAACGCCACTACCGGGACGCCAAGGTCCTCGAGATCATCGAGGGCACCACCGAGATACAGCAGACCATGCTGGGCGGGTTCGCGGCCAGGGTGGGACTGAGGTGAGCGTCGTGCGGAACGGTCCGCTGACGTACGGCCAGCTTTCCGTTATGCGTTCGCTGGACGTGCACGGCGCCGACGGCCAGGTGGTGGCGAACCTGCTCGTGGTCTGGGAGATTCCACCCGGCCCGGACACAGCACAGGTCGCCGACGCGTGGCTGCGGCTGGTTGAAGCGCACGAGTCACTGCGCACCACCATCGAGCTGGACCGCTCGGGTGCGTTCGAACAGAACGTGCACGCGTTCGCCCCCAAGCCATTGCCCGTCGTCGACATGTCCGAGGCCACGCCTGACGAAGCTCGCCGGGTTGCGGCCGGACTGGCCGCCGACCCGATCGACGTGCGGCAGGACCTGCCGTGGCGCGCGGTCGTGGTGACCGAACAAAGCGAACCTGTGTATCTGGTGGCGGTGGTGCACCACGTCGCCGCCGACAACGAGGCGCTGCGCACAATGGAGACGACCTTCCACACGGCCCTCAATGGTGCCGAAGTCGTCGCCAACAACCAGCCAGTGGATCTCGCCATTGCCCAGCAGGAGCTGCCGGACACACGGGCGCTGACGCACTGGACGTCGGTATGGCCGTCACTGGAGTCAGCCGACCGCGAACCGAACGACAGCAGCCCGCGTCGGCGTGCGTCGCTCTACAGCCCAGCCGCGCTGGCCGCGGCCCGCTCGCTGTCGGACCGCCTGAGGATCTCCGTGCAGTCGGTGCTCTTGTCAGTGGGCGCGCTTGCGATCGGCCGCAACGAAAACCGGGACCGGGTGACATTTGCGTTGATGGCGGCCAACCGTATCGATCCACAATGCGACGGACTGGTCTCCTCTCTCAACCAGTACGCGCCCGTCACTGTCGTCATGGACGGTGCCGCCGCGCCCGATGACTTCCTCACCGGTGTGTACCCGAACTGCCTCACCGCGTACATGCACGGCACTTATGACGTGGACGCACTCACCGTGCGGCTCGCTGAGGCGGGTGTCCCCGATCGTGACACCACGGCATTCGCGAAGCATTTCAACTTCCTCGGACCGGTGGACGCAGAACCTGAAGCGGCGTCGCCGTTATGGTCGGGGGTGGAGTGGCGGGCCTCCACCCAACGCACCGGCCCCAACCTGCACCTCGCCATCGCCGTGGGCGCTGGGCTGCTGGTCGGCGTGGGCGCCAGCGAGCAATACCTGCCCGGCGATCGCCCCGCAGTGCTGGCCGGGGCGATCGAGGCCGGCTTGCTGCGGCTGGCCGAGGGCGGCGCTAGCGCACTGTCCGAAGTGGATCTCACTCCGGTGCGTGCACTGTGATTCCCCTGCTCCCATTAGTCCTTTGTGGCCAAACTGACCCGGAAGCCCTCGGCGTAGAGCCGGTCCAGCGA
>WUUC01136476.1_pt1 | contig 11575 bp, 22 predicted proteins | sample 6278441 | NCBI WGS metagenome assembly WUUC01 (sample SAMN13675441, study PRJNA597444) | soil metagenome | isolation source: soil | place: USA: Washington | collected 2017-10 | reverse complement strand
TGAACCGGGTGGCAGGCATGCAGGAAAGGGGAGAGTCCTCCTTGCAACTCCACAGTCCGGTCCGTTTGGTCGGGTGCCGGACTCTCTCCACGGAGTAAGTGGCGGCAGTATTGCCGATCTGGGAGGGCGTGTCAAGGGTCGGGGATTTTTCGGGGAAGGGGTGGTTGGACGGGGGCGATGCCGGGATTCCGGCTTCGCGGGGCTGGGATTTTTCGGGAAGGGGGGTCCATACAACTGTGGGTCCCTCTTTTGGCGGTTCCCATACCGAGGGACCCAAATCCGACCCCCTCCCCCTCCACCGCCCCCACCCATGAGCCTCCTTTCCGGGAGTCCCATATGCAATTCTTCCCCCTCACTCCATGCGCCAGCCCGCCCTATGCCTTGCCAGAATGCCCCATTCCATCCCGCATACACGGGAGTTTCCTAGCATGTGTCTTGTCTCCGCCCCGTGGCGAAGTGTGCCTTTGAACCGGGGAATCAAATTAGTTCACTCCACCTTAACTAATTAAGGCCGAATGCCGGGGCTGTAGCTCTCCGCGCCGCACTAGGATGCACTACAGCCCGCTCTACGGGCGTTCGCCGGGCCATACCAGTTCAGCCTCCGGCACGATGGAAGTCTTTGATACTGAAGGAGTTGCGGGATCAAGGGCTGCCTTGGCGCGGAGGGCATCAATGTCGCGTGCGGTGTCATATCCGACCGCTGCTTCGATCTCTTTTCGGGCTGCGGTGTAGCCGGAGAGGGCGGACAGGAAGGCTTTTGATCCGGGGGGGAGGAGATTTGCGGATTCTAGGCACTTTTGGGCTATATTTCGTAGGGTTTCTAGGGTATTTCTCTGTCTTTTCCTCTCCTCTATGATTAATTCGTAGGCCGCCACCCCCGGCAGGCAGATGCCCACACTCCCCGCCTCGCCACGAGAAGCCCGCGCCAGTTTCAAGCGGCCTGCCATGTAATGCCCCCGGAACTCCCGCCAGCCATCCTCCCGCTCCGCGTCGCATGATCCAGTCAAGCTAACGCCCGCCTCCCGTGCGCAGTCTGCCAGCGTCACTGCCTTGCCATCACCCTCCCGCCCATGAATGTAAAGGCGGGCGCAATCCTGCATTCGCTGCCAACGCCCACGCGTCGCATCAGGCAATGGCAATTCGCCCTCGAATCGTGGTTTAAGCTCCCAGTCCCCGAACTCGAACACGGGCCGCCCCTTGGCTGTCGGTTCCACGCTCCACTCGTTCCTTGGCTGTAGTCCTTCCTTCCATTCCTCCCCTTCCCCTTGCTGTTGGTCCAGTGCAAAGGGGTTGTCTTGCTCTACTGGTGGCGCTGTCTCTTTTGGGGTTTCCATGGGAGGGATGGGATTAAAGTTTTAGAACAAAATTATTTGACAATCTTTTCTAGCGAGCTATCTTACCGTGGTCAGTCTCACACATTTAACCAGAAAATCCAATGCTCTCAACTAACGCCCATCCCGCAGCCGTCGCTTACTCCATGCAATTCGTGCGCCTATGGCGCAAGGATGGCGTGAGTCGCCTAGATGCCCCCGCCCTTCGCATGTATCGCCTTTACCGCTCTTGCGGGCAGCATCCAGCAATGGCGCTAAATAACGCGCTGGCAGCCGTCGCCATCCCTGCGTTCTCTTAATCCCCACAAACCCAAACCAGAAAACGCCAGCACATGAAAAACACCTTCGCTACATTCGAGCAGACTTTCGATCCGGGATTCACCCTAGTTGTCTCGGTAGAGACAAGGCCGGAGCCGATGATCTGCTATTACACTCGCGAGAAAGGCGGGCGCATTTCCTCTCCTGGGCGATTCCGGGAAGTGTTCCCCGGTCAGGAGGCGGCAATTGTTCGCGACGTGTCCGCGCTCAACTACAGCAAGCTTGAAGCATGGATGCGCGCTCTTGCGGAGGGAATGCAGATCAAGCGCGGATGGCGCGATGCCGCCCCGCTCAAACTTTCCGGTAATCTCGCATGGGAGAACCGGGCTTGATTCCCCCAGCCTCCCCATTCCAGCCATGCGCGGGAGTGGGGAGTATGGAGCAATCAAACCCAAACCAGAAAACCCAGATGAAAATCGCAACCTTCACGCCACACAACCCAAAACGCCATAGCGCCGTTTCAGGCGCGTTCATTGAATTTATTAACGGCGGCGCTGGCGCTCACATTTTTTGCCCGACACCTAATGACCCTTATAAGGTGGTTAGGGTTTGGGAATTGGACGGGACAATAACAGTAACGGGGGAAGATGATCCTGCCCCCACACTTGCCGCAAAACAGAAACCCGCGCCCACATTGCCGCCCCTTGAAAGCGGCTGCCTTGGTCTTTCATGGGACGAAATCGAACGCAAGCAAGGCGGAAAACTTAATCGCAATAACAAGTAACCCAAACCAGAAAACCAGATGAAAGCCGAAATAACACCGGACCGCAAACGCCTGACAATCATTACAGAGACATCGGACAAAATCCCGCTGGAGGAAGCGCGAGACATTTATGAGGCGCTGGAAAACCTCATTGCGAACTCCCATTTTGACTGGATCAATCCAGCCGATACCGGCGATTTAACCGATGCTCCCATGCTGGGCATCTACGGGACCGAATTCACCGCGCCAGCGGGAAAGTCACCAACGGTGGCATGGATGGAACGCTTTCCTTGGAAGAAAGCCAGCCCTATTGGATTCGTTCACGCCGGACAAAGCGAGCGGGGATCGCACTGGATGCCGATACTCGAACGGTGGGCGTTCATGGACTACCAAGTGAAAGACGAATTAGAAACCCTAAAAGAAACAGGCCGCTTGACATTTATAGCTTGATTATTCCCCAGCATCCCGGACAATGCGCCGGGATGCAATGGAGCAATCCACTAACCCAAACCAGAAAACCAAACAGATGAAAACAGACTATCATTCCACTGTAAATCAGCGAATTATCGGACAGCTAGTGCAACGGGAAGTCGGACCGTGCGTTTCGACCCTCGTTTCCGAACTCGCCAACATGGGCGATGCCATCCCGGAAGGGCTGGGCGATTACGATTCCATTATGGAGCTTTGCACCGCTCGCGATTCGTGGGAAGACACATTCCGCGATAACTGCAAGTCAGGCGACGGCATCTACGAATACGACGGGGAGTTTTATTTCTCCGATCACGGTGCATTGACGTGGAACGAAGAGGAGGACACTTGGCAGACGGGGGGCGGAACGGGCATGGAAGAACCGGAAATGCACGACTCCCGCGAAGAAGTCGCAAAGGTATGGTGCGAAAAGGAAGGCATCGAACAAGGCGAGCGGGAAGTTTACGAGCATTGGATCGTTTCCCGCTTCCTTGCCGACAAGCTCCGGGAGCAAGGCGAGACGGTAGGCGAGGACATTGCCGGATTCGATTACATTTGGGGGCGTTGCACCTCCGGGCAGGCAATCCTCCTAGACCACGTTATGGGCGCAATCGCCGACTCCATGGGCATCCTTGAGGGGCAAGAGAACGATTGGAGCGCGGCAGACAGACGCGAGCGCGCCCGGTATGAATGGTGGGCGCAACTCCCCGCCATCCGCTCATTCCTTGAAAATGAAACGGACAAGCCATCCGCACAAAGGCTGCTCGCAAACCTCCCCGCCAACCAGTAATCAGCCGTCCGCCTATCCGGGCCGATTGATCCGGGTAGGCGGGAGGCTGATTATCAGCGCCAACAATCAAACCAGAAAACCAGATGAACGAATTACTTAAAAGATGGGAAAGGCCGAACAACTACGCTGGGGCGGAATGGCCGAAGCATTTCGTGTTTCTCGGACAGCATCGCGACAGCGACGCCCTGACACGCTCAAACTTCACCGTTGGGCTTGCGGCTCTTAAGAAATTGCCGGAACTCACCGTGGAAACGATGGACGATAAAACCGGAGAAATGGGCGCGCCGCTCTCCCGTGAAATCATCCGGGAATCACATTGGGCAGTCGGATGGGTGGAATGGATCGCCATCCATGAGAGCGACGCGGCGGCGATTGAGGCGGCAGAGAAAATGCTGGCTGATATGGAAGATTACCCGGTTTTGAATGAGGAGCATTTCAGCGAACTGGAATGGAGCGAATACGACGACGCGTGGCGCAATTACGGGCACGCCGATTTCATCCGGGAAATTCAGAATCAATTCGAACTGCGCGACGGAACGAGCGAATTTCTGGACGCCCTCACGCCGGACGACACGCAAGGCTTTTACGAGTCCCTAATTTCATCGGGCGAATATTATACCTCGGACAACTCCGGCGTTAATGTCCGCTCAGATCGCGCGGTTGAGGATATGGACCGCGACGCGCTGGCTAAGTTCATCCGCGAACGCCGCAAAGCTTCAGCCGTTCCAGTCTAATCACATCGGACAACTAACCCAAACCAGAAAACCAGATGCAAACTAAATTCGAAATCCTGCCTCCCTACACAGATCGCCCATCCGCCTACCCTATCGGGCGCAAATACGACGGCGGAGGCGGTGAAGCGTTCGCTATTGTCGGCGAAGCCTACAGCCAAGGCGGGACGGAAGATAACGTCCTATCCGTGGCGCGCTTGTTCGCTGCCGCCCCCGATATGCGCCAAGCTCTCATTGTCGCGCAAGCCACCATTGAACGGCTGGACAAGCGCGGCAGCGCCAAGGGGACGCTGGACGTTATCGCTGCCGCGCTCGCCAAGGCGGATGGAAAGGAGGGGGCATGAAGCGCGCCCTTCACTTCCTAAACAACCTCCACGCCACCCGCCCGGCGCTGCATGACTGCCTTTGCGCTATCGTCTGCATTATCTGCTTTATCGTGCTCGTTGGAATTATGATCGTCTTTTCACCTTAACGCATCGGACAACTAAACCAAACCAGAAAAACATTATGGATCAAATCGAATTCAGATGCACGCGCAACAAAGAATATCCAGTTGGAACGATAGGCCACAAGGATCAGCGAGCACGGGCTGGATATTACATTTTCGCCAACTGCGCCGCCGACGCTGTTAAGGAAATGCAGGAAAGGTTTCCCAAGGAGGGATGTGAGGGATTTACCGTGCATGAATGGCTAGGGGCGGATGAAATTCCACGCGATCAATGCCACTGCGGATACGCTTGCGGCTAAAGCCTTCGCGCCTCCCTCCGTCACGCCATCCGTGGCGGCGGGAGCGGTGAACGCTTAACCATCGGAACGCATGAACACATTGGAATTTCACATCAGCCGCCAGCAAGTGGCGGACAAGTCCGGCCATGAGATATGGACCGCTGTTTCAACCATGACGCGAGAAGACGGCACCGTTGAAGTATTTGAATCGGACAGCATGGAGGTTCACGATAAGGGGATCAATTCCGCCCAACTGCTTTTGCAGGAAATCACTTCAATCGCGCTCTACAATTTCTCCAAGCTATTCAGCCTCAAAAAGCCATGAGCTACACCCTCAACGCCAAACCGTCCACCCCAGCCATCGCCACCGAGCGCGGGATCATCCTGCCACCCCGGACAATGCCGCGCACCACGTCCTATCGGGATGAGAATGTGGCGGCTAAGATGCGCGCTGCGCGGGATCGGGAGTTTGAACTTCGATGCTACATCTTTTCACGGGAGCGGACTCGGGCTGTAGTGGCAGCGGACCGCCAAATGCTGTATTGGTTTGGCGGACTGCTGGTGCTTGGGCTTTTGGCGTTTATCTTTTGGGCGTGATATGTGGACTCTCTGGGCAGTTCAAACCCTTGACGCCTATCAAACGGCTGCCAAGCGCAACCAGTTCATGATTGACCACTGGGACGAATGCTGCGCCTTGCTGGGGCGCGGGCCGAACGCTGAGGAATTCAGCTTCCTGATTGATTACAAGGACTGGCGGGAGCTTTGCATTGTGATCCACCGGCTTGAGAATAACATCCCCCTCCTCTCTTAATGGACCTAGTTGCACCGGAAGGCTTGAGCTATCTCCCCTACCAAGAGGAGGGTATCAGATACTGCCTTGGAAGGAAGAATATACTTCTCGCAGATTCGATGGGTTTAGGAAAAACGATACAGGCAATAGGGTGGATCAATAACGATCCATCTATCGAAAAAGTCCTGATAATCTGTCCAGCGTCCTTGAAATGGAATTGGTATTTTGAGTTGCAAAAGTGGCTCACTCGGAAAATGTCAATCCAAGTAGTCGATGGAGACATCTTCAATTACGACGTTGATATAGTCATTATAAACTATAATCTCCTATGGCGTGAGCGATTCATGTGGCTCATTCATGGGACTGTCTGGGGGCTGGTTGTGGCTGACGAGTGCCACAACATCAAGAGTCCTGATGCGAAGCAGACTAAAGGCGTTCTAGGGGAGTGGGGAGGCAAGCCCATCGGACGGCTTGGTGAGGAGGAGAGTCACGGGCATTACCCGATCCTTGCCAGCCGGAAATTACTAATGACTGGCACGCCTCTGTTAAATTTTCCGTGCGAGTTATGGACGTTGTGCAACTACCTCTGGCCCCGCGTATTCTGGAGCGAATACGCCTTTTACACCAAATACTGCGGATGGACGAAAGCCAACAAGGACAAAAAGGGCTCGACCAACCCCGGCGAACTCCGCGGCCTCCTCAAGCGCGAAGGCTTCCTGCGCCGTCTGAAGTCGGAAGTCTTGAAAGACCTCCCACCCAAGTCCCGGCAAGTTATCACACTCCCCGCACCGTCCAGTATCAAGCACACGCTGGATCAGGAGAATATGGTTTGGAGCTTGTCGAAAGAATCCAAGGAAGCGGTAGAGAAAGCGGTGGAGGCGTCCGCAATCTACCCGGATGACGCGGAAGAGATTCAGGCTCTCAATAAGGAACTCCGCAGCACGCTGCGCGACGTGTCCGTAGCCTTTCCTGACATATCCCTTATGCGGAAGGCTGCTGGCCTCGCCAAGATTCCGTTGGCGATTGATTACATTAAGAGCCTTCTGGACGGCGGGGTGGACAAGCTCGTGGCCTTCGCGTGCCACCATGAAGTTCTGGACGAGATCGTGGATGGCCTGAAGGGTTACGGCTGCATTGGATTCGATGGGCGGCAGGGGAATATGAAGGAAAGGGCGCTCATTGTAGAGCGATTCCAGAAAGACCCAAACATCCGAGTGTTCTGGGGCAGTATCGCTGCCGCCGGTGTCGGAATCACACTGACCGCCGCATCCACGGGCGTCTTTGTGGAAGGATGCTGGACGCCAGCCCTGATGAGTCAGGCAGAGGATCGAATGGCGAGAATAGGACAAAAAAGGAACGTGCATATCGTTCACCTCGTCTTCAACGACTCACTTGATTCAAAAATGGTTCTTAAAACAATCGCCAAGCAGGAGGTAATTGATGAAGTCTTAGACGGCAAGGGTGGAGAAGAAAACCTCCCTAACGAAGTATCCACCGGCCACCAAGAGCCGCCCACCAAAGAGGCGCGTGAGAGGAAGAAAGTGCTTTGGAAGGCGATTGGCGACGAAATGTCAGACCTCCAGCACATCGCGGTGCATGACTGCATCAAGGCTCTCTCTGGCATGGATTCGGATAAAGCCAGCGCAAGAAACAATAAAGGGTTTAGCAAGGCGGATAGCAGAATGGGCGAGATTATGTCAAACTGCATCAAGCAGCACGGCAAGCTCACCCACGGCATGTCCGCCCTCGGGGCGAAGATCGTCCTCAAATACCACCGCCAGCTTGATCCCCGGCTCATCGAATTGCTGGAGCCGCTCAAGAGGCGCTTGACAGAAGGTTAAGAATATGCGATGTATTTTTTTGACAAACTTATGAGCGACCTACTCCAAGAAATTCACCGCCGCATCTGTGATCCGGGCGCGTTCCTTCCTCGTGTTTCCGATAGGGGGCTTTATTACGAAACCATCCAGTCATGGTCCGCCCGTGCCGTGGCTCCACTGGTAGAATGGCTGGCTAAGGGGCATGAAGTTCATATCGCTCTAGGGATCGACAAACATACCGTCACCTGCTCTCGCTGCCACGGCAAAGGCGAGGACCTTGAAACCCCCTGCGCCGACCGCATCAAGGCCGAACTCAACTCCCGCCTCATTGAGCGCACTGAAGCCGGGCTGAAGCGGCATCAGGAATTGCAGGCGGAGATTGTGGCGTTGAGGGCGGATGCTGGAGGAGCCTATCTGGCATACGCCATAGAGCAAACGCTCATCATTGCCAATGATCGCTGGAGTGAGTGGGGCATCAGGGGTGATATGGCTTTTCAAAAGCTAACAGACGCCATTGAAGCCTACCGTCTTGACAATCCTCAAAAATATGCGACGGGATTTCTTAATGAAGACCGAAACAGCCAGCAAGCTCCTCAGCCGCCTGATGAAGCGCAAACTCCCAGTCCGCCGCGCCCTTATCCTCCTCTCTCTGGAGATGCAGCCCGCGACGAATTTGGAGCTTAACCGCCTCACGGGTGCTGGGAGCGCAAACGTCTCTTCCGATCTCACCGCCCTCCAGCGCATGAAGCTCATCTCCCAGCAAAAGACCGAGAAAGGCGCTGACGCCCGGCGGCGGGTGTATGAGACGACCAAGGATGGGAAGCTCGCAGTGAGCCAGCTTTTGATGGATTGAAAGATGGAACCCGGCCACACATATCAAGAAATGGAAGACGCCCCGCGCGACGGGACGCCCATTATTGGACTCTATGAAAATGGAGAGGAGGCTGGAATCATGTGGTCAGACCGGCCAGTGTGTATGCTTGGCCCTCGCTGCGGAGGATTCCCTGCCGGGTGGGCAACTGATGGAACTGACACAGATAGAAATCTTCCAGTTGATCCTCCTTTGAAGTGGAGATCGACCTAACCAAAACAACCGCCTCAATCAGATGCCAAAAGTCACATTCGTAAAGAAAGCGCGCAAGGATGTTCCGAACAGCGACATCAAGGCTGGTGAATCCTACTACTGGTGGGCGTTCATGCAGGGCGGGCGCGGCGGTCCCAAGATCGTCAGCCGCACCAAGCCAAAGCAGAGCCAGCTTACGCAGAGCGAATTCTGGAGCGCGGTGTTTGGAGTCCGTGAGGATAACGACGGCAGAACTCCGGACTTCGAGGACCTTGAACCTAACATCGAGAACATCACCAACGAACTCGAAAACATCAAAGACGAGACGCAGGGCAAATACGACAACCTCCCTGACGGTCTGCGCGACGGCTCCTCTGGTGAACTCCTTCAAGGCCGCATCGACGCGCTGGAATCCGCCATCAGTGATCTGGAGAGCATCGACCTCTCATGGGATGAACCTGAAAAGGCTGATGATGAGACGGATGAACAATTTGAGGAGCGCAAGGAAACCGAGAAGGATGAACGCGCCGAAGAAATCTGGAGCGATGCGCTGAGTGCCCTCGATGGAATCTCCTGTGACTAGGCCGGTTAAATGCAGTAGCCTCACCCCACTATGATTACATTACTTATCTGGGTTCTTGTTGGGGTGCTCGCCATCCTGATCCTTCGGTGGGCGCTCATCCAAGTGCTCCCTCCCAACATCGTCAACGTCATCTGTGTGATCCTCGGCCTTGTGCTGATCCTCGTCGCCCTCCAGCGCTCCGGCGTCCTGAGCGGCGGCGATCCGCTGCGACTTTGATCGCGTAACGAAGTGAAACGATAATGCCCGTGGGTGTCGAGCAAAGGATTTCATCTGAGTCCTTCTGAATATCTCCCGGCTGCCGGATATGCGAACTACGGGCGGGCAGCCAAAAACTTTTATGAAACTCGAACTCGGTCAGGGAAATGTCATTTGCTCATTTGGGAATACGGGAGGCAAGAAATGCCTCGTATTTGAAATCACCAAAAATCCCCATCCGGTTGGGACTAAGCGGTCGGATGAATGGTTCGAGAGAACCAAGACGACCACCGAGTCTGAAGTGGACCTTCTCATCACTTTTGATAACCTTGAATCCCTGCGGGTTCTCCAAGACACGGTAAATGAACTAGCCTGCAAGTGGGTGAACGAAACGGCTCCAAGAGTGGAGGAATAGCCATGGCAACCCACCTCCTCCCAGTCCTCAACCCCGAGAGCCACCAGAAGCATCCGCATTGCTGGTGCAAGCCTCAAGCGTCCTACTGCCCTGATCCGCTGACTTGGATTTATCAGCACAAGGCGCTGGACCGGGAGGAAGTTTTGAGAACTGAAATCGGCGACGGCGCTGCAAAACGATACACCAAAGGCCATTGGGAGGCGCAATCACGATGAATGAGGCACTCGAAAACAAGCCCACTTTCAAGCATCGGGTCCTGCTCTGGGAGGTGGATAATTTCGCCTCTGATGAGAATATCCAGCACGATCAGCTTCTCCTCGCCATGCCGGACGCCTGCAAGATATGGCTCCCGGCTGGGGTTTACACCTTCGACCGCCACAACGCGGAGAAGTATGGCCCCAACCGCCGCATCGACATCAAGGTCCGGCTGACGCGCAACATCGTCAGCGAGGACGGGAAGACTGTTGGGGTGGTTGCTCTGGGTGGCTACGACCGCACCGTCCAGAAAGGCTTCATCTGGCTGGATCGGGACCGGAAGTGGAACTACGACCGCAAGCGCCTGAAGTGGTGGCAGAAGCTGTTCGGGACGCATGAGGACTTGGTTTCTTTGCTCGCACATGAGTTGGGGCACTGCTTGGGCATCAATGTTCACACCCGCTACCCCAACGACCTGATGTATGAATCCACCGTTGGAAGCATTAAGCGCAACGCCAGCGATAACGATTACGCCACGCTTCAGGAACTGCACCAGGACTATGATTTGATGCCGGATCACCCATAACGCCCTATGATTAAAGTCAAAATCCTCCTCGACTCCATCAACTCCGCAGGCAACCGTCTGACCACATGGGAGTTGATGTTTCCACGCTTCTTATTGGCGGAGATCAATACACACAGAATGCTTTCACGGAATGCGGCATCAAGCCGGGCTATTCCAGTGGAGAAGATGATTGCCGCCGTTCGAGAGAATCCTCAAGTCTTTGAGCAGTTCGGCAAGGTTAATAAAGGCATGTCAGCCACTGACCTTATGGAGGGCGATGAAATTGAGGATTTCAAGGCGGACTGGGCTGAGATGGCCCACGCTGCCGCCGACTGGGCGCAAGATGAGAAAGACTTCGCCGCAAAACAGATGGTGAACCGGGTGTTGGAGCCGTTCATGCACACCACCATCATCTGCTCCGGCACCGAGTGGTCCAACTTCTACGCGCTGCGCGCCCACCCGGCAGCGCAGCCGGAGTTTCAGGTGCTGGCTTACCGGATGCTGGATGCCTACCTCAAGAGCGTGCCTCGCAAGATCGAGGAGGGTAAATGGCACATCCCCCTCATTGGCGAAACCGACCAGCATGAGGATTCCATCCTTCTCAAGATCGCCACCGCCCGCTGCGCCCGCGTCAGCTACACGACCCACAACTCGGTCAAGGATGTGGAGGATGACATCGTCCTTCACGACCGCCTCCTTGCATCGGGGCACATGAGTCCGTTCGAGCACTGCGCTTACGCTACGAATACAGCACTGAGGGGAAACTTCAGGGGGTGGACCTCCTACCGCTCCACTATCCCCAACGAGAACCGCGACAAAGTGGACCTGCAAGCCATCCTTGATTCGAAGCCCGATTGGGTGAAATTAGAGGCATGACGATTT
>WUUC01123994.1_pt1 | contig 11575 bp, 12 predicted proteins | sample 6278441 | NCBI WGS metagenome assembly WUUC01 (sample SAMN13675441, study PRJNA597444) | soil metagenome | isolation source: soil | place: USA: Washington | collected 2017-10 | reverse complement strand
GATGACCTCGATGTCGAACAGGATGAAGAGCATCGCGATCAGGTAGAAGCTGATCCCGAAGCGGAAGCCCTGCTGGACTTCGGAGGGCAGGCCGCACTCGTACGGGTCGTCCTTGGACTTGATCACCCGGCGGCGGCCGAAGAGCGAGTTCAGGACCGTGAACAGCGCGCCGACCCCGCCGCCGACCAGGACGAAGACGATCGCTGGGAGATAGGAGCGCAGCACGGTCGGCGTTCTTCTACCACCTTCTTGTAACCAGTTGCCACAAAGTGACAAAGCGCTCGAATTGCCCGATCTAGCCGCAGCCTTCGCCCTTTCTGTGGTGGTCTCGAACGCGGTGGCGGCCGCCGTCGGCGCGTGGCGCTGGTGGACCGTCGAGCACAGCCGCGCGTTCTGGGTCGCGCTGCGCGCGGGGCAGGCAACCGCGATCGCCCAGGCGCTGGCGGCGGGCGTGCTCGCGGCGTCGGGCTTCGACCCCGGCGACGGCCTCTACTGGCTCTACGCGCTGCTCCCGGTCGCCGTGTCGTTCGTCGCCGAGCAGCTACGCGCGCTGGCGGCGCAGTCGGTGCTCGACGCCCGCGGGCTCGAGGACGCGAACGCCGTGGGCCGCCTCGACGACGCCGGCCAGCGCTCCGTCCTCGTCGCGATCCTGCGCCGCGAGATGGGCGTGATGACGATCGCCGCCGCCGTGATCGTGTTCCTCGCGCTGCGCGCCCTGGGCAACGTCTAGGTTGGCGCCATGCAGGCGGATCCGATCCGCGCCGGGCTGATCGGCTACGGCCTCGCGGGGGCGGTGTTCCACGCGCCGCTGATCGCCGCGACGCCAGGCCTCGAGCTCGCCGCCGTCGTCACGTCGGACCCCGGGCGGCAGGAGCTCGTGGGCCGGCAGCACCCCCGGGCGGATGTCCTCGCGACCGCGGAGGAGCTATGGGCGCGCGCGGAAGGGCTCGAGCTCGTGGTCATCGCGTCGCCGAACCGCACCCACGTCCCGCTCGCCCGCGCGGCGCTGGAGGCCGGACTGGCGGTCGTGGTCGACAAGCCGCTTGCTGCCACGGCCGCCGAGGCGGAGGCGCTCGCGGCCGACGCGCGCGAGCGCGGGCTGCCGCTGACGGTCTTCCACAACCGCCGCTGGGACGGCGACTTCCTCACCGTGCGCCGGCTCGTCGCCGAAGGAGCGCTCGGGCGCGTCCTGCGGCTCGAGTCGCGCTTCGACCGCTGGCGCCCGGTGCCGAAGGCGGGCTGGCGCGAGCTCGGCGACCCGGAGGAGGCCGGTGGCCTGCTCTACGACCTCGGCAGCCACCTCGTCGACCAGGCGCTCGTGCTGCTCGGGCCGGTCGACGCGGTGTACGCCGAGGTCGACCGCAGGCGAGCGGGCGTCGCCGTCGACGACGACGTGTTCGTCGCCCTGCACCACGCGGGCGGCGCGCGCTCGCACTTGTGGGCAAGCGTGCTGGCCGCGCAGCCGGGACCGCGCTTCCGGGTGCTGGGCGACCGCGCGGCGTACGTCAAGTTCGGCCTCGACCCGCAGGAGGACGCGCTCCGAGCGGGCGCAAGGCCGGGGGACAAGGGCTGGGGCGTCGAGCCGGCCGAGCGCTACGGCAGCCTCGGCACCCTCGAGGAGTCGGGCGCCGTAGCGACCGAGCCCGGCCGCTACGAGTCGTTCTACGCGGGCGTGGCCGCCGCGCTGCGCGACGGCGCGCCGCCGCCGGTCGACGTGGCCGACGCGATCGCCGGGCTCGCGGTCATCGACGCTGCGCGGCGGTCCGCCGCCGAGCGGCGCGTCATCTCACCTTGAGCACGGCTCGCGCTGCGCCCGCTTGACGCCAATTAGTCAAGAGCTTGGTCGAATCAGGGGCCTGGACGCGAGTTTTCGTTCGGACTCTTGACATATGTCTCCGGAAGCGCCACAGTCGCGCCCATGTCGGGCGGCTCCCTGCGCTCACTGCGCGAGCTCAACCGGACGCGGGTCATCGACACGCTGCGCCAGAACGGGACCGCCAGCCGTGCCGATATCGCGCGCCACACGGGACTGTCCCGCGCAACGGTGTCGAGCCTGGTCGCGGACCTCATCGAGCACGGGCTCGTCGTCGAGCGCGCCGGCCAGGCCGCGTCCGCGGCCGGCGCCGCGCCGGCGGGCCGGCCGCCGGTTCGGCTCGAGCTCGATCCGTCCGCCGGCACTGCCCTGGGCATCGACTTCGGTCACAGCCACGTGCGCGTCGCGGTCGCCGACTTGTCCTCACGCGTCCTCGCCGAGCGCTACGCCGAGCTCGACGTCGACCGCTCGGCGACCAAGGCTCTCGACCGCGCTGCGGCGCTCGTGGACGACGTGCTCGACGAGGCCGGCACGGTCCGCGAGCGCGTGATCGGCTGCGGGATGGGGCTGCCCGGCCCGATCGACCGCGCCGCCGGCCTCGTGCGCTCGTCGTCGATCCTGCCCGGATGGGCGGGGGTCAGCCCGAAGGACGAGCTCGCCTCGCGGCTATCGCTGCGCGTCGAGGCCGACAACGACGCCAACCTCGGCGCGCTCGGCGAGGCGACGTACGGCGTCGCGCGTGGCGCGGACGACGTCATCTACGTCAAGGTCGCCAGCGGCATCGGCGCCGGCCTGATGCTCGGCGGGCGGCTGCACCGCGGCGTCCGCGGGATCGCAGGCGAGATCGGGCACGTGCTCGTCGACCCGCAGGGCCGCGTGTGCCGCTGCGGCAACCGCGGCTGCCTGGAGACCGTCGCCGCCGCGCCCGCGCTGATCGAGCTGCTCCGCGCCTCGCGCGGCGACGGGCTGGGACTGGCGGACGTCGTGCAGCTGGTGCGCGACGGCGACGTCGGCGCGGGGCGGCTGGTCGTGGACTCGGGCCGCGCCGTCGGCCGCGTGCTCGCCGACCTCTGCAACGTCCTCAACCCCGAGCTGCTCGTCCTGGGCGGTGAGCTCGCCGTCGTCGGCGACCCGCTGCTCGAGGGAGTGCGTGAGTCGCTGAACCGCTTCGCCCTGCCCGCGGCCGCCGACTCGGTGCGTGTCACGGCCGGCGTCCTGGGTGAACGAGCAGAGCTGCTGGGAGCGCTCGCGCTCGTGATCGTCGACACGCATCAGAATTTCAGTCAACCCGCGATCTCCACTCACGGGAGGAGAAGCAAATGAGGAAGAAGTGCACTCGTGCCGCGCTCGCGGCGCTCGCATCCATGGCCGTCGTCGGGCTCGCCGCGTGCGGCGACGACGACGGCGGTGGCGGCGGCGGCGGTGGTGGCGGCGGCGGCAAGAAGATCGCGCTGCTCCTGCCCGAGTCCAAGACCGCGCGCTATGAGGCGGCCGACCGGCCGTTCTTCGTCAACAAGGTCAAGGAGCTGTGCGCGGACTGCCAGATCATCTACTCCAACGCCAACCAGGACGCGGCCAAGCAGCAGCAGCAGGCCGAGGCCGCGATCACCCAGGGCGCGAACGTGCTCGTGCTCGACCCGGTCGACTCGAAGTCGGCGGCCGGGGTCGTCAAGCGCGCCAAGCAGTCGGACATCCCGGTCGTGTCCTACGACCGCCTGATCACCGACGCCGACATCGACTACTACGTGTCGTTCGACAACGAGCAGGTCGGCAAGCTCCAGGGCGAGAGCCTGCTCGAAGCGCTCGGGTCGCCGGAGGGCAAGTCGATCGTGATGATCAACGGCGCCCCGACCGACAACAACGCCGGCCTGTTCAAGAAGGGCGCGCACTCGGTGCTCGACAAGAGTGGCGTGAAGATCGCCAAGGAGTACGACACGCCGGACTGGAGCCCCGACAAGGCCCAGACCGAGATGGACCAGGCGATCACGGCCGTCGGCAAGGGCGCGATCGACGGCGTCTATGCCGCCAACGACGGTACCGCGGGCGGCGCGATCGCAGCCATGAAGGGCGCGGGCATCGACCCGTCGAAGGTTCCTGTCACCGGCCAGGACGCCGAGGCGGCCGCGATCCAGCGGATCCTGACCGGCGACCAGTTCATGACGGTCTACAAGGCGATCAAGCCCGAAGCCGAGGCGGCGGCGCAGCTCGCCGTGGCGCTCGCCAACGACGAGCGCGTTCCCGCCGGGCTCGTCACGGGGAAGGTCGACAACGGCACCAAGGACGTCGACTCCGTCCTGCTCGAGCCGATCGCGGTCACGAAGGACAACGTCAAGGACACCGTGATCAAGGACGAGTTCGTCAAGGTCGGCGACGTCTGCAAGGGCGCTGCGGCAGCGGCGTGCAAGGAGGCCGGTATCTCGTGAACGCGATGGAGGTACAGACCCAGGCCGGCGCCCCCGAGGCGCCGGCCGACCGCCGGCCACTGCTCCGGCTGCGCGGTGTGTCCAAGCGCTTCGGGCCGGTGCAGGCGCTCTCGGACGCGTCGTTCGAGGTCCACGCCGGCGAGGTCGTCGCGCTGGTGGGCGACAACGGCGCCGGCAAGTCGACCCTGATCAAGACGATCACCGGCGTCGGGCCGGCCGACGAGGGCGAGTTCGAGTTCGAAGGCGTGCCCATCATCATCCGCTCGCCGCACGACTCGGCCCTGCTCGGGATCGCGCCCGTCTACCAGGACCTGGCGCTGTGCGACAACCTCGACGTGGTCGCCAACCTGTTCCTCGGGCGCGAGGTGCGCCACGGGCCCGGTATCGCACCCCTGAACGAGATCGAGATGGAGCGCGAGTCGCGGCGCCTGCTCGACTCGCTGGCGGTGCGCACCTTGAAGTCGGTGCGCACCGAGGTCGGCTCGCTCTCCGGCGGCCAGCGGCAGACGATCGCGATCGCGCGCTCGATGCTGGGCGAGCCGAAGCTCGTGCTCCTGGACGAGCCGACCGCGGCGCTCGGCGTCGCGCAGACCGCTCAGGTGCTCGATCTGGTCCTCCGCCTGCGCGACCGCGGGCTCGGAGTGATCCTGATCTCGCACAACCTCGGCGACGTGTTCCAGGTCGCCAACCGCGTCGTCGTGCTGCGCCTCGGCCGCAACGCCGGGGAGTTCCAGGCGGTCGCGAGCGAGCGCCAGAACGTCCTGGCGGCGATTACCGGCGCCCACGGCGACATCGCGCCGGCGAGCAAGGCTACGGGCGAGGAGGCGATCGAATGAGCACCACGGCAGCCGGACCGGCCGACGACCCGACCGCGGCGGCTCTTCCGGAGGAGCCCGAGCGCCTCACCCTCGGCGCGGCGGTGCGCAAGGTCACCGAGGGCGAGCTGGGCTCGATGCGCGTCCTGATCGTGCTCGCGCTGATCTGGACGATCTTCGCGCTCGCGCATGACCGCTTCCTGACGTCGGTCAATCTCACCAACCTGGTGCTCCAGATGGCGGCCCTCGGGATGATCTCCGTCGGGGTCGTATTCGTCCTGCTGCTGGGCGAGATAGATCTGTCCGTCGGCGCCGTCAGCGGGCTGGCGGCCGCGGTGATGGCGGTGCTCAACGTCAAGCACGGCTGGAACCCGTATCTCGCGATGGGCGCCGGGCTGGCGGTGGGTGCGGTGATCGGCCTCGTCCAGGGGACGATCGCGACGCGGCTGGTGATCCCCACCTTCGTCGTGACCCTTGCGGGTCTCCTGGCCTGGCCCGGTGCGCAGATAAAGGTCCTGGGTTCGACCGGCACCGTGAACATCGACGATCCCGCGATCACGAACCTGGCCGGCACGTTCCTCGCCGACTGGCTCGGCTGGGTCGTAGGACTCGCCGCGATCGCCGCGATCGCCGGCTCGACGCTGTTCAACCGCGCGCGCCGGGCGGCGGCGGGGCTGGAGACCGATCCGTTCTCCACGGTGGTGCTGAAGATCGGCGGCGCGGCCGTGGCGATCCTGGCGGCGGTGGCGATCGTCAACCAGGACCGTGGCGTCCCGCTCTCGATCGTGATCCTCATCGGAGTGATCGTGGTGTTCCACGCGCTCCTCACGCGCACCACGTTCGGCCGTCACGTCTACGCGGTCGGCGGGAACGCGGAGGCGGCGCGCCGCGCCGGAATCAACGTCACCCGCGTGCGGACGATCGTGTTCGTGCTCGCCTCGACGTGCGCTGCCGCCGGCGGCATCCTCGCCGCCGCGCGGCTGCTTGCGGTCAACCAGTCGTCGGGTGGCAACGACGTCCTGCTGCTGGCGATCGCCGGGCCGGTGATCGCGGGCGTGAGCCTGTTCGGCGGCCGCGGCATGGTGTGGGCCGCCCTGCTCGGCGCGCTCGTCGTGCAGTCGATCTCCAACGGCATGGATCTGCTGTCGCTGGAAACGTCGGTGAAGTTCATGGTCACCGGCGGCGTGCTGCTGGCCGCGGTCTCGCTCGACGCGATCCTGCTGCAGCGCCGGCGCGCCCACGGGAGGTTGTGAAGCGCGAGGGGGCTACGCGACGGTCGTGTAGCCCCCTCGGTAGTAGACGAGCGGATCGCCCTTGCCGTCGGCGTCCATGTGGGTGACGGCGCCGACCCCGATCGTGTGGTCGCCGGCGGCGTGCAGCTCGCGCAGGTCGCATGCAAGCCACGCGAGCGCGTCGTCGAGGACCGGGACGCCGTGCGCCACGGTATGGGTGACGGCCTCGAACTTGGCGCGCGCGACGCGCTTGGACGCGAACACGCGGGCGAGGTCCTCCTGCCCCGCGCGCAGCACGTTCACCGCGAAGCGCCCGGACTCGCGCACGGCGGGCAGCGTGCGCGACTCGTTGTCGAAGCAGACGAGCAGCAGCAGCGGGTCGAGCGAGAGCGAGGTGACCGCGTTCGTGGTCATGCCGGCGGGTCCGCGCGCGCCCGCGCAGGTGACGATCGTGACGCCGGTGGCGAAGTGGCCGATGGTGGCCCGGTAGCGGTCGATGTCGGTCACCCGGCCACCGCGTGGGCCATCGCGACTCCGCGCCGCAGGTCGGTGTCGTCGGGCTCGGCGCGCACCCAGGTCAGGCGGTCCGTCTGGCGCACCACCGTGAGGTCGAGGACGTTCCATCCGGTCAGCAGCTCGCGCACGCCCGCCAGGTCGTACACGCGCTGGAACGAATCCACGGACGGCTCGCCGATCGGCACAGTGAGGACGAGCATCCCGCCGGTCCGCAGGCGGCTGCGGACGCGGTCGACCGCCTGCAGGTCGGCGCGGCCGGCGCCGGCTTCGCCCGCGGTGCCGGGACCGTAGTGCTCGAGGCCGAAGTGCTCGATCGCCGACAGGGCGACCGCGACGTCGAACGGCGCGGCCCCGCCGGGCATGTCCTCGAGTCGCGTCGCGACATGGGTCAGGCGCGGGTGCTCGATCCGCAGCGGGCGCGGATCGACGATCGTCACGTCGTGCCCGAGCGCGGCGAACGACAGGCCCACCGTGCTCTCCGATCCGCCGACGTCGAGCACGCGGCGCGGCTCGGTCCCGACCGCGGCGAAGACGTACGCCTGCTCGACGACGCGCTCGTTGACGAGCAGGACGTCGACCCGGCCCTCGTGGTGCTCCACCGGCACCGGCGGGTTGAACCAGAGCCCGGCCTGCGCGGCGAACCCGTCGGGCCCCTCGGCCCAGTTGAGGAACGCCGCGGTCGCGGCGTCGAGCTCCGAGAGCGGGACGTCGAGGCCGCGGTCGCGCGCGAATCCGCGGCCGAGCGCAGCGAGCGTCTGGCGCCCCATGCGGTCGAGATCGTCGAGGCGCGCGTGGACGTTCGGGCGTGTCTGGCCGTCGCTGCCGAGACGGTTGTCGATCTCGTCGACGGTCCACTGCACGCGCCGGTCCAGGACGCGGCGCGCGGGCCATCCGAGGAAGCGGCGGGCGCGGCTCATCAGCCGCCGACTATGGCAAATGGGGGACCCGGCGCCGGCCAGGTTGCCGCCGTTCGAGACCAGTCGCGCAAAGGTGAGAGCGACCGTCTAGGGCCGGCGCCGGGCTGGGCGAACAGTTCTCCATAAGCGCGTGCATTCCTTCCCCGCCCCCGCACCGACCCCTCAGCGGACGTAGAGGACGGCGAACTGCCCGAGGTTCTCGTGGTTGGCGATCGTGCATGCCAGCCGGTACTTGCCGGGCTTGAGGACCGGATCGGGATCGGTCGTGACCGTCTGGCCCGGGTGCGAGGTGCGCGTGCGCGCGTAGACGGTCGGCGAGGCCTCCTCCGACTCGGCGTACTCCTGCACGGCGACGTTGTGGGTCAGGACCCCGCGGTTGCGAGCGATGATGCGCACGCGGCCGGCCTGCACCTCGATCTGCTCGGGCTCGATCCGGTACTCGCTGAGCGTCAGTCGCAAGATCCCGTCGCGGTCGACGACGACGTCACCGGCCCCGCCGCATCCCGCCAGGGACGCTGCAAGGGCCATGACGAGCGCGCCGAGCATCCGGCCGGGTCTCGGGGAGGACCGCATCGAGCCGCGCATTCTTCCGTATGATCCTCGCCGCCATGCACCGCCGGGCCGTCATCGCCACCTCCGTCGCCCTCGCCGCGGGCGCGCTGGGCGCCTGTGGCTCCGAGAGCAACGACGTCCCGCAGGACGGCAGCGCCGTCGGCCGCGGCGCCCAACTGTTCGCCGAGCGCTGCTCCGGCTGCCACACGTTCGACGTGGTCGGCACGCAGGGGAGCGCCGAGAACGTGAGCGACCAGGAGCGTGTGGACGGGCCGAACTTCAACGTTCGTCCGGAGACCGCCGAGAACGTCCTCTACGCGATCCGCAACGGCGGGTTCTCGGGGGCGATCATGCCGGAGAACATCGTCGTCGGTGAAGATGCGCAGGCCGTCGCCGAGTTCGTCGCCAAGTACGCGGGCAAGTAACCCCAGCCGCCGCTCGCGGTGCTCGACCTCAAGCTGATCCGCCGCGAACCGGACGCGGTGCGCGCTGCGCTGGCGCGCCGTGGCGAGGGCGTGGCCGCCCTCGTGGACCGGATCGTGGCGCTCGACGCCGAGTGGCGCAGCGCGACGGCGAGCGCCGAGAGCGTGCGGGCGATGCAGAAGGCCGCCTCCGAGAACATCGCGGCGGGCAAGAAGGCGGGCGCGGACGTCTCCGCCGAGATCGAGCGGATGAAGGGCGTGGCCGCCGAGGCGAAGGCTTTGGCCGAGCAGGCGCGCGGCGCGGAGGAGCAACTGCAGGCACTGCTCGCAGAGCTGCCCAACCTGCCCGACGAGAGCGCGGCCGGCGAGGACACCGTCGTCAAGGAGGTCGGCGACGCGGGCCGCGAGGGCCGCGACCACCTCGAGCTCGCCGGGCCGTGGATCGACGTGGAGCGCGGCGCGCGGTTGTCCGGCTCGCGCTTCGCATACCTGCGCGGGCCGCTCGCGCGGCTCGAGTTGGGCCTCGTGTCGTGGGCGCTGGACGTGCTGGCCGGCCACGGCTTCGAGGCCGTCGTGCCGCCGGTGCTGGTCCGCGAGGAGGCGCTGTACGGCACGGGCTTCCTCCCCGACACCGAGCAGCAGATCTACCGGCTCGCCGACGACGACCTGTATCTCGTGGGGACCAGTGAGGTCGCGCTCGCGTCGCTGCACGCCGGCGAGATCGTGGATGGCGGCGACCTGCCGCTGCGCTACGCGGGCTTCTCGCCGTGCTTCCGGCGCGAGGCGGGCGCTGCGGGCAAGGACACGCGCGGGATCTTTCGCGTGCACCAGTTCGACAAGGTCGAGATGTTCGTCTTCTGCGAGCCCGGGGAGTCGCGCGACTGGCACGAGCGGCTGCTCGCCATCGAGGAGGAGATCCTGCAGGCGCTCGGCATTCCCTACCGCGTCGTGAACATCGCCGTCGATGACCTCGGCGCCAGCGCGGCCAAGAAGTACGACTGCGAGGCGTGGCTTCCGGGACAGGGGCGCTACCGCGAGCTGACGTCGACGTCGAACACGACCGACTTCCAGGCGCGCCGCCTCGACATCCGCTACCGCCCCGACGGCGGCAAGCCGGAGACGCTGCACACGCTCAACGGGACGGCGGTCGCCGTCGGCCGGACGATCATCGCGCTGCTGGAGAACGGGCAGCGCGACGACGGAAGCATCGCGCTGCCCGAGTGCCTCGGCGCCTACGGCGTCCCGGCGACGATCTGAGCCACGGGCCGAGTCGGCAGCCTGACGACGAACGACGCGCCGCCTCCCGGCGCGTTCGATGCGCTCACCCGGCCGTCGTGTGCCGCGACGATCGCCGCCACGATCGCCAGGCCGAGGCCCGAGCCCGCGCGGCCGCGCTCGCGGCCGCCCTCGGCGCGCCAGAAGCGCTCGAACAGCGCGGCGCCGTCCTCGGTGGGCAGGCCTGGGCCGTGGTCGCGGACCTCGATCAGGGCCGTCCCGCCCTCGCTGCCGAGCCGGACCTCGATCGGCGTGCGCTCCGGTGTGTGCACGAGGGCGTTGCGCAGCAGGTTGGCGAGGATCTGGCGCAGCTGGAACGCGTCTCCCAGCACCTCGACCGGGCCGTCGAGATCCGCGGCGATCTTGCGCGCCGGCGCGGTCGCGCGCGCGTCGTCCACCGCGTCGCGGACCAGCGCCGAGAGCTCGACCGGGACGTGCGGGGCGTCGGCGACCTCGTCGAGCCGGGCGAGCGACAGCAGGTCCTCTACGAGCACGCCCATGCGCGCGGCCTCCTCCTCGATGCGCCGCATCGCCTTGTCGATCTCATCCGGCTCGCGCGCGGCGCCCATGCGGAACAGCTCGGCGTAGCCGCGCACCGAGGCCAGCGGGGTGCGGAGCTCGTGGGAGGCGTCGGACAGGAACTGGCGCAGGCGGTTCTCCGACGCCTGGCGCTCCTCGAACGCCTCTTGGAGCCTGTCGAGCATCCGGTTGAGCGCGATGCCGAGCCGCCCGACCTCGGTCCGCGGGTCGGTCGACTCGACGCGGTGGGAGAGGTCGCCGCCCGCGATGCGCCCCGCCGTGTGGCCGATGCGGTCCAGCGGCGCGAGGCCGAGCCGCGCGACCAGCCAGGCGACCACGGCGAGCAGCGCGAGCATCGCGGCGATCACGAGCGCCTCGACGACCAGCAGGCGGCGCAGCGTCTGGTCGGCCTCGCGCATCGGCACCGCCACGATCGTGAGCCCGCCCGCGCCGCGGGTCGACTCGGCGTACACGCGGTAGCGCTCGGGGTCGCCCTTCTCGCCGTCGACCGTCAGGAGGTCTCCGGCCTCGACGCCGGCCGGGATCTTCGGGTCAGCCGTGATGCCCTGCTCGAACGGGTCCAGGACGACCTCGCCCAACAGCTTGCCGCTTACGTCGCGCCGCTCCCCGTAGATGCCGTCCGGCAACCCGCCCTCGGGCCGACCGCGCGGGCCGCCCGCGCCCGGTCCGTGCCCACGCCCCGGCCCGCCGCGGGGACCGCCGGGTGGCGCGCCGCCGCGCGCTCGCTCGCGCCCGATCCCACGCTCGTCGAGCGTGTTCCCGACCGGCGCGATCGCGCTGCGTGCCTGGTTGTCGATGCGATCCAGCAGGAACGAGCGCTGCTCTGCGTACGTGATCGCGCCGAGCAGCAGCATCCCGACCGCCGCGACCCCGAGCAGCGCCGCGGTCAGGCGGGCGCGCAGGGAGGCCATGTCACTTCCTCGGCGTGCGCAGCGCGTAGCCCACGCCGCGGACCGTGTGGATGAGGGGCGGGCCGTGCGCGTCCAGCTTCTTGCGCAGATAGGAGACGTACGTCTCCAGCACGCGGGCGTCGCCGCCGAAGTCGTAGTCCCACACGTGCTCGAGCAGCT
>WUUC01163089.1_pt1 | contig 11576 bp, 14 predicted proteins | sample 6278441 | NCBI WGS metagenome assembly WUUC01 (sample SAMN13675441, study PRJNA597444) | soil metagenome | isolation source: soil | place: USA: Washington | collected 2017-10 | reverse complement strand
CCCGGACGAAGGCCATAATCGTCAATTCGCCCGGCAATCCATCCGGCAAAGTCTTCACGCGCGAAGAGATCGAGGTCGTCGCTCGACTTGCCATCGACCATGACCTGTTCGTGTTCGCGGACGAAATCTACGAATACTTCGTGTACGACGGACGGCGCCATGTGAGCATGGCATCGATGCCCGGCATGGCAGACCGGACGGTGACCATCGGCGGCTATTCGAAAACCTTCAGCATCACCGGCTGGCGCATCGGCTACAGTGTCGCGCAGTCGAGATGGGCTCAGGCCATCGGGGCGATGAACGACTTGTTGTATGTGTGCGCGCCGACTCCTTTGCAAATGGGAGTGGCGGCAGGAATCCTCGAATTACCCGAAGCCTTCTATCGACAACTGGCGAAAGAGTACCAGCACAAACGGGATCGGTTTTGTGCAGCATTGGCCAACGCAGGATTGCGCCCAACCGTCCCGCAAGGCGCCTACTACGTGCTGGCGGATGCCACAAGACTGCCCGGCACGACGGGAAAAGATCGCGCGATGCATGTGCTCAATACGGTCGGCATCGCGGGCGTCCCAGGTGAGGCGTTTTTCGCCGGATGTGAAGGCGCGCGGTACATTCGATTCAGCTATGGCAAAACGGACGCCGATCTGGATGACGCATGCCGCCGGATCGCGAAACTGTCATGAGTAAAAATTGCCCTCACTTGTCTGTCGGACCGACCCATGGTATGAAAAGATATATGTCCAATTTGAAATGGAATTTCTGCGTGGTAACCTTGGCGCTCCTGTCGAGCGCCGCTTGCACGGCGCCTTCCGTGCGTCATGAGGAGGCGGTACCGCCGGTCAGTACGATGCCGACCGGCGCTCACGAAGATCGACGAGTCTTGGCCGGTGAGTGGGATTATGAGGATGGCGCCGTCGTCACGCTGACCCTTGATGAGCAGGGGAACGGCACCTATCCTTGGAAGGACGGTCGCTTCATCACGCATTCGCTCTCCGATCATGTGTGGCAAGGAATCTGGACTCAGAAAGAAAATGACCGGGAGGGAGGATTTACCGTACGTTTCTCGCCTGATTTCTCAGATGGCGACGGCCAATGGTGGTATACGAGGATCGAAGACGACCGTGCGCCGGCTCAAAAGGGCGGGACCTTTCACTTGACAAGAAAGACTTCTCGTTCCGCATCGAGGGAACTTTCACCGGCCCCGTAAAGGCGATGCAAGAACGCAAGCACCTCCGGTTCGCGGTCCAAAGGCCGGTCTCCTTTCACGGAGATTTGGTGGCCGGCAACGGGACCATCCTCAACATCTCGAGCCAGGGTTGTGCCATTCTTTCGGACACGATCGCGGAGGCCGAAGCCTATTTGCAGCTTGAAGTGAAACTGCTCGAGCAAGAGGAGCCGGTGCAGGTTGATTTGGCCGCCGTGCGATGGGCCAGCGCAAGGAAGTTCGGCGTGGAGTTCATCAAAATGCATCACGATGTCGGCGAACGGCTCAAGCACTTCGTGAAGCTGCTCGAGACAGAGAGGTAAGCTCAGGGACCGCTCATTTCATCGCGACTGCGCGCACCTGCTCATAGGTGGTCATGCCGGCGAGGATCTTCAAGATGCCGTCTTGAATCAACGTGATCATGCCTTCCTTTTTGGCAAGGCTGGTCATTTCAACCGTCTTCGCGTGGGTCTGAATCAAGCTCCTCAATTCATCCGATCCTTTCAACAATTCGTGCAGGGCGACGCGTCCCTTAAACCCCGTTTGATTGCAGTGCTCGCACCCGCGCCCTCGTGAGAGCATGAAACCGTCGCCGTAGGACGGCAGCTCCGCCTGCTCCCAGAAGGTGGAACCATAGTCGCGAACGAGCTTGTCATATTCCTGCACCGTCGGATGGTACGACTCTTTGCAACGGCCGCAAATTCGTTTGCACAGGCGTTTCGCCAGGACGCCTTGCATGGCGTCGGCAAAATTGAACGGATCGCATCCCAAATCCAGCATGCGGATGACCGTTTCGACGGCGCTGTTCGTGTGCAATGTACTCAAGACCAGATGACCGGTCAGGGAGGCTTCGACGGCCACATCCGCGGTTTCCTTGTCGCGCATCTCGCCGATCATGATCACGTCCGGGTCGGCCCGGAGGAATGAGCGCATCGCCGCCGCGAACGTAAAGCCGATCTTGGGCGAGACCTGCACTTGTCTGAGCCCCTCCTGGGTGATCTCGATCGGATCTTCGGCCGTCCAGATTTTCCTCGCATCGGTATTCAAGCGATGAAGCACCGCATGAAGCGTCGTCGTCTTGCCTGAGCCGGTCGGGCCGACGCACAAAATCATCCCATGGGGCTTTTCAATGATTTCCAAGAGTCCGGTGAGGGTGGACGGAGCAAACTCCATCGACTCAAGCGGCATGGGATCTTTCGCGGTGAGGAGCCGCATGACGATGTCCTCATTGTTCCCCGCGGTCGGGACAGTGGCGACGCGGACCTCAATTTCTTTGTCGCGGTTCAGCTTGAAACGCAGCTTGCCATCCTGGGGTTTTCTGCGCTCGGCGATGTCCAGGCTCGACATGATCTTGATGCGGGAGACGAGCGCACGGCGATACGCGGCCGGAATCTTCATGTACGTCGAACAGGTTCCGTCGACCCTGAACCGAATGGCTGTTTCCTTGCGATCGGAGTACGGTTCGATGTGAATGTCGGACGCTTCATGCCGATAGGCCTCGACAAGGATCTGGCTGGCCAACCGGACGATAGCCGAGTCGTTTTCGTCGATTTCGTTGAGCTCGGCTGCAAGAGATTCCTCTGTTTTGGCGTCGTGCACGAGCTCGCCAAGCGTGTCCTCGATCGATCCCGAATCTGTCATGCCGATCGTGGATTGCAGGAAGCGCTTGATATCGCATTTGAGGCCGACGGCATACCGGATCGTCATCCCGGGGAATGAGCGTTGGATATCGTGCCCCCTCACGATGTCGTGCGGATCGTCGATGAGCACGTCGAGAATGCTTCCGCGCAGTTTGAGCGGAAGCCAAGAGTGTTTCCAAAGATAATCGTGACTCAGGTCCTTGGTCAGTTGAGGATCCACAATGGTGCGCTCGTCGTAGGGAATGTACGGGCAATCGAAAAACTTGCTCAACGCCTTGCCGATGGCGGCTTTAGGAATGCGGTACTTCTCGATCAAGACATCTTCCAACTCGACGCCCTGCTGGAGAGAGTCCTGGATGGCTTTGACCAGATCACCTTGACGGATGAAACTCTCGTCGATCAGCGGAGCGAAGGCGCGCGGATCGATTGTCCTATTGAGGGCCTTTTGCATTGGTATCAGAGTCCGACCGATGGCGGCCAAGGGTGATTCGAGGCAACGAACCGGGCCGAACAGCGGTCCATGGATCGTTGCGGCATTCGATGTGCAGAGCGTGGGCTGACCAGATAGGCATCTTCCGACAACGCGGCCGCGTCATATGATGGCTCCGAGTATACGGGTCTCGACGGGATCCTCCACCAAATTAGTGAAAACCGGACGGCGTCCGGAGGGAGAATGGTTAGGAATGTGGCTCGCCGTCAGCCGGATTCAGCGCCTCGTACACCGCCGAATAATCGAGATCGCCGAACCCCCGCGCGATCGCTGATTCAAGGAGGGATGGCAGCCCTGCAAGCGGTGTCGTTGCCAGCCCTCGATCGGCCGCTTCCTGTACAAACAGGCCGACATCCTTGAGCAGATGGCGGGTGGAAAAATTGGGGTCATGGTAGTCGCGTTTCAGCAGACGGGGCAGCTTTTTGTCAAACGTGCGGGCGTAGAGAGCGCTTTCGCGCAGAAGCGACATGAAAGTCTCGACGGACACGCCGCTCTGCTGAATGAATGCCAGGCTCAATGCGAACGCGGCAGTTTCGGCCGCGATCAGGTGATTCAAGGCGAGCTTGAGCGCCGCGGCTTTTCCGACCGGTCCAATAAGGCGAGGCTCACGCCCGAGCGCACAAAAGACAGGATTCAGTCGGACAAACTGTTCCTCCGTGCTTCCCGCCATGACAAAAAGCGTCCCGGCTCTGGCTTCCGCCAAGCTGCCGAGCACCGGCGCCTCGCAGTAGGCGCCTCCAAGGTCTTCGATTTCGCGCTTGATCGCGAGACTGTCCCGTGAGCCGATCGTACCCATTTGAACGATTGTTTTGCCTTTCAAGGCTGCCGCACAGGCGGGAGAAAAGAGGACGGATCGGATGGCGGGGGCATCGGCTAAGACAAGGAGGACATACTCGGCCTGGGCGACCGCGATTTCCGCAGCGTCGACCACCGTCATGCCATAATCCTTGAGCGGCAGTGCCTTTGCCGCCGTGCGGTTATAGACGATCACCGTATGGCCGACCGTGTGCAATCGTTCGGCGACGGCACGGCCCAACAGGCCCGTCCCCAGTAACGCGATATTCGACGGTGGGTTCATGGGCGCGCTTTTTTCGTTCGAGCCCGGTCGGCATGCGCTTGCAGCAACGGCCGTAAGTCTGCATGTGCGGTTGCCGATACCGCGATGACGCCTCGAAAACGCGGGGTTGCCTGATTAAATACGAATGCACGACCGGCGGCATCCGCCACCGTTCCGCCGCTTTCCTGAACCAACAAGACGCCTGCAGCCAGATCCCATTCATTCTCAGGCTCGATGGTGAGGGCGGCTTGCATCCGCCCTACCGCCACTGTTGCCAGAGCATTGGCGATCGAGAGCATCGGGCGGTAACCGACATGCCCGTCAAGATCGGCCCAACGGCCGGAGCGGTATTCCCAGAGATTGACCAAAATCTGAGCGAGTGGATCGGTGTGTGCTGCCGGACTGTGGCGCTGGCCATTGAGGCGTACGCCGTCGCCGCGAATGGCCGTGAACAGTTCACCGGTCGAGGGATTGAAGACTGCGGCTAAAACCGGTGCGCCGTTTTCCACAAGACCAACCGAGATGCAATACTCGGGTACTTTATTGATGAATGCCTTCGTGCCGTCGATGGGGTCCACGATCCAGACGCGCCGCTTGTCGAGCCGAACCGGGTCGTCGGGCGACTCCTCGGACAGCCAGCCGTCGTCGGGGAAATGCGTCTGCTGCATGTCGCGGAGGATCCGATTGACCTCGAAGTCCGCGGTCGTCACCGGCGACCGATCATGCTTCGTCTGAACCTCGAAGCCCTGTTGACCCAATTCGATGGCGCGAGCGCCGGCCTGCCGGATGGCGCGGCTTATGTGATCGAGTTCACGTTCCATGGTGCTGTCCTGGGTTCGTCGCGGTCAAGATCAGCCTATCAGGTCTCGGAGTGACGGAAAAGCAGTATCGGTGGAGCCATATCCCCTTGACCCCTTGCGCGAACCTGCGTACAAGCTGGCAGGCTCTTGGGATCCCTCCAATATGAAGCTGGTTCAGAAGCGCTCGAGAAAAAGCGGCCTCCCGCCTGGCACCCTCGTGCACATCGGTGAGCGGAAGTCGGAAACGGTCGCGATCACCGTGTTCCAGTACAACGGAACCGCGTGCGAGGAACACCGTCCTGAGCAACCGGACCGCTTATCACCGCCCGGCGACGACTCGGTGGCATGGATCAACGTCGGCGGCGTCCACAAAGTGGATATCGTCGAAGCCCTCGGCAAACGGTTCGCCCTGCACCCATTGCTGCTGGAGGACGTCGCCAATACCGATCAACGCCCCAAACTCGATGACTATGACAGCTATGTGTTTCTCGTGATGAAAATGCTGTCGTTGACGGATCGGCAGGAAATTGCCGTCGAGCAGGTGAGCCTGGTACTCGGAAGAAATTATGTCCTGTCGTTCCAGGAGAACGGCACGGATGTGTTTCAACCCGTCAGGGAACGCCTGCGCGGGGGCAAGGGCAGGCTGCGACAATCCGGCGCCGACTACCTGCTCTATGCGCTGGTCGATGCGATCGTCGACCAGTATTTTGCCGTCCTCGAATCCATCGGTGAAAAGATCGAATCGTTGCAGCAGACCGTCGTCGCCGATCCCAGGCCTGAGACGCTCAATGAGATTCATGCCCTGAAGCGCCAACTGCTCTTTCTCCGACGAGCGGTCTGGCCTCTTCGCGATGTGATGAACAACCTGTCACGCCTGGATTGTCCGTTCCTACAGCAGCCGACCCAAGTCTTCTTTCGCGACGTGTACGACCATGTCGTGCAGATCGTCGATACGATCGAAACCCTGCGGGAGATGGTTTCGGCCAGTCTCGATATCTACCTCTCGAGCGTCAGCTATCGGCTGAATGCAGTCATGCGGATATTGACGGTCATTACAACGATCTTCATGCCGTTGAGCTTTATCGCAAGCATTTACGGGATGAACTTCGAATACATGCCGGAGTTGGAATCGCGGTGGGGATATCCTCTTGTCTTGGCTGTGATGACGGCGGTCGGAGTCGGCATGCTGGTGTTGTTCAGGAGCAAACGGTGGCTGTAGCGTTGGGTGTTTGAACGGAACGGGTCCGCTATTCCTGTATCTCCACCTGATCGACAAAATACGGCGTGTCGCCGAAGCAGCTGGTCGGCAGATAACGAAACTCTTTGTAATGGAGCACGACTCGTTTTCCCATCGCTTGTGAAAGCTGAGCAGCGATGCCGTCGTCCCATACCGTAAATTCCCATAGCACCGGGGCCGTGCCCGGGACGGTCGTCATCGCAAGTTCTCCTTCATGGGTCTTGCAGATCCATCCCTTCTTTGAGAACTTCTGAATGTACCCGGCACGATTGCCGTCGGAGTAACTGAAGTTAAAGGCGACCAGAAGCGCGCCTGCGGCGAGAAAGAGCAGCACTAATAAGACGCGAGGTTTCAACAGCCACATCGGGAATATTGCCGCCGTCGGTTCATGCGGCCCTCTTGAGGTTAAGGGCGAAGATCGGAAAACAACCAGGGCGCGTCTTCTTTGCGACGAGACTCATAGGCCGTGATCGCCGGCTCATGCTGCAGGGTCAGGCCGATGGAGTCCAGCCCTCGATACAGACAGTCCTTCCTGAACGGATCGATCGTAAATCGGTAGGCGATTCCGTCCGGCGTCGTGACAGTTTGCCCGCCGAGATCGACCGCGGCCCGATATCCCGGCGTAGACAGCACCGCCTGCATCATGGCCTGAATCTCGTCGGCCTGCAACACGACGGGGAGGATCCCGTTCTGAAAACAGTTGTTGTAAAAAATGTCTGCGAAGCTTGCCGCGATCACGCAACGGAACCCTTGATCCAGCAAGGCCCAGGGCGCGTGTTCGCGGGAGGAGCCGCACCCGAAGTTGTCGCGGGTCAGGAGAATCGTGGCGTCCTTGTACCGGCCCTGGTTCAAGAAAAAGGCGGGATCCGGAGAGCCGTCTTTGCCTTTTCGCCAATCAAAAAACAGGCCCTCCCGAAGCCCGGTCCGTTTAATCGTCTTCAGAAACTGCTTCGGGATGATTTGATCCGTGTCGACATTGACGCGGTCCAATGGAGCGACAAGGCCGGTGAGTTGGGTAAAGGATTGCATACATCCCCGATGAAGGTGAGATTGCCTTAGGCCCAATGTCTGATGTCGACGAAGTGTCCCTCGACGGCCGCGGCAACGGCCATGGCCGGCGACACCAGATGCGTCCGGCCGCCCGCGCCCTGGCGGCCCTCGAAATTACGGTTACTCGTTGAAGCACAGCGTTCGCCCGGCTCGAGCACATCGGCATTCATGGCGAGGCACATGCTGCAACCCGGTTCCCGCCATTCGAATCCCGCTTCCGTGAAGATCCGATCGAGTCCTTCCGCTTCGGCCTGCTGTTTGATCAAGCCCGAACCGGGGACCACCATCGCCCGCACCGTTTTCGCGATGCGTTTGCCTTTCGCCAGGCTTGCGGCGAGCCGGAGATCTTCCATGCGAGAGTTCGTGCAGGAGCCGATAAACACGCGATCGATCTGAATGTCTGTAATGGGCATGTTGGCGCTCAAACCCATATACACCAATGCCCGTTCGGTCGCCTGACGGCTTTTCTCGTCAGCAATATGTCTTGGATCCGGAACTCTGCTGTCGACGCCGGTTACCATTCCGGGGCTCGTGCCCCAGCTCACTTGCGGCGCAATATCCTCGGCCTTGATCACGACCGTGGCGTCGTAACTGGCGTGGACATCGGTCTTCAACTCCTGCCAGGCGCTGACCGCCCGATCCCAGGAATCGCCGGTGGGTGCGAGCGGACGTCCCTTGAGGTAGGCGATGGTCTTTTCGTCTGGCGCGACCATGCCGGCCCGCGCGCCCGCTTCGATCGACATATTGCAGAGCGTCATACGGCCTTCCATGCTGAGTCCGCGGATGACCTCACCCGTATACTCTATGACGTAACCCGTTCCGCCCGCCGTCCCGATTTTGCCGATGATGGCCAGAATGACGTCCTTCGCCGAGCAGCGATCGGAGAGGACGCCGTCGACCCGCACTTCCATGGTCTTGGGCCGCTTTTGCACCAGGCACTGCGTCGCCAGCACGTGCTCCACTTCGCTCGTGCCGATGCCGAAGGCTAACGCACCAAAGGCGCCGTGGGTCGAGGTATGCGAGTCTCCGCAGACGATGGTGGTGCCCGGAAGGGTAAACCCTTGTTCGGGGCCGATCACATGGACGATTCCTTGGCGAATGTCGCTCATCGTGAAGAGCGTAATGTCGAAGTCCCGGCAGTTATCTTCTAACGTCTGAATCTGAAGTGCGCTCACCTGGTCCGCGATGCCGAGCCGGCGGTCCGTCGTCGGCACGTTGTGATCGGGCACCGCCAAGGTCGCGCCGGGGCGTCGCGGCCGGCGTCCCGCAAGCCTCAATCCTTCGAAGGCCTGCGGGGATGTGACCTCGTGAACTAATTGCCGGTCGATATATAACAACGTCGTCCCGTCCGGCCCCGCGCGGACGACGTGGGACTCCCATATTTTGTCGAATAATGTCTGGCTCGCCATCGCGGCTCCCGGTGATGTCATTGACGAGCGCCATTATACAGAGACTTCCCCTACGATGTTCAAGACCAGGCGCCTTGCCGTCCCCAGCCGGACGTGTTACGACGCTGTCTCGTGCACCCTCGCAGTCGAGGCGACGATGGTAGAGCCATGGAAGGATCCGGCAATAGTCCAGTGGACGCAGCAGCTGCTGGACAGTCACCGGCAATGGATCGGACGCGAGCTGGTCGAACGCACCGCTGAACCGGAGCGGGAAGCTCGCGCCTTGTTCGAGTCGGCGATGGTCGTGGTTTCCCATGGGACGCAAGCCGATCCACTTTTGAATTACGGCAACCAGACCGCGCTGGACCTGTGGGAGATGTCGTGGGAACAATTGGTGAGGACGCCGTCCAGATTGACCGCGGAGCCGGTGAATCGAAGGGAACGGGACAGGATGCTGGAAGAGGCGCGGGCGCGGGGCTATATCACAACGTATCAGGGGGTAAGAATTTCCCGGACAGGGCGCCGATTTCTCGTCGAAAACGCGCTCATTTGGAACGTGATGGATTCCTGCAATCAACCGATCGGGCAGGCGGCGACCTTCGCACGTTGGACATGGCTCCCATAATCGTGGAGGGGCCGCTCACTCCGTCAGCCGGTCAAACCGAGGCACCGGCCGGCCTTCCACGATCACGGTTTCGAGGAACATGGCGGCAGGTCTGATCCACAGCCTTTTGTCGCCGTATAACGCGCGATAGACGACAAAAGGTTCTTCCGTTTCCGAGTGCCGGGCCACCCCGATGACGTCGTACTCGTTCCCCTTATAGTGACGATAGCGGCCGGGCTGAATCATCATGTATTCTTCCGGTGGTCCCTCATACTACACGAGGACATGCGACACAACACGCCATCGAAGCGGATGTGCAGGCGGTTCCTGATCGCTGCATGTTTCTTGGTCTCGCATCTGTCCTGCGAGCAGCAGACATGGGAATCGGCCATGGCTGCTGGGCAGCACGCCGTGCAGGAAGGCAACTATGCTGAGGCCGAACGGATATACCAGGTGGCCGTACAGAAAGCCGAGACTTTCGGACGTGAGGATCGGCGCGTGGCTGTCACCCTGTCACACTTGGCGCAGGTGTATGCCGGACAGGGCAAACATGTCGAGGCCGAGCCGGTCTATCTTCAGGCCTTGAAGATTTACCAGGCCATTTATGGCGAGCATCATGCCGATGTGGCGGCCACCTTGAACAACCTGGGTGTCCTCCACCGCATGTACGGCCAATATGCCGAGGCCGAGCCATTGTTGACGCGCGCATTGGCGATTAAAGAGCAGCTGCTGGGGCCTGACCATCCGGACGTAGCGCTCAGCCTCGTCAATCTCGGTCAGCTCTATGTCGCCCAAGGCCAGCCGGCGAAGGCCGAGGCGTTCTATCGACGAGCGTTATCAATCAGGCAGCGGACGTTGGGTTCGCTTCATCCTGAAGTGGCCAAGACGCTCGAAGATCTGGCCAATGTCTTGCGGAAGCTTGGCCGGAACACGGAGGCGGTCGCGGTCGATCTGCAGGCGCGAGAGATCCGTGCAAAGCGGAGTTGAACCGATCCGGCCTTCCGTTGTAGCGTATTCGTATGCCACAGGAGAGTCAGCCGCTTCCAATCAATTGGAGAATGAACGCGATGGTGGCCCGTTTCGTCGGCATCCTGGCCATCGCGCTTGGCTTCATATTGGGGATGCATGGTCTCGAGGAGCAGGGCTCGGAGTGGCTGCAGACGGCGCTGGGACTATTGGTCACCGGCATGCTTGCTCAAGGCTATGCGCTCTACTGTTCGATCAAGCGTATGCAGCAACTTCCCGATCGACCCAAGACATGAAGCCTGCCGGCAGAGCGTGTTGCGCCCATTCGATCTCCCTCCTGTTGATCCTCACCACGCTGGCAGCCTGCGGCGGTCCGTGGCGTGACAAGTATTTCAAGAAGGGCGTCGACCGGCTGACGCAGGAAGAGATCTCGGACACCATGGGTCCTCCGCACACGGCGAAGACCCCCGCGCTCGGCGGTGATACGACGTGGACCTATCGGGTTCCCTACAGCGACAAAGATCTGAACCCGATGGATTTATCGGGAATCACGAACGCCGCCAACGAGGCGGCATCGCTCATCGGCAAAGGCGCGCAGGATGGTCCCAAGCCGACGCTCTATTGCTTTCGCTATACGTTGACCTTCAACGAGCAAAAAATCCTCAAACGATGGAAACGGGAGGAGTGCGTGCCCGGTACGCGGGATTCCTTGCATCCCAATTAACGAGGTCGTGCCGGATCCATCCATGACGACGTGGCTTCCACAGGTCGACAGCTCCCTCGTGCTCGACAGCCTGAAATCGCTGCTGCTGCTGTTGACAGTACTCATTGCCCGCGCCCTTATCGTTCGATCAATCTCCAACTCGGCCCTGACCATGGAAGCGAAGCGCCGCTGGGTCGTTTCCGTGCGGAATTCGATCGTCTTCGTCTTCCTGCTTGGCCTGATCGTCATTTGGGCCCACGAACTCCAGGCCTTCGCCGTGTCGCTCGTCGCGCTGGCGGCGGCCTTCGTCCTGGCCACCAAGGAACTGATTCTCTGTTGGAGCGGGGCGGCGCTGCGCGTCGGCGGCAAGGTGTATTCGGTGGGAGACCGGATTCAGATTGCCGGCCATCGCGGCGTCGTGCTGGATCACGATATCT
>WUUC01166876.1_pt1 | contig 11579 bp, 12 predicted proteins | sample 6278441 | NCBI WGS metagenome assembly WUUC01 (sample SAMN13675441, study PRJNA597444) | soil metagenome | isolation source: soil | place: USA: Washington | collected 2017-10 | reverse complement strand
GCAGCACGTCTCCGGCGCGCACGTCCGGATTCTCGACCTTGAAGCGGACGACCGTCGCGTTGCCGTTCTGCTGTTCGAGCGTCTCGAAGTTGAAGGTGGTGGCGTCAACCACCACGGTCTGCGAATTATTGGAATAATTACTTGGCTCGTTTGGCATAATCTCTTAAAACCCCCGGCTATAATCTCGCGCCTCTTGCTGCAAGCGCGCATCTTATCAAAAATTTTCAGGATGAAAAGGTCTGCCGTAGAGCGACTGGTAAACCCATCCGAGCACTCGCGCCTCCGCGGTGCAGAGCGTCTCCAGCCAGCAGCACGTCAGGTAAATGTCTCGCTCGCGCGCGGAGGGAATCTTCCCGGCCTCGGCGACGACCGAATTGTCGCCGTCTGGCCGCAAGCCGTAAGCCCCCGCGATGGCCTCGTTAGTCTTCGTCGCGTCGTCGAGCGCGCCCAGAAGCTCTCTGACCCAACCGTGCAGCTCGCGCTCGGTCGTGTACTCTGTGAGCGCCTGCATGATGCCGACGGCGAGCCTGTCTTCGGCGCTCGCAAACGCGTAAGCCTCCGGCTGCTCCGTCAGAGTCGCCTGCTGCTTCCACTGGAAGAGCGCTTCGACGGCGGGGAAGCGGACGACCGCCACACGCTCGTCGAAGTCCAGAAACCACTGGATGAGGTCGGCCAGAGACGAGGGCTCGACCCGCCCCTCCGCGTCGCGCCGGAGCGCGGGAGGCTGAAAGGCGTCGGACGCCGTGTTTGTTTTAGCTTCCGCCATTTCCGCTCTCGACCACTACGGCCATTTAAGCCTTCGCCTCATTTGCCGCCTGCTCCGGCGACTCGGCGCTCGCCGTTCCCGCCGCCTGCTGCTGCCTCTTCAGATACTTCCCGAAGAAACCGTTCCAAGGCGGGATGACGATGGAGACCGCGCCTTCCGTTCGCGCCTGACACGACAGGCGTATGAGCGGGCGCGCTTCGTCCGTCTCGATATAGCCCATCTGCGGCATAATCTTTCGCTCGCGCGGCCCGACCTCGCCCAGCTTCTCCGCGCCGCCGAGTACGCCGACCCAGCACGTCCCGCACGAAGCCGAACGGCATTGCACGGGAATCGGCCCTTCTTCGGGCGTGCAGCGCGCGTCAAGCTCATGCCAAGGGCGCTTGTCCTCAGCCGCCCCGGAAGCTATCTCCTGCGTGTGCGTCACCTGAAAACGACGCTCGTCCCGATTCTCGTCCCACACCACCGTCCAACGCTTGTCGGTCGTGCGCAAGAATCCGAAGAGTCCCTGACTGTCGTCGCGCGCGCGCTCGCGCAAAATGTCCGCGGGCGACTTCTTCAAGTGCTTCGCGTCTATCAAGACCTCGCCCGGCATCTGCCTGAACGCTGCGAGCCCCGCCTGCCGCAGCGTCATGAAAGCGACCGCCGTGATGCCGAGGACGAGCGAGGGCTCCACCTTGCGCGCGGACGCGACGCGGCCCGCCGCCTCTCGCACGAGCGCCGCGAGCCCCGCCCCTGCGGGCGACGTTTGCGCCCCGGCCAGCGCCAAGACCTCGCGCTTCACCTCCGTCCAGAAGCGATGGCCGTAAAGGAAGGTGTGCGAAGAGTCAACCTGCTCTTTCAGCAGCCACTTGCCCTGCATGAGCAGTTCCCCGGCCAGCCGCTCTGGGTCTTCCGCACGCTCGAAGGCGCGCAGAAGCGGCAGCGGGAAGAAGGAAAACCAGATGCTCGTCGCCGTCCTGTCAACTTCGTGCACAGAGGGCAGCAGCTCGCCCAGCGCCTCCGTCCACGCACGTTCGTCCTGTTCGTTCAGAAAAGCTTCCAAAGGGGTCACGGTCTACTCAACACTCCTCAGCCAAATTTCCAAGCCTTAACCGAAACGGAGAGTTTAACCGTCTTTGCGCACATGCACAAATGAGCAGAAGAGGGAGTCAGGGCCAGTGTAGAAAAGCCGTCAATCGTGAATCGTCAATCGTGATGAGATAATCCCTGCCTTTCTCATCACGATTGACGATTGACGATTGACGGCCCTTCCACTCTATCGCGGCTGCTTGTCGAGCGTTTCGCTCATCCACGTCTGAAGCGTCTGGAGAAATTCGGCGCTCACGATGCCGGACTTTTCGCCGCGCGTCGAGGGGTCGAGCGTCGAGGGCGTGAAGAGGTGCGTGAGGTTGGGGAAGATGCGCAGCGCCGCGCGTTTGTTGCCGGAGTCCGCGAGCGCGCGAGCGAGTTCGACGGCGTGGTATGGAAGCACGAGCGTGTCTCGCTCGCCGTTGAGGATGAGCGCGGGCACGCGCACGCTCTTGATTGTCACCAGCGGGTCGCTCGCGGCATGTTCGCGGAACCACGCCAGCTTGTCGTCCGCCGCCATCGAGGGCTTCGGGCTCGCCTCTAAGCCTTCGAAGATTTCCGCAATCTGCCGCGAGATGGCGGGCAGCCGCGTCCTGTCCGAAGGATCGACGGGCGCTGCGAGCGCGAGTTGAAAAAGGGCTTGCTCGACCACCACCTTGTCCACCGGGCGCGAAGAGCCCGCGAGCAGCACGACGGCTGCGACGCGCGCGTCTTCGGCGGCGATGATTGAAGCCGTCTCAGCGCCCTCGCTGTGGCCGACGAGCGCGATGCGTTTGCCGTCCACCTCGCGGCGCGTCAGAAGATACTCGAAGGCGGCGCGGCTGTCGTTGACAAGGTCGCGGTACGAGGTCGTCTTCTCCGGCATCGAGCTGCGGCCCGCGCCTCTGTCGTCCACGCGCAGGACGGCGAAGCCGTTCGACGAAAGACGCTCGGCGATAAGGCGGTAGAGGTTTGCCACAGCGCTGCCGTCTCTATCCTGCGAGCCCGAGCCGCTGATGATGACGGCGGCGGGGAAAGGCGCGGCCCCCGCCTTCGGGATGGTCAGAGTGCCGGCGAGTTTCTGCTCGCCGTTGCGAAACTCCGCCTCCTCGCTCTTGAAGGGGTCATTCGGCGAAGTCGTCGCGGCCTTCTGCGCGGGGGCCGAAGGGGCGACCGCCTCGGCCAGCTCTTCCGAGCCGCCGCGCACGACCCTGATTTGCTGCGCGGCGATGCGGATGACGAGCGGCGTGCGCGTCGCGGCGTCAGACCAGATTTCAAATTCGAGGCCGAGGTTCGTCTCCGCGCGCCAGTGCTCCGTCTCCACTCGCCTCCCTTTGAGGTCGAAGGCGGGCGAGGCGTCGCGTTCGAGCGTGATGCCGAACGCGAGCGCCTGCGAAGGGAGAAAGGCTTCGAAGCTCTGCCGCCCGCCGCTCTTCGCGTCGTACTGTGCGAGCAGGAATATGAAGTGATGCCAAACGCCGTTCTCAAGCAACGCGCGCGGGCGGCCCGGCACGACTTTTTCCGCCGCGCCCGCCGCACGCACCTTCACGCCCTCCGCCGTGAACTCTTCGGCCAGCGTGCGCGCGCCGTTCGTCTCCGTCTCGAAGCTCAAAGGTCTGTTGTCAGCCCCGTAGACGGTCGAGGCTTTGAACTTGACGCCCGTGAAGACGACATCGGCCTCCGCCCTTCGAGAGCCGTCCGCGCGCGTGCTCAAAGTGTAGCTCTCCGTGCCGAACACCTGCCCTCCGAGATAGGTCTTGTAACTGCCCGCGCTCTCGGCAGCCGCAGCGCCTTGCCCGTGCGCCACAGGCGTGCCGTACGTGAAGAGCGCGACGATGATGACGACGATTGCCAGCAGCAGATTCTTCATGTGTCACCTCCCGGCGATTCAGAAATCACGACGCTCAAGCACTCTCAGCGAGACGTAGAACATCGCGGCAGCCAGCGCGAGGCAGACCGCGAGGCCCGCCCATGGAGGCACGCCCTCAGTGAAATATCTCTGCCCGCTCATCACCGCGTAGACGCTGTAACTCGCCAGACGCTTGCTGAACATCGTCAGCAGTCCCATCACTATTGCCACGCACATCCCTGCGATGATTGGCTTGAGCTGGTCGCCGAAGACCGTCGAGAGCAGAAACGACAGCCCGTAAAAGAACATGCCGCCGCAGAACATGAAGAGCGAATAGACGAGCACGTCTCCGACCGCGTAGCTCTGGCCGACGACGGGCGAGAGCGCCGACACCAGCAGCGACGGAACGACCGCCAGCGCCAGCAATTCCAACGCGCCCACCCCTGCACGCACGGCCAGAATCCTACGGCGCGACGCGGGCAAAGAGAGCGTCCACAGCGCCGTCCCGCGCGTCGCTTCCGTCGCCAGCCCGCCGACGCCGAGCAGCACCGCGAACAGCGTCCAGAACTGCGACAAATTCTTCGCGAACCACTGCGACCAGATATAGCCCGGATAGCTGCTCATCAACGCGAACGCCTCTCGCACCGACTCGCTCAGATTCCCCGGCAGGTTCGGCATCTCCAACCGAATGTCCTTCGTCAAAGGATGCAAAAGCACCACCGACGCCCCGAAGAACGTCAACATCAACAACCCCACCACGAAACGCCAACGCGTCTCAAGCCAAGCCTTGTACCAGAGCATAAGCACCTCCGAAGAAAGGGATGAAGGACGAGGTATGAAGAGCAATCAAGTAAGTCACGTCGTCTTCTTTCATCCTTCATCCCTGTCTTTCGTCTCTGACAGTTTCGAGGAAGATTTCCTTGAGCCCGACGGGCAGCACGTCCGCCGAGAGAGCGCCGGTCGAGCGTGCCTCTTCGGCGATGCGCTCGGCGTTGGCGCTGACGAGAAGCGTGAGCCAGCGCCCGTCTCTCTTCGACTGCTCGACGCCCGGCGTCGCGAACGTGACCTGCGGCGTCGCGCCCTCGCCGAAGATTAGGTTGACCCGGCGGTAGCGCTCCTTCAGGTCGTCGAGCGCGCCTTCGACCACCACGCGCCCGTGGTTGATGATGCAGACGCGGTCGGCAATCTGCTCGACCTCCGCTATCTGGTGCGAGGAGAAGAAGACCGTCAGCCCTTCAGACGCCGCGAGCCCGGTGAGGAACCCGAGCACCTCTTCCACCATCGCCGGGTCGAGCCCCTCGGTCGGCTCGTCCAGAATCAGAAGCTCCGCCCCGCGCGCCAGCGCCAAAAGCAGCGCCAGCTTCGTCCTCATCCCCTTCGACAGAGCCTTCACCTTCCGGCGCGGCGGCAGCTCGAAGGCGCGCATGAATTTTTCTTCCAGCTCCGTTCGCCAGCCGGGGAAGAAGGGGCGCGTGAAGCGAATCAACTGCTCGACCGTCATGAAGTCGTAGAGCCCTTTGTCTTCGCTGACGAAACCCGTGCGGCGTCGAATCTCGACGCTCTCGCCCGCGCTCGTGATGTCGCGCCCGAGCACGAAGCCGCCGCCGCCGCTCGGCCTCACCATCCCGAGCAGCATCTTGATGGTCGTCGTCTTGCCCGCCCCGTTGCGACCCAGAAAGCCGTAGATAGAGCCGCGCGGAACCTTCAGCTCGACGCCGCGCACGGCCTCCACCTGTCTGTAAGACTTCGCAAGCCCCCGCGTCTCAATCACGTTCTCGCCCGTCATGATTTCCTCCCCGCGCCGTCGCCCGACACTTCGCCGCCCGCGCCCTCTCGCATGCGCGTCAACTCCGCCTCGAACAGACGCCGCACCTCTTCTTCGGAAAGCCCCAAGGCGTCGAGCTTCGACACGGCCCCGCGCACGACTCCCTGCCCTCGCCGCAGGCGCTCGGCACGCTCTTCAGGCTCGGCCCCGCGCCCCGCCGAGACGAAAGCCCCCGCGCCGTGCCGCAGTTCGATGACGCCCTCGTGCTCAAGCTCTCGGTAGACCTTCGCCACCGTGTTCGGGTTGATGACCAAATCCTCCGCGACCTTGCGGATGGCCGGAAGCTGGTCGCCCGCACGCAGCGCCCCAGTCTCGATGGCGTGCTTCACCTGCTCCATCAACTGGACGTAAATCGGGACTCCCGATGTTGGGTTCGGCTTGAAGAACATAATCAAAAGTGTACTATTGAACTAGCACAATAGCACTATGCCTCGGTCGGCTATTTCTGTCAAGAATTTTTTGAAGCGATGCCGGAGGGGCGCAGCGGCGGCGACGTGAGAACTTCGCCACAGTTGGCGTGATATAGTCGGGCCGAAAGAGATTATGGCTGAAAGTAACGACCAAAAACGTCTGAGCGAGCTGACGCTCGGCGACGCCAAGCGCATTCTGGTCTACACGGCGGCGACGCTGCTGGCGCTCGTACTGTTCGGGCTGCTGGTGGGGAAGGTGCTGGTCGGGCTGCTGCTCGGAGCAGTGGCCGGGGCGTACCTGCTGCCGGTGCAGGAATGGCTCGAAGCGCGTCTGAAGGCGCGGGCCGGGAGCGCGTTGGTGACGATTTCTCTCATCGTCGTCCCGCTGCTCGCGCTGGTCGGCTACGGCTGGTACGAGCTTTCAGGCTACTCGAACGTCGTGCACGAGCGGCGAGAAGAGATTATCGCGGCCATCAGCAATTCGCTCGGGCGCTACATCGCCGTCGAGAACACTCGGGCCGGGCTTGAGACGGTCTTCAGCGAAGCGCTGATGCGCTCGGGCGCGGCCATTGAGGAGGCGCGCAAGCAGTCCGCTCTGCTGCTGGCGTCGGCCACGGTCTTTTTCTTCACCGTCTTCTACGTCCTGACGCAGAGGGCGCGGCTCGCCTCCTACATCAAGCTGCGCGTGCCGGGCGAGTTCTTGCCGCTGTATGAAAAGCTGGGCGAGAACGTGGGCGGGGCGTTGCGCGGGGCGCTCCTCGCCGTCATCATCGACCAGTCGGTGAAGGCGGTCGTCATCCTTATTTTGAATCTGGTCTTCGGCGTCCCGCTCGCGGTGGTGCTCGCGCTCGTGACGTTCCTCATCGGCTTCTTCCCGCTGCTCGGCGAGTGGGCGGTCTACATCCCCATCAGCATCTTCCTGCTCGTCTTCCAGAACAGCCCGACGAGCGCCGCCGCATACCTCCTCATCGGCGTGGCGATGACGGCCTCCTCCTCGCTCATCCTGCGCCCCAAGCTCGCGGCCTTCGGCGCGCAGCGTTTCAACTTCTACTGGATGCTGATAGGGCTCGTGGCGGGCGTCTTCACATTCGGCATTCCCGGCATCGTGCTCGGCCCGGCCATCCTCGGATTCGCCAAGGCCATCCTCGACACGCTCGTCGGCGACGTGAAGTACGAGACATCTCTACTCAAGGAGGAGCGCGCGCAGCGTGACGCGGAGAGCGCCGCGCTGCAAGCGGAAGAGAGTTAGACTAGGGCGACAAAGACAAGCCGCGCGGGTGGCGACGCACGTGCGCTTTAGCCGGGCGGCCAAGCGAGCGTGCGACCGCCGAGCAGGTGAACGTGGACGTGGAAGACGGACTGGCCCGCGTCCGCGCCCGTGTTGATGACGGTGCGGTAGCCGCTCTCGGAGAGACCTTCGCGGTTGGCGATGCGTGCGGCGACGCGCAGTAGATGCCCGAGCAGCGCTTCGTCGGTCTGCGCGGCGTCGTTCAGAGATTCCAGATGCGCGCGCGGGATGACGAGCAAGTGCGTGGGAGCCTGCGGGTTGATGTCGCGAAAGGCGATGGCCCTCTCGTCCTCGAAAAGCTTCTCGGAGGGAATCTCGCCCGCGACTATCTTGCAAAAGAGACAGTTCTGTTTAGACATAAGTTTAAGGGGCCGGAGGCTTGAGGCGGCGAGGCTTGTTTAAAGACGGCTTAGACCAGTCCGGAAGCCTTTTCAGTCTCAGCCTTCACGCTCAAGCCTCTTGTATCTCGCCGCTGCTGACCCGCCCTAATTCTCTCACCTCTTCGAGCGGCGGCAACTGCGCCGTGACCGATTCTCGCAGACGTTCGATGCGCGCGCCGACGGCGCAGAGCTTGGCCTCGATTTTTTCGTAGCCTCGGTCGATGTGATAGACGCGGTCGATAATCGTCTCGCCCTCTGCGGCGAGCCCCGCGAGGACGAGGCAGGCCGAGGCGCGGAGGTCAGAAGCCTGCACGCGCGCGCCCGTCAAAGACGTGGGGCCTTCGACGACAGCCGTGTTGCCTTCAATCTGTATGCGCGCGCCCATGCGCTGCATCTCGGAGGCGTGCATGAAGCGGTTCTCGAAGATTGTCTCGCGCACGGTGCTGCGCCCTTCGGCCTGCGTCATCAGCGCCATGTACTGGGCCTGCATGTCGGTCGGGAAGCTCGGGTACGGCTCGGTCGTCACGTCGCTCGCCTTGAGCCCCCCTGACGAACGGCGCACGCGCAGCGTCGAAGGGTTCAGCTCCTCTATCTCGACGCCCGCCTCGCGCAGTTTGGCGATGACCGCCTCAAGATGCTCGGGACGACAGTCTTTGACTTCCAGCTCGCCGCCCGTAATAGCCGCCGCGACGATGAAAGTGCCTGTCTCGATGCGGTCAGGGATGATTGTGTGCTCCGCCCCGCCCAGATGCTCGACGCCCTCGACTTCAATCGTCGGCGTGCCCGCGCCGCGCACGCGCGCGCCCATACGGTTGAGCAAGTCCGAGAGGTCTGTAATCTCCGGCTCGCACGCGGCGTTATGGAGCACGCTCTTGCCGCGCGCCAGCGTGGCGGCCATCAGGACGTTCTCCGTGCCCGTCACCGTGACCTTCTCGAAGTGCACCTCCGCGCCCTTCAAACGCCCGCCCTTCGGCGCGCGCGCGACGACGTAGCCCGCCTCCAAACTGACCTGCGCGCCGAGCATCTTCAGGGCTTCCAAGTGCAGGTCGATGGGCCGCGTCCCGATGGCGCAGCCGCCGGGCAGAGAAACTTTCGCCTTGCCGAAGCGAGCCAGCAGCGGCCCGAGCGCGAGCACAGAGGCGCGCATCGTCTTGACCAGCTCATAAGGGGCCTCGAACAGCTCGATGTTGGAGGCCGTGATTTTGTGCGTGCGAAGGTCTGGCACGAGCACCGTCGCGCCGAGGTCTTCCAGAAGTCGACGCTGCGTCAGGCAGTCGCGCACGTACGGCACGTTGTGCAGCGTGACGGTCTCGGGCGTCAGCACGGCTGCGGCCATGCACGGCAGCGCCGAATTCTTCGCCCCGCTGACGACCACGCGCCCGCTCAAGGGTCGCCCGCCTGTGATACGAAATTTGTCCATAAGAGAGTGCCGCTTGCCCGGCCTCAGATGCCGGTAAAGACTCGCCTTCTACTGACACCTGACGCCCGTCAAATGATACCTGATTTTGAAGTGTGCGGATTCTAGCACGCCCCGCGAAGCGGCGGCTACTCTGTGCGCCGGAGGGCGGCGACGCGCGGGATGCCTTGCAAGTCCGGGCGGATGTCGAGCAGCTTCCACGCGCGCGGGTCGATGAGGGCGGCGACCTCTTCGTGCTGTCCGAAGCCTATCTCGAAGAGGAGGTGGCCGCGCGGTTCGAGAAAGCGCGGGGACTCCGCGACGAGGCGGTGGATGATGCGGAGGCCGTCGCCGCCGGGCGTGAGTGCAAAGCGCGGCTCGTGTTCTCGAACTTCGCGTTGCAGACCTTCGATGTCTCGCTCGGCGATGTAAGGCGGGTTGGAGACGATGAGGGGAAAGCTTGTGCCTCTCCACTCGCCCGCGCCGAGCGCGTCGAAGCAGTCCGAGACGAGCGTTCTCAGTCTCGCTTCGACGCCGTGGCGCAGGGCGTTGCGCCGCGCAACCTCAAGCGCTTTGGGTGAGATGTCGAGCGCGAGCGCGCATGCGTCGCTTCTTTCTTGAAGCATCGCGACGGGGATGCAGCCCGAGCCCGTGCCGACATCACAAAAGAGCGGCGCTTGGTGCGGGCGCAAGAGTTCGAGCGCCAGTTCGACCAGCAATTCTGTTTCGGGCCGTGGGATGAGCACGTCGGGCGTGACCTCGAAGTCGAGCCCGTAGAACTCCTGCCGCCCTGTGATGTACTGCAAGGGCTCGCCCGAGGCCCGGCGCTCGACGAAAGTGCGAAACGCCGAGAGCTTCTCCGCCGCGAGCGCGTCCGCGTCGTGCGTGAAAAGAAAAGCCCTGTCACGCTCCAACGTGTGTGCGAGCAGCGAGCCGGCCTCGCGCCGCGCATCCTCTACGCCCGCCTCGCGCAAGCGCAGCGCGGCGGCCCTCAATGCTCCGGCAATCGTTTGGCCCGGCCCCTCGTCTTCCATAAACTTCTCGCGCGCGTGGCCTGTGCGGCTCCGCGTGCGATATAATACGCGCCACTACAAGCAAGACCAAAATCTTCGTTCGCGCGCGCCGTTTCGCCCCCTTTAAGGTCTTTACAGGCGAAGCCGCGCGGCCTCGATTCAAGGGAGGGGGGAGAGATGAAGGCGGAGTTTCACATACAGGGCATGCACTGCGATTCGTGCGCCGTGGACATCAAAGAGACGCTGGAAGAGACTGCGGGCGTCCGTCAGGCAGACGTGACCTTCAACGGCAAGACGGCGGTCGTGGAATTCGACGACGAGGTAGTGCAGCAGTCCACGCTCGTCAAGAAGATTCAAGACCTCGGCTATCAAGCCACCATCGGCGACCAACAGTAAAGGGAGACAAAGGGAATGGCGGAAACGAACACCTCGGAACAGAACCAGACCAACGCGCTCGACGACAGGGGAACCGACACGGCGGGCGGACTCGCGCTCCTCAAGCGGCTGCGCGACGGCGGCTTCGAGTCGGACAACGACAAATTCGCCCTCGCGCTCGGGCGGCCCATCGAAGAGGTCGAAGCGTGGATGCAGGGCAGCGAGCCCCCCGACGACGACATCATCATGAAGGCTCGCGGCATCGCTCAAGAACGCGGGATAGAGATCGAATAGACGATTAGCTGTTAGCCTTTAGCCGTCAGCTTCCTCTTCTTTGCTGACAGCTAAAAGCTAACAGCTAACAGCTCTTCTTATGAACGATAAGCTCAACAGGGCAGCCGACGCGCTCGTCGAATCGTACTCGCGTGAGGGCGTCAAGATTCATCACCTCGACCGGCGTCCTCTGCCCTCGCGCGCGGAGATAGTCGGCGTGCTCGACGCGCTGCAAGAGCTGCTCTTCCCCGGCTACGCGGGCGCGCAGGGCTTAACGGGCGCGGGCTTGCGCCTGCACACTGAGGCGCGGCTGGCTTGGCTCTACGAGACGCTGTCGGAGCAGATTAGCCGCGCCGTCAACCACGGCCAGAGGCTCGACGACGCTTGCCCCGTGACCGAGCGGCAGGCGACCGAGTGCGCGGAGGACTTCCTCTCCGCTCTGCCCGCCCTGCGCGAGACTTTAGCGAGCGATGTCAAAGCGGCTTACGACGGCGACCCGGCGGCCACCTGCCTAGACGAGATAATCTTCAGCTATCCCGGCGTCTACGCCATCGCCGTCTATCGTCTCGCGCACGAATTGCACAAACTCGGCGTGCCGCTCATCCCACGCATCATGACCGAGCACGCGCACCAGCACACGGGCATCGACATCCATCCCGGAACCTCCATCGGTTCGAGCTTCTTCATAGACCACGGCACGGGCGTCGTCATCGGCGGCACGGCCATCATCGGCAGCGGCGTCAAGCTCTATCAGGGCGTCACGCTCGGCGCTTTCTCCTTCGACAAGGACTCTTCGGGGCGAATCGTGCGCGACACGAAGCGACACCCAACCATCGAGGACGACGTGGTCGTCTACGCGGGCGCGACCATCCTCGGCGGCGATACCATCATCGGTCGCGGCTCGGTCATCGGCGGCAACGTCTGGCTCACGCACAGCGTCCCTGCGGGCGCGCGCGT
>WUUC01180855.1_pt1 | contig 11581 bp, 11 predicted proteins | sample 6278441 | NCBI WGS metagenome assembly WUUC01 (sample SAMN13675441, study PRJNA597444) | soil metagenome | isolation source: soil | place: USA: Washington | collected 2017-10 | reverse complement strand
GGCAGAACGTTTCCGGCACCGACGAGTTCGTCGCGGCATACCACGAGGTGTTCCATCCCCAGTACCCTTCGGCGCTTCCCCTGCGGGACGAAGAAGGACGCTTGCTGGGCGAAGGCAACGCGCCGAGAGAGCTGGTGGACAAAGAGCGGATCGAATGGAGGCCGTCGCGGTATCCCGGCACGCGGTACCGTCACCCGAAGCCGATCAACGCGTCCGCATTGAAGCAGTTGACGCGTCATTGGGACGACGTGCTCGAGCTCGTGGCGTCCGCGCGATCCGGATTCGTCGGTCGGTACGGCATACCCGGTGCTCTAACGGTAACGGACCTCTGGAGGTTCAGTCGCTTCACCGTTACGATCCCGAACTATCTGTGCAACCGGCAATCCGGACGGGTGCCCGCCATCCCCGCCGTTGCGGCCGTCGCCTTCAAGTCGCTCGCGGGACTCTTCATCGTCGCGGCCGACATGGCGTTTCGCGACACCGAGCTCGACGACGTCCTCCCACCGGATGAGCTGATCGGCTACGCAGACGATCACGGTCTCTTTGCAGGCGCGCTCGGCGTCTGTGCCGGGCCCCCGCACATGATGAGCGAGCTTCTGGGTGCCGTGATCGACGGGTCGAACGGCTCGACCACGAGCGACGCTCCTCTCGAATCGGTCGTAGGCGACGCGGAGAGCTTCTTCCGCTACGCGGCGCTGTACACGAAGGTCGAGTTCACGAAACAGATCGCAGTATTCGAGCTCCAGGAAAGGGTCCGGCAGGTGTACCGGGACCTGAAGTCGTCAACCGAAGCGCGTGACTCGAGCGTGGGCCGCTCGGTGATTGCCGCGATCGACGAGGGCGTGGGCGCGTCTGGACGCGCGCGGCGCCTCCTCGTTGGAGAGGGGTTGACGGCGCGCTTGATCGGGGTCGTGGAGCACCAGCTTCGGGGGCTGGAGTGGTGGACGAGCGGCGGCTACCGTCCTCTTCGGGCGGTCTTGAGCTCACCGGACGCGCCCGGCGAGGGCGCGGGACCTCTTGACGGCCGGCACGTCGTCTCGGCAGCCGTCACCGACTGCCTTGCTCTCGAGAGAGAGGCGCTTTGCCGGCTGACGTCGATCCAGCGCGACATCGGCGACCTCCTCGATCGGCCGAAAGCTCCGAGAGAGCTAAGTGATGCCGACGCGACCGGGATCCTCGGGGACAACCCGGGCCGATGGCTGGGGGGGTACCTCGAGACCCCGAACGCGCGTGACGAAGGCGGCGGCGCTTGACGCGTCCCAACCGCGGGCGTAGCTTCAGGCGTGGCTGTACTGCTTGGCGGGGATGTGGGGATGAATGTTCGCAGCGAAACGATTCGTGTGGGCGCCTGCCCCCGTCGTTGCGCGCCTACGTTTGCACGACTCGCAATCAGGGTTCACCCCCACCAGTTCGTCACCACCTCGAAGTCGAAACTCGAGCGGGATGAAGGGAGGTGAACCATGAACGAGTCCAGGAGACCACACAAGAAGCTCGTACTTTCGAGAGACGTCGTCCGGGATCTGACGATGCGGCCTCTGGAGGAGAGCGAGTTGGCGCGCGCGGCCGGAGGAGACGCGGCAGCGCGTCTGACATATGCGCAAGACATCTGCGGGCAGCTCACGATCAACGAGTGTCGCGGTTTCACGTTCGGTTGCTGAGACTGATCGCCTAGTCCCTGAGTCGCTGATTCGTCGGCAATAACGGGCGACGCTGTCGTGGGTCGAGGAGTTGTCGAGAACGAGGTGCACGTCGAGGTTGGTGATGCCCGCGCGCCTGTAATCGTGCGTTCGCCGCTCGGGCACCCGGCATCAGCGGCAGCACTGGTGCGGTGCGATCGAGCGCCTGGACCTGGGTCTTTCGTCCACACAGAGCACAACCGCTGCATCGGGCGGGTTGAGGTAGAGGCCGACGACTCTGACCTTGTCGATGAGCTGCGGGTCGGGGGACAGCTTGAAGTCGTCCATGAGATGGGGCTTGAGCCCGAACGCCCGCCAGATGCGGCTCACCGCCGACTGGCTCATCCCGGTAGCGGCGGCCATCGAGCGCGTCGACCAATGGGTCGCGTCCTTGGGCGTCTCCTCGAGCGTCTTGACGATCACGCGCTCGACGTCATCGTCGCTGATCGTACGCGCTCCTCGTCGGTGAGCACTGGAGTTCCCCCGAGACCTGGGGCCACGTCGCCGGGTTCGGCGCCAACCCCACCAGACAACGCGTTCGTTGACGCGGCGCTCAGCGAGCTCCTCGCTGGCTAGTTATCTATTGTAAATCCGAGTGCATGGGAAAGTGCAGAAAGAGTGTTGATCTTATGCCCATCCAGATTCCTTCCTGGATAGAGACGACAGCGCTTGTATCCCACATCGGGAATTGGTTGCCGTTGACCCCAACGACCGCGCGTTGTAGTAACCACCGGTCGTCCCTGTTCTCGGGGAAGAACCGAATGTAGACGGGAAAGTTGTCAATGTCCTCCACCTGCACGAGCATCGTACGCGGGTCGTTGGTGTCAGCATTCAAAACATTAGCGCCGTCACCGAATACGTAGTCGATCGATGACCCACGCTCTAAATCATCTTGCTTTGTCTGGAGGAAGTACTCGCGTGCTGCGAAGCCGAGGTATGCGTCGCCGTCACTGCCGGCGCCGGACTTATCCCCTGTTTGGAGGCTGACTTGGATGCTTGCAATTTCTGTCATGATCAAAAACCCCCTGCGCTTAGAGCAAAACTTCCCTAGGTGTACACCCGGGCGAAGGGGATGTCACGCGCGACACCGGGACCCAACCATGGGTTTATCTCGGCATTGAAGTAGTCGATCTCGGCAGGCTCATTGCACTTGGCGGCCATCACTAGATCGATGCCTGCCTGTCGGCAAGCATCGAACGCGAGATGAGGAGACTTCTGTGGATTCATTCGTCCGAGAAAGAGAGCGAAGTCATCCTTGTCCGCACAACACGGATAGTCATGGACCAGGGTCCCGAGTGGGCCGTAGCACGCCGGCTGCGGGAGATGGTCAAAGAGGCCCTGCTGGAGGAGGGGATCAGCGCTCCGCTCGAGGCCCCGACCTTAAGCGCCCTGCACAAAAGAGACAAGCCTCGGCAGGGCATCTCGAACGCTGGCTCTCGGGAGCTTGACACTGCGCGAACCGGCACCACGGTGGATGAGGGACGCCCGGGGTGACCATGTCTTTGAACGGCCCTGCGCCCGGCTCCCTCCATAGTGAACGGCCCGCGCCGTGGAACCCTACTGCGCGTGACGCCGTCAAAGAGGAGAGGATCAAGCGGATAGAGGGCCCACTATGAGAGCAATCCCACTGGTGATCGTAGTCGGCATAGCGGCCTGCGCACCGCAGCAACCGCCTCCGGTCGAGCCGATCAAACCCATCTCCATGGTCGACGAGCTGGCTCCGGAGACGGCGGCGTGGCTGGCGACCGCCACCAACGAGTTCGGTTTCGACGTCCTCGCCGAGCTGCCCGAAGGCGGCAATGTAGTCGTCTCCCCCCTCAGCATCGCAGCGGTCCTGACCATGATGCTCAACGGTGCCGTGGGCGAAACCGCCGAGACGATGGCCGCCACCCTTCACGTGAAGGATCGGGACGAACACGATGTCAACAGTGCGTACGCGAGCCTGCTCGCTCTGCTCCAACGCAGCGACGACGTCGATCTCACAGTCGCAAACTCATTGTGGGCGAATGTCGGCACGCCGATCGAGGCCGAGTATGTGACGCGGGTGGGCGAGGCTTTCGCAGCCGAGATCGATGAGGTCGATCTCGGTGACTCCGAGACGGCCGAGCGGATCGACGCCTGGGTGCGTGGTGAGACGCGCGATCTCATTGACGGCATCGCCGCGGAACTCGACCTACCGGACCCTCGAGCGGTGCTCGTGCTGCTCAACGCGGTCTACTTCAAGGGTGCCTGGACTGAGCCATTCAACCCTGACGACACCTACGATGGCGAGTTCACCCGCCCCGACGACAGCACGGTTTCCGTGCCGATGATGACTCGTGACGACGACATCCTCTACGCGCGGGGTGACGGATTCGAAATCGTGCGGCTGCCCTACGGAGACCACGGACGGTTCGCCATGGAGATCTTCCTGCCCGACGGGCCCCTCAACGAGTTCCGCCTCAACGCCGATCGTTGGGGGGAAGCGGTCGCCGCGCTTTCGGAGCAGCGGCTACTCCTTGCCGTGCCACGGTTCGAGCTCGAGTACGCGACCGACGGAGGCGCGCTGGACGAGGCACTTGCCGCGCTGGGGATGGGCCTGGCCTACAGCCCCGATTCGGACTTCAGGCGGATGTCGGCCGCCGACCCTTGGCTATCCACCGTCATGCACAAGACCTACATCCGTGTGGACGAAGAGGGGACCGAAGCGGCCGCGGTCACCGGTGGGGTCGTGGCGGTATCTGCGCCGCCGGAGTTCAGGGTCGACCGACCGTTTCTGTTCACGATCAGCGACGCCGACACCGGTGCCATCCTCTTTCTGGGCGCCGTCACCGATCCCACGGCCTGAAATCAGCCAGAAGTGACTACAGGGAGATGGCTGGGCACATCATGGCTGGACGGTTCGCGCAGTGTTCTCCTAGGACCACCATCCGAACCGGCAGCCGGATCACCGTTTCCTTCGGGCTCCGGGAACGCGATGACCTCTGCATCGCTCCTTGGTCTACATTGGTCCACACCGAAACGGCTTTCCTGCACATCTCGTCGAGATCCGCCGCTAGCTGACGGCGCCTATGCTGATCCGGTGGATTCGCTGATCGTGCAAGCGGTCGAGCTCGCCGGCCTGGTTGCGGTGTCGATCTACGGCGCATCCCGCATCCGTACGGATCGGCGGTTGCCGGCGCGTGCGGGCCCGACAGGCTTGGAGTTCACCCTTGGATCGAGAACCGCTCTGGTCACGTTTCCTCTGATGGGCGCGGTGGTAGTAGCAGGATCGGCGCTTGCCAACGACGACACCCTTGCTCTGTTGGGGATAGGTGCTCTCGCGTTCCTTCTCTTCGCGCAGATCACGACGATCTCCCGCGCACGACGGTCCTAAAGGCAAGCGTCGGCAGTTCGCCACACCGCCAACAGAACACTTCGCAAGACTGGGCTCAGCTCACCGCTTTCTTTACGAGCGCGCCGATCTTTGACTCTTGCAGATGGGCAGGGAGGCGATCCTGTTTATCTCGACGTACCACAGGACGGGCTCATCGCCGCGGCGGGGCGCCACGGTTGGCCCTCGCAAGGTAGAGCCGGTCGAGGAGGTCGTAGATCACCATCTCCTGTGCCCGCGCCGCGGATCGCAGGAGCCTGTTGGCGGTCATGTGCACCAGGCTTGACGCGATGTCGGCCAACTCGCGCGACAACCCGATTCGTTCCTCCAGAGCCCGCAGCTCGGCTACGAGCGGGCGGATCTCCGCCGCCCGTGCTCCGAGAGCCTCCGCCGCAGGCGCCGGCTCGACCGCGGTGGGGTCGGCGAGCAAGGCCTCGAGCGCCTGCTTCTCCTCGCGATACCGCCTGCCGATCTGCCTCTTGAGCTCCGCCGACGATCCGAACTCCGCGGCGTACGAGTCGCGCAGCGCGCGCACGATCCGGCTTCTCTCGTCGAGAGCGAACCCGAAGTCGTCGAACAGGAGATGAACCGACTGGAGCGTCAGGCGCCACCGGGCGTCCATGCCCGCGTCCCCGGCGAGCGACTCGACGAGCGCGAGCGCCGCCTCGCTGTCCGCCGCGAAAAGGCGTTCCGCGATCTCGATCGCTTCGGCGCCCCCGTAGCGTTCGACCTCGCGGACGTAGGTGTCGAGCTGCACGTTCCAGACCAACCCCTCCTGCAGGAGTCGTGAGGCTCGTTCCTGGAGGCGCGGCAGTGCCTCGCCGGTCAGCGCGGCGGGATCGCCGTGGATCCGCAGCCGAAGGTGCCAGTGCGGATCTCCGTAGCGGATGAAGAACCAGCGATCGGCGAGACCCTCCGACACCATCCCGCGGACGACCGGCCCGACATGGTCTCGCAGGACGACGTCGGCTGTCGCGGTTCCGGTGTAGAGCTTGAGGTAGAGCCATTCGGTGCCGGGCGGGAACGAGCGGTGCACGTGCCGTCCGGGGGCGCCGGCGGCGGCCGGCGCGGTGGCGGGCTCGATCCTGACGAACGGGATGACCATCTCGTGCCGGAACCGGCCCTCCGGCCCCGTCACCACGAGCTCATCCGGGTCGGGCCACACCTCGATCAGCCGTGCCCAGGGCCGCCTTCGGACAATCGCGAGGAAGCTCAGGACCGACAGGGGGTTGTGCCAGTCGACGATCAGCTCGTGATCGGCGTCGACCAGGGCGACGAACCGAGGGATCGAACGCGCCTCCCGCCACCCGGCCCACGCTTCAGGGCTGTCATCGCGCAGCTCGGACAAGTCGTTCTTTGTGAGGAGCCACGTCGCCCTCGAGAGCACCGTCTTGCCCACCCTCACGCGCGGGAGGAAGGGCGAGCCATCGAGGACCCCCCAGTCCCACATCACGCCGCCCGCGGTGCCCTGTGCCTGCAGCGCGCAGAGGAACCGGTAGATGCCGAGGCTCCGCCACGAATAGTTGTGCGCGGTGGTCAGCCGCGGTCGCACCTCCTTGTCGAGCTTTGCGGAGCGGAGGTGGATGCGGTCGTCGCGGACCGACAGGCGGAGGTCCTGAACCGGGATCTGACGTTCCTCGGGGACCCCGGACCGACCGAGATACGGGATCTCGTAGTCGCGCAACACCGGCCGCAGCAGGATGTTGCCGAGCCGCCCCTCGGGCAGGTGGACGATCTCCGCGTACACCGCGTCCGGATGCAGCGCTTCCTCTTGCCGGAGGTGCTCCTGCAAGAGTCGATGCTGCTGGGGATCGGAATGACAGAAACGGCCGATCAGGCGTCCGCCGGACGGGCCGTAGGACCCCCCGAGCAACACCCGAAAATCGCCGCGATCCACGTCTGCCCCGGACCGGGCCGCGATCGTCACTATCACCGAGAATGCTTCGGGCAGGGGTCGCGGGTCGGCGCCGACGTCGTCGACGTCCTGCGACGACAGGGCGATCTCGACGTGGTGCATGCGGTTCGCCTCGACCACCTTCGTGAGCAACCACTGATCCCGCCATCTCCACGGCGCCAGCTCGTCGCGCTCGGCCTCGAAGGTCAGGCCTTCCAACAAGGGCGACCCCTCCGCGGTCGGGGTGGACGAAACCTCGAACCCGATGCCGATCTCTTCGTCGAGTGCCTCCACGAGCGGAACCTCGCGGTCGCCGTACCTTTCCGTGAACGTCCTGCGGAACCGCGACAATGGATTTTCTCGATCGGGCGGCGGACTCAGGCGGCGAAGGATTTCGAGGCCCCGCGCGACCTCCTCGACGACGCGCGGGCCGAGCGACAGCCGCTCGGCCGGCTTGGTGAGATCGACCTGGAAGAGTCGATTGAGCTCCACGGGGGCCGGGAGATCCCGCAGCGCTCGGGCAACGGCCAGGTAATCCTCCCGGTCGACGCCGATCCCCCGCGCGTCGATTCCGTGGAGCGCGTCCCGCGTGTGCGTCAGGATTGCGGCGGTGGCGTCGTCCGCGCGGTGCCGCGCCAGCGTCGCGATGACGACCTCCAGGGGTTCGGGTCCCGTCACCGGCGGCGCGAGCTCCGAGACCAGCATCTGCGTGTCGATCAGCTCCGCGACGAAGTCGCGCACTTCATCGAGAGAGATGTCGTCGTCGACCAGCGCTGCGGCGAGGTCGTCCGGACGGGCGCCGCCTGACGCCCTCTTCAAGGTCGCGTCGAGGTATTCGTGGCTCTCGACGGCGACGAGGTGATGGACACGCCCGGACGGCCCGATACGTGCCTCGGCGTAACGAAGCCGCCCGGCCCCCGAATAGAGGCTGGAGTTCGGCCGGAACTCGAGCCGGGAGCGAAGCTCGGGGTCGCGTTCGAGCTCCACGACCAGAGTGGAGAGGTACTCCATGTCCAGCCTGGTCCGGCGGCGATAGGTGTGCATCGCGCCCACCTCGAGTGACGTCGCCCCCGCGAGACGGCCGCACGAGGTGCCGGCGAACAAACCGAATGGGGTCGCCCGGCCCGTCATCCGCGTGAAGTACCTGACTACAGCCTGTTCGACCTTGCGGTCCACCTCCGAACCGTCGAGCCAACCCTGCACGAGCTCGGCGACGCGTGGCGACGCGACGAACACGGCTTCTCTCACCTCGGGCCGCGCCACCGCACGGCGCAGCCGGTCCCTCAGGACCTCGGCCTCGCCCTTTCCGCAGCCCCACGCGAGGAACTCGTCGTACGCCAGGGCGGGAGTGCGGAGCACGAACCATCCCGAAGGTCGTATGCCGAGCTTCGCCAGCGCGCTCATCGCGCGGCGGACCGGGCGGGATGGGAGAGGAGGAACGCTCGGTCCCAGACCGGCGGCACATCGCCCATGGCCGAGAGCAACGCGAGGCCTACTCCTGCCGCGCCCGCAAGCATCCCAGGATGGTCCAGCCAGCGCGCGGCGACATCCTGGCCCGTCCGGTAGGACCGGAACCCGCCGACGCCCGTACCGGGTACGCGCATGGCGAGTGTCCTCCCGAACCACGCGCGCGCCGCATCGGCGAGCTCCTCGTCGCCCAGTTCCTGCGCCAGTCGGTTGAGCATGTGGCCCAGCCCCGCGGCGCCGTGGCACAAGCACGCGTCACGGACGCCGCATGCTTCCGGTGCCCTGCGCGCGACGGCGAGCGCGATCCGGAGAGCGTCTTTCCGCAGCGCCGCGGATTCCAGTGCCGCGCCTGCGAGGGCGAGCGCCACGGCCGTCCCTGCGTCGCCGTAGCACCACGCCGTGCGGCCGCGTTCCGACTCACCCGCCGGGGTCACGACGGCAGGGAACAGAGATGCGTCTGCGTCCTTCTGCTCCCGGGCCAGCAACCATGCGACCGACCCTTCGAGAAGGTCGACTGCATTCGGCGTCGCGGGCAGCGCCGACACGACGCCGGCCAAGAAAGCGACGACACCTGCGAGCCCGTGGGCGACCCCCAGGTTGAAGTAGCCGTCCCGGTAGACGGCCCGGTTCCCGGCGGGCAGGGCGTCGGGCGGCGTGAACCATGCAATCCCGTCGTCGTCGCGAAAGGCGCGCTCGTCCAGCAAGCCGACGGTGGTCTCGATGGCGGCAACCGCGTCGCGCCGCGGCAGCCGCTGGAGACCGTAGACCCCGAGCCCGACGACTCCGCTGATCAGGTCGTAGTCGTCGACGGCACCTGCTGTCAGCACGTGCAGCACTAGTCCGTCGACGGCTTCGTTCGCGTCCGATTCCGTGTGGAAGAGGGTCTCGTCCAGGACGTCGGTTGCCCAGGCGACGCCCGTGAAGCCCATGAACAACGACGGCTCCATCTGCACTTGCGCGACGGCGTCGATCGCGGCGCTCAGGCGTTCCCAGGACGAGGACTCGGACGTTTCGTCAGCCTCTACGAGTGACTTGAAGCCGAAGAACAATGCGTAGCCGGCGCGGCCACGTGCCAGCGATACCTCGTCGATCTCACGTTGCACGTCCCCCGCGTCGTCGCGGTCACTCGCGCGAGGCGGATCCTCCAGGGCGAGCGCGATCGCTGCGACCGCGTCGGCGGCGCGACGGCGCAGCTCGCCGTCGAGGAGCGGGTTCCAGGAGCGCGTCATCGGCGACAGGATTGCACGGCAAGCATCCCGTGAAGAAAACGGGCGGCCGAGGCCGCCCGTCATCGTTCCCCGCGCCCTCTAGATCGAGAAGCAGCAGGTTCGCTCGGAGTACTCGCAGATGATGCCGGTGTTGTCGCAGCCGGTCGGCGGTGGCAGCACCTTTTGCGCGTACCCGCCGTTTGCGAGCTTCATCTCGCTGTCGGTGAGCTGCCGCAGGGTCTCCCTCCTCACGGCGAGCTTCTTGAGCTCTCTCCCCAAATGGTCCCTCCTTTCGTCGTCGAGATCAGTTGCAGAGATGGGTCGGCGGGCTGGTGCTGACCCACGGGGGTGGGTCGAAGCCGCACACCGTCGCGATCACGGTGTCGACGTACGTGGTGGTACCGGCCCCCCCGACCGCATGCTGGAGGTCGGCGTCCTGCAGACTCCTGAGAGTCTCCCGATGCAGGGTGAGCTTCGGGTGTTTTCGAGCCATCCCCTTGCCTCCTTCTTAGACCGCGTGCCCGGAAGGCCCGAAAAGAGTACTTCGTCGGCCGGCGCCACGTCCCCTGCCGAGGTCGGGGCGTGAGGGGCCGTGGGCCACATTTGGGCCGCCCCCCCAGGAGAGGTTGCGAGCTCATCGGGGGGGCTTGGTGACTTGATTTCACGCTCCGATCTGGGGCAGGGGCCCGAGCGCTCACGGCGAAGACGTAGGGGACGGATCTTGCGAAATTGGAGGACGGGGATGCGACGAGTGTGGACGACCCTGCTGGCCCTTGGCCTGATAGCCGCGATGGTGGCCGCGCCGGCGCAGGCTGGGAAGAAGAAGCCCAAGAAACCTCAGGTCCGGGTCTTCGAGGTGCGGTACGAGAACCCCGCCCTGGGTGTGGGAGGGGCGGGCGGTGGATGCTCGGGGTGCCCCACGATCCCGGTCCTCTCGAACGAGACGTACGCCGTGTTCGTGATCGAGGACGACCACAGCCCCAGCGGTTACATCGACCTGTCCTACGACACGGACGGCAACGGCGTCCAGGACCTCGGCTCGGGACCGACGGTATGCGGCTCGACGCCGGAGCCGGTCGCGATCGAGCCGGGAGTGGCCTACACGGCGTGGCCGTGGGTGGCCGGTGTCGGATGCCCGGGATCGTCGTCGACCTCCGGGACGATCAAGGCCATGTTCTCGAGCGATGCCGCTGCGCTGGAAAAGGCGATGGAGCAGGGCTAGCTCCTGGATGGCGCCGGCACGTCTTCGCCGGCGTCTTCGTCCGACCACGACCGAGAGCGCGTCGAGCGACCTTCCTCGGCAGCCGTGCATTTCTGACTTCGTTCGACGGGAACGGTCGCGAGACCGCGGGCGTTCCCGGCGCAGTACGCGACGCCGCCGTGAACGCGGTGATGGCAGAGCCGCGCACCGCGTAGCGTCCAGAAGACCTTCGCCGAAAAACCTTTTTCCGGGTGTCGATTTGGACCGGTCGCGTTCGTAGTAGGGGTAGAAGCCGGCGAAGGCCCGGCTACGGACTAAAGGAGACGACCGTGAAGGAATATCTGCTGGCCGTACACATGGTCGAGGGCGAGCCCGAGCCGGAGCCCGAGAAGATGCAGCAGGCCTACCGCCAGGTCGACCAGCTCAACGCCGAGATGCAGGAGAAGGGGGCGTGGGTGTTCGGCGGCGGCCTCCACGAGCCGACCTCCGCCACGGTCGTGCGTCAGCAGGGCGACGACGTGCTGATCACGGACGGCCCCTTCGCCGAGACGAAGGAGCAGCTCGGCGGGTTCTGGGTCATCACGGCGCCCGATCTCGACGCCGCTCTGGAATGGGCGAAGAAGGCGACGGTCGCGTGCATGGCCCCGGTCGAGGTGCGCCCCTTCCAAGAGGACTCCGCCTAGGACGATGACGGGGCTGGACATCGCGGACTTCGAGGAAGGGCCGCCTCGGCGGGACTCCCGTCTAGAGGAAGGGCCGCCTCGGCGGGACTCCCGTCTAGAG
>WUUC01229721.1_pt1 | contig 11582 bp, 6 predicted proteins | sample 6278441 | NCBI WGS metagenome assembly WUUC01 (sample SAMN13675441, study PRJNA597444) | soil metagenome | isolation source: soil | place: USA: Washington | collected 2017-10 | reverse complement strand
CAAGGGCGTCAAGGCAAAGAAGGATACGACCGAGACCGACGGCCCGATCCGCGACGCCGCGGTGTGGACCGACATCGCGGTGAACCTCGACGCCGGCGGCGCGATGCGCGGCACGCGCGGCGCGGTCTACCTCGGCACGACCGGCAAGCACGACAACGAAGACGTCGATACGCTATGGTGGTTCGACGGCACCGCGAAGTGGTTTCCGACCCGGCTGCGCCGCGACGGCGTTCCCGCGCCGGTGACGGCGATCGTCTGCGACCCTGCAGTCTCCGACGAGGTGTACGTCGGCACGACGATCGGTGTGTGGAAGGGCGTCCGCACGCAGATCGGCGGGGCCGATCCCGCTTGGACGTGGCACTCCCGGCTCAACGGTCTGCCCGAAGCCGCGGTGGAAGACCTCGCCATCCACACCCGCGGCGGCCTGCGGCTGCTGCGCGCAGCGATCGCGGCGCGCGGCGTGTGGGAGCTGCGGCTCGATGTCGCCGACGTGGCCGACCTCGCCTACCTGCGCGCGCACGAACACGACCTGCGCCATACGTTGCCCTCCTCGCCGTTGGCCGACGACGGCGTCAACGCGCGCTCGTGGCACGCGAGCCCGGACGTCCACGTGCGCCGCGCCCCGCTCACCTGCCCGACACCGCCGACGCTGCCGTGGACCCGCAGCTCGCCTGGCATCGAGCCCGAGAAACTGCGCCGCTACCAGAGCGCGTTGCGCGAGCGCCTCGGCGACCGGCGCGTGCGGCCCACCGGCGTGTGGGACGACTGGTTCAACGAAGTGTTGCGCAGCCTCGGCGCGCCGCGGGTCGGCCACACGGTGCGGCTCGACGCGGCGTTCTGGAATCAGAGCATGCAGATGCCGTGGGCCGTGGCCGAGCCGTGGGGCAGCGGCGAGCGGCCGACGCATGCGGACCTGATCGAGTTCAGCGCCGCGCTGGCCGAGAAGCCGCCACCGACGCAGGCGTCGTGCGAGCTGCCGCGCGATGCGAGCAAGGTCGACGTGCTCGTGCATTCGCGAAGTCTCGCGCCGATCGACGGCGCGAACGTGCGCCTGACGCTGCTGCAGTGGACCGATCCGCAGAGCCCGCCGACTTCGCGCTGGGACGATATCGCCACCTGGCCCGCCGGCAACGTGCCGTGGACCGCGGCGGTGAACGAGGTGCTCAATTCCGCCGGCGGCACGACGACCGAAACGTTCGCCGACGGCTGGCGTTTCGTCGGCAGCACTGCGGCGACGCGGCGGCAGACGCTCGCCGGCCAGCCACTCGATGCGCTGCACCCGGGCATTGCCACCTTCGACCTCGACCTGTCGCTCGTGCCAGACGACCGGCTCGTACTGCTCGTCGCGGTGATCCGCTTCGGCGCCGACGTGGCGGTGCCCGAGGACACGCTCGAGAACCTGGTGCTCGGCCAGTCGAACGTAGCAGTGCGCTCGCTGCGCGTGCACGGCCCGAGCGTCGCCGTCTCAGCAGCGCGCAGCCCGTTTGCCACCGTGCCGTACGCGCTGGAGCTGGTGAAAAGCGACGCGCAGAACACGCGCCTCGCCGCCGCGCTGGCGAGCGTGCGCGGCACGCTCGATGCATCCCGTGCCGACATGCTCGACGAGGCGGCGATCATCGTCGCCAAGCTCACGCCCGCCGGGCCAATGGACTACGCCGGCGTGCACGAGACCGAGATGTACTTCTCGGCAAGCCTGCTCAAGGCGGTGATGCTGTATGCGAGCTTCGAGCTCGTGGCGCAGGTCAACGCGATCGCGCCGACGATCACCGCCACCACCTCGCGGCGTTTCTTCGACGCGGTGGAGCGCGAGTTCTCGACCACCATCGAGCGCTCGGTGCGCCGCATCCAGCCCGGCGCGTGGCGCAAGACCTCGTTCCGCCAGGCGCTCACCGCCGTTGCCGCCGGCATCAACCAGTGGCGCGTGCGGTTAAGCGATACGCACGACGACGAGCTGCGCCGTATCTTTTCCGACCAGCGCCAGAACACCACGCCGCGCAACACGATGCACCGGCTCGGCTATTGCTATGTGAACCGCGCGCTGGAGACCGCGAGCTTCCTGGACACTGACACCGACACCGGCCTGTGGATGGCCACCGACTACGGCGACTGGTCGGACTTCAACGTGCCGGTGGTGACCATGAGCCGTGGCCGCAACCCGAGGCCCGGCACCTCTTCGGCGGCGATGACCGCGATCGCGATGGCGAGCCTGTGGGCGCACATCCACCGCGGCAAGCTCATCGACGCTCCGACGAGCCAGACGATGCGCCAGATCATCGGCCTGGGCGGCGCCTGGTTCTCCACGTTGGCCGCGCCGGCCCAGGCGACCTTCTCGTTCACCGACACCGGCGCTAAAGTCGGTCACTCGGCCAGCGGCTCGGCGCACGTCGGCTCGGTGCAGTCCGAAGCCGCGTTCTTGAAACGGAAGAGCGACGACGTGGAATTCATCGCCGTGTGGCAGAACGTACCCGACGAGCTGGGCTCCGAGCCGATCTACCGCGTGCTCGACGAGATGATCCGCAACTGGCCCTGAGCGGGCAACGGAAGGAGATGGCGATGCGACAGGTCTGCAAGATCTGCTCGCCTTTCGTGGTTCAGGACGTAACGGAAGGACACGACTGGGTAGAGAATTACCGCGCGCTCAACGTTGGTGATTTTTGGCCGAAGGTAGGCTTTGGCATCAGCGTTACCCGGCGTCGAGCGCAAAAAATCCGGAGAAAGCTCGGCGCTAGCGCCAACATGACACTACCGTTCCCGGAGAAACGGAAGTGGATGCGCTGGCGAACGTACGAGCGGTTGCGAACCCGCGCAAACGTAGCTACGAAGCAATCGCTGTTAGCGCAACTAGGCACGTGCGTGCCAACCTCAATGAAATCGATTCCATCCATCATCTCAATTTCCATCATCTTTTCCGTTTTAGTCCAAGCTGCGAAAAAAACTTTGGACAAAAAATCGCTCGCGAAATGACCCTGTTCGAAACCGAGTCCAAACTTTTTAAGATCCACGCGAGAGTGAAAGTCCAAATTGCCCGAATTGTCCAAACCCCGAAATTCGGACAGGCCCTGCCCTGTCAGTCCGAAAGTCCAAAGGGTCTTTAGACCCTGGACTTTTCGGACACAGGGGAGTCGGCGTCTCGAAGTCATAAAATCTGCAACTTCTCATCGTCGAGTCGAATCAGTCCGTGGTCGAGCAATGCGGTTACCGCCGTATAAAATCCGCTTCGCGAGATCCCTCTGTGTTTCGCTCGCGCGAGCACTTCTGCCGTGAGCAGCGGCTCCACTGCTCGCTCAAGTATCCCAACGATAGTTTGCTGCGCCCGTCCGAGTTTCCGTTTGGATTTCGGCAGGTCTTCGGTCGGTCGCGGGACCACCGTAGTCACCGCGTTGCCGAAGTTGTCTCGGGTTCCAAGGTCCATCTTCACGAACCGGAAGCGCAGCGGCGCAATCGCTTCATCGTCCTTTTGCTTGATAACGCTCAACGTCGCGATTTCCGACTCTGGGTCGAACTCGACCGCCATGCCGGTATCGATGGCGCCCGAAAGCGACGAGTGACCGCGCGGACGTGGCTTGCCTTTGCCGCGAACTTCGAGCGGCGTGTGAGTGATGAGCAAGACAGTTGCGCCGGTTTCCTGCCGAATCGTGTCCGCGTTGGCGATAACCTTTCCCATATCTTCGACGCCGTTTTCGTTGCCGCCCGGCATCGCACGCGCCAGCGTGTCAACGATGATGAGACCAAATCGCTCATTGAGGCCGAGCACGCTTTGAGCGAAACTGAGTACGCGCTCCGCTCCCACTTCGTCGAGCAAATCGGCGCTTTCGAGATTGACGTAGAAATTCGCGGGACAAGGCTTTTTGTGGAAAGCGAGCCATGCTTGCGCTCGCCGCAGCACTCCCGCGCGTCCCTCACCAGCGATGAACAAGACTTTTCCCGGCTTAACCTTGAGGTCATGGAACGGCTCGCCGGTCGCGACCGATAACCCCGCGTCGAGCCCGAGAAAACTTTTCCGCACGCCCTCTTCGCCGACCATCACGCCCAAGCTCGCTGATGGAATCAGCTTCTCGACCAGCATCTCAGGACTCCCGCTATCGCGCATCGCGTCATCGAGCGGAATCGCGAACCTCGCATCGCTGCTGAACTCGTTTTCGGCGTTTTCTGCGCCGTTTCTGTCCTCATCGTTGCGCGCATCCCGCTGCGCTTGATCGGCACTTTGTTTCTCTCTTGCCCGCGCTTCTTCGATGAGCGGCAGGAAAACGTTGGCCGTGGCTTGCGTCCGGTCCGCTCGCCTCGCCTGCGTTTCGGTTATCGTGGTTTTGGTGGCCCATTCGGTCCGCAAACCTTCCGCATCCTTGAGCAACATTCCTACGGGGTGCTTGCATTCCACGTAACGACGGGCGTTGTGCTGAAGATAGAAGCCGGCGACGTGCTTGGCTTCAGCTCCGAGGCGCGCAAGAAGTTGAGTGATCTGGCCGTTAATCTTTGGGTTGCGCACCGGCGGAACGCCGTAACGACTGGCGTAAGCCTGCGCGTACGCAGTCCAGATTTCGCCGCTCGGCGGGGGGCTAGCCCGATGCCGGTTACTGTGATATTTTTGCTCTCGAGGTTTGTTCTCCCTTAGTATCTCGGCCACCGACTCGACTCGGTGGCCGTTGTTTTTTCTAGCCTCCGCCATTGCGCCCCCTGTCTTTTGTCCGCCGCGAATCAATCCATGCATCCAACTCGCCTTCGACGAAACCCATCGCCCGAGGACCGAGCGAAATCGGTCGCGGAAAAGTGGGGTCGAACGACCGCGATTTCGGATTCAGCTTGGCGTAGATCGAGGTCCGGCTGGTGTATCCGACCTTCCTCGGCGCATCTCGAAAACGAACGATTCGCATGGCATTTACCTCTCACTGTTTAAAGTCCAGCGACGGATGCTAAGACGCGTTACGTGAATTTGCAATGAAAATTCAAGTACTTATATCACGAAGCGTGTTAATTGCACGGGATGCGATTGATTTTTAAGCAGGAAAAATTTTTACTTTTTTTCAGAAACCGTGTGGGATCTCGGATAAGGCAACCCCGCGCCCGAGCGTGCGGCAGGGTCGGTGAGTACTACTGGTAATAACCGGGCCGTACTACTGTGTATTACCTCTGAGTGATTTTTTCGCTTCAGCGGCAACGGCGAGAGAATCGGCGCGTTGCAGAACCGCGATTTCGAGCCGATGTTGTGCTGTCGTTATCCAGCTCCGAGATTCTTCCGCCTAACTGCCTACCCACAACTGTACCCACAACCAGCGTCCGGATTGTGCTGAGTGCCGTCGGACGACTCGGGACCAGTCATGAACGCAAGTGATTGTATAGCGTGGAGGTTGTGAACGGCGTGGGATTTTGTGGAACGTCGCTGGACCACCTTCTGACGGACGCTCTCTCCGCCATGGTAATGTTCGTATTAGTCCTGTACCGTCCTATAAGCCCACCATTCGTAACACGGAATGTTCGTGCATAGCGAAGGCGATACCGCCGTTATGGACGATATACAGGCTCCAACGAAACCCCCGCATCATGCCTCGAATGGGTCAGCGAATTGGAACGAGCTGCAGTCCAGCTGTTCCAAGAGTTCCTGGATTTCTTGCGTCCTTTTGTTGGCGGTGCCCTTCTGTCTACCGCCGGTTATGAAGCCTATCGTCATATCTGTTTTCCTCTACTATAGAAATCGCATGTTTCCCCTATGCGTCACGGAGCTGGAGAGCATGCGGTAAGAGTAAGGCGAACTTGCCTTGATGCCGGGTTCTCGGTCGGCATTCGTCAGCATCTGCATCCCACTTGGGCCCGTTGGGCGGCCATCACTTCAGCGAGAAATCCACCCGGCTGAGCTTGGCCCTGTCGTCGCCTTTCTCCTTGGTTTCCTCCGTCTCTAACTTCGGCGCGACAATGAACACGCGATCGGCCGAGATCTTCTCGACTTCAACGAGGTAGTCCTTGACCGCTTGAGCACGCTGATTGGCGAGGTTGCGCAAATCCTCGTCGGAAGTGGGCACATTCGCAAGTATCAGCTTTTCCATCTCGGGGACTGGTAGGGCTTTGGTGAACCCGATTGCATTGCGGGGCTTCGGAAACTTGGCGTCCTTATAAGCACGGGTGAGCAGCGCCTCGTACTCCTTCGGCTCGATATTGACTGCTTCGACCGAAGTCGGGGGCTCGCCGCCGTGGCGCAGATGGTCGAACTTCTTCTGTTTCACCTGTCGCTCGAGCGACGCACGCTTAATTCCGTCAGGATCGGCGGCGGGGTCGATCCGTCCCGCGATGTCAAGCTTCAGGCCGGGACGATCGGCGAGCGCTTTTGCAAGCTTCTTGAGCTTCTCCTCAGCACCCGCGTCGAGTGCGGCGCTGCCGGCAACAAACTCGGCGTAGCCGAGCTCCTCACCGCCGCCGGTGAGCGAAGCGATAAGGCTGAATGGCGCCATCACTGCATTCGTGATGAGGTTGAGGATTACGCGCACGATGATGCCGCCGATGCTGAACTCCGGGTCGTCAAGAGAGCCGCTGATTGGCAAGTTGACGTCGATGACTCCGTTGCGGTCCTTGAGCAGCGACACCGCCAACAATACCGGTAGCTTCGTGGCGTCCGGGCTGTCGACCTTGTCCCCGAACGTCAACTGGTCCAAGTAAACATTGTTCTCGGCCGCGAGTATGCGGTTTTCGAGAAGATACTTCACTTTGACCGACAGCTTGCCCTTCTCAATCCCATAGCCGAGATACTTCTCCGAGTAAGGAGTAAGCGGTGAGAGTTCGATATCGCGCGCGCTTGCTTTGATATCCAGAAAGAGCTCGGCTGCAAGCGGGTTGATTTGGCCGTCGATCTCGAGCGGTGCGGTGCGGTCGACCTTACCCCGCAACTCGACATCGCCCGCCTGCTTGAATGTGAGCGTTGAAACACTCCCAGTCAGGTCGGTAATATTCGCCGAGTAATTGGGTTTGATGAAAAAGTCGCTAAAGTTAATCTGACCGTCTTGCAGACTGACCCGGCCGATTCGTAGCCAGTCAAGCGCTTGGCGCGCGTCTGCTTGCTCAGTTCCCGTGTCGCCAGCCTTCGCCGGCTTTCCCGATCCTGGCGTACCCGCCGGTTCGGGCGCCGGCTTAGCGGCTTGCGCGTTCGGCGGTGGAGACTCTTTAGCAGCCGGCTCACGCTGCTGACGATCGAGCTGCTGAAGGTTGAACTGCCCGCCAGCGTTCAAGATCAGGCGGCTGTAAAAATCGGAGAGGGCGATCTCCTCAACGCTTACCTTTAGCGGCTGCACATTGGCGTCGACACGGCCCAGGTAAAGCGATTGCCATTTCAGCAAGTCAGCCCGATTATCCTCGTCGAGCAGCGCGAGGTTCGCAACAGTGAGGCTGCCTTTGTAGCGGGCGCGCAGACCCTTGGCTAGGTTCATGTCGACGTTTCCCTGCGCGGAGACGTTGCCGCTCGTGAGATCGACCGCGAAATGCGGCGTTATGTAGGGTTCGAAAGGGAGAATGTCGACCTTTTTAGCTGTCACCGCGAAATTCGCCGCCAGCTCGCGGCTGACGCTGCCCTTCGCTGCAATTGAGCCGCGCTTGTTTATCACTGTATGCGTTGCCAGCATGCCCTTCGCGCCTTTCGCCGTGCTCAGGTTCTCGCCTGTCACCTCGAGCGGCGCAAGAGCGAACTTCACGGGCGGCGCGACTGCCCGGTCTTCGAAGGTCAGCGTGCCCCGCTCCAGCACGAGGCTCCTGAGCGTCACTGTCCAGGGTGTGTCCTCCTCGCCCTGGGTCGGTTTCGCCTGTGTCCCCTTAGCGGTCTTGAGCAGGCGCGTCGCATTGATCGTGCCGTCTCGCTCACGATTGATTGCGACCGAAGGCGCGATGACTCGTACTTCGCCAAGGGTCACGGCGCGCGCACCAAGATCGACCTCGCCATCTGTCACCGCCGCCGACGGCAGATACAGAAATGGCTCGCGCTCTTCCGTCTTGCGCACGCGGACTTTCCGCGGTACTGGCGACGAAGAGCTAGGCGACTCGTCCACGTTACGCGCGCGGACATTGCTCATTGTGGCGTTAAGTCCACTGAGCCTGCCGGCAAGCTTGCCTTCGCGCACGGTGAAATCTAATGTTGTCACAGCATCGAGCGAGCCCTCTTGCACTTCCACATTGACCGTGTCCTCGTAATAGGGATGGAAGTCGGCGAGCCTGAGCTGGGCGATTTCGAGCTTACCGGTCACTACCGTCGGCTTTAAACCGACCTCGCCGGTATACGCGAGGCGTGCGGGCGCGTTGGTGTCGAAGCTTACTTCCACCGTCGCTTTGGCACCCGGTTGACTAGAGAGCCCGCGGACATTGACCGCGAAATTTTCGACGGTTTGCCGAAATGACTTCGCTGGCACAAGGTCTTCTACGGTGACCGTCCCACCGGTAACCGCCACTTCCGCCACCTCGAAGGTAAAGGGCGGCGCATCGGGCTGGCGCTTATCGGCCGATGCGGTGGAAGCCGACGGCGGCGGCGCTAGGGCGAGTACGTTCAGGCTGCCGTCCTTCTCGCGGCGTACGTGGAGCCTTGGTGCATCGAGAGCGATGCGGGCGACCGACGCTTTCTGCCCGAACACGTCGAGGTTCTTGATCGAGATGTCGAGGCGCTTAAACTCAAACACCCGAGCGTCGCCACGCTGGTCAAGCCCAAGTTCGCGTACCGCCGCATCTCCGGCGATGATGAGTGATGGGCCTTTATCCTTGGACTGGGCAAAGCTGATGTCGAGCGCCGCATCGAGCTTCCCCGACGGCAGTTTGAAATGAAATTCGATTGGGGAGTATTCCAGGTAACGTGGCAAATCGACATCGCCGAGGTGGAGCGCAAGCCGGGTCTCGTACGAGTCTTTGAACGGCTTGGTTTGGGCCGCAAGTTTCAGCGGGTGGCCGTTGACGGTCGCCTCCACCTTCGGCTCCAAGTAGATGTCAACATCAGCATCGAAATTGGAAACAAACGGTGCATGGATATTTATCGCGGAAACTGCGTGCTCTTGTTTCTGGGGCCGGTCATCGAAGTCGATGCGACCATCAATGATTTGTATGTTGTTGAGCGAGAACTTGGCGGCCGGCTCGTCGCTCTTGGGGCGGTTGAGTGACTCGTCGATTAGATCCTGGAAGTTGTAAGTGTGATCGAGGTTGCGCACGAGGCGCAGGTATGGTTTCAGAAGCTTAAGTTCGGCTACGACGGGCGCCAGCTCGTACAGGCTCGAGTAGGAGGCGCGGACGTACAGTTCGTCGAAGGAGAGCGCCGCCTTGGCTTCATCGCGGTCCTCGACTTTGAATCCGCCGGCTCTCGCCGAGAGTGCGAACGGGTTGAAAGCCAGCTCGGCGATGCTCACCTGCCGATGGAGCAACTGCGTCAGCTCACGCTCGAGCATCGGCTTGACGAAATAAGGGGCGGCAACGAAGCCGATTATAGCGATCAGGACCAGCAGTGCGGCGCCCCCCACTGCGAGCCATGTTACACGACGCAGTAACTTGGCCGTATTCATTGAGTTAATGCGGACTACAGGCTGCGATTGTAACTCTCAGAATTGCTAATTCGCAGTATGGATGAATGACCAACTCCTAGGCGGTTTATGACATTAATGCGAGCTGATGTCGCGACGCCCGTTGAGTATTCCCGATGTCAGTCGTCGTGTGTCATCGCCCAAGGAATGAGGCTGGCCAGCTCTTGATGGCTAAACAGAGAGCCACGATGTTCGTTTGAGCCTTCTAAACGGTCCCGTTTGAAATCGTCGAAAAGGAAGTACTCTGAGTTGGCCAGCCTGGCGAAGATGTTTTCAGTTAGACCGCGCAGAGTCTGCTCTTCGACGGCGATGTACGCATCAAAGCGTAGCGATACGAAGCCGAGGATTACGACTACACGGCGGCGCAAGACGAGCCTCTACATTCTGACGCTCGCGCACAACGGCGACATGAGCCGCCTCGAAATCGTTGCCTTAACTGCGCTCTTGCTACTCCTTTGCTTGGACGGCGGCGACGATGACAACGATGAGAAGGAAATGGACAAACTGAAAACTACGCTCGCTGCATCAGTGTCAGCGTGGCGAACGAGGGAGCGGGCATGGCGGCAATTCTGCGAAGGCCGATCCCGATGAAACGAAACGCGCATCGGCGGGGAAGTGAAGCGGTTGTGGGATGCTATCTCGGAATTGTGCGAGAGCTGGGGCTTGCCGTGGTCGACGACGATGAACCGCGAGCAAGCGTTGAAGCGTCTTGGCGAGTCTTGGAACGTTCAGGCTAGACCTTTTACGACCGCTGACCCAAGCCTCTATTTGATGAGCCCACAGTTCTTTTCCCGTCATTGCCTCGATCTCGTGTACCGCGCTTTTTGCGATCACGACGATATAACAACCGAAGAAGAAGGCGATGACAGACAGCACAAAAAGAAATAGAGCCGCCATCACTAACAGCCTTTACCGGAGTCTTTTTGCTGCGCAGTAGAAATCCGGAAAGAACTGCGGACTGCTCGCGGAATGCGAGGAGCGCGACCACACCAAGTACGATTACAGCGACGAAATATGAGCTGCATTGAAGTCGGAACTTTTCGATCACTCGCCGCTGGAGGAGTTATGCCGCAGGCAAGTTTTTGAAAAATAATACTTTTTCTTTGCCGCAATGCAGCATACGTGGTATGATGTAGTCCGTGTTTGAAGAGATTTGAGCACGCTTCTAAAAAACAACTACAGAAAGTACCTATGCAAAATCTTTACCAACCTTATGTGAATCTATTGAACGCGAATATTGAAACGCTTGCGCGCTTCGTTAACGCCCAGGAAGTCAAGGAGGCGGCCAAAGAGGGCGTAAGCAAATCTGCGAGAGCCCTGCAGGAGAATACGTCCAAGATCGCCGGTTCGAATGCCTACGAGGAGCTCACCAAGGCGACGATCGACAACTACGTGCGCTTCACGAACGAATGGCTGCAAAATGTATCCGGCATCGTGTTGCAGGGCCAGCAATTCGTGAAACAACAAGCCGAAGAAGGCCAACGCCGTCTTTCCGAGGTCGCTGATCTTTCTCGCCGGAGCGTCGAATCGGCAGCGCAGTCGGGCAAGTCCGCTGCTGAGGAAGTTTCTCAACAACAGCGGCGTAGCAAGTAAGAAGCATATCCACAGCCGCCTTGCGGCGGTTTCAGTCCCCCTAACCTCTCCGAACTAATCCGCTGACGCAAGCGCGTCAACGGATTAAGCCGGAGTAGCACCTCATCAGTCTCTTTTTTTTCCATCTACCAGCAAGGAGTAAATTTTGGTAACTACCAGCACCACCATTTTTGATCGTATTGCGCTCTTCATGGTTGATCGTATTGCGCTCCTCTTAGTCATTATCGGCGCAATCAATTGGGGTCTCATCGGGTTCGCGCAGTTCGATCTCGTCGCAACCCTATTCGGCGGACAAGACGCGCTGCTAAGTCGCATCGTCTACACGTTAGTTGGGCTAGCGGGCGTTTACTGCATTACCCTTCTGTTCAAGAACCGCGGCACGACTGTTCCTGAACTGCAGCGAAGCTCTAGGTAACCCTTCTAGGCGTTTCAAAGGGTGGGGGACGCGTCGCAGGTTGATGC
>WUUC01144111.1_pt1 | contig 11582 bp, 7 predicted proteins | sample 6278441 | NCBI WGS metagenome assembly WUUC01 (sample SAMN13675441, study PRJNA597444) | soil metagenome | isolation source: soil | place: USA: Washington | collected 2017-10 | reverse complement strand
TCTGCCAGCCCTGCTGGGCCGAGTGGCTGCAAAAGCAGAACATGATTATCAACCACTACGGCCTCGACCTCATGAGCGAAGACGCGCAGAACTTCCTCTTCGACAACATGAAGGCTTTCTTCTTCGGCGGCGGCACGTCCGACATGGCGCAGATAGATACGTCGAAGGAAGGAACCGTCAAGTGGTAAAGAAGGTTGACGGTTGACGGGTATCAGGTGTCGGGCTCCGCGCGACGGGCGACGGCTCAAGCCTAGATATTTCTGCCGACACCTGACACCCGACGCCCGTCAACCTCTTTCCCCACTCTTGCCGTCCCCCTGCGTCCGGCGCTAAGATGTGCGCCAGTCATTAAACCCAAGCGCTTGAATCGAGACATTGAAGCTCAGAGGGCTTGCGCCGCCTGAAGCGGCGCACCCGGCTGGCCGGGCGCGCGGGTAGACTTTATCAAGCGGGCACTTCAACAAATCAGGAGAACAAGAACGAACATGAGAAACATTCTGGCGATCTTTGCGGGCGTCGCCCTACTCGCCCTCACCGCTGCTTGCAGCAGCGAAGTGGCGAACAACGCGAACGTCAACCGCGCCAACACCAACACGGCTGTCGTCACCGGCAACGCCAACGCCAACACGAACACGGCGGCCAACACCAACACCAATACGGGGGCCAGAAACGACAACACGAACTGGAACACCAACCGCGCGGACTTCGACAAGAACGCCAACACTTGGCGCACGACCGCCACAGGGCTCGGCGACAAGGTGAGCACCGAAGCTAGCGACGCGTGGATTCACTTCAAGGCGCGCGGCGCGCTCGCCGGAGTCGATGACCTGCGCGACTCGTCCATCAACGTCGATGTCGAGAAGGGCGTCGTCACCCTGCGCGGCAGCGTTGACAACGCGGCGCACAAGGCAGCCGCCGAGAAGGCCGCGAAGGTCGAGGGCGCGACGAAGGTCGTCAACAGCCTGACCATCAAGCCCGGCGCGAACGCAAACAAGAACGACAACGCGAAGTAAGTCGTTAGCCCGAACTGTGACGGCGCGCGGCTGGAATTCTCTTTCGTTCAGCCGCGCGCCGCTCACTCGGAAGCCGGAGCCTCGGGCGGCGATGCGTGCGTCTACCAACGGACGCGCCTCGCTGCTATTAAGGACGCGCCTCGCCGAGACGGGGCCGAAACTTTTCCGAGCGCTCCGCGTAAACTTCTGGCACGCCGGATTCACAGGACATTTCCCTCATTTAACCGAGCCGGTTCTCCTCCGGGTGAGGTTGATTCCTGAAAGCGGCGTTTTAAGCTCTTCAGTCTTTACCGTACACAATTTTAGACGCGCGTCTCCCTCCACGAAGCCTCAAGCGAGAGGTTTCGCGCAGGACGTGCGCCGGTTTGCGGACTCCTTCGGTCAGAGAAGCACAAACTTATTATGCGAATGCGAAACTCTCAAACCAGACTGCTCGCGGCGCTCGTCGTCGTGCTGGCCGCTTGCGCCCTCTGGGCCGCCTCGCCCCGCCACGCCGCAGCGCAGCGCACGACGGGCGTCGATACCTACGCCATCACCAACGCGCGCATCTTCACAGTCTCCGGCCCCGTCATCGAGCGCGGCACGGTCGTCGTCCGCAACGGGCTCATCGCCTCTGTCGGCCAGACCGTGACCGCACCGCCCGACGCGCGCACCATCGACGGCACGGGCCTGACCGTCTACCCCGGCCTCATCGACGCCAGCACTACGCTCGGCATCCCTCGCCCGACGCCTTCGCCCGGCGCTACTCCCGGCGGCGGTGGCGGCGGCTTTGCCGGACTCTTCGGCCAGACCGCGCCTTCGGCCATCTCGCCGAACTCGACGCAGCCTCCCGGCCTCCAGCCAGAGATAGCAGCCGTCGATTTGATACGGCCCGGCGGCAACGAGATTGAGGCGGCGCGGAACGCAGGACTCACAGCGGCTCAGACCGCGCCTCGCGGCAATGTCTTCCTCGGCCAGTCGGCCTTCATCAACCTCTCCGGCGAGACGCCGCAGCAGATGGTCGTGCGCGCGCCCGTCGCTCTCTACATCGGCACGACGCCCATCGGCGCGGGGCAGTATCCCGGCTCGCTGATGGGCGTCTTCTCTTCCGTTCGACAAGCCCTTCTCGACGCGCAGCGCTATCGCGAAGCCGTGGCCGTCTACGAGCGCAGCCCGCGCGGCCTTCGCCGGCCCGAGCAGGACAAGTCGCTCGAAGCCCTGCTGCCCGTACTGGCTAGACAGATGCCGGTCGTGATGCAGGCCGACCGCGAGCGGGAGATTGTGCGCGCGCTCGAACTGGCGCGCGAGTTCAACATCCAACTCATCATCGCGGGTGGCACGGAGGCGTACAAAGTCTCCGACCGCCTCAAAGCGTCGAACGTGCCCGTCCTTCTCTCTCTGAACTTCCCGCGCCGGACGGCTGCCGCCTCGCCCGATGCCGACCCAGAGTCTCTGCGCGTTCTTCGCGACCGCGTCGAAGCGCCGAAGACCGCCGGGCGTCTGGCGGCGGCGGGCGTCCGCTTCGCGTTTCAGTCGGGCGGGATGACGACGATGTCGGACTATCTCGCCAATGCTGCGCGCGCCGTCGAAGGCGGGCTCGCGCGCGACGAGGCCGTGCGCGCACTGACCATCCGCCCGGCTGAGATACTCGGCGTCTCGCAACAACTCGGCTCCATCGAGGTCGGCAAGATAGCCAACCTCACCATCACGAGCGGCGACCTCTTCGCTAAAGACCGCCGCATCGCGCACGTCTTCATCGACGGTCGCCCCGTCGAGCTTCGGCCCGCCGCGACCTCGACCGGCGCGCTGAGCGCCACAGGAAACTGGACGCTCAACATCAACCTCGCGGGCTCCGGCGAGTCGCAGTCCGAGTTCAGCGTCACGCTCGCCCTACAGCAGCAGGGCGATTCGCTGACCGGCTCGATTCAAGGGCCGCTCGGCTCCGGCCAGATAGGCGCGGGCTCGATTTCCGGCTCCGACGTTCGCTTCAACGTCTCCGTCACGCTGCCCGGCCCCGCGAGCCAGACCACGGACGCCATGTTCACGGGAACCATCACTGGCAACGAGATGCGCGGGCAGGTGCAGATAGTCGGGCGCAACTCCGGCACGTTCACGGGGACTCGGCCTCCTCCCGCCGGAGGCGCTGAAGGCCCGCGCGGGCCGAGGCCGTCCGGCGGCACTGGCCGTCCGCCCTCTGCCGCCGCGACTTCGACCGCCAACATCTCCGGCACGTACAACGTCGAGTTCAACGCCGGGCCGCGCATCATCACCGGCACGATGACCTTGCGGCAGCAGGGCACGACGCTCTCCGGGTCTGTGTCGAGCGAGTTCGGCACGTCCCAAATCACGAACGGCACGGTCGGCCCACAGGGTTTCAGCTTCGACACCACCGTCACGCTCGGGCAGACCTTGAACGTCAACGTCAACGGAACCGTCAACGGCAACCAGATTAGCGGCACGCTCACTTCCCCGAACGGCCCCGCGCCATTCAACGGAACGCGCGTCCCTTAAATGATAAAAGCCGTGAATCGTCAATCGTGATTCGTGAAGAGAAAGATACAGAGATTTTCTTATCACGACTTACGATTGACGATTCACGGCCTTTGCACGGCTTATACTTTTGGAGAGCAATGATGAAGAGATTATTTACGCTCCTGTTGACACTCTCGATGCTCTGCGGCGCGGTCGGCGCGGTCGCAGGGCAGCAGACGCGCGGCGCGGGCGGCGGAGTCAATGAGACGCTGATTCGCAACGCCACGATTTTGACGGTCACACGCGGCAGGCTCGAAGGGGCAGACCTTCTGGTGCGAAACGGCAAGATAGTCGCCGTCGGGCCGAACCTCAAGGCCGGAGCGGGCGCTCGCACCATCGACGCCACGGGCAAGTTCATCCTGCCCGGCATCATCGACGCGCACTCGCACTCGATGATGGACGGCTCCGTCAACGAGTGCACGCAGTCGGTCACCTCTATGACGCGCACGCAGGACGTTCTGAACCCTTTGGACGTTGACCTCTATCGCCAGTTGGCCGGCGGCGTCACGTCGCTCCTGCTGCTGCACGGCTCCTGCAACGCCATCGGCGGGCAGAGCACGACGGTCAAGATTAAGCATGGTCGCCCGGTCGAAGAATTCATCTTCCCCGGCGCGCCTCCGGGCATCAAGTTCGCGCTCGGCGAAAACCCGAAGCGGACGAACTTCAACGCCCCCGGCCTCGCCAGACGCTACCCCGCGACGCGCATGGGCGTCGAGGAGGTCATCCGCGAAGCCTTCACGCGCGCGCGTGACTACCGCGCCTCTTGGGCCGAGTACCGCGAGCAGTCGCGCAACAACAAGAACCTCATCCCGCCGCGCCGGGACATCACGCTCGAACCACTCGTCGAGATTCTCGAAGGCAAGCGCTACGTGCACTCGCACTGCTACCGCGCCGACGAAATCCTGATGCTCATCAACCTCGCGGACGAGTTCGGCTTCAAGGTCAGGACGTTTCAGCACGTCCTCGAAGGCTACAAGGTCGCCTCCGAAATCGCGCGCCACGGGGCGGGCGCTTCGACCTTCGCGGACTTCTGGGGCTACAAGCTTGAAGCCTACGACGCAATCCCCTACAACGCCGCCGTCATGACGCGCAAGGGCGTTGTCGTCTCCATCAACTCCGACTCCGACGAGCGAGCGCGCCGCCTCAACATCGACGCGGCGAAGATGATGAAGTACGGCGGCCTGACGGAAGAAGAGGCGCTCAAGCTCATCACTTGGAACCCCGCGTGGCAGCTCGGCATACAGGAGCGCGTCGGCTCCATCGAGGCGGGCAAGGACGCAGACTTCGCCATCTGGACGGCGCACCCCTTGAGCGTCTACGCGCGCGTGGACATGACCTTCATCGATGGCGACATCTTCTTCGACCGGCAGGCCGACCTCGCGCGCCGCCCGCAGCTCGAACAGGAGCGCAAGACGCTCGAACAATCCGAGGCCAACCGCCCGCCCGCGCGCGGCGAAGGCACGCCGCCCCGCACGCCGTCCGCCATCCGCCGCGCCTACACGCACGACGACGACGTACAGGACGAGGAGGACAACCAGCGATGAGGACGACCATCAAACGCATCGCCTTCAATACCTGCGCGCTCGCCGCGTGCCTCTCGCTCCTCGCCGCGCTTGACTGCGGGTTCGGGCGCACGGCCTCTGCGCAGGACATCGTGAGCCCGATGGCACAGGAGACGAGCGCGCCCGGCACTTACGTGATTCGCAACGCGCGCATCGTCACAGTCTCCGGCCCCGAAGTGGAGAACGGCACGCTCGTCATCAGCGACGGGAAGATTGCAGCAGTCGGCGCTGGCGCGAGCGTCCCTGCGGGCGCGACCGAGATTGACGCGCGCGGCCTCTTCGTCTATCCCGGCATGATTGACGTTGGAACCAGCATGGCGCTCGTCGAGATTGCGTCGGGCGCGCCCGGCACTGTGGACACCAACGAGCTTGGCGACATGAACCCGAACGCGATGGCTTGGGTGGCCGTGAACCCGCACAGCGCGCACCTCGACGTGACGCGCTTCGCAGGCGTCACCAGCGCCGTCAGTCTCCCGCAGGGCGGCATCGTCTCGGGTCAGGCCGCGCTCATCAACCTGAGCGGCACGACGCAGCGCGAGCTGGCCGTCGTCCCGACCCTCGCGCTTGTCATCAACTTCCCCACACTCGGCGGCGGCGGCGGTTTCTTCGCGCAGCAGCAGGGCATCACGCCCGACGCCATCAGCGCGCGCCAGCGACGCGTGGACGACCTGCGGCGGATGCTGCGCGACGCCGAAGCCTACGGGCGCACGCAGGACGCCTACGCGCGTGACCCGAAGGCCGTGCCTCGCCCCTCTACGGACTTGAGACTGGCGGCGCTCGTCCCGTACGTGCGCGGCGAGCGCCCCGTTATCTTCCGCGCCGACCGCGAGCGGGACATCCGCGCATCTCTCCGCTTCGCCGAAGAGATGAAACTCAAGCCCGTCATCCTCGGCGGCAGCGAGGCTTGGAAGGTCATCCCGCTCCTGAAAGAGAAGAACGTCCCCGTCGTCATCGACGGCATACTGAACCTGCCCTTGCGCGAGGACGACGCCTACGACACGCTCTTCGAGAACGCCTCGAAGCTGCAAGCGGCGGGCGTCCGCTTCGCCATCTCGACGGGCGACACGGGCGCGCACGTCCGCGACCTGCCCTTCCACGCCGGGATGGCCTCGGCCTTCGGCCTCCCCAGAGCCGAAGCGCTCAAGGCCGTGACGCTCTACCCTGCGCAAATCATGGGCGTCGCAGACCGCTTGGGCTCGCTTGAGGTGGGCAAGATTGCCAACGTCGTAGTCACCGACGGCGACCTCCTCGAAGCGCGCACCAACGTCCGCCACCTCTTCATCGCAGGGCGGCAGATTCCCCTCACCAGCCGCCACACGATGCTCTACGACCAGTTCAAAGAAAGGAAATAGCTGTTAGCTATTAGCCGTTAGCCGTTAGCGGAAGGCAGTCAAGATACGTCGAGTGTTTTGACTGCCTTCCGCTTTTTGCTCTCTGCTTACAGCTAACGGCTAACCGCTCTTTTGCAACCCGCTCGCAAGGTAATCGCAACCTCCCGCATCGCGTTTCGTCGTATCGTCGCTCGAACCGGAAATCACTGTCAGGGAAAAATCGACACCTCGCTTTCAAGGCTACGTGCAACCCGTCTTAGAGGACGCGGCAGTGGATTGCGAACCATTTTTTAGAGGGAGAGAAACGATGAGATTCGAGAAGACTGTTCAGACCTTCGTCGCCGCCTGCGCGCTGGCGCTCGCTGTCGCCGCGACCGCGACGGCGCAAAGCACAGACACGCTCACTTCGGCGTCGAACCGCTCGACCGTAGCGGCGGGGCAGAAGATGAAGCTCAAGGGCTTCGTCGTGCGCCGCGACGCGGACACCTTCATCGTGCAGGACGCCTTGAGCGGCGCGCAGACCACCGTCGTGCTGTCCGACCGCACGAGCGTCAAGACGAAGGGCGGCATCTTCGGCGGCGGCTCGACGCTCGGGCAGACTGCCATCATGCGCGGCCTCAACCTCGAAATAGAGGGGCGCGGCGACGCGTCCGGACAACTCTTGGCCGAGAAGATTCGCTTCAACGACAGTGACCTGCGCACCGCCCGCACCGTCGAAGCCAACGTCGTGCCAGTCGAGAGCCGCGTGGGCAGCGCCGAGACGCGCATTAGCCAGACCGAGCAGAACGCCGAGCGCATGTCCGGGCAGGTGGACGAACTCGCCGCCATCTCGAACGCCGCCAACGGTGGGGCCGTCGCAGCGCAGGAGTCCGCCGACCGCGCCGTCGAGGGCGTCCGCGTCGCCAACGACCGCATCTCCGCCATCGACGACTACACGCCCGAGCGGAGCATCGCCGTCGGCTTCAAGCTGCGCAGCGCCACTCTCTCGCCCGAGGCCAAGAAGACGCTCGACGAAATCGCCGTGTATGCGCAGGGCGCGAAAGGCTACCTGCTCGAAGTCACCGGCTACGCGTACGAGTCGCGCAACAAGGACGTGAATCGCCGCCTGAGCGAGCAGCGCGCCGAAACCATCGTCCGCTATCTGGTCGAGAATCACCGGATTCCGATTCGCCGCATCGTCACGCCCTTCGGCTACGGCGCGGTCAACCCCGTCGCCGACAACGCGACCCGCGAGGGCCGTGCGCAGAACCGCCGCGCCGAAGTCCGCGTCCTTCTCAACCGCGGCCTGACGCAGCCCTCGCCCGACCTGAATCCGAGCAAGGTCTCAATGGCGACGCCGGAATAACCGTAAAGCCAAGTCCAAGTAAATTTAGAGAGGGGCGAGCCAGCACATACTGGCTCGCCCCTCTCTCTACTCGCGGCGGGCCGCATAAACCGGCCTACCCCAATCGCTATCGCGTCGCCTTCGCATTCGAGTTAAAGCCGCTACGGCGACGCTTCTCCCTCACACGACGACACGCGCCCGGAGGTTCATTTTTGAACAGAGAGGGTACGGGGATGTTTTACCTTGAAACACCTTCTTCTAACCCTCCGCGTCACACGAACCGCATGAAAGAAGGCGTTGACGCGCGGAGCGCTTAAGGCACGGCGATTGCCATTCTTCTCAACGCTGCCAGATTCGACGCCGAGCGGTTTCACCGCCGCTCGCCAGCAACATAAACGTGCTGCGCGTCCTTGAAAGCCGACGGCTATGTCCGGCGGTTTCGTAAAGTTCCTGCTATGAATCCCGCATAGCTAAACACTCGGCAGTATTTCAACTTTAACTCTCGGTCGCCGTGCATCACGTCCGGCGTGTGCCTGACGAATGCGCCAGCCGAAAGGCGTCGCGCCTTCGCCGAACACTCTCGACCCGCCGCTCACGCGACGGGCAGGCCGGGCCTTGTTGAATCGTAAAAATCCACCACGCCGCTTGAGGTAAGCCGGTTTGCGTCAACAGCGCATCGACTTGGGCGAAGACGCGCGCAGGCGCTCCTCCGGCGGCTGACATGAAACCCCGAACACAGTATTTAAGGAGACTTGTCTGAAATGAAGTTCGCATTTTCTTCCCCCCGCGCCACGCGCAAATCGTTCAAGCTCGGCCTGCTCATGGCCGCCATGATGTTCATGGCCGCCGTACAGGCCGCCGCGCAGCAGGACACGACCTGCACCGCGGTCTCTTCGAGCCCGACTGCCGACGCCTCGGTCTACGAGGTGGAAGGTAAAATCACGGCTTACGACCGCACCAACCGCACCATCACGGCCAACGGCATGACTTTCACCATCCCGGCCACCCTGCTCGTCAAGACCGCCGACCTCGACGCGACCGTCGGCAACATCACGTTCGAGGCACTGACCGACCCGACCGCCGAGGCTTCGCGCTCAATCGTCGGCGGCTCCGTCATCTCTACGGGCAACATCACCTCCAGCGCCACGACCACCGGCAACTGCATCTCGTTCGTGGCCGAGTCCGTCTACGTCGAGTTCGCCGAGAACGTCCTCGCAGGCACGCTGAGCAACGTCAACGTCACCGACAATTCGTTCCGCGTCAACGGCGTGCTCGTCCGCATGAACACGGACGCGCGTTTCCCGCACAAGCTCATGGATGCTGGCGGCAACGAGATAGCCATCAGCAACCTCGTAGGCTTCGAAGGCACGCTCGTCTCCGCCGAGGGCTACTTCGACGCGACGCTCAACACGCTCTTCGGCGTCGCCGTCGAGACCGAGGTCATCGTCCAGCAGGCGGGCAAGGACGGCGTCGCCATCACGTTCGCGCAGGGTCGCACGGGCGACAACGAGCTGCGCGTGAGCGGCACTAACACCCGCAACGCGCAGAACGTGTTTGCGGCCAGCGTCGCCATCCACGCGGGCGGCCTGAACACCACGGCCACGGGCTGCGCGGGGCCGCAAGTCGGCTCGGCGGCGGTCAGTCAGTTAGACGGTAGCTGGTCGTTCCGCCAGCGCAACGCCTCGACCATCCCGACGAAGGTCTGCGCGGTTTCCCCTCTGGGCGGCGTCGCCGAGCGCGTCGTCGATATCAGGAACTAACCCGGCCCGCGCGAGCGCGGTCACTTGGGTGGACACTTGCGAAATAGTGTGACCCGTCCGAAAGGACAGAAGGGGCAGGAATGATTCCTGCCCCTTCCGTCCTTTCGGACTTACTTGTTCGCGGTCGGTCGCAATACGCCGCCGAGGCTCTACAGCCCGAGCGCGTCCATCCTCGCCTTCTCGAACTGGCCGTCCTCGCCCGGATACCGCAAAGCCTTTTCGTGCTTTCCGGTCTCTTTCGCCAGCGCCCAGATGAGGCTTTCGCCCGCCGGGACGATATTCGGCGCGGAGCTAAAGACGGTGTCTGTGTAAGCCTTCTCCGCGTCGATGAGCTTCCAGCCTTTGCGCTTTAACATCAGCAGAAGGTCGCCGAGGAAGAGCCCGTTCAAGACGTTGTGATGCAGCAGCAGCGTGTGCCTGACGCCGCGCCTGAGCACTTTGCGCGCGAGGTCTTCGTAGAACGCCGAGCGCTCCCATATGTGTTCGAGATAATAATCGCGGTAGGCTTTGAGGTCGGCTTTCGGGTTCGTCTTCAGACGCTCGCGCAGGCGCTGATCGACGTACCAGTCGGAGGCGTCAATCGTGACGTGGCCGTTGCGGTAGCCGTGCTCGCGCATGAAGGCGCGCATCTTGTCCCTCTGCTCGGCGGTCTTGCCCTCCTTCAGAAACGGGAAGCGCAGGTACATTCGATAGTGGGCGAACTGCTTGAGCAGCGCTTCGTTGCGGAGAATGTCTTTCGTGTACTCCTCGAAGTCCGCGTCGTGATAGAAGCGGTGCGAGTACGTGTGGTTCCCAATCATGTGCCCCCGCTCGTCCCAAGCGCGTACGAGCGGCAGGTTCCGCTCGTTGTCCACATGCTTGCCGGTGACGAACATCGCCGCCTTGAGCTTCTGCCCGTCGAGCGCGTCGAGGATGGCGCGGTTGCGCGCCTCCGCAGAAAGCACGGGCGTGTCGAAGAGCGCGAAGTCATCCAACGTGATGGCGACCTCCGGCTGCCGAGCGGCAAACGCCAGCGCGGGCGTTTTACAAACCCCTGCGGCTGCCACGAGGATGCCGAAGTTTCTGGTGAATTCTCTACGATTCATCGCTTCTTCCTTAATAAGGACGGCAGGGACAACGGAGACGCCGCGCATGACCCCTCAAGCGCGCCCGTCGCCGCGCCCTGCCGAGTCTATCCCTTGACTACTTTTTATTGTCGCCGCCGCTTCCCTTGTTCGCCTTCTGCTTCTTCTGAAACTCCTCGAAGTAGTCCTGCATGAGCGGCGGCAGGTTCGCTTCCGAGTCTCTATACTTCAAGCCCTTCGTCACGGCCCAGCGCGCTATCCAAGAGTCGCCGCGCTCGCCCGTGTAGGTGTCGGGCAGGCGGTAGGCTTCGTCGCGCGTCGCCTGCTCCATCGTCACGAAGCTGTAGCCCCGACGCTTTATCATCCGCGCGAGGTCTTCGAAGCAGTCCGAGTTGAGCGGCCCCGCCGTGAGCATCAAGACTTGCGGGAACTCGCGCCCAACCACTTCGCGCGAGTAGCCCTCGACGAACTCGAACATGCGCTCCATGTAGGGTATGTACTCGGCGCGGATGCGAGTCATCGCCGCCTCGTCCTCGCGCCGGAGGGCTTCGAGGTAGGCGTGTGAGAAGAGCCAGTCCATGTTGTCTATGGTCACCGGATGAATCTCGTAGCCGCGCTCGGCGAGGAACTTCTCGGCGGCAGTTTTCTCTGCCAGCGTCGAGCCCGTGTTCAGGTACGGGTAGCTGAAGTAGCGCAGCTTTCGTCCACGGTCGCGCACGAGCTTCGACATAATCTGCTCGCCGCGCAGCACGTCGGCCTGAAAATCCGCGAGCGAGACTTTATACAGGTTCGTGTGCTTGAAGGTCTCGTTGCCGAGTTCGTGCCCTGCGTCGAGCCATTCGCCGAGCAGCGCGACGCGCGCCTCGTCGGGCGTCCAGTCATCCCTTTTGTACAGCCGCACCTCGTTGACGAACGCCACGGCCTTCACGTCGTTCGCGGCGAGGCCCCGCATCAGCTTGCGCGTCTTGTTCGTCAGGCGACCGTTGTCGTAAATCTGGTTGCCGGGAAAATTCACGA
>WUUC01117475.1_pt1 | contig 11583 bp, 4 predicted proteins | sample 6278441 | NCBI WGS metagenome assembly WUUC01 (sample SAMN13675441, study PRJNA597444) | soil metagenome | isolation source: soil | place: USA: Washington | collected 2017-10 | reverse complement strand
GTCCCACCACCCGCTGTTCCAGGTCCTGTTCGTCCTGCAGAACACCGACGCCCCCGCCGTTGCCCTCCCCGGGCTCGACGTCGACGTGCAGGACGTCGGCAGCGGGAGCGCCAAGTACGACCTGCTGCTGTCCCTCGCCGAGTGCTCCGGCGGCGGCGTCGACGGCGTGCTGGAGTTCGCCGCGGACCTGTTCGACCGGGCCACCGCCGAGTCGATCGCCACCCGCTACGTCCGGCTCCTCACCGCCGCCGCGGCCGATCCCGAGCGGCGGCTGTCCGGCCTGGAGATCCTCACCCGCGCCGAGCGGGCCCGGCTCACCCGCCCCGCCGACGTCACGCCGTGCCCGGCCACCCTGCCCGCACTCGTCGAGGCGCACGCCGCCCGCACCCCCGGTGCCGTCGCGGTCCGGCACGACGACACCGACCTGACCTACGCCGAGCTGAACCGCGCCGCGAACCGCCTCGCCCGGCGGCTGGTCGCACTCGGCGCGGGCCCGGAACGGATCGTGGCGCTGGCACTGCCCCGGTCGCCCGCGTTCGTCACCGCGCTGCTCGCGGTGCTGAAGGCAGGCGCCGCGTACCTGCCGCTCGACCGCGAACACCCAACCGACCGCATCCGGGCCATGCTGACCGACGCCCGCCCGGTCCTCGCGCTGACCGACGGCACCCCCGTTGCCGGCATGCCCGGCGACCTGCCGTGCCTGCGCCCCGACGAGGCGGGACCAGGGACCGGCACCGACCTCGGCGACACCGACCGGCTCGCGCCGCTCACCCCGGACACGCCCGCCTACGTCCTCTACACCTCCGGCTCCACCGGGCGGCCCAAGGGCGTCACGATGCCCGCCGGGCCCCTGGTGAACCTGATGGCCTGGCACCACGACGCCGTCGCAGCCGGTCCCGGCGCGCGCGTCGCGCAGTTCACCGCCACCACCTTCGACGTGTCCGCCCAGGAGGTCCTCTCCGCGCTGACGGGCGGCAAGTGCCTCGTGATCCCGGACGAGGACACCCGCCGCGACCCGGCCGCGCTGGCCGCGTGGCTCGACGCGGAGGGCGTGACCGAGCTGTACGCACCCAACCTCGTGCTCGACGCCGTCGCCGAGGCCGCGCTCGACCAGGACCGCGACCTCCCGGCGCTGCGGCACATCGCGCAGGCCGGTGAGGCGCTCGTGCTCGGCGAACGGCTGCGCGCCCTGCACCGGCGCGTCCCCGGCCGCCGCCTGCACAACCACTACGGGCCGACCGAGACCCACGTGGTGACCGCCTTCTCCCTGCCCGCCGACGAGTCCGCGTGGCCCGCCACCGCACCCATCGGCCGCCCGGTACCCGGTGCCGCCGTCCACGTGCTCGACCGGTGGCTGCGCCCCGTCCCGCCCGGCGTGCCCGGCGAGCTCTACCTCGCGGGCGCCGTCCTCGCCCGCGGCTACCTGAACCGCCCGGCGCTCACCGCGGAACGGTTCGTCGCCAACCCGTTCGGCGCGCCGGGCACCCGCCTCTACCGCACCGGCGACCTCGTCCGGTGGGGCCGGGACGACCAGCTCGAGTACCTCGGCCGGGCCGACACCCAGGTCAAGATCCGGGGGTTCCGCATCGAGCTCGGCGAGATCGAGGCCGCGCTCGGCCGGCACCCCCGCGTCGGGCAGGCCGCGGTCCTCGCCCGCGAGGACCGGCCGGGGGACCGGCGGCTCGTCGCCTACGTCGTGCCGGCGGTCCCGTCGGGAACCCTCGACCCCGCCGCGCTCGGCACCCACCTGCGCCGCACGCTGCCCGCCTACATGGTGCCCGCCGCCTTCGTGGTCCTCGACGCGCTCCCCCTGACCCACAACCGCAAGCTCGACCGGCGCGCCCTGCCCGCCCCCGACGCGGCGGCCGCCACCGGGGGCCGGGAGCCGCGCAACGCCACCGAACAACTGCTGTGCCGCGCGTTCGCCGACGTCCTCGGGGTCGCCCGGACCGGCATGACCGACGACTTCTTCGAACTCGGCGGGCACTCGCTGCTCGCCACCCGCCTGGTCAGCCGCATCCGCGCGGTGCTGGGCGTCGAACTGGCGGTGCGCGACCTGTTCGAGGCACCCACCCCCGCCGGTCTCGTCGAGCGCCTGCCCGGCGCGGCGGCCGCGCGGACCAGGGTGCGCCCGGGTACCGCCCCCGACCGGGTCCCGCTGTCGTTCGGCCAGCGGCGCCTGTGGTTCCTCAGCAGGCTCGACGGCGCCGCGGGCCGCCACCACGTCCCGTTCGCCCTCCGGCTGCGCGGCGAGCTGGACGCCGCGGCGCTGCGCGCGGCCGTCGCCGACGTCGTGGCCCGGCACGAGCCACTGCGCACGGCCTACCGGGAGACCTGGGGCGAGCCCAGGCCCGTCGTGCTCGACCCGGCCGAGGTGTCCGTGCCGTGGCACACCGTGCCGGTCACCCCCGGCACCCTCGACACCACGCTGCTCACCGAGACCGCCGCCGCGTTCGACCTCACCGCCGGGCCACCCGTGCGGGTCACCCTGTGCCGGCTCGGGCCGGACGAGCACGTGCTGCTCCTGGTGGTGCACCACATCGCCACCGACGGGGCGTCGATGGCACCGCTGGCCCGGGACCTGGCGACCGCCTACACCGCCCGCCGCGCCGGACACGCTCCACAGTGGACGCCGCTGCCGGTGCGGTACGCCGACTACGCGCTCTGGCAGCGGGAACTGTTCGACGGCGATTCCGACGGCGACTCCGGCGGCGACTCCGACAACGACTCCGGCGGGGTGGCGCGCCAGCTGGACCACTGGCGGCGGGCGCTGGCCGGCCTGCCCGAGCGGCTGGCGCTGCCGACCGACCGGCCCCACCCCGCCGTCGCCGACCACCGCGGCGAGCAGGTCCCCGTCCGGATCGACGCCGGGCTGCTCGCCGAACTCACCGCGTTCGCCCGGCAGGCCAAGGTCAGCCTGTTCATGGTGCTGCGGGCCGGTTTGGTGGCGTTGCTGGGCCGGTTGGGCGCGGGCACGGACGTGCCGGTCGGGAGCCCGGTCGCGGGGCGTACCGATGAGGTTCTGGACGACTTGGTCGGGTTCTTCGTGAACACGGTGGTGTTGCGGACGGACGCGTCGGGGGATCCGTCGTTCCGTGAGTTGGTGGCGCGGGTGCGGGAGACCGATCTCGCGGCGCACGCGAATCAGGACGTGCCGTTCGAGCGGTTGGTGGAGGTGCTCAACCCGGCGCGGTCGCTGTCCCACCACCCGCTGTTCCAGATCATGTTCGCGTTGCAGAACACCCCCGGCACGGCGGTCGAGCTGCCCGGGCTCGACGTCCGCGAGGAACCGGTCGGCGGGTTCAGCGCCCGCTACGACCTGTCGCTGGTCCTCACCGAGACGGACACCGCGCTCACCGGTGTCCTCGGCTACCGGACCGACCTGTTCGACCGCGAGACCGCGGAGGAACTGCGCGACCGGCTCGTCCGGCTGCTCGCCGCCGCGGTGGCCGACCCCGACCGGTCGATCGGCGCGATCGACCTGCTCACCGCCGCCGAACGCCGCCGCCTGGTCGAGGGGTGGGACGGCCGGAGCGCGACCGCGGCACCGGCCACCCTCCTGCCCGACCTGTTCGCCGCCCAGGCCGCCGCCACCCCCGGGGCGGTCGCGGTCACCGACCAGGACGCGGAGCTGTCCTACCGGGACCTCGACACCCGGGCCAACCGGCTCGCCCGCCACCTGGCCGCACTCGGCGCGGGCCCGGAACGGCTCGTCGCCGTCGCCGTGCCCGCCACCGCCGAACTGGTGGTCGCCCTGCTCGCCGTGGTGAAGTCCGGCGCCGCCTACCTGCCCCTCGACCCCGCGCACCCCGCGGCGCGCACGGAGCTCGTCCTGCGCGACGCCGCCCCCGCACTGCTGGTCACCACCGCGGACACCGCCGCCGCGCTGCCGGACACCGGCACGCCCCGGCTCGTGCTCGACGACCCCGCCACCCTGACCGCGCTGCGGGAGCGCGACGGCGCCCCCGTCACCGACGCCGACCGCCACGCGCCCCTCGACCCCGCGCACCCGGTGTACGCGATCCACACCTCCGGCTCCACCGGACGCCCCAAGGGCGTGGTGGTCGAGCACGGCGCCCTCGCCGCCTACCTGGCCCGCGCCAAGGACGAGTACCCGGCGGCCCGCGGCACCGTGCTGCTGCACTCGGCGGTCTCGTTCGACCTGACCGTCACCGCGCTCTACACGCCGCTGGTCACCGGCGGCCGCGTCCACGTCGCGCCACTGGACCCCGACGCGCCCTCGACCCCGCCCGCGACCTTCGTGAAGGCCACCCCCAGCCACCTGCCCCTGCTGGCCGGGCTGCCGTCCGCGCTCGTCCCCGGCGGCGACCTGATGCTCGGCGGCGAGGCGCTGCTCGGCGCGGCGCTGGCGCCCTGGCGGCGGCTCAACCCGCTGGCCGTGGTCCGCAACGTCTACGGGCCCACCGAGATCTGCGTCAACTGCACCGAGTACCGCCTCGACCCGGGCACCGGGACGCCGTCCGGCCCGGTCCCGATCGGCCGCCCCCACGACTACGTCCGGGCCTACGTGCTGGACGAGCGGCTGCGCCCGGTGCCGCCGGGCGTGCCCGGCGAGCTGCACATCGCGGGCCCCGGCCTGGCGCGCGGCTACCTGAACCGCCCGGGGCTCACCGCGGAGCGGTTCGTGGCCGACCCGTTCGGGCCCACGGGCGGGCGCATGTACCGGACCGGGGACCGGGTCCGCGCGCGGCGCGACGGCGAGCTGGAGTTCGTCGGCCGGACCGACGGCCAGGTGAAGCTCCGCGGGCACCGCGTCGAGCTCGGCGAGGTGGAGGCCGCGCTGTCCAGCGCGCCCGGCGTCGCCCGGGCCGTGGCCGTGGTGCGCGAGGACATCCCCGGCGACCACCGGCTCGTCGCCTACGCGGTCCCCGGCGGCCCGGAGGAGCCGGCCCCCGCCGCGGTGCGGGCACACGCGAGCACCGTGCTCCCGGAGTACATGGTGCCCTCGGCCGTGGTGGTCCTCGGCGCGCTCCCGTTGACCCCCAACGGGAAGGTGGACCGGGCCGCACTGCCGGCACCGGCCGGCACCGGCACCGCGGGCCGGCCGCCGCGCACCCCCCGCGAGGGCCTGCTGTGCCGGCTGTTCGGCGAGGTCCTCGGCGTGTCCGGGCCGTGCGCCGACGACGACTTCTTCGCGCTGGGCGGCCACTCGCTCCTGGCGGTCGGGCTCGTCGGCCGGATCCGGGCCGACCTCGGCGTCCGGCTCGGCATCCGCGACCTGTTCCGGGCCCCCACGCCCGCCGCGCTCGCCGCCCTGATCGAGGAGCGTGCGGCGGACGAGCACGGGGACCACGGCGAGCACGGGGACCACGACGAGCGGGCCGGTGCCCTCGACGTGCTGCTCCCGCTGCGGGCGACCGGGGAGCGGCCACCGCTGTTCTGCGTCCACCCCGCCGCCGGGATCAGCTGGGTCTACTCGGGGCTCCTGCGCGCGCTCGGCCCCGACCGGCCGGTCCACGGACTGCAGGCACGCGGCCTCGACGGGCGGTCCCCGCTCGCCACCGGGATCGAGGAGATGGCCGCCGACTACCTCGCGGCGATCCGCGCCGTCCAGCCGCACGGCCCCTACCACCTGCTCGGCTGGTCCTTCGGCGGCAACGTGGCACACGCCATGGCCGTGCGGCTGCGCGCGCAGGGCGAGCGGGTCGCCCTGCTCGCGCTGATGGACTCCTACCCGGCCACCGGGCAGGCCGCGCCGCCCGAGGAGCCCCGCGGGGAACCGGACGTGCTGGCCGACGTCCTGCGCTCGCTCGGCGTGCGCGACCTCGGCGACGACCGCGGTGGCGAGCCGCTCGACCTGCCCACGGCCACGCGGCTCGCCGCCGCGGGCGCGGGCGCCCTCGCGATGCTCGGCGAGGACGTGCTGCCCGCCGTCGCCCGCGTGTTCGCCAACAACTCCGCCCTGCGTGCCCGGCACGTGCCGGGCACCTTCGACGGCGACGTCCTGTTCTTCACCGCCACCGCGGGCAGGCCACCCGGCCTGCCCGACCCGGAGGTCGCGTGGGCACCGCACGTCCGCGGCCGGGTCGACACCCGGCCCGTCGACTGCGCGCACGGCGAGATGACCGCCCCGGCGCACCTGCCCGGCATCGCCGCCGCCCTGGCCACCCACCTGTCCACTGCAGAGCTCATCGGGAGGATGTCATGACCAACCCGTTCGAAGATGCGGACGGCACGTACCACGCGCTCGTCAACGACGAGGGCCAGTACTCGCTGTGGCCGGAGTTCGCCGAGGTGCCCGCGGGCTGGGCGGTGGCCCACGGCCCGGCGAGCAGGCAGTCCTGCCTCGACCACGTCGAGGAGCACTGGACCGACATGCGCCCGAGGAGCCTGGCCGAGGCCATGGACCGGTCATGACCGGCGGCCGCAGCCCCTGGGTGGTGCTCTACACCCTCATGCTGGGACTGTTCGTGACCGGCGTGAGCAGCACCTCGGTGAACACGGCCATCCCGGCCGTCGGCACCGGTCTCGACGCGAGCTTCGACCAGCTGCTGTGGGTGGTCAACAGCTACACCCTCGTGCTGGCCGCGGTCGTCATCACCGCCGGGCGCCTCGGCGACCTGTACGGACCGCGACGGCTCTACGTCACCGGGCTCGTGGTGTTCGCGGCGGGCTCGGTGGCCGCCGGGCTCGCGCAGTCGCCGACCGCGCTCATCGCCGCGCGGCTGGTCCAGGCGGTCGGCGGCGCGCTGGTGTCCCCGCAGTCCCTGTCCATGATCAGCAAGATCTTCCCGCCGGAGCGGCGCGGCCGGGCGATGGGCGTCTGGGGCTCGGTCGCGGGCCTCGCCGTGGCCCTCGGCCCGAGCCTCGGCGGCCTGATCGTCTCCGGGTGGGGGTGGCGGTGGGTGTTCCTCGTGAACGTCCCGGTCTGCCTCGCCACCGCGGTGCTCGCGCTGGTGCTGGTCCCCGAGGTCGCGGGCGGGCGGCGGCGCAGGCTGGACCTGCTGGGCTCCCTGGTCGCCGGCGTCGCGCTGTTCCTCGTGAGCTACGGGCTGATCGAGGGCGAGTCCCACGACTGGGGTCCGGTGTGGGGCCCGGTGCCGGTCGCGGTCGTCATCGGGGCCGGGGTCGTGCTGCTCGGCGTGTTCGCCCGGGTCGAGCGCGGCCGCCAGGACCGGGAGCCGCTGCTGCCGTTCGCGATCGTGCGCGACCGCAACTTCGCCCTCATGGCACTCGTCACCGTCACCCTCGTCGGGGCCGTCGGCGCGATGCTGCTGCTGCTCTCGATCCTGCTGCAGTCGGGGCTGGGCCTCGCCGCCGTGTCCGCCGGGCTGGTCATCGCGATCGCGCCGGTGGTCTCCAGCGCCGTCGCCCCGGTCACCGGCAGGCTGACCGACCGGTTCGGCGGCAAGTACCTCCTCGTCGCCGGGCTGCTGCTCTTCGCCGTCGGGCTCGGACAGCTCGCGCTGGTCGCCGGACCCGGCGCCGGGTGGTGGGACCTGTTGCCCGGGCTCGTCGTCATCGGCGTCGCGATGGGCGTGGTGTTCGCCCCGCCCCTGGCCATCGCCATGCACGACGTCGACCCGGCGACGGCGGGCGCGGCGTCCGGCGCGCTCAACACCATCCGCAACTTCGGCGCCACCGTCGCGGCCGCGGTCGTCGGCGCGGTCGTCCAGTCCCGGCTCGGCGTCGCCCTGCGCGACGCGGCCGACAGCCAGGCCGCGGCACTGGACGCGGCACTGCGCGAGCCGCTGCTCGACGGGGTCGCCCGGGCGTCCGCGGGCGGCCTGGAGGTCGGCCCGGACCAGTTCCGGATCCCCGTCCCCGCAGGCACGTCCGAGGCGGGCGCCGAGGCACTGCGCGCGGCGGCGGACGCGGTGTTCCGCACCGGCCTCACCGACGCCGTGCGCGTCACCTTCCTGGTGCCCGCCGCCCTGCTCGTGGTGTCCGTGCTGCTGACCCTCGCGGTCCGCGAGCGGCCCAGGACACCGGCCGAGCCCGCCCCCGTCGCCGCACGGCGCCCCTGAACACGGCCACCACACAGGAGGAACCCGTGGACTTCAGCCTCTTCTACTTCGCCGACCACGCCGAGCGCGCCGACGGCTACCGCCTCCTGCTCGAGGGCGCCCGGTTCGCCGACCGGCACGGCTTCACCGCCGTGTGGACACCCGAGCGGCACTTCCACCCGTTCGGCGGCGACTACCCCAACCCGGCCGTCACCGGCGCCGCGGTCGCCGCCGTCACCGACCGGGTGGCGATCCGGGCGGGCAGCGTCGTCGCGCCCCTGCACCCGGCGGTCCGCATCGCCGAGGACTGGGCGGTCGTGGACAACCTGTCCGGCGGCCGGGTCGGCATCTCGTTCACCTCCGGCTGGCACGCGGCCGACTTCGCGATCCGGCCCCACACCTACGCCGACCGGCGCGACGTCCTCGCCGAGACCGTCGACACCGTCCGCAGGCTGTGGCGCCGCGAGGAGGTCGAGCTCACCGACGGCGCGGGCGACCCGGTGCGGGTGCGGACCTACCCGGCGCCGGTGCGGCCGGAGCTGCCGGTCTGGCTCACCTGCTCCGGCAACCCCGAGACCTTCCGCACCGCGGGCAGGCTCGGCACCGGCGTGCTCACCCACCTGCTCGGGCAGGACCTCGGCGAGCTGGCGGACAAGATCGCCGCGTACCGGGCGGCCCTGACCGCCGAACACGGTGCCGCGGCCGGCCGCGGCCACGTCGCCCTCATGCTGCACACGTTCCTCGGCGGGGACCGCGAGACGGTGAAGGCCACCGTCCGCGAGCCCTTCAGCGCCTACCTGCGCAGCTCCATCGGCCTGATCGCGAGGGCCTCGGGCGACCTGCTGCCCGGTGTCGACCCCGACACCCTCACCCCCGACGACGTCGAGTTCCTGGTCGAGCGCTCGTTCGACCGCTACTTCGACACCGGCGGGCTCTTCGGCACCGTCGAGGACGCCACCGCGGTCCTCGACGCGGTGCACGGCGCCGGGGTCGACGAGGTCGCCTGCCTCGTCGACTTCCTCGGCGACACCGACGCTGCCCTCGACGGCCTGCGCTACATCGACAAGCTCCGCGAGTCGTGGCTCGCGCGCTGAACACCCGACATCCCAAGGAGACGGACATGTACCTGACGGTTCTTCGCAGGACGAGGCGGGCCGCGGCCCGGTCGCTCGTCACGGCGGTCGTCGCGGGCGTGGTGCTCGCGCTCACCGGCGCACCCGCGGCCGCGGGCCCGCCACTGGCCGACAAGCTCGTCGACCAGGTGACGATCGGCAACATCAACCGGCACCTGATCGCGTTCCAGCGCTTCGCCGACCGCAGTGAGGACCGCACCCGCGCGGCCTACACCTCGGGCTTCCGGCAGAGCCACGACTACGTCGCGGGCAAGCTGCGCGACGCCGGGTTCGCCGTCACCGCGACGGAGTTCACCTTCGACCGCCGGGTGACCGACGCGTCGACGGTCGCCGCGGGCGACACCAGGATCTCGCCGTTCCCCATCATCTTCTCGCCCAACACCCCGATCGGCGGCGTGCGCGGCCGGCTGCTCGCGGTACCGGTCGACGCGACCCCCGGCTGCGAGGCGGCCGACTACACCGGACTCGACGCCACCGGCGCGATCGCGCTCATCGCACGCGGCGGCTGCACGTTCAGCCAGAAGCAGCAGGTGGCCGCCGACCACGGCGCCCAGGTGGCGCTGGTCTACAACCTGGCCCCCGGACCGGGCCGCGGCATCCTCACCGGCACCCCGAACCCCACCTGGATCCCGACCGGGCTGCTCTCCAACCCCGAGGGCACCGCGCTCGTCGCCCGCGCGGGCGAGCTAGCCGACGTGGACATCCGCACCCACATCCAGCCGACGCCCAGCCGCAACCTGGTGGCGCAGACCAGGACCGGGCGCACCGGCAACGTGGTGCTGGCCGGTGCCCAGCTCGACAGCGAGGACGACGTCCCCGGCATCAACGACAACGCCACCGGCGCGGCCGCGCTGCTGGAGCTCGCCCTGCGGATGGGCAGCGCGCCGAAGGTGAACAACGCGGTCCGGTTCGTGTTCTGGGGTGCGGAGTGGACCCAGAGCGGCTCGACGGACTACCGCGCCTCGCTGGACTTCGAGGAGCAGCTGGACATCGCGATGTACCTGCACTTCGACATGCTCGGCTCGCCCAACGGCGGCCACTTCGTCTTCGACGGCGACAACTCCGACGGGCGCGGCGGCGGCCCCTACGGCACCGCGCAGATCGAGCACCTCGTCGCGGGCTACCTCAACGGCCGCGGCATCCCGACCGAGGGCACCGACTACGACGGCAACTCCGACCACTTCGGCTTCCACGCGCTCGGCATCCCCAGCGGTGGCCTCTACTCCGGGTCGTTCCGGCTCAAGACCGCCCCGCAGGCGGCGAAGTGGGGCGGCACCGCGGGCGTCGCGTTCGACCCGTGCCACCAGACCCGGTGCGACGACCTGGGCAACGTCGACCGCGCGGAGCTCGACCGCAACGCCGACGCGATGGCGTTCACCGTCGCGTCCTACGCGATCAGCACCGAAGGCGTCAACGGGGTGCCCGCCCGCGCGGCGCGGGCCGACCAGCGGCGCGCCGCCGCGCGGTCGGCCGCACCCTCGTCCGCGCTCGCGGGCACGGTGACGAGCTGATGCCTGCCACCGGCGCCGTGCGGGCCGGGCGGGTCGGCGACCCGCCCGACCCGGCCGCGGTACTGGGCCACCTCGCCGAGTTCGCACGCATCGCCGACCGCAACGGCGGCACCCGCGCGTCCGGCACCCCCGGCCACGACGAGTCCGTCGACTACGTCGCGGACCTGCTGCGGGGAGCGGGGTTCGACGTGGCGGTGCGGGAGTTCCCGATCACCTACGCGGAGACGCTCGCCGAGCGGCTCGTGGTCGCGGGCGAGGAGCTCGACGTGACCGTCATGCGGTACTCGCCGAACACCCCGCCGGGCGGGATCACCGCCACCCTGTCGGTCCTCCCGCCCGGCCGGACCCGCGGCTGTGATCCCGCCGACTTCGCGGGCGGTGCCCACGCGGGCCGCATCGTGCTGGTCGAACGCGGCGGCTGCCCGCACGCCCGCAAGCAGCAGAACGCGGCCGCCGCGGGCGCGGCCGGGGTGCTGGTGCACAACACCGACGACGAGTGGCTGCTCGGCACGCTGGTCTCGCCCGACGAGGCCCGCATCCCCACCGGCGGGATCAGCCGGGCGCTGGGGGAGCAGCTGCGGTCCATGGCCGGTGCCCCGGTCACCCTCGACCTGTGCATGTCGGCCGAGCCGAGGACCTCCCGGACGGTGGTCGCGCAGACCAGGACCGGCCGCCGCGACAACGTCGTCATGGCGGGCGCACACCTGGACAGCGTGGTGGAGGGGCCCGGCATCAACGACGCCGCGACCGGCTGCGCCGCACTGCTGGAGACCGCGCTGCGGCTCGGCCCGACCCCTCCGGTGGCCAACGCGGTGCGGTTCGCCTGGTGGGGCGCGGAGGAGTTCGGGCAGGTCGGTTCCACCGAGTACGTCGAGGGCCTCGGCACCGGGCAGCGGCTGGACATCGCGCTGTACCTCAACGTGGACATGCTCGGCTCGTCCAACGGCGGGTACTTCGTGTTCAGCGGCGCCG
>WUUC01065533.1_pt1 | contig 11583 bp, 12 predicted proteins | sample 6278441 | NCBI WGS metagenome assembly WUUC01 (sample SAMN13675441, study PRJNA597444) | soil metagenome | isolation source: soil | place: USA: Washington | collected 2017-10 | reverse complement strand
GGTGGACAAGCTGGTCGCCGCGACGGATCTCGGCGAAGAGATCGCCGTTCTCGGCGGCGGCGCTGAACCTCGCCGGCGTCGTTCCGAGCCACGGGTCGTCGCTCAGGTCCGGTCGCGGGATGCGCACGAGCTGCGACAGCTCGGAGAGGTCGAGGGGTCCCGAGACGTGGTAGACGTGTGAGTCGTCGACGGCGAGCCCGCTCTTCAGCCGCTCCAGCATTGCGGCCGACATCTGGGACGAGACTTCGAGCCTGACGACGCCTCCGAAACGGCGGCGTCGCAGCTCCAGCTCGACGGCCTCGAGGAGGTCGTCCGCTTCGTCCGACACCTCGAAGTCCGCATCGCGCGTCACGCGAAACACGGCGCGCTCCGTGAGCTCCATCTGGGGAAAGAGCGACGAGAGGAAGTGCGCGATCACCCGCTCGAGGGGGATGTGCAGCCCGCGGCGCCCGACGCGAAGGAAGCGCGGCATGCCTTCGGGCACCTTCACCCGCGCGAAGCGCTCATCGCCGTTGTCCGGGTCCCGCACGAAGACGCCGAGCGACAGCGAGAGCGCCGAGATGTAGGGAAACGGCTGTCCGGGCCCGACCGCCAGTGGCGTGAGCACCGGGTAGATCTCCCGCTCGTAGCGCGACGTCAGCTCGGACAGCTCCTTGCCGGTGCAGTCCTCGACCCCGCCGACGAGCACGCCGGCTTTTTCGAGCGCCGGCCGGAGCTCCCGCGCCCAAAGCCGCGCCTGACGTGTCATCAGCTCGGTCGCGTGCTCGCGGATCTCGTCCAGGGTCTGCTCGGGGGTGCGCCCGTCTGGCGAATGCACAGGCAGACGCGACGACACCTGCCCCTCCAGGCCCGCCACTCGGACCATGAAGAACTCGTCGAGCATGTGCGAGAAGATCGCGCAGAACTTCACGCGCTCGAACAAGGGGAGGCCCGAGTCGGCCGCCAGCTCGAGAACCCGAGCGTCGTAGTCGAGCCACGAGAGCTCGCGGTTGATGTATCGCGTCGCCGCGCCGTGCGCCTGGGTGTGCGGCACCTACGTGAGCGCGGGCGGGGCGGATCCGTTGGTGCCGGTGGATCCTTTGGGGGCCGCCTGCAGCTTGTAGCCCACACCGTGACGGGTGTGGATGAACGTATGCGCCGGGGCGCGGCGGTCGATCTTGTCGCGCAGCTTGCGAACGAAGACGTCCACGGTCCGGTCGCGGTGGCGCTGCCGCCGGCCCCAGATCTTCTGCATCAGCTCCTCACGCGAGACGACGCGACCTTCCTCGCGGGCGAGCGCGTAGAGCAGGCGAAACTCCGTCGCGGTCAGGTTGGCACTCTCACCGGCGACGTACGCCTGGACGTCCAAAGGATCGATCCGTAGCTCCTTGATTTCGATCACGGCGCCACGGGCCTGCTCCTGAACTCGTACGCCGCGCCTCGCCGCAGCGCGGACACGCGCGACGAGCTCGCGCATCGCGAAAGGTTTGACGAGATAGTCGTCGGCGCCGATCTCCAGTGCTCGAACTCGGTCGAGCTCGGTACCGCGGGCACTGACGACAAGGATCGGCGTGCCGATTCCCTCCGCGCGCGCGCGTTCGATCACTTCCCAGCCATCCAATTCGGGCAGCATCAGATCGAGCACCACGACGTCGGGCCGCTCGTAGCGCAAGCGCGCCAGACCGACCTCGCCTCGCGCCACGAGCAGCGGCTCGAAGCCGGCTTCAGAGAGGTGCGCGGCCATCCCCCTGCCGATCACGTCATCGTCTTCGACGATCAGCACCTTGGCCATCACCACGATCATCGTGTCCACCGGGGGAGCGGAGGGTTCACGTGCGGTGAGAAACTGGTGACGAGGTGGTGAAGCGTCTGTTCAGACGGCGGAACGCTGCGCTACAAGCCGAAGAGAGTCAGATGGCCGTCGAAGCCGCACGGGGGCGCGCAGCGATCGAGCAAAGTCGCGAGATCGTGGTAGTGCTCGATCCGGAGCGGCGAGTGGTGGCGGCGAGCCGCCGGGCGCGCGAAGCGCTTCCCGACCTCTCGCTCGGGCGCCGCCTGCCGCCGAGCGCGTTCGACGGACGGCGGCCGGTGGAGGTCGCCTTCGACGTGCTCGGCGAGCGCGAGACGCTCCTCTATCTCAGTGAGCCGGCGGAGAACGCGGCGTACGACGAACTTCGGGCCGGGTTTACCGCCGCGGTCTCGCACGAGCTCCGCACCCCGCTCGCCCGGTTGCTTTCACTCCTCGAGACGGCGGCACTTCCCGGCGAAGATCCCCAGGCGCTGATCGAGCGTGCTCGTCACGAGGTGGAGCAGATCGGCGAGCTGATCGACGACGTGCTCTTCCTCTCCGAGCTCGAGACAGGCAGGCAGGCGGTAGCGCTGAGCCCCACGAAGGTCCGACCGATCGCGGACGAGGTCGCCGTAGAGCTCGCCGAGCCCGCCGCCCGCGCGGACGTCGTGCTCGTGATCGACGTCGCCCCGGAGGTAGAGCTGCCGCTCCGCCCGCGGATGCTTCGCGTCGTGCTCGAGAACCTCGTCGCGAACTCGATCCGCCACGCGGGCTCCGGCGCCCGTTGCCGTGTGTCGACCGACGATCGCGACGGCGCCGTCACGCTGACGGTGGCGGACGACGGTGTCGGAGTCACCGCCGAGGATCTGGAACGGCTCTTCGAGCGCTTCTTCCGCACCGACCGCGCTCGTTCGTCGCGCGGCACGGGTTTGGGGCTGGCGATCGTCAAGCACGTCGTCACCTCGGCGGGAGGCTCCATCGACGCCACGGGCGCGCCAGGCACCGGCGTCACGATCCGCTGCCGCTTCCCGTCGGCCTAAGCGTTCACCATTTGGTCACATCTGGTAGAAGCCGCCCGTGCGGCTCCGGCTCAAGCCCCAGCGCAGCCAGTTCTTCGAGCTGTTCTCGCAGGCCGCGGAGAACACGGTCGAGATCACGCGGCTCTTGAAGGAGCTTCTCGACGCGTTTCCCGAGGACGGCCGTGAGCTGATCTCGCAGATCAAGGAGCGCGAGCATGCGGGGGACCGGCTGACGACGGAGCTGATCGGGCTCCTGAACCGCACCTTCGTGACGCCGTTCGACCGCGACGACATCTTCCGGCTGGCGACCTCGATTGACGACATCTGCGACCTCGTCGACGAGGCGGCCCTCAACGTCGAGCTCTACGACGTGCGGCGCATCCCCGAGCGGGCGCGCGAGCAGGCCGACGTCATCCATCGTGCCGCCGAGCAGCTCTCCACAGGTGTCGCCCGGCTCGAAGGCTTTCGCGATGCCAGCGACGAGCTCCGCCAGCTCCGCGAGCTCGAGGACGAGGGCGATCGCCTCGTGCGGCAAGCAGTGGCCGAGCTCTTCCGTTCCGGGCAGGACGCGATCTCGATCATTCGCTGGAAGGACATCCACGAGCAGCTCGAGGAGGCGGTGGACGCCTTCCAATCGGCCGCCGACATCCTCGAAGCAATCCTCGTCAAGAACCGGTAGGGCGCGCCGCCCCTAGACCTCCGCGCCGATGGATCTAACCCTTATCGCCGTCATCGTCGTTGCGCTCTTCTTCGACTTCACTAACGGCTTCCACGACGCTGCAAATGCCATTGCCACAACCGTCTCGACGCGGGCGCTGCCGCCGCGCGTCGCGGTCGGGTTCGCCGCCATTCTGAACTTCGTTGGCGCCTTGATTTCGATCGAGGTCGCCGCGACGGTTGCAAAGGGGATCGTGAATGCGGACGCGATCACGCTGGATGTGGTGCTCGCTGGCGTAGTCGGCGCCGTGGTTTGGAATCTCGCTACGTGGTACCTCGGCCTGCCGACTAGCTCGAGCCATGCGTTGATCGGCGGCGTACTCGGATCTGCGCTAGCCGCAAACGGGCTCGATGTTGTGCAGTGGAACGGGCTCGTCGAAAGGGTGTTGATCCCGTCGCTGGCATCGCCGCTGCTCGGAGTCGTGCTCGCGGGGACGATCGTCCTCGTGATCCTTTGGGTCTTCCGGAACGCGCGGCCTGGTATCGGGAATGTCTTCCGTCGTCTTCAGGTCGTCACTGCTGGGTTCGTTGCTTTCACGCACGGCACAAACGATGCGCAGAAGACGATGGGCGTCATGACTCTCGCGCTGATCGCCACGGGCCACGTTTCTTCACAGAACTTCGACGTTCCGCTCTGGGTGATCCTCAGCGCGGCGGTTGCAATGGCACTCGGGACCTACTCAGGCGGCTGGCGCATCATGAAGACACTCGGTCAGCGCGTAGTGCACCTTGAACCACATCAGGGATTCGCTGCGGAGGCTTCGACGGCGGCGATCCTCTACACGACCGCGCACGCAGGATTCCCTGTCTCAACGACACACACGATCAGTGGCTCGGTCCTCGGTGCCGGAGCCGCGCAGAACCCGTCTGCCGTCCGCTGGGGCATCGCCCGGAACATTCTCCTTGCCTGGGTGTTCACGATCCCTGCGGCTGGGACTGTGGCCGCGTTGATGGAACTGGTGACTCGCATCCCGGGCGGCGCGGCGATCGTTCTTGGATTCGCGGCCTTCGTTGCCGCCGCCGCGTTCACCGCCCGCGGATGGACCATGAACTACCTACGGCGGCCAAGACTGGAACCAGCTGCCGCTGCCGCTCCACCGGCATAGCCGCTCGGATCTACCAGCTCTAACCGTTACCACTTCGTCACCACACGTTCACGGGGTGGCAACCCACCGCCCGCGGTGCGGCACGAACAATGGTCGCGATGAAGCGGCTCGCACTCAGCTGCGTCCTTCTCGTCGCGATCGTCGCCGGCTGCGGCGGCTCGCGTGAGAGCTCGAACGGCGACACCGGTGACGGCGGCGCCGCGAGCGAGCTTTCGGGCCGCGTCCAGATCGACGGGTCGAGCACGGTCGGCCCGTACGCGACTGCGGCGGCCGAGCGCTTCCGCGGCGGCAACCCGGATGTCCGAATCACGGTCGGCGTCTCAGGCACGGGCGGCGGCTTCGAGCGCTTCTGCCGCGACGAAACGGACATCTCCAACGCGTCTCGTCCGATCAAGGACGAGGAAAAGCAGGCCTGCGAGGCCAAGAGCGTCGAGTACCTCGAGCTGCAGGTCGCGAACGACGCGCTGACGGTTGTCGTCAACAAAGACAACGACTGGGTTGACTGCATGACCGTCGCCCAGCTGACGCAGATCTGGGATCGCGGGTCGAAGGTGAAGACATGGCGTGACGTCGATCCTTCCTGGCCGGACGAGCGCATGCGACTCTTCGGCGCAGGGACCGACTCCGGCACGTTCGACTACTTCACGGACGAGATCAACGGCGAAGAGGGTCGCAGCCGTTCCGACTACTCCGCCAGCGAGGACGACAACGTCACCGTCCAGGGCGTCTCGGGCGACAAGTACGCGCTGGGCTACTTCGGGCTCTCCTACTACGACCAGAACCAGGACAGCCTGAAGGCGCTGGCAGTCGACGGCGGCGGCGGGTGCGTCGAGCCGTCGGTCGAGACTGCCCAGAGCGGGGCGTACAAGCCACTCGCTCGTCCGCTCTACATGTATGTGAAGAAGGAGTCGCTGGCTCGCCCGGAAGTGAAGGCGTTCTTGCAGTTCGTGCTCGACAATGAGCAGGCGATCGCGGAGCGGGCGCAGTTCGTCCCGCTTACGGACGAGCAGCTCCAGAAGGCCAAGAGCGACCTCAGCGCCGGCTAAGTGGCGGTTCGCGCTGAGACTGCGGGTCCGGTTCGCCTCCGGGCGAGCCGGAAGCGCTACGGCGAGACCGTCGTCAAAGGCCTGCTGGGGCTCTGCGCACTGATCTCGGTCGCGACCACGGTCGGGATCATCGCGGCGCTCTTCCTCCCCGCCTTCGAGTTCTTCAGCGAGGTCTCGATCATCGACTTCCTGACGGGCACCGAATGGGCGCCTTTGTTCGAGCCGGCGCTGTTCGGCGTCGTGCCGCTCATCGTCGGAACGCTCTCGGTCACGTTCTGGGCGATCGTCGTCGCCCTCCCGTTCGGGCTCGGCGCGGCCATCTACCTCAGCGAGTACGCCAGCGCAAGAACCCGGAAAATCCTGAAGCCGCTGCTCGAGGTGCTGGCGGGGATCCCGACGATCGTCTACGGGTATTTCGCGCTGACGTTCTTCACGCCCCTCCTGCGGGACATCGGGATCGAGGTCGAGATCTTCAACGCACTTTCCGCGGGGCTGGTGATGGGCGTGATGATCCTGCCGACCGTCGCTTCGCTGTCGGAGGACGCGATGGCAGCGGTCCCCCGCGATCTCCGCGACGGGGCCTTCGCGCTCGGCTCGACGCGGATGCAGGTCGCGACGCGCATCGTCGTCCCAGCGGCCGTGTCGGGGATCGTGGCGGCGTTCGTGCTGGGGATCTCACGCGCGGTCGGCGAGACGATGATCGCGTTGGTCGCCGGCGGCCTCGAGCCAAACGTGAGCTTCGACCCGCGCCAGGCGATCGAGACGATGTCGGCGTTCATCGCGGCGACGGGCGCCGGTGACGTGCCGACCGGCTCGCTCGAGTACAAGACGATCTTTGCCGTCGGCGCGACGCTGTTCGTGATGACGCTGATCCTGAACGTGATCTCGATCCGGCTCGTCCGCCGCTTCCGGGAGGCCTACGAGTGAACGGAGGCCTACGAGTGAGCCTTCGGCGGACGCGGACCGACTACAAGGGCGCAGCGTTCCAGGCATTGCTGCTGCTGTCGCTGGTCGTCGGGTTCGTCACTCTCGTGACGCTGCTCGTGGACGTCTTCAGCAAGGGCTGGGGCTACCTGGACAAGGCGCTGTTCACGGCGCCGCCCTCGATCGATCCCGCGATCGCGGGTGCGAGGCCGGCGATCCTCGCGACGATCTACATCGGTGTTCTCTTGCTCCTGTTCACCGTGCCGATCGGCGTCGGTACCGCGATCTACCTCGAGGAGTATGCGAACCGCGACCGCTGGTATAACCGTCTGCTCGAGCTGAACATCCAGAACCTCGCGGCGGTGCCGTCGATCGTCTACGGCATCCTCGGGCTCGCGTTCATCGTGAGGGGGATCGGACTGGGGCGCGTGCTGCTCGCCGGCGCGCTGATCATCACCCTGCTCGTGCTGCCGACCGTGATCATCGCCGCGCGCGAGGCGATTCGGGCCGTGCCTGACTCGATCCGTCAGGGTGCGTACGCGCTCGGTGCGACGCGATGGCAGGTGACGGCGCGACAGGTGCTCCCCGCCGCGCTGCCGGGGATCGCGACGGGCGCCATCCTCGCCCTCTCGCGCGGGATCGGGGAGACGGCGCCGCTGATCATGGTCGGCGCGGTGACGTACATCGCCTTCGATCCGACGCTCCTCGGGGAGTTCACCGCGCTCCCGATCCAGATCTACCAGTGGGTTCGATTGCCGCAGGAGGAGTTCCGCTTGCTGGCCGCGGCTGCGATTATCGTGCTGCTCGGCATCCTGCTGAGCCTCAACGCCGTCGCCATCTGGCTCCGGAACCGCTACCAGAGGAGATGGTGATGAGCATGACCGACACGACGCCGAAGTTGAAACTCGCCGAAGACCTCACGAAAGACGCGAAGCCCCGGAGCGGGGAGGTCGTGTTCAACGTGCAGGGCGTCGGAGTGTCCTATGCGGGCGATCTCGCCGTTCGCGACGTGACGATGGACATCTTCAAGAACCAGGTCACCGCGATCATCGGCCCCTCCGGCTGCGGCAAGAGCACGTTCATCCGGGTCTTCAACCACATGAACGACCTGATCCCGACGGCAAAGATGCACGGGAAGGTGCTGTACCACGGCGTCGACCTCTACGGGAACGAGGTCGACTCGGTTGAGGTGCGAAAGCGGATCGGGATGGTGTTCCAGAAACCGAACCCGTTCCCGAAGTCGATCTACGACAACGTCGCGTTCGGCCCGCGAGTGCTCGGCTGGCGCAAGGGGCTCGACGAGCGCGTCGAGCAGGCGTTGCACAAGGCGGCACTCTGGGACGAGGTCAAGGACCGGTTGAAGGCGAACGCGCTTGGGCTCTCAGGCGGGCAGCAGCAGCGCCTCTGCATCGCGCGCGCGCTCGCGACCGAGCCCGACGTGATCCTCATGGACGAGCCGGCGTCGGCACTCGACCCGATCGCGACGACGCGGATCGAGGACCTGATGCACGACCTCAAGCAGCACTACACGATCCTGATCGTCACGCACAACATGCAGCAGGCCGCGCGCGTCGCCGACATGACTGCGTTCTTCTCGGTCGAGGTCGGAGCGGACGGCGACCGGACGGGGATCCTGGTCGAGTACGACGATACGACGAAGATCTTCACCCAGCCGGCCGACAACCGGACCGAGGATTACGTCACGGGACGGTTCGGCTAAATGCGTGTCACGTTCCAGGAAGAGCTCGATCAGCTCGAGGCGGGGCTGAACGAGGAGGGGACCCTCGTGCTGCGCGCTTTGCGCGGCGCGCTCAACGCGCTCGTGCAACAGGACGACGAGCTCGCCGACGAGGTCATCGGGTTCGACGACGAGGTCGACCAGCGGTACTTCACGATCGAAGAGGGGATCCAGGAGTTGCTTGCGCGTCAGACGCCCGTCGCCTCCGATCTCCGGCTGGTGCTGGCGATGCTGCACGTGAACCTGCATCTCGAGCGGATCGCCGACTACTGCGTCACGATCGCGAAGCTGGTCAAGCTCGCGCCGGACGTGGCGCCCGACCGGATGTTCGTCGCTGCATTCGAGGAGATGGGAGCGCGCGCCGAAGAGATGATTCGCGTCGCCCTCGACTCTTTCTCGACGCGCAATCTCGAGCAGGCCGAGACTTTGGTCGAGCTCGACGAGCTGATCGACCGCGCGAATCGTCGCTTCGTCCAGAACGTGCTCTCGTTCGGCCGCGACCCGACGCTGCAGGAGTGGGGCTTGCGGATGATCATCGTCTCGCGCTGCTTCGAGCGAATCGGCGATCACGCCGTCGACATCGGCGAGCGCACCGCCTACCTCGTCTCCGGGGAGTTCCGTGAGTTCACCGACGCGTCGCACCCCGATAAGCAAGCCTGAAAGCGACGGGCAGCGCTAAGCGGCTTCGGGCAGGCCAGGCGTGAGAAGGTCGACGATCGGAACGACGACCATCCACACGAGAACTGCCGAGAGCACGCCGACGATCTGAACTGGGTATGCGAGGGCTCTGACCATGCCCTGATTGTCGATCTCCCGACACCGCGCCGGGGTACACAGGTGGTTGTAGCCGGGTGAAGAGGCGGCGACCTGCGGAACGACGGTACGTCCCGGACGCGTCCCTATACTTCGTGTAGCAATGGCTGTTACGCGCACGATGAACGCGACGCATGACACGACGTCGTGTGCAGTGGCGGCGTGCACCGAAATCCTTGGCGCGAAGTGGACGGCGCTGATCGTGCACGACCTTTCTGAGGGCGCGCGCCGCTTCTCCGAGCTCGAGTCGGCGTGCCCGGGCATCTCGCCGCGGACGCTTTCCGAGCGGCTACGCGCGCTCGAGACCGAAGACCTCGTCGAGCGACGGAGCTACCAGGAATCGCCGCCGCGCGTCGAGTACGAGCTGACGGCGAAGGGACGCGACTTGCTTCCGATCATCGAAGAGATGCGCCGCTTCGGCCACGCCTGGCTGGTCTAGCGACCGACACGAAGGCGACACAAAGGCTCGACCTGCCTCAACCACCTCAGAGGTGAGGACTGCTCCTACCGGGGCAGGTCGGCGAAGGCGAGGTAGAGCTCCCGGCCGGCGTCGTACGCCTTCGTCAGATAATCGACGGGGAGCTTCTCGTTCGGCGAGTGGACGTTCGACTCCGGCAGGCCGACGCCGGTGAGGATCGTCGGGATGCCGCGACCGGTGACCGCCGCCATGATCGGCAAGGTGCCGCCGCCGCGAGCGAGGATCGGGGCGCGGCCGAAGACGCGCTCGAACGCCTCCATGCCGAGGCGGATGGCGGGCGTGTCGGGATCGACGACCGACGCAGGCGTCCCCTCGTCCGCGCGCAACTCGAGCTCGGCTCCCGCGGGCGCGGCCTCGCGGACCAGCCGCTCGACCGCCGCCGCAACCGTGGCGACGTCCTGACCCGGCGCGAGGCGGACGGTGAAGTTCGCCTCCGCAGCAACCGGGACGGTCGTATTCCGCAGGCCTGGCTTTCCGCCGATGATCCCGTTCACGTCGACAGACGTCTCGGCCGTCGTCCGAAGCCAGAATTCGTCGGCCGCGCGCTCGTCATACGGCCGCGCGCCCTGCAGCTCGAGCAGCTCCTCACCGCGCGGCAGCTGGTGCCAACCCGCGCGCTCCTCGTCGGTGGGCGGGATGATCCCTTCGCGGAGCGCGTCGGGAACGCGACCGTCGCGCGGCAGCACTCCGGAAAGCGTCTGCATCAGCGCGTGCGTTGCGTTCAACGCGGCGTTGCCGTACATCCCGGAATGGAGATCGCGCGCGCCGCTCCGCACGACCAGGTCGAACGCCACGAGCCCGCGCGTGCCCGTGCAGAACTGCGGCACGTCGCGCCGCTCCATCCCGCCGTCGAAGATGATGCAGACGTCGGCGCCGCGTTCGTCGGACTGCACCCACTTGACGATCGAGTCGCCGCCGATCTCCTCCTCCCCGTCCGACGCGATGCGGACGTTCACCGGCAGCGATCCCTCGGACGCCAGGTCGGCGGCGGCGCGCAGCAGAGCGTAGAGCTGTCCCTTGTCGTCCGTGATCCCGCGCGCGAAGTACCAGCCGTCACGCTCGACGAGATCAAACGGGTCGCTGTCCCACAGATCGAGCGGCGCCGGCGGCTGCACGTCGAAATGTCCGTAGAGGAGAACGGTCGGCGCAGTCTCCGGGCTGTCGGAGGCCCGCAGCTCGCCGATCACGAGCGGCTGCGCCGTTGTCTCCACGAGCTCCGCGTCCCCGCCGGCGCGCTGGATGAAGTCGCGCACCCACTCGGCCGCGCGTCGCACCTCGGCCGCATGTCCGGCATCGGCCGAGACCGACGGGATCGAGATCAGCTCGCGAAGCTCTTCGACGACCGGCGCGCTCACGCGCGCGAGTTTACGCATGCGCTGCGAACCGGTGGCAAGCTACCGACGATGCGGGCAGCAGCCGTTGCCGTCTGTGTCGCCGCACTCGCCCTGGCCGGGGCCGCGCCCTCGGTCTCGCAGAGCGGCTGCCCGAGCAGCCTCCTGCCGCTGCCGCGGAACGCGATCGCTCCGGCTTCGATCGCCGCCTTCCGAGCGGTCCCGCGACGCGATGACCCGCAGGTGACGGGCGCGATGTTCGCGATCTACGACCAGAACCGGGGGCCGATCGCGAGACATGAATGCGGCGCCGCGGTCTGGCGGCGAACAGTCGTCGTGTACGTCCAGAGGCGCGCGTACCTGCCCGCGATCAGCGCCTCGTCCGGCGTCTACTTCGTCGGGCGCTTCCGCGGCGGCTACCGCGTCTGGCAAGTCGTGCACTAGCTGCGCAAGTCGCGAATCCGCTCGCGCGAACTCGCGACGCGCAAAAATCCCTAAAGGCGGCCGCTTCGCGGCCGCTGTCGAAGCGACTTTTACGTCAGGCCTCTACGCGGCGGCGTCGCGTAGCTTCTGCGAGTCGGCGAGCGCGCGCAGCTTCTTCAGGCTCTGGTTCTCGATCTGCCGGATCCGCTCGCGCGTGACG
>WUUC01234490.1_pt1 | contig 11584 bp, 4 predicted proteins | sample 6278441 | NCBI WGS metagenome assembly WUUC01 (sample SAMN13675441, study PRJNA597444) | soil metagenome | isolation source: soil | place: USA: Washington | collected 2017-10 | reverse complement strand
CGTCGCGCGGGCAGGCCCACCGCCTGGGCCTCTGGACGCTCGACACGGAGCGGACCCAGTCCGAGGGGCTGGGCTACAAGTGCAGCGTCAACCACCTCAACGTCCAGCCCGGCGCGGTCGCCGCGGTCGCCGACCCGGACTACGCCAACCTGCGCGCGGGCGGCAAGGTCATCGACGCCACCTCCACGACCGTGCGCCTGGACGCCCCGGTGTCGGTCCAGGCCGGGCACGCCTACAAGGTCATGGTCACCCTGCCCAACGGCACGGTCGAGACCCGCAACGTGACCAGCGGGCCGGGCACCCACGCCTCGCTCGCCGTCACGCCGCCGTTCTCGGCGCCGCCGCACCCGGAGTCGGCCTGGATCGTCACCTCCACCTTCCTGGCGCCGCGCCAGTTCAAGGTGCTGGGCATCACCGAGGACTCCCCCCTGGAGTTCAACGTCGCCGCGATCCTGCACGACCCGACCAAGTACGCCCGCGTCGAGCAGGGCGTCCAGTTCGAGCGCCCGCCGTTCACCCGCCTGCCCAACCCCGGCGTGGTCGCCCCGCCCGCCGACGTCGCGGTCAGCCGGGAGTACATCGGCACCCCGACCGGCTTCACCGACGCCCTCCAGGTCTCCTGGACCGCCAGCCCCGACGCCTACCTGCGCGGCTACGTCGTGCGCTGGCAGAAGAACCTCGGCCCGTGGCAGGCGCTGCCCGAGGCACCCGGCACCAGCGCCACCATCTACGGCGAGGGGCCGGGCAGCTACGTCTTCCACGTCCACGCCGTGAACTTCGCCGGGGTCCAGTCGCCGCCCGCGATCCTCCGGGTGGACATCCTCAACGAGAGCCCCATCACCCTGCTGCGCCCGAGCGGCCTGGAGCTGGAGGGACAGGGCGCCGACACCGTGTTCCAGGGCCGCGACCCGGTCTTCAGTTGGCGCGCGACGGCGATCCGCGGGGCCTACCCGCTGGGCCAGGAGCCGGCGGCCGGCGCGGGCTTCCTCGACGCGATCTTCCGCGACTTCGAGGTGCGGGTCCTCGACGCGGCCAACCGGCTCGTCTTCACGGACCACACGACCGAGATGCGCTACGCGTTCAGTTTTGAAAAGAACGCGAAGACGCTGGGCGGGCCGCACCGGGCCTTCAAGTTCGTCGTGTTGATGCGCGACAAGTGGGGCAATTTCTCCCGCCCCGCCGAGCTGGAGGTGTCCAACCCGGCCCCGGCGCAGCCCACCAACCTCGCCGTGCTGCCCGGCGTCGGCAGCATCTTCGTCAAGTACGACCGCCCCGCCGACCTGGACTACGCGGGGACCCTGGTGTGGGTGGGCGAGACCACGAACTTCGCGCCCGGCCCGGCCAACCTCGTCTACGAGGGCGACAGCACCTTCGCCTCCGCCCCCGCCCAGCCCAACAGCGTCCGCTTCGTCCGCGTCGCGGCCTACGACAGCTTCGGAAAGACCGGCCTCAACGTCTCCGCCGAGGTCCGCGTCGTCATCGGCGGCGTCAGCGACCCCGACTTCCTGCCCCCCGCGGTGCCCACCGGCCTGCGGCTTTCCACCTCCGCCGCCCAGGCGCCCGACGGCACCTGGACCTACCGCCTGCGCGCCGAGTGGGACGAGAGCGCCGACGGCGACTTCGTCTTCTTCAAGGTGGCGATCAGCGAGAACAACGGCAACTTCGTCTTCTTCACCGCCCCCGAGGGGCGGCAGGAGTGGGCGGTCCAGGCGGGCTCCACCTACACCGTCAAGCTGGCTGCGGTGGACAGCAGCTCCAACGCCTCGGTCTACTCCGCCGAGCAGCGCATCACCATCGCCGGCCTGGGCAACGGACCGGCCGACCCGACCGCGATGACCATCGTCAGCAGCATGCGGACCGTGTGGCTCCAGTGGCCCCAGCACCCCGCCCCCGACTTCGGGTACATGGAGATCTGGGAAGGCACGGAGAACGACCGGACCACCGCCGTGCACCTGCACAACGCCACCGGCACGACGTTCCCGCGGGACGGGCTGGCGGGCGGTCAGGTCCGGTACTATTGGATACGGGCCGTCAACCGCTCGCGGATCGCGTCCCCCGGGTTCTTCCCGACGTCCCCGTTCGACGGGGTCCGCGCCGAGGTCGGCAAGCTCACCGAGAACGACTTCCCGCTGCTCGTCGTGAAGGACGCCTTCATCGACGAGATCGACGCCCGCAAGATCCGCGCCGGGTCCGTCATCTCCGGCGAGGTCCGCGTCGAGGGCACCGGCCTGGACCTCAAGGGCCTGACCGAGGCCAACGGCGGCGACCCGGCGGCGGCGATCAACACCGGCTCGACCCTGCTCCAGCCCGGCAAGGTCGTGATCTCGGGCGGCACCACGCTGGCCGACTGGCGCCACGCCGGAGACCAGACCCGCATCGACGGGGGCAACCTCGCCGCCAACAGCGTGCGCGCCAACCACCTCGCCATCGGCAACCGGAACGTCGAGTTCACCGGGCTCGCCTTCACCGCCGTGAAGGAAACCAACACGGCGACCTGGACCTCGGGCAGCATCGACTACGTCGGCGACGCCGGAGCCGTGGTGAACGAGGCGGTCGCCGCCGGCAGCGCCCAGTGGACCGGCTCGGTCCTCTACCTGTACTGGAAGCGCGGCCAGGGCAACCTCGCGGCCACCGCCGCCGCGTCGATCCACGCCGACCCGGACGCCATCGTGCTCGGCAGCTACACCGGCGAGGCCCGGCTGTTCGTCAACTACGGCCAGACGGTCATCGACGGCACGTCGATCCGGGCCAACACGGTCAGCGCCGACCGGCTCCAGGCCAACTCCATCACGGCGCGCGAGCTGTCCGCCGGCACGCTCATCACGTCGAACGCGCAGATCGGGCAGGCGGTGGTCAACGAGGCCAACATCGTCAGCTCGGCCACGCTGGACGCCTACATCCGGAACCTGTCCGCCGACAAGATCCGCGGCGGGGCGATCACCGGGCAGTACCTCCAAGTCGGCGGCAACCTGCCGGGCCGGGAGCCCCACATCGGGGCGATCTTCATCGAGGGCCGGAACGGCAACGCCAACATCAGCTTCTTCGACCGCGGCGAGAAGGTCCGCGTCCACATCGGCCAGTGGGGCAACGGCAGCGGTGACCGGGCGCTCGACGGCCTCTACGTGCGCGACGTCAACGGCAACGACATCCTGACCGCCAACGGCCTGGGCGTCGCCATCGTCGGCACGGGCAACATCGGCCCGAGCGCCGTGACCGGGATGGCCGTCTCCGAGGTTCCCTCCGTGGGCATCGCCGTCACCACGCCCGGCGCCGCGGTCGTGTGCACCGCGCATTGCCGCTGGCCCAACACGGCCGACGCCGGCTTCGCCACGGGCATGAACTTCCGGCTGGCGTACCGCATCAACGGCGTCCACCTCGATGCCCGCCTGATCAACATCGTCTCCGTCGGCGGCACGGTGACCGCCTTCACCGTCGCCATGCTGGTCCGCAACCCACCCGTGGGACCCGTCGAGTTCCGGATGGAGCTGGGCGGCGGAACCAACTGGGCCTACGTCGGGAACAACATCACCGCCTCCCTGGTCGCACAGGAGTTCAAGAAATAGCCATGGACGGAACCCACTTCACGGTCTACCGCCTGGACACCGGCGAGGTCGTCAGCGTCCAGGCCATGGCGTTCGCGCCTGAGCACCGCCAACTGTACCTCGACGCCGCGCTGGTCCCCTGGGGCGGCGACGCGCACGGCATCCTGGAAGCCTACGCCGACCCGGCCCGGCACTACGTCGCCGTGCTGGGCGGCGTGCCCCGCGTCGAGGACCGCCCGGACCTCGTCGTCTCCCTGGACACGGCCGAGATCGCCGCGGACGGCGTCGACGCGGCCACCCTGACCGGGCTGCCCGACCCCTGCACCGTCGTCATCGACGCCGACGACCCGACCGTGGAGACCACCGTCACCGAGGTCGGGGGCGGCGGCTTCGTCGTCACCGCCTCGGACCCCGGCACCTACGCCGTCGAGGTCCGGCGCTTCCCGTTCCTGCCCTTCCGCGTAGAGATCACGGCGGCGCCCCCGTGACCGGCCCCTCCCCGGACCCGGCCCCCGAGCCGATCCCCGACCCGGCCCCGGACCCCGTCCCGGGGCCTCTCCCGGAACCCCCGCCGCCCCGTCCCCTGACGCGGGTCGCCGTGGCGAAGAACCTCCCGCTGCTGCGCCACCGCGCCGAGGCCGCCGTCGAGGCCAAGGCCGAGCAGGCCCGCGCCCGGTTCGCGACGCCCGGCAAGCACACGATCTACGACCGGAAACTAAGGGAAGCCGAGCGTTACCTCGACGCCGTGGGCCGCGGCCAGTCCCCCAACCTCGCCGCCTACCCCTACCTGCGCGCCGAAGCCGGGCTGACCGCGCCGGACGCCGAGGCGCTGGCCCGCCTGTGGGTCGCCATGGCCGCGCAGTGGGAGGCCGTCAGCCCCGCCATCGAGGCCGCCTCGCTGCGCGCCAAGGCCGCGGTCCGCGCCGCGCCCGGCTCCGCCGCCATCGACGCCGCGGTGCGCGAGGCCGCGGCGCTGCTCGACGCCGTCGGCGACCCGGCGCCGCGCCCGCCCGACAAGCCGCGCGACCCGTTCCGCCCCCCCGCCCCGCAACAGCCGGAATAGCCATGCAATACCGCGCCGGAACCGTCGCCCTCGCGGGCAATTCCTCCATCGTCCGCGGGAACGGGACCGCCTGGGCGGGACAGGTCGAGCCGGGCGCGATGTTCGCCCGGTCCGGGGACCGGGTGTCCTACACCGTCGCCGCCGTCAACAACGACACCGAGCTGATGCTGTCCGCGCCCTACCAGGGCGAGGCGTCCGAGTCGGCGTTCTATTGGATCACGACGAGCTTCACCCCGAACAGGGGGTATCCCGTCGCCGAGCCCGGCGACATCGACGCCATCCAGGTCTTCTCCCGCGCGATCCAGGAGATCGACGCCGACATCCCGGCGACCGGCGGCGGCGTGCGCGTGCTCGACGACCTCCAGGACGTCGTCGCCGGGGCGCCCTCGGTGGGCCACGTGCTGACCCGGCAGGCCGACGGCACCTGGGGGCCGTCCGCGCCCGGCGCGGCCTCGGTGGACGGCGCCAACGTCGGGACCGGCGGGGGGGCCGTCTTCAAGCAGAAGGCCGGCGCCACCCTGGAGTTCCGCCGGATCAAGGTGACCGGCGGCGCCACCCTCAACGAGAACGCCGACGACGTCACGATCAGCGTCCCGCCCGCGGGCGAGGCCAACACCGCCAGCAACGCCGGCACCGCCTCGTCCGTCGGCGTGTTCGCGGGCAAGACCGGGACCAACCTCGCCTTCCGCGGCATCCGCGCCGGGTCCGGGGTCACCGTCACCCAGGACGTGAACGACATCGTCGTGTCCTCGACCGGCGGCGGCTCGACCGGCGGCGAAGCCAACACGGCGTCCAACCTCGGCGTCGGCACGGTCCAGCCGTTCCGGCAGAAGGTCGGCGCCGACCTCCAGTTCCGCACCGTCTCGTTCGAGGCCGCCCGCTTCGCCACCTCGATCTCCGGCGACGGCAACACCTACACCGTCACCTTCCGCCCGCTGGCGTTCACCGAGATCGGCGGCGTCTCGGTCGGCGGCGCCGCCACCGGGCAGTACCTCCGCCGCAACGCGGACGGCACGTGGTCGGGGGCGACGCTCCCGGCCACCGGCATCGCCTCGGTCTCCGCCGACCCGGCGCCGAGCCTCGGCGGCAACCTGGACACCGTCGGCCGCCGCATCGTCGGCCTGCCCGGCGTCGTCCCCGGCCTGATCGAGCGCCCGGCGGCCAAGACCTACGTCCTGTGCCTCCAGATCCCCCAGCCCATCGCGATCGCTAGCGCCCGGGCCCGCACCGCGGCCGGCACGGTGGGCTGGCGCGTCCTGGTCAACGGGCTGACGCTCGGCGTCGACCCGGAGGGCAACGGCGGCCTCACGGGCACCGCCGGCACGACCGCCGCCGACGTGGTCGTCCCCACCGTCGCCACCACCCCCCAGGGCTACGAGCTGGCCGTCGCCCTGTTCGCGCCGTCCGCCGACTGCGCCGACTTCTGCTTCGCCATCCACTACCGGACCGCCTGACGTGATCCCCTGGTTCCTTTCCCAGGGCGCCGCGGCGCCGTCCACCCTCCCCGCCGCGGCCGAGGACTGGTTCGCCACCGCGTCGCTGCCGCCGGAGTGGACCCTGTCGCGCCCGGCCGCCGCGCTCGGCCGCGGGACCGACGGGCGCTGGGCGTCCTACGCCGCCGACCTGCCGCGCCCCTTCCACGACCCGTCCACGCTGGCCTACCGCGGCATCCTGGTCGAGGGCGCCGCGGCCACGCAGATCGTCCACCGCTCGCGCTCGCCCGCCGGCGCCGTGGGCGTCGCCGCCAACGCCGCGACGATATCCACCGACGCCTCGGTCCAGACCCCGTTCGGCATGGGCTGCACCCGGATCGTGCCGACCACCGCCAACGCCCAGCACGGCTTCAACTCGACCTTCGGCGGGGCCGAGGGCGCGGCCGTCGCGGACGGCGCCACCGTCACGATCCGGGCCGTCGCCAAGCCGCTCGGCACCGCCTACCCCAACATAGAGTTCTTCCTGCGCGACCGGGCCGGCGCCTACCGGGCGGTGTCGTTCTCGCTGGCCGGGCCGGGCTCGGTGCTGGCCAACGCCAACGCCCTGGCCGCGACCATCCGCGCGGACACCGACGGCTTCTACGAGATCCTCATCACCGCGGGCGTCGGGACCGGGACGTCGTCGCCGGCCTGCAACATGCTGGTGGAGCCCGCGGCCGGGACCCGAAACTACGCGGGCGACGGCACCTCCGGGACGCTCCTGGCCTACCTCGGCGCCGAGGCCGCGGGCGAGGCGTCGTCGCCCATCCTGACCGACACCGGCTCCGCGACCCGCCCGGCCGAGACCCTGTCCAGCTCGACCGAATGGCTCGGCCCCGGCCCGCGCTCGTTCGCGCTCCGCTACGCGCCGCTGTCGGCCGGGGCGCAGACCGTCCTGCACGCCTCCGGGCCGGACCTCGTCGAGCTGCGCCACGGCACCGGCACCGTGACCTACGTGGCGATGGCCGGCGGCGCGGCGTCCGCCCAGATCACGGCGGCGGCCCCGGCCCCCGGCGTCGAGCGCACCGCCGTCCTGGTCGCCGCCCTCAACGAGTTCCGGCTGGCCCAGGACGGCGCGACCGTCGGGACCGACTCCACCGGGAACGTGCCCGCCGCGCTGCCGGCCATGCGCATCGGCTCCGGCGCGGGCGGGGCGGGTGCCGGGGCGCTCCTGCTCCGGCGCATGAAGTACTGGCGCGACGGCCTGTCCGGGCCGGAGGCCGAGGCGTTCTCGGGCGACATCACGATCCCCGGCGCCGCCCCGGCCGTCCCCGTGCTCGACATCCAGGCGGCCCGGACCGCGACCCCGGCGGAGACCACGGTCACGCTGGTGGTGACCCTGACCGGCGAGCCGACCGGGCCGTCCGTGGGCTGGCGCACCGTCAACGGCACGGCGACGGCGGGGACCGACTTCGTCGGCGCGGGCGGCGTCGCCCGCTTCGCGCCCGGGGCGTACTCGGCGCAGGTCACGGTCGCCTTGGCCGCGCGCTCCACCGAGGCGGACCGGACCTTCGCCATCGAGCTGACCGGCCCGGACGGCGCGACGCTGGGTACCGCGCGCTGCACCGTCACCCTCCAGCGCGTCGTCCAGCAGGGGCCGGCGGCGGCGGTGCAGAACACCTTCGGCGCCACCCTGCCGCCGGAATGGACCCTGACCCGCGCCTCGCCCGCCCGCACCCGCAACAGCGCGGGCAACTGGGTCGCGGTCAACGCCAACGTCCACCGCCACCACTACCTCGCGCCCGGGGTCTCCGGCCTGCTGGTGCAGTCGGCCACTTCCGAGCAGCGGCTCTACGACGCGGTCAACCCCGGCTGGACCGCGACCGCCAGCACCGTGGTGCTGGACACGACCACGGCGACCGCGTTCGGCAGCCGGTCGGTCAAGTGGCGCAAGGACGACAGCGTCGGCGCGCACCTGCTGGCCGTCGAGCTGCTGCCGGCCAAGTGCGACATGCCGACCGGCGAGTTCTCGTTGGGCATGACCGTGCGCCCGCATGGCGAGCGGTACTGGAGCGTGGTCACCAAGGGCATCGACAACGTCTGGAAGGAGGCGGTCTACGACCTCGACGCCGCGGGCGCCGTCGTCTACCAGGACAGCGGCGCCCTCGCCACGGTCGAGCGGGACCCGTTCTTCACCGACACCTACAACCTGACCCTCAACCGGTCCCAGGCCGCGACCGCCGGGGTGAACGCCGAGATCCAGGTGTTCCCGTGCGACGCCTTCGGCAACCTCGCCTCCGGGGGAGGGACGTCCCGCGGGATCGACGTCCTGCACATGCAGTTGGAGCCCGGCCCGTCGGTCGGCGTGCCCATCGTCACGACGGGCACCGAGACCGCCAAGGTGACCCGCTTCGGCGACGTCCTGAAGGCGACCGGCACGTGGTTCCAGCGCCAGAGCTACAGCCTCGGCATACGGTACGTCCGGCTGCGCCCCGCCCCGGACGTGCAGACCGTGCTGCACGTCCGGGACACCGCCAACAGCACCACCGCCGACGCCCAGCACCTTCTCGTCGAGTCGGGCGAGCTGATCCTGCGCCCGCGGACCGGCAGCACGACGCTCGCCACGGTCATCGACGGCGGGCCGGTGCCCACCGGGGTGCTCCGGACCAGCCTGCTGGTGGTCGACCACGACCTCCGCATGGCGCTGTTCGACGCCGGGGCCAAGGTCGGCGAGGTCCCGGTGGGGACCGGCGGCGTGGCGGCCCCGCTGGCGCCCACCATCCTGCGCTTCGGCTCGACCGAGCCCGGCGCCAGCAACGGCGCGTCCTGGGTGCTCCAGGCGGCCTACCTGTGGAACGACCCGCTGGACGACGCGGACGCGGCGCTGTTCTCCGGCAACCTCGCGTATTCCCCGCCGGAGGACGCCGGCCCGCCGGTCGTGTCCATCCCGACCGCGATGGCCGTGCGCGAGGGCGAGGCCCTGGCCGTCCCGGTCACCAAGACGGTGGGCGGGGCGTGCAGCGTCACCTTCCGGACCCGCGCGCTGTCGGGCGGCGCGACGTGGTCGACCGACTACACGGGCGTGGAGACCACCGTGTCGTTCACGTCCGCCGAGACCCTGAAGACCGTCGACGTCGCCACCGTCGCCGACAGCGTCGCCGACCCCGGCGAGACCCTGTCGATCCTGCTGGAGAACCCGGTGGGCTGCACGCTGGGCAACGCGGTCGGCACCGTCACGATCAACGAGCTGCCCACCGTCACGATCCCCGCCTCGGCCACGGTCGCCGAGGGGTCGGCGGTCAGCGTCCCGCTCTCCAAGGCGGGCACGGGGGCGTGCTCGGTCAGCGTCCAGACCCAGCAGGCCACCGCGACCGTCGGCGTGGACTACACCGGGTGGAACCCGACGACGATCAGCTTCGCCGCGGACGAGACCACCAAGACGGTCACCGTGCAGACCACGGCCGACGCCGCGACCGAACCCGCCGAGACCTTCAACATCGCCGTGTCGGCCCCGTCCGGCTGCGTCCTGGGCAACGCGACCTGCACCGTCACCATCGCGGGCGCCGGCACCGGCGGGTCCGTGGACACGACCTACCCGACCCCGCAGGGCTTCGGCACCTCCGGGAACTTCGGGCTGGGCGGCGACGTCTACCGGGTCACCAGCCTCGCCGACAACCTGTCACCGACGCAGGGCATGCTGCGCCACGCCCTGCTGACCGCCGGGACCGGGGGGCGGCTCGTCGTGTTCGAGGTCGCCGGGATCATCCGGCCCGTCGACCGGCTGCGCATCGGGCTGGTCTCCGCCGTGTCCGGGCTGACGATCGCGGGGGAAACGGCGCCCTGGCCCGGCGTCACCGTCCAGCCCGTCCCGAACTGGAACGGCCCCACCTTCACCCTGTACGACGCCCGCAACATCAACATCAGCCACATCCACGTCGAGCGGCCCTACGCCGACATCAAGGTGGACGACACCAACTTCGACAACTGGGACACCGAGCCGGGGTCGAACCAGCGGTGCGAGAACATCTGGCTGGACCACATCTCCAGCTTCTGGTCGTTCGACGAGGGCATCACCCTGTGGACCGGCCCCGGGCCGTTCGTGCTCCAGAACATCAGCATCACGAACAGCATGTTCTGCGAGCCGCTGGGCGACGTCCGGGTCAGCGGCGGCACCAACCCGCTGCGCAAGAGCGGCCAGATCGCGTCCGATTACGACCAGTGGCACAACTTCAACATGCTGTTGGGCGCCTACGGCAAGCGGGTTGACGTCCAGCACTGTCTTTTCAGCGAGGGCTCATGGCGCAACCCATGGATCGACGCCGGCACCGAGGCGGTCGTCGCCAACAACGTGTCGTTGAACTGCGACAACAACTGCCACGTCACCATGAACGACTGGGCGGCGATCGAGCGCAACCTGAAAATGAAGGCGACCTGCGTCGGCTACCTCGCCATCTCCGGCCCGAACACCCCGCTGAACAACAAGGTGTTCAGGCTGAACCGCGTCGTCAGCACGGGGCACCAAGCCTACGCCAGCAACCTCTACGCATGGCAGGGCGCCGGGGCGCGGGGCACCCCGGACGCCACCGTTCCCACGGACCCGGCGGTCATGATGTCCACCCGCCCCATCGACACCCCCGTGCCCGTGGTGGCGCTGACCGCGCAGCAGATCTACGACCGCGCCCTGGCGAACGTCGGGCCGAGGCCGAAGGAACGCGGCATCGCCACCATCAGCAAGCAGATCGACAAGCTGCGCAACAAGAGCGGCCGGTGGGTCAGCCTGCCGAGCGACGTCGGCGGGCCGGTCAGCTACGCCGCCGTCACCCGCTCGCTCGGCGCCGCCGGCGCGTCGTCCAGCCCCGGCAACTTCCGCTCCGGCGACCCGATCCCGCCCATGCCGGCCGCGGGCAACGCCACGGCCATGCGCGCCTACATCCGGGCGTTCAAGGACCAAGTGCAATTCGACTGAACGACATGGCCGGCGTCCTTCCTTCCGAAGGGATGGACCCGCCCGAAAGGACTATTCGGAACATCCGCCCCATGAGTCGGTCGCCCGGCGCGGCGGGGAATGCGACCATCGCGATGGCATCGCCACGGGACGAACAGACGGGAAAACGATAAAATGGCAACGATCTACGGCAAGGGGGGCGGGACGACCGCATGGGGGACCTCCCTCGCGGACACCATCTTCGTGTACGGCGCGGCAGGCGGCTACGGACAGGGCGGCGACGACCGGCTGATCGGCGACGGCGCGGCGAACAAGCTGGTCGGCGGGATCGGCGACGACTACGCCGACGGCGGCGGCGGCGCCGACTACCTGGACGGGCAGGACGGCGCCGACCGGCTGTTCGGCGGGACCGGGAACGACGTCGTCCACGGCGGCGCCGGGAACGACCACGTCGCGGGCTGCGCCGGGATCGACCGGGTGTCCGGCGGCGCCGGCAACGACCGGATCGACCTGCACCAGGGACCGGTGGATCTCCGCGCCGCCGGGACCGTGCGCGAGTACATCAACGGCGGGGACGGTTCCGACACGCTGAACGTCAACGCCAGCGACGCCTCCGTGGACG
>WUUC01225177.1_pt1 | contig 11585 bp, 14 predicted proteins | sample 6278441 | NCBI WGS metagenome assembly WUUC01 (sample SAMN13675441, study PRJNA597444) | soil metagenome | isolation source: soil | place: USA: Washington | collected 2017-10 | reverse complement strand
GACGCACGAGATTCGCTTCCGTACGGAAGACGCGCTCGAGCATCCCGACGCGCAGGTCATGTACCTGCTACGGGACGTGCGCGGCCGGTGGGGCTTTCTCGTCGTGCCACTCCCGCAAGACAACGTGGCGCGCGGCTACCCGTTCCCGCCGGATGGGGGAAGTTGGCCGCAGTCGCCGTACGACTCGCGTACGGCGGACGAAGCCATCCGCCGTATCTGGTGGGCGCCGGACAGAACGACGTGCCTTGCTCGCATGATGACCGCGCAACAGTGGCAGCGATACCACTGGCACACGGTCAACCAGTTTGTCCGCGAGTCGATGATTCAACTGCTCGGCGTGCCGTCGTACCAGCAGCACACGTTCCGGCAGGAAGACTACCGCGTGGTCATCGAAGACCCGCGTCACGGCCGGCTCGTATGGCCGCCGGCATGGGGCTCGACGCCGTACCAGCTACGTCGGTGGGAGCAGGACGATTCCGGCGTGCGCGGCCGGACGGCGGCCGAACGGCTGCACCCGACTCCGCAGTCGACCGTACGCGTCGATTCGTCACAGATCGCGGCCGAAGAACGGATACGCGAGGTTGCCGGCAGCCCGAACATTATGGACGCGATTCGAGCGGACATGCGGCGGCGGCGCGGCGAGGGCATCGAACGGCTACCAGTCAATACGGACTGGTTCACGTCGGAAGTCGCCACGCCGATCGAACGGAGCGCGGGTGTCACCCATTCGCACGACGAGAAGGCGAAGTACAGCGAGGAAACTCTCTCTGGCCGGTGCGAGATGTGTAGCTCGCCGGACGTCAGCGAGGGGGTATGTTGGGACTGCGGATACTGCCGCATTTCCGAGCAGAAGCGTGCTTGACCCCTGCGCGGCACGGAGCGTAGATTCGTCTCCCGCAGGCTACTGTCCCTAGTCACCCGGAGGTAACTGTCCATGCCAGAACCCGGTACGTCCGTTCAGCCGTACGACCTGCCTGAAGACATTCGGCGGGAGTTGCTGAACGCACAGAAGGGTATGATCGTCAACCGCCAGAAACTCCCCATCGTGAAGATGATGCCGGCCGGCGTCGGCATGTACGAGTTCACCGATACCGGTGACACGGTGCGTGAGTTCGCCGGAATCATTCTCGGCAGTCACGCGCGCAACGTCCTCTGGGACAAACCGTACGGCCAGCAGGCGTCGGCCGGCGAGGAAGAGAAGGGTCGTCCCGCGTGCATGTCCAGCGACGGTAAGACGGGCGTCCCGCGTCAGGGGTTCCGCCACGCCGCGCTCCAAGGCCGGGAAGCTCTCGGCACCGAGCGTATCGTCTGCCGGACATGCCCTTACAACCAGTGGGGCAGCAAGGGCCTGATCCCGGCGATCCTGCGCCCCGGCGAAACGGCCGAGACGGCGAAGGGTAAGGCCGTCGTGAACCAGCGGTCGGTCATCATCCTGACGCCGAACCGCGTCGCCCCGGTCGAACTGATCCTGCCACCCACGTCCATCGTCGGACTCGACGAGTACCTGACGACGACGCTGAATCAGGGGCGTCCGGTCCAGTCGCTCGTGACGATCTTCAAGCAGGAACAGAAACAGAAGGGCACGCTGAAGTGGTCGCAAGCCGTATTCGTGGCCGGCGACTCGATCGACGCACAGACCTTCCAGCGAGTGCTTCAGTCCCGTACCGAGTACAAGGCGGCGATCGAGGGCATCGAGGAAGAGTTGATCGTCGAGGCAGAACCGGAGGTCGCGCCGGCAGCGTCCGGTACGGGAGAGGCGTTCGAGGATTTCCCGGCCGCAGGCGGCTCGGGAGAGGACGATCAAATCCCGTTCTAACGCTACGACGTCTAGGAGCCGGCAGGACGCGTTGGCCCGCCGTTAGGCCATACGACCCCTAGTCCTGCCGGTTCCTCGTCTCTACGAGGCTACTGGATGCCAAACCTTGAACTCCTGCTGCACGACGTTCGGCAGCGGATCAACTACGAAGAGCTATTCGAGGAATTCGTACGGCTGCGGGGACGCGGCAACTGGCGGGACGCGTTCTGTCTCTGGCACGAGAACACGGACACCCCGGCGCTGCGCATCAACGTCGAGGAAGGCTCTTTCAAGTGCATGAACCCGGCGTGCGGGGCGCACGAGGGCGGCGACTTCGTGACGTTCTACCGCCGCGTCCGGTCCCTGAACTTCCGCGATGCCGTCATCGAGCTTGGCCGGCGCGTATCGCTGGACGTCAGCCGCTACGAGTCCGCCGCGCGTCAGGAGGAAATCGACCACGCGGCGCTGACCGCCCGGAACGACGCCCTGCTCGAAACGTGGCGCCCGCCATCGGCCGTAACGTCGACGGCCGCCGAACCGGCCCCGCAGGTACAGGTCATCGACGAGGCCATCGTCGAAGCCATGCACGAGCGCCTACTCGAGAACGGACAGCCGGAACTGCAATGGCTCGAGCAGCGTCGGGGAATCACTCGCGCCACGGTCGAACGCTGGAAGATCGGACACGACGGTCAGCGATACTACCTGCCGATCCGTGACGCGGACGGCCGGTGCGTGAATATCCGGCGCTACAAGCCGGACGCTCGCGGTAGCCACAAGATGATTAGCTGGCGGCCCGGCTTCGGGTCGGCGCGTCTCTGGCCGCTCGAGTCGCTGACGTCCAGTCAGATCATCCTGCTGGAAGGTGAGATGGATACGCTGCTCGCGCTCCAACTCGGCCTGTCCGCCATCACCACGACGAGCGGCGCCGGCACATGGAAAGACGAGTGGAACTCCCTCTTTCGTGACAAGCACGTCGTCATCGCGTACGACAACGACGAGGCCGGGAGCGAGGGTAGTCAGCGCGTCGCGCGGGCGTTGTACGGTACGGCGCGGACCATCCGGCGCATCGTCTGGCCGTACACCGAGCCGGCCGGCTTCGACTTCACGAACTACGTCCACGACAACGGGAACACGCTCGACGACTTCGCCCGGCTGATTCAGTCGACCGGGTTCTATACGCCGCCCCCGCTGACCGTCGAGGATAGCCGCCCTTTGGACGAGGGCGGGGAACCGATACTGACGCTGGCGGAAGCGGCCCACGCGAAGTGGCATAACAAGCGGGTCAAGGTGCCGATCGTCGTCAGCGGCATCGAGTCGGCGCCGTCGCTCGTCCCGCGCGAGGTCGTCATGTTCTGCGGCCGACACAGCGGGCAACTCGGTGACATCTGCCGCAGGTGTCCGAATCGGCCGGCGCCGGAAGGCGCGAACGGCCAACTGATGCTCACCCTGACGTACAAGGGAAAGGACGTTCTCGACTACCACGGCCAGCCCGATCAATACGTCCTGCGCTCGCTGAAGATGGCGGCCGGCATTCCGGTAAAGTGCCCGGTCGTCGGCAAGGTCGACCGCGAGTCGATCAACGTGCTCGCGCTACAGCTTATCCCCGACGTGGCGTCCGGCGTCGACCCGACCGGGAGCGACGCGTACGTCACGCGACGGTCGTATCAGGCCGTGCTTCCCGGCGCGTTCGCGGCACTGAAAGACAAGCCGCTGATGGAAGCGAACCGGGGCTATCTCGTGACGATGGTCACGGTCAGCGACCCGCGCACGCAGGGCGTCGTCCATATCATCGTCGACGCTGTGCCGAGCCAGAGCAACATCGATACGTTCAAGATGTCCGCGCAGGTACGGGAAGACCTCTCGGCCTTCCGGCCCACGGAAGACGACGGCGCCCCGGCGCTGTGGCGGCATCTGGACCGGGTCTATACGGACCTCGAGCGCGCCACGAAGATTTACGAGCGGCGCGACCTGATGATCGCCGTCGACCTGACGTACATGTCGCCGCTCAGCTTCACGTTCCAAGGCGACGACATCGTGCGCGGGTGGGTGGAGACACTGATTATCGGTGACTCGCGGACGGGTAAGACGACCGTCGTCCAGCGGCTCATGAATCACTACGACGCTGGCGACTTCACGACCGGCGAGAACACATCGTTCGCCGGACTGGTCGGCGGTCTGAACGAGTTACAGCGGACGTGGTTCACCCGATGGGGGAAGATTCCCCTGAACGACCGGCGGCTGCTCGTCATCGACGAGGCCGGGAACATGCCGCACGAACAGATCGGCCGCATGTCGTCTCTGCGCTCGAGCGGCGTGGCGGAAATCGTGAAGATTCACGCCGAGAAGACGCGCGCCCGCACCCGGCAAATCTGGATCAGCAACCCGCGCAGTAACCGCCCGCTGTCGACGTACTCACAGGGCGTGCTCGCCGTAAAGGAACTGATCGGCGCGCCGGAAGACATCGCCCGCTTCGACATCGTAGTCACGGCGGCCAGCGGCGACGTCCTGCTGTCCACGATCAACGCCGAGCGTGTCGCTGAAGCGCCCGAGTGGTACAGCCGGCGGCTCTGCCAGCAACGGGTCATGTGGGCGTGGTCGCGCGAGCGCGATCAGGTCGTGTTCACCGCCGACGCGACGCGTGAGATTCTTCGGCTGGCGACCGAGCAGGGCGAGAAGTATCGCTACTCGATCGAAGTCCCGCTCGTCGAGCCGAACGAGCAGCGTATCAAGCTGGCCCGGCTGGCGGCATCGTCGGCGGCGATGTTCTTCTCGTCGGACGACGACGGCAACAAGGTCATCGTCAGACCCGAACACGCCCGGTTCGCCTACGAGTATCTCGAGCAGACGTACGCCAAGCCGTCGCTCGCGTTCAACGAGTACGCATCGGCCAGCCGGCGGAAGTACGAGCTACAGGCCGGCGACGACGTGACAACCATCCTGCGGCGACGTGGCGTCGTCGCCGTGCGCGCTCTGCTCGATCAGGAACAGTTGACCCAGAGCGACCTCATGGAAATCTTGGGCTACGACGAGCGCGCGGCGATGCGCGATGCCGTTACGAAGTTGCGCGAGGCTGGTTTCCTCCGACGCGTTGGGTCGTCCTTCTACGTCAAGACGCCGGCAGCAATCACTTGGCTGCGGGCAGAACTCAACGAGTCGGCAGGCCAGACCGTCATCCGAAGCGGGAACGGCCGGCGGGCCGACGATAACAGCGAAGAGGGAGACGACCCGCCGTGGTAACCTATGCCCCATCGTTCGCCACCTTTCTCGGGTGGCTGGAGAACACTGTGCTCAACGCCGGCTGGCAAATCGCGATCGTACCGGGCGACGGATGCTTTTCCGCCGTCTGGCTCGCTCGCGGTATTACCGTCCGGCTGACCTGTACGTCCGTCCTACACGACGACGTGAAGTGCGACCGGCGTGCGTATGAAGTCGTCGCGGCGCTGCGCCGCGTGTATGGACAACCGCCTCTGCTAGAGCTAGATTAAGTCCGTAGGCTACTGACACTTAGGAGGGCATACGACTGATGACACCGAACGAAGAGATAGCCGCACTCATACTGCCGTGGGCGAAGGCGAACGAGCCTGAGAAGTATCAGGCGACGCTCGCCGTGGCTCAGAACGCCAGAACGTTCCGCCGGTACATGATCCGGCTGATCGAGATTCGGTGGCAGCAAGACCCGGCCGACTGGATCAAAAGCGTACCGCTCTCGGTGCTGGAAGACAGCGGCGTCGTCATGCGCCTCCGGTGGGGTGAGCACATACTGGAAGTGAAGGGGCGCCTAGCCCCGCCGCCCCGTATCTGGGGCTTCGCGGAACTCGTTGTGCTGACGTCGAACAAGGAGTCGATGCAACTGATGGTCGACATCAAGAACACGCTCGATCTGGAACTCGTCTCGGTTGGCCCGGCCGAAAGCCTGCCGCCGCCACTCGTGCTCGATAGGGGGAAGGACTTATGGCACAGCCCATCACACGCGACCTGACCGAAGTCGTCAAGGCGCTCGAGATTGTCGAGCAGGAGTTCGGCTTTCAGGCCGAGCGTCTGACGCGCGCCGTGCAGGCGTCGACCGAGAACGAGCGGGAGCATCAGGCCGACCTTGCGGTCGGCTACCAGACTGGCGCGCGGTACGCCGGCATCCTGCGGCGCTATCACGAGGGCCGGCTCCGTCGCCGGGAGAGTCCGTACCGACAGGACTCGAGCATTGACGCCAGCGGCCGAGCGGTCGCGCACGTCGGGGACGAGCAGGCGGACGGCGCGTCGACGTCAACGGACCTTCTCAACGAGGTAGGATGACGACAGCCGTTCACCCGGCATTCGATCCGCTCGCCGCACCGCAGGACGCTTTCGAGGCATGGCTCCGTGCTAACCAGAAGTCCATCGGGGGTTCCAGCATGGGAGCCTTGCTCGGCATCGACCCGTTCGGGAAGACGCCGGCCGACCTCTGGGACGGCATTATGGGCCGCGTGCCGCAGTCGTCCGGCAACCGAGCGATGGACCGTGGGCACGTCATGGAACCGCACATCGCGGTCATCTATCAGGCGCGCACCGGTCGTGAACTGACGCCAGTCGGCCGGCTGGTGCATCCCCTGTTCTGGTTCCTGCACGGCTCGCCTGACCGCATCATCCGTCCGCCCGCCGAGCGTCCGACTCGTGGCGTCCTCGAGATAAAGTGCCACAACTATGAAACGTTCCAGCGAGCTAAGCGGGAAGGGGTGAACCCTTCCTACTTCGCGCAGGTCCAGCACTATCTGGACGTCACCGGGCTGAGTTGGGCGTCGTTCGCGTTGTTCTGGACGGACGGGTGGGAACTCTACTGGTTCGACGTCGAGCGCGACGACGCGTTCATCGCGGACATGCGCCAGAAGGCCATCGCGTTCTGGAACGATCATGTGCTGGCGCGGCGCCGGCCGGAAGGCCGGGTGGCGGAAGTTCTCATGCCGCCCCCGTTCATCGGCGCGGAAGCTCGAGTGATCGAGGGCGACGACCGCTGGACCCGCGCGTTCCAAACACTCCGCTCGGCACGCGAGCAGAAAGCTCTGGCCGAACAGGCATACGAATCGGCGTCCAAGGAAGTGAAGGCCATGATGGAAGAGGCCGGACTCGGGAAGGTGCGCGTCCCCGGCATCGGACGGGTGAACTACGTCGAGAGCATCCGGCGCCCGTATGACATGGAACAGCTTGCGCGAGAGCATCCAGAGATAGACCTTGATGCCTACCGTAAGGCACAGCCGGTGCGGAGCCTGACTCTGTATCCCGAAAACGTGAGGTAGCTATGGCGAAGAACACTGCCGGCAAGATGTCGAACCGCAAGATGCTCGGGTTCGGCGGGAAGGGCGGCGCTCGTGGCGGCGCGTCGAAGGCCGGACTGGCGCGCGGTACGATCGGTCTGAGCGGGCGACGGTCGACGCCGCTCGCGGCCGGGTTCGGGTTCAAGGGACGTGGCGGTGCGATGCAGATGCACCTTGCGCGCACGCCCAAGCGCGGTCGGTCTGGCCGATGAACCTGCTCCGGGGGCTCGGCCTGACGAAATCGGCGCCGGACCCCCGGCGCTCCCGGCCATTCAACCGGATGGCCGCCGTGCTGGCCGTTACCGGCGTCCTGTCGACGCCGATGGAAGAATTGCCGCACTACCGCTACTGGCGGCTCTGGCAACAGCCGCTCAATCAGGGAAACACGAGTTCGTGCGTCGGCCACGCGTGGAAACACCGTCTGCTGACGTCGCCCATCGTCCAGAAGGGCGGTCCCGGCCCCTACCAGATTTACGCCGAGGCTCAGAAGATCGATCCGTGGCCGGGCGAAGAGCCTATCTACGAAGGGACGTCGACCGAGGCGGGAGCGAACTACCTGCGGTCGGAAGGGATGATCGAGCGGTTCGTCTGGGCGGACACGCTCGAGGACATCATTCGGTTCGTTCTGACGCAAGGCCCGGTCATTCTCGGTACCGACTGGTGGACCGGGATGGACACTCCCGACGCGAAGGGCTACATCTGGCCTCGCGGCGGCCTGCGCGGCGGCCACTGTTACATGCTGATCGGCTGGAACCGAAAGCTGCATCGTGGAACGATCCTCAACTCATGGGGTTCGGCGTACGGCCGGAAGGGGCGCGCGTACATCAGCGAAGCGGCACTCGATCACGTTGTCTTCAAGAGTTGGGGCGAGGCGTGTGCAGCAACGGAGTTCCGCAAGGTCTTCCCGAAGGCGGCGTGAGCTACGTCGACCCCATTCGGCCGCACTACTCGGCCAATCCGTTTATCGAACGACTCAGGAGCGAAATCATGCCGTGGACTATCAGCGCGTCCGGCGACAAGGAATCCGTCGAGACGTCGGTCAAGAATCAGGCGGACGCTATCGCCACTCGCGAGCCGGCTGCCGGTTTGCAGGTGAAGTCGTTCGCTGATCACGTTGCGTCGACGATTGGCGACCTGCCGGCCGGCGTGCAGGCTAGCATCAGCGCGAGCGGGCACATGGCGCCGGACGGCACCGGCTACGAGAGCGTCAGCATGACGTTCAGCAAGCCGATGGCCGGCGGCACCGGATAGAGCTTGCGCTCGAGCGCAGGATTATTAGATTGACATTCGACGGCAGGGACCAACGGAAGTGGATGGGGTGAGAGTCCCCGCAGCGGTTTGAGTCCGCAACTGGTGTAAGGTGTCATAACAGCACGCCGCCCTGACGTCCGCCGGGCCCATAGTGCGAATGGGAAGCCGCCGGTCTTGCAAACCGGAGATTGAGGGTTCGACTCCCTCTGGGTCCATGAGTAGGTTCGGCTACTGACTTCTAACGCAGGAGGTTACTGGTGCCACACGAATGCAATCCCGACGTCCCACACGCCCACTTCATGATCGGGCCGGTGGGCGTCTATTTCGTCCGCCTACCTGACGACGACCGCGAGATTACCAAGGTCGTCGCTGGCGTCTGCACGTACGAGACGAACAAGGTATTCGTGCGCGGCTACTGGACGCCGGACGATTGGGGAAAGTGGCCGCGCCACGCGTGGTTCACGAAGCCCGTCATGCTGAACCTGATCGTCTCGCGCGAAGACCCCGGCATGGTCATCCGTGTCGGCGCCGTCGTCCCGCTGGCCGAGCTTCCCCGCGACCAGTGGGGCGAAGAGTACGAGGGCGAGGAATGGCGGAATCAGGTGCCGCCCGGCGGCGCGCTCGGCACGCTGGAACTCGGTGTGCTCGTCCGCTACGAGCGAGCCTTCCGGTTCGGCGGTCACCTGCTGCGCGAGAGCGCGGACCTGCTGCGCTCAGCCATGAAGGGCGAGACGAAGGAGCCGTGGGAGCAGGGGCTCAGCGCATGAGAGTCCGGCTGGCTTCCCCCGATCCGCAGGGGTTTTCCTGCGGGGAAACGTTCGTACGCGTCCGCGTTTCCAACGGCGCGCTCGGTACGATCCTCGACATTCCGATGCACCTGAACGGCAAGGCCGTCGTCCGCTTCGACGAGGCGCCGGACGTCTCGGTCAACGTGCCCGAGCATTGGCTCGAGGACGTCAAGTAGGACCACACTTCACAGGAGGGCAGAATGGGATACGCCAGATTCGATGACACAACCTACCGTGCGTACACGGACAGCATTCGGGATTCGTCGGCCGCCGAGATTTTCTCGCGGAGGACGATCGCCCCGACGCTGGACCCCGGCAACATCACGGTACGCGAGGCGCGCGACTCGGAGTACAACCCGAAGTCGACGCCGGTCCTGCTGTTCAGCGACGTCACCGGCTCGATGGGCATTCTGGCCGAGACGATGATCCGTCAGGGGCTCGGCAAGATCATGACGGAACTGTACGACCACGAGCCCATCACCGACCCGCAAATTCTCTGCGGCGCCATCGGTGACTCGACGTGCGACCGGTATCCCCTTCAGGTCACACAGTTCGAGGCCGGCGTCCAGCCGCTCGTCTCACAGTTGGCCGACATCGTGATCGAAAAGGGTGGCGGCGGCAACCCCGGCGAATCGTACGCGCTCGCGTGGCAGTTCGCGGCCGACAAGACCAAGAGCGACGCATGGGACAAGCGCAAGCAGAAGGGCTACCTGTTCACCATCGGTGACGAGTGCTGCCTCTCGCGGGAAGGACAGAAGAGTGCGGGCGACCTGCTGCGCACGGCTCAGGAGCGGTACCACGTCTACCACCTGATCGTAAAGCCGGTCGGCTCTCAGCCGGTCCTGAACAGTTGGGATGCACTGCTCGGTGACCGGGCGGTATTCGTGAAGGACATCGCGACGCTGCCGGACGTCATCGCCAACCTGATCCGGGTGCGCGAAGGACAGGCCGAAGCGGCACGCGCGCTCGGCAAGCATGCCCGACCAGCGGCAGCGGCGGCACGGTGAAGCTGACAGCCGTCATCGGTGCGAACTACGGTGACGAGGGCAAGGGTCTGCTCACAGATTACCTGTGCGCAGGCCAGCCCGGCTCGCTAGTGATTCGCCACAACGGGGGTGCGCAGGCCGGACACACGGTCGTCACCCCGGAAGGGAAACGGCACATCTTCAGCCACTTCGGCGCCGGCACGTTCGCCGGGGCGCCCACGTATCTCAGCCGGTTCTTCCTCGTGAATCCGCTAGTATGGATGCGCGAAGGACTCGAACTCGAAGCGCATGACATCATCGTTCATCCGGAAGCGCCTGTCACAACGCCGTGGGACATTCTCTATAACCGGGCGCTGGAAGAGTCTCGTGCCTGCCGACACGGATCGTGCGGGCTCGGTATCTGGGAAACCGAGCTACGACATCGCCGTGGACTCGAGACGCGCGTGAAGCACATGGGCGGCGCGCTCTGGAAGGCCCGGCTATCCGCTACGCGGGACTACTTCAGGGACCGTTACCCAGACATCGACGCTGCGCAGGGGTGGGCGGTCGATCGGCTGTTCGCTGACTTTGGTCTCGCGTGCGAGGCGTTTCGTCTACTCGCTACGGTACGCGATACCCTGCCGCCGGCCGAGAATATCGTGTTCGAAGGAGCGCAGGGGCTTCTGCTGGACGAGCACAACCGCGAGAATTTCCCGCACGTCAGCGGCAGCCGCACCGGACTCGATAACGTCGAGATGCTGTGCAGAGAATTTGGGCTGTGGTTTCCTGACGTCGAACCGATCTACGTGACTCGGTCATATCTCACCCGTCACGGGGCGGGTCCGCTGCCGGGCGAAGATACGATGCTCAGCTATCCCGACGACACGAACCAGTTTAATCCGTGGCAGCAGTACCTTCGATTCGCTCCACTCGATGTCGAGGCGCTGAAGCGACGTATTCGAACCGATTGCGGGTCGCTCACCCCGTCACTGGCGGTGACGCACCTTGACCAGCACCCGTTTCCCTTCGATCCGCTTCCCGCGTTCAACGGGTTCTATATGTTCGGCAGTCCTGTCCGTCCAGCGACCGCGATGGTGACGGCATGAGAGAGTTTTTCGAGCGACTGGACGCGTTGCCGCCGAACCTCGGCCTTGTGTCGACGATCATGCTCTTGCTGGCGCTACTCGTTACGCTCGAGATGATTCTGAACGCCGTGGGAAACTGGATGGTGGCACGCGAGGTTCGATTCCTGCGCTACGCCGTGGAAGAGGCGAATCGGGAACTGACGGCGCTCGAGGAACCACCGACGCTCACCATCGTAAAGGACCGGCCGCACGAGAAACCGACTTTGAACTGAGGGCTTGCGCTCTAAATAACGAGTATTAGATTGGCATTTCGTCTTTCGGCTTTCGGCTACTGACTCTTGATCGACGGGGGGGTGACTGTATGACATGGGAGCGGCTGTATCGAACTATGGAAGAGCGGTGGCGTCCCGAAGACG
>WUUC01114109.1_pt1 | contig 11586 bp, 13 predicted proteins | sample 6278441 | NCBI WGS metagenome assembly WUUC01 (sample SAMN13675441, study PRJNA597444) | soil metagenome | isolation source: soil | place: USA: Washington | collected 2017-10 | reverse complement strand
GCCAACAAGCCGGTCGCGCGGAAACCTTCGAGCACGTGAATGGACGGAGTGGCCCGCGCCGCCGCGATGAGAGCCGCCATGATGGCGTGCCCCGCCGTGTCCCCCTTCACATGCAAAATTCTGCGGCGGCTGTGAGCGGCCTCGCGTGCAAGGTCGAGATGCCCCTCAAGGTCCTTATCGAAGGGAACGCCGTAGCGGAGCAGGTCCTCGATGCGGTCGCGCGCCTCTCGCGCCATGAGCAATGCCATGTCCGCATCGACGACGCCCGCTCCGGCTTTGATCGTGTCGGCCGCATGCGCTTCCGGACTGTCACCTTCGGAAACGGCGGCAGCGATCCCGCCTTGCGCCCAGAGGCTCGAGGCACCCCGCCCGAGCGGCGCGGCCGAGACGACGGTGACCGGAAGGGGCGCGAGTTTCAGCGCGGTGAAGAGGCCGGCGAGGCCTGCTCCTACAATGACCACACCCCCTTCCCGCGCCTGGCGGAATGGAATGCCGGACCTCGTCATCGACTTGGCCGCTCCTAATGGTTGAGATTGATCATGCGCTCGACGGCGGCACGCGCCCGGTCGGCGATGGCCGGATCGATCGTCACCTCTTCCTTCAGAAAGACGAGCGATTCGAGGATCTTCGGCAGGGTGATCCGCTTCATATGCGGGCAGAGATTGCAGGGCCGCACGAATTCGACATTCGGCGCCTCGACGGCGACGTTGTCGCTCATCGAGCATTCGGTGACGAGCAGCACCTTGCTCGGCTGATTGTCCTTCACCCATTTGATCATGCCGCTGGTCGAGCCGGTGAAATCGGCTTCCGAAATCACGTCCTCAGCACATTCCGGGTGGGCGATGATCTTCACGCCGGGATCCGCTTCTCGATAGGCGCGAAGCTCCTCGCCGGTGAAGCGCTCATGCACCTCGCAGTGACCTTTCCAGGTGATGATTTCTACAGAGGTCTGCGTGGCCACCCATTTGGCCAGATATTCGTCGGGGATGAGAATGACGCGCGGTGCCCCGAGCGACTCCACCACCCGCACCGCATTCGACGAGGTGCAACAGATGTCGCACTCGGCCTTCACATCCGCCGAGGTGTTCACGTAGGTGACGACCGGCACCCCGGGATAAGCCTCGCGCAGCGCCCGAACGTCCGCCGCGGTGATGGACGCGGCGAGCGAGCAGCCCGCACGCAGATCCGGGATCAGCACCATCTTGTCCGGATTGAGGAGCTTTGAGGTCTCCGCCATGAAATGCACGCCGCCCTGCACAATGATGTCGGCGTCGCTCTTCGCCGCCTCGCGGGCGAGCTGAAGCGAGTCGCCGACCACGTCGGCAACGCAATGGAAGATCTCCGGCGTCATGTAGTTGTGGGCGAGCACGACCGCATTGCGGGCGCGTTTCAGATCGTTGATCGCCTTGATGTAGGGCGCAAAGCCGGGCCACTCGATCGGCGGGATCACGCGCGAGACGCGCTCGTAGAGATGCGCTGTCTCGCGGGCCACCTCGGGTGTATAGGCGAGGTCGGGCAGCACAGCGGGCTCGAAGGCGCGCAGGCGGGCCGGTGCTCGACCGCGTTCCGTCGCGAAGGCCTGAATTCCCATCGTTCTCTCCCGTGCCATAATGCTCATAATGAGCATATATGGGGCGCTAAAACATCCGGCACAAGGCCGGACCCCCCAAGATTGCGTTACCAAGACTATAAGGTAGGAGGTTCCCGATTCCTAGCTAGGGGCGTCGAAACGTCCTCCCTGCCTTCAATCCCGGCCGAAGCAAGAAGTACATCCCGACGGCGCCAAGGAGCAGCCCTCCGGCGACGGCCGGTGCCATCCAATCGCCCGTCGCGACGCGGATGGCGATGAGTCCGAAACAGATTATGACGCCGAGCGCGGGGACCGCCGACGGAATCTCGAACGAGCCCTTCTCCTCGCCTTTCCGGCGCTTGAGGATCACTAGGGCACCGTTCACCACGCCGAAGACGAGGAGCAGAAGAAGAACGGTGGCCGCAGCGAGCTCGGCGATGGTCCCCATCATCGCGAGCGGAACGACAATGAGAAGGAGCGCGAGAATGGCGATATGCGGCGTCTGTCGCTTCGGGTGGACATTGCCGAGCCGCGCCGGCAGCAGCTCCTGCCGCGCCATGCCGTAGATCAGACGCGACGCCGTCACGTAATTCACAAGCGCCGTGTTTGTGACGGCAAAAATCGTAATGCCGGTAAAAACGATGGGGGGAATGGCGGGTGCCGCGACCCGCACCACCTCCGTGATGGGCCCGGGCGCTGCTGCAAGATCGCGCCACGGGACAACCGACACGGCGGTGATCGCCACCGCGATGTAGAGGATCGCGGCGAGCGCCATGGCGAGGAGAAGCCCGATGGGAATGGTGCGCTTTGGCTCGACGCATTCCTCCGCGACGTTAAACGTGTCCTCGAAGCCGATGAAGGCGAAGAAGGCGAGGATCGCGGCTTGCATGACGAGCAGCCATTCGCCATCGGGCGCATTTTCGGCAGGCACCTCGAAATAGTCGACGCTCCCCCAATAAGAGAGTCCCACTGCAACGACTGTAACGAGGCCCGCAGCCTCGATAAAAGTGCAGACGATGTTCGCCCACATCGATTCGCGAATGCCGCGAAAGGTGATGCCGGCAAGCAAGAGCAGAAAACCGAGCGCGAGCCACCAAAGGGGGATTGTCTCAAGCCCGAGAAGGGTCGTCAGGTTGGCAGCAAAGACCCGCGATTGGGTTGCAACGGAACTGAGCCCTGAAGCGACGAGGGCCAATCCGACCGTGAAGCTGAGAAGGGGGAGGCCATAAGCACGGTCCGTCACATAGGCTGCGCCGGCAGCTCGCGGGTAACGCGAGCCGAGCGAGGCATAGGAAAGTGCGGTCAGTAGTGCCGCGGCGAGCCCGACCAAAAAGGCGAGCCAGACCGCGTTTCCGGCTTCACCCGCGGCCTTGCCGATAAGGCCGTAGATGCCGGCGCCGAGCATGCTGCCGAGCCCGTACAGCGCGAGCTGCACCGGCCCTATCGTTCGCCGAAGTTCGGGCTGCTTCGGCCTACCCCCTTCGCCGGACTTTCCCAGGAGCGCCCCCCTTTGCCGCCGTTATCGGCGGGGTGACCAGTCTAGCTCTTCAGGCGGTAGCCTGTCTTGAAAACCCACCAGATGACGGCAATGCAAGCCAGCAGGAAGGTGAGCGTCATAACAAGGCTCACGGCCACGCTCACATCGGCGGTGCCGAAGAAGCTCCAGCGGAAGCCGCTGATGAGATAGACCACGGGATTGAAAAGTGTGACCGTCTGCCAGAAAGGCGGCAGCACCTCGATCGAATAGAAGGTGCCGCCGAGAAAAGTGAGCGGCGTCAGGATAAGGAGTGGCACGATCTGGAGGCGCTCGAAGCCGTCGGCCCAGATGCCGAGCACGAAGCCGAACAGGCTGAAGGCGACCGAGGTCAGCACCAGGAAGGCGAGCATCCAGATTGGGTGCTCGATATGCAACGGGACGAAGAGCCCGGCCGTTACGAGGATGATCAAGCCGAGAACGATCGACTTGGTCGCCGCGGCGCCGACATAGCCCATGACGATCTCAACGAAAGAGACAGGTGCGGAAAGGACTTCGTAGATCGTGCCGGTGAAGCGCGGGAAATAAATGCCGAAGGAGGCGTTCATCACGCTTTGCGTCAGAAGCATCAGCATGATGAGGCCGGGGACGAGAAACGCGCCGTAGCTGACCCCGCCGATCTCGGCGACACGCGCGCCGATGGCAGCCCCGAAGACAACGAAATAGAGCGACGTCGAAACGACGGGCGAGACGATGCTTTGCCAAAAGGTGCGGCGCCAACGCGCCATCTCGAATTTGTAAATTGCCCTGATCGCCGGAAAGTTCATCTCCGCCCCCTCACGAGATCGACGAAGATTTCCTCAAGCGAGCTTTGGGTCGTGTGCAGGTCTTTGAAGCGCACGCCCGCCTCGCCGAGGTCCTGCAGAAGGCTGGTGATTCCCGTCCGATCGCCTTGCGTGTCGTAGGTATAGACAAGCTCGTGTCCGTCCGAGACGAGCGCAAGATTGTGACTCGCGAGCTCAGGGGGCAAATTCTCGAGCGGCTGATGCAATTCGAGCGTCAATTGCTTCTTGCCGAGCTTGTGCATCAGCATCCGCTTCTCCTCGACGATAACGATCTCGCCTTTCGAAATGACGCCGATACGATCGGCCATATCCTCCGCCTCCTCGATGTAATGGGTGGTGAGGATGATGGTGACGCCGGAGGCGCGCAAGGAGCGCACGACCTCCCACATGTCCTGACGCAGCTCGACATCGACACCGGCGGTCGGTTCATCAAGGAACAAGACCTCGGGCTCATGCGAGAGCGCTTTGGCGATCAGCACCCTCCGCTTCATGCCGCCGGAGAGCGTCATCAGCTTGTTGTCGCGCTTGTCCCATAGCGACAGGTCCTTCAGAATCTTTTCAACAAGGGCCGGGTTGTCTTGCCTGCCGAAGAGACCGCGGCTGAAGCTGACCGTCGCCCAAACCGTTTCGAATGCGTCGGCTGTGAGTTCCTGCGGGACGAGCCCGATCATTGCCCGCGACGCACGAAAGTCGCTGATGACGTTATGCCCGCCGACGAGAACCGTCCCTTCCGTCGGAGTGACGATCCCACAGATGATGTTGATCAGGGTCGTCTTGCCGGCACCATTCGGGCCGAGAAGAGCGAAGATCTCGCCCTTCCGGATCTCCAAGTTAATGTTCCTCAGGGCTTCGAAGCCCGAGGCGTAGACCTTGGAAAGGCCCTGAATGGCGATGATCGATTCCGTGACGGGCGGGTTAACCAAATCTCGCAAGGTTTGCTCCCGGGATCTCGTCGGATGCGGAAAGGCTATGAGGCCGTATGAGGGTTAGCCGGATAGGTGGGCGCCCTCTAGCCCTGATTCCAGACCCAATTGCGGCGGCATGCGTCGCTCTTAGGCCGCCCTCAAGGCCTCGTTTGGCTCGGAAGGAGAGACGTCGGCGAACTGCATCAAGGCGGCGAGGCCCTCGCGCGTGCTCGTGACGGGAGACCAGTCGATAGCCCGAAGGGCCGAACTGTCCGCCACCTGAGGCCCGGACAGGATGCGATAGGCTTCTGCATGTCCCATCGCGTTGAGGGCGGCCTTGAGCAGCGGGTTTGGCAGCGGAAGGAGGCCCGGCCTTCTGCCGAGACCACGGCGCATGGCGGCGATCATTTCACCGACCGTGAGCGGCTCGGGATCGGCGACGAGGAAGGGCCTTTTCAGCTCCCTCTCCGTTTGGAGCACCCGCACCACGGCCTCGAGGAGATTGTCAAGCGCGAGCAGCGATCGCTTCGCCTTGAGGCTGGCGAGCGGAAGCGGATAGGGCGAGCGCGCAAGCTCGAGCAGCCGCGCCATGTTTCCTTTGACGCCGCGCCCATAGACGAGAACGGGGCGGAGCGCGACCCAATCGAGATCCGTCGAGGCGAGCCCTTCTTCCGCGGCGAGCTTCGATCGGCCATACGCATCGGTCGGCACGGCGTTCAGCCCCTCGGTGATGATTCCGTCGGCAGTGGACCCGCACTGCGCCCGCACCGAAGACAGAAACACGAAGCGCTTCACCCCGGCGCGTTCCGCCGCTCGCGCGAGCTTGATGGTCGCCTCGGTGTTGAGCAGGCGGTAATCGTCCTCGGGTAGGCCGGACATGGCATGGGCAATGCCAGCCGAGTGGATCACGGCATCGGCGCCGGACAACGCCTCCGACATATTGTGCGGTTTGGTGAGGTCGCCGATGAGGGCACTTGCGCAAGGAAGCGAGAGCGCCGCAGGACGCCGCAAGAGCACCCGCAGCCGGAAGCCGCGTTTCGGCAGCTCGCGCAGGAGGTGCTGGCCGATGAAACCCGTGGCTCCGGTCAGAGCGATCAGCGGCTTATGTTTGTCGCTCAGCTTCGTGACGCGCCCTCACTCTTGGCCCAGGACGGAGATTAGCATTGACGCCTCATTGGGGCGACTTTTCGGGCGCCAGTCGCAGGATCTCCCCGTTGCTGGAATCCGTAAGGACGAAGACCGAGCCATCCGGGCCTTGCGCGACGTCCCGGATACGCTCGCCCAAGGAGATACGCTCCTCGCCGGTCACCTTCTCCCCCTCGACTGTCAGCCGGACGATGCCCCCGGAACTCAGCCCGGCGATGAGGAGATTGCCCTTCCAATCGGGGAAGACCTCTCCCGTGTAGAAGGTCATCCCCGAGGGCGAGATCACGGGGGTCCAATGATAAATCGCGTCGGCAGATTCCGGGTGCGTCGCCGGGGCAGCGATCTTACGACCGTCATAGTGCCTCCCCCAACTGACGGTCGGCCAGCCGTGATTTGCCCCGGCTCCCGGGATGTTGAGCTCGTCGCCCCCGCGCGGGCCGAACTCATTCGTCCAAAGCTTTCCCGTCTCGGGATGGATCGCAGCGCCCTGCACGTGTCGATGCCCGTAGGACCAGATTTCAGGTTGCGCATCCTTCTGCGCGATGAACGGATTGTCGTCAGGAACCGACCCGTCCGGATTGATGCGTAGAATTTTGCCGAGGTGGTTGGACAGATCCTGCGCCGGATCGAAGAGGAAGCGCTCACCCGTAGTGATGAAGAGCTTCCCGTCCGGGCCGAAAACGAGACGCGAACCGAGGTGCAGGCTGTTGCCGACCTTCGGGACCTGCCGGAAGATCACCTTCACGTCGTCGAGGCTATTGTTGCTCAACTTGCCTCGTGCGACGGCCGTGGAGGAGCCGCCGGACCCAGGCTCAGCAAAGGCAAGATAAACGAGGCTGTTCGATGCGAATTGCGGGTCGAGCGCGATGCCGAGAAGCCCGCCCTGCCCGCCGGCGACGACTTCTGGAACCCCTTTGATCGGATCAGAAACCTCGCCATTCTTGTCCACAATGCGGAGTGTTCCTGGGCGCTCCGAGACCAGCATCCGCCCGTCGGGCAGAAAGGCGATGCTCCACGGAAAATCGAGCGCCTTCGCCACCGTTTCCACTTTGACGGGACCGCTCTTCGTCTCGACGACCCGGTCCGTGGCCGAGCCGGGGACCGCGGAAAGGAAAATCGCCAAGCAGGAAAGGAGGAGGATGCGCAGGTGTTTCTGTTGTTGAGTCAACATTTGGCCTTTAGTCCGGGGAGGTTTGACGGGACAATAACGAATCAGATGGCTCCGCTGCCGTAAAGGGCTCCGCTTTGGGCGGAGTCAAAGCTGGAAGCGGAACCGCCAAATGGCTCGGGAGTGAAATGACAACGCCACCTTCGGGTTCCCGTCCAGCCCCTGCTCCACGCCCGAGGGCGGCCCATGTGGACGCCCAACCAGACCGCTTTGGGGGCCCCGCGCTTGTCAGCGTCATATTGTTGAACGGAGTCGCTGCCCTCCTGCTGCTCGCTGCATTCGGATTCGGTCTGCAAGACAACGAAAATTCGAAGCTCGTTTACGCGATGCTCGTCTTCGGGAGCGGCGCTGTCGCTGCGCTCCTTAGTGCCTTCATCGCCTATTACAATCGCATCATCCACATCGAAGCGCCGGAACTGCTCCGGCTTCGCTACATCTTGCGTATCGTTGCCATGCTCGCGGTGCTCGCAAGTGGCGCCTGCTTCCTCATCGGCCTCAACCTGACGGGTACGGCGAATATCGTTCCGTCGAGTTCGCATCCGAAATCGAAGCTGCAGAGCCGCGGCGCCTCCATGCCCGCAGGCTTGCCGATCGCGTTCGGCGCGAGGTTAGGCGCGACCCGCTTTGACGCGGAGACCGGGCGCCGGGCGCTCTAAGACTACCTCGCGCCGGAAACGGTAAAGCTTCGCCGGACGGCCGCCGGTGGCGGTCGAAACATTACCTGTCGCTTCTACGAGGCCACCCTGCTCGACCAAGCGCCTGAAATTCTGCTTATGCAGAAGCGTTCCCGAAATCGCCTCGACCGTCTGCTGCAGATCGAGAAGCGTGAATTCAGGCGGAAGCAGCTCAAAGACGACCGGCCGGTATTTCAACTTGCCGCGAAGCCGTCCCATGGCCGTTGCGAGAATGCGGCGATGGTCGAATGACATCGGCCGCCCAAACTCAGGCAGGCCTTTCCATTGGTTTGCCGCCGCCCGACCGTCTCGCTTCGCCTCCGTCACGAGCCCCGCTTCATAGAGAAGCTCGTATCGTTCGAGGACTTTTTCCTCGTCGAAGCCGCCGAAACCGAAGCACACCTTCAGCCGCTCGGTCCGGCGGAGCGGCCGTGCCGGCTCCTCCGACAACGGCGCCCGTTCAGACCACTCTTTGAGGCGAGGCTCGATCTCGCGGGTCAGGATCTCCGGCTTCCCCTGCCGCCAGTCTTCCCATGGGAAGTAGTGATACCAGGGCGACCAATGCGAGCCGGCGAGGTCCTCTCCGGACGTACGCGTGAGCGCGAGATAACCGATCGACAGGATCGAGGCGGTATCCCTGGGCTCCGCATGCCTGCCGCGATCGCCGAAAGTGTAGAGTTGCTCGACGTAGCCGAGGTCGAGCCCCGTCTGCTGCTTGACCCAGATCCTCAGGCCGATTTCAAGCGTTCGCTGCGCCCGCGGCGTGAAGGGGCCAAAGGGAAGCGTGTCCCAATTTCCTTGGCCGGATGTTCCGGGTCGAACCACCAATATTTGCGGCTGGCGTTCCTGAACGGTAACGATCGCCGCATTCAGCCCAAGCTCAATCTGGGTCTCGGGTTTTGGCCCCTGGGCGGACCCGGCCTCGGCCATGGCCGTTACGGAAGCGGGGAAGCAGGCAAGGCGAAGACCTGCCCCTCCTCGGCGATCCTTCCGCGGCCGATCCCCTCGACGGCGGCGATCATACGCCCGGACCGGCCAAGCGACGCGTCGGCGAGCCGAACCAGCCTCCTGTTCGGATAGGCCGTGGGCGAGGCAACGCGAAGGGCTCGGGCGAGCTCGAATTCGCTACGCTCCGGATTGAGCGCACAAAGTGAGATATAGGCTGCCGCGGTCGAGCGGCTGATCCCGGCCCAGCAATGGATGAGTAGTGGCGCCTGGCGGTCCCAGGACAGCGCAAAACGGACGAGGTCCGAGACGTGCTCCTCGCAGGGCACCACAAGTCCATCCTCAGGCTCGCAGATATCGTTCATCGCGAGCTTGAGGTGCCGGTCGGGCGCGACGGACGGCGGTGTTGTAACGAGGGTTTCGCCGTTGATGAGAGTGACGACATGGCTGACGCCGAAATCCGCGACAGCACGCTCCACACGGCTGAGCGGCGCGACGTAAATCGTGTCGGGGCCCGCCTCAGGCATCGCCAGCAACTCGTCGGTGAGACCGACCGTTGCAGTCTCTTCCGCGCGCCGTTTTTCTTTCAGCCTTAGAATCATGATGCCAACTTATAGAACCGTTTGAGAAACCGCGCCTCCCCCTCCGCTGCCGGCGAGGGGACGAGACGCGACAGCTTCGTTACCAAGTGAGGCTTCAATCCCCGAGGCTGTCCGAAAAAGCGCCGCGCCTCGTCAACCGCGAAGCCGGCAAGGGCCGTTGCCTCATAATAAGCCGCGATTCTATCGGCGCGTTTGATCAGTTTCATGACTTCGGCGGGGAGCTCTGGCGGCAGCCCGAAGCGGATATGAATGGCCGCAAGCAGCCTTTCCTCAAAGGCCTTATAGTCGAGGGACAGCGCCGCTTTGAACGGGCTGATCAGGTCCCCGATCACATATTCGGGAGCATCGTGGATGAGGGCGGCGAGCCGGAAGCGCCGATCAAGTGCCGGGGAAAGCGCGCCGGCGATCTCTTCCACGAGCAGACAGTGCTCCGCCACCGAAAAGGCGTGATCGCCGATCGTCTGCCCGTTCCAGCGGGCGACGCGTGCGAGCCCATGCGCAACGTCCTCGATTTCGATGTCGAGCGGCGAAGGATTGAGCAAATCGAGCCGTCGGCCGCTTAGCATACGCTGCCAAGCCCGAGGCGCCTGTTCTTGTGCGAGACTGTGCATGTCAGAACCAATCTTCAAGCCGCAAAGCGAAGACGATTCTCCTTAGCGAAAAATGGACGGCGGTGGAGGTGAAGCAGGAAAACATGGACGAATTGTGCACATCGTGGCATTCATTTTCGCTATTCTCGTTGGACTACAGCAAATCGACACACGCAACGGGGGTTCGTATGGCTAAGCTGCCGAGATTTTCATTGTCGCTCAGCGATAAGACGAAAAAGTGGGAGCTGAAGAGGGAAGGCTCCGGAGAGCTGGTGAAGTCTTTTGCCACCAAGGCCGCCGCCACGAAGGGCGGTGTCCTTGAAAAGGCGGTCGGCGGCATGGGCTCCGTCCGAATCCGGACGCGGAACGGGCGCATCCAAGAGGAGCGCACCTACCCCCGCAGCATGGATCCCCGCGGAAAGGGCTGAGCTTTCGCCAGTCTGACGCATGCCTTATGCCGATGGCAGGCGATGAGATGGTCGTTGACCATCCCGACCGCCTGCATAAAGGCATAGATGATCGTCGGGCCGCAAAATTTGAAGCCCCGCGCCTTCAGTTCTTTTGAGATTTTGCGGGAGAGGTCCGTTTCCGCTGGAATCTCGGCGATCGACCTGTAGCGATTCACGATCGGCCGTCCCTCGACGAAACTCCAGAGGAGAGCGGCGAAACCCTCCCCCTTCTCCATAATGTCGAGCCAGGCGCGTGCCGACAGGATCGTGCCTTCGATCTTTAAGCGATTGCGGACAATTCCCTCGTTGCGCATCAGGGACGCGACCTTTCGTTTGTCGTAGCGGACGATCCTTTCGGGCGTGAAGTCGTCGAAGGCGCTGCGGAACGCTTGCCGTTTGCGCAGGATGGTGATCCAAGAGAGACCCGCCTGAAATCCATCGAGAATGAGCTTCTCGTAGAGCGCGCGATCGTCGGTTTCGGGAACGCCCCATTCCTCGTCGTGATAGGCGACATAGAGCGGGTCGGTGCCAGGCCAGGGACAGCGCTTCGTGTCCGGCTTGCTCATGGCTCGATCACCGTTGCCAGGGTGAAGCGCGCCCAAGCCGGAATGCGCAGCGAGACACGCGTTTCGCCGGCAATCAACGGCTCGCCCCTCGCTTTCGCATCGTCGGCGCGGTCCAGGCGGATCAGCGCAAGCCCCTGATCGCCGCTGGAGGAGCCCATCGTGCCGATCTCATGCCCGGCGGCGGTGATCGCCGTGCCTGGTTCGGGCAAGGGTCCTGCGCCGCTGACGCCAACAACACGTTTCCGCGCCGTGCCGCGATGCTCCATGCGGGAGACGACCTCCTGCCCGACGAAGCAACCCTTTTTGAAATCGACGCCATTCAGCTGGTCGAACAGCGCCTCGTGCGGGAACGTGTCTACATAAGCATAGTCGAGGCCGCCTTCCGGCACGCAAAGCTCCAACCGAAAAGCGTGGTAGTCGGCTTCGTCGGCAGTCTTGCATCCCAACTTTTGAAGCTCGGCCTCACGCGGCAAGAGAATGCGATATCCAAGGGCTGGAAGCCTTGGATCAGCAACTGCATGCGCGTTAGGAGGAACATCGGGCCTTCCGTCTCCCCAAGCGGCTGCCACTTTCCATCCAGCCGCCTCTTCGATCTCGAGCTTCGCCCTAAGCCGATAGAACTGCAGTCTTTGCCGCAGCGCCGGAAGGGCAT
>WUUC01007516.1_pt1 | contig 11586 bp, 4 predicted proteins | sample 6278441 | NCBI WGS metagenome assembly WUUC01 (sample SAMN13675441, study PRJNA597444) | soil metagenome | isolation source: soil | place: USA: Washington | collected 2017-10 | reverse complement strand
TCTGCCGACCATCGCTCTGCTGAGCGGTGATCTGCTCGATCCGACGATCCGGCACGCGATGGAACTGGTCGACCGTGCGGCCGGTGTCGTGGTGGCGAGCCCGGTTTACCGGGCCGCGTACAGCGGGCTCGTGCAGTCGTTGCTGAATCTGCTGGGCAAGAACGCCTTGGCGGGCAAGGTTGTGCTGCCGTTGGCCAACGGCGGGACGCAGGGTCATCTGGTCGCGATCGACTACGCGTTGCGGCCGTTGCTGGTGGCGCGCGGAGCGACCGATGTCGTGCCAGGGCATTTCGTGCTGGACGCGGACATCCGCGACCAGGTGTCCATCGCGGCATCGGCCGACTTGGATCTGGCTGTCCGGCGTTTCGCCAACGCGGTCACCGAGCGCCCTGGCCTGGCTACGGCCTCATAAGGGCGACGAAGGCGGCGAGGGACTCCTCGAAAGGTGCCGCGTCGGCGTACCACTTGGTCTCGTGCTCCAGCACGATCGGCCCGGTGAATCCGGCTGCGGCCGCCAGGGTTTCGGCGATCGGCACAGTGCCTGTGCCCGGAACCATAGGTCGCCGGTCGGTACCGGACGCGGCGTCTTTCAACTGCAGTTCGCCAAGCCACGGCAGCAAAGCCGAAGCTGCCTCGGCCGGAGTCTCACCGGCCCGCCAGGTGTGCATGGCGTCCCAGATCGCGCCGGCTCCAGGAACCCCGGACTTGGCGAGAACTGCGGCGATCTCGCTGCCGCGCAACAAGAGGTCGTGTGTCTCGAGGAGAAGCGTGATGCCGTCGGCAACCTCGACGGCTGCCGCGAGTCGTTCGGCCGCAAGGTCGACCGAGGTCTCCGGGGACCGGCCGGGGAAGATCCGGATCGCGGGCGCCTTGAGATCGTGCGCCAGTTCGACGTGCGCGGCCAGCACGGACACGTCGTCATCGCAGAGCCGGTAGTACGACGCCAGCGCGGTGATGCCCAGCCCGTCGAGATCCGCGAGCGCGGCTGCCCGTTCGGCACGGGAGATTCCGACGTGGACAGGTTCGTCAGCCGCACACCGCAGCTCGACGAGTTCCACCGAGTGCCGGCGGGCCATCGCCGCGACATCGGCGAGCGGCAGGCCGGGGCAACCGAGTGTCGAGAAACCAAGCATGCCGCCTACCTTACGAAGAACTGGGATGATCGCCGAGTGGCGGAGGACTTGGACGACCTGCAGCAGCGCATCATGTACGCCCACGGACTGGTCTCGGCAGGCCGGACGACGGAAGCCGAGCAGGCTTTGGCGGGCTCGGTGGACCTCGCGCTGCGGATAGCGCCGCACCCCTTGAGCATGGTGGTGTTCCGTCTGCTGGGGCAGTGTTCCCGGGTCGCGGGACGCCTGGACGACGCCAGAAAGTGCTACGGAACCGCGTACACGATCGCCACGGAACTGCAAGATCCCGACATGGCCAGTGCCGCGGCCATGGGTCTGGCCACTGTGGAGAAGGCCGGCGGCAATCTCGCCAAGGCCAACAAGCTGTACGACTCAGCCGTCGACTTCGCGCGAATGGCCGGTCCTGGACCAGGGCTCGCGTCCGTCCTGCAGGGCCACGCCGAAGTCCTGTACCTGATGGACGACGACGAGGCAGCCGGGAAGTTCGGCGAAGCCCTGACCCAGCCCGAGCTCAGCGATGTCCAGCGCGCCATCCTGATGGAGAACCTCGGCCTGGAACTGCACCGGCAAGGCCGGACCGGCGAAGCGCTCGACCAGATCAAAGCCGCGGCCGGCATGCTGCACCAGGCCGGTGCCCACTACGACGTGTTCAAGACCCTGCTCAGCCTCGCCGCTGTCGCCCGAGGGACCGACGACACACTGTCGGTCAAGGCGTTCGTCCAGGCGCACAACGTGATCCACGAGCTGCACGCGGATCTGGACGTAGCCCACTATCAGGGATATCCGGCCAGGGCCCAGCAGATCGAAGCCGAGACCGTACGGATGGCCAGGGCAGGCGAGCTACCGCCGGTCATCCTCGACGACGTCCCGATCCGGCCGCACCATGAGGCGGATGTGGCTCTGGAGATCGGAGTCCGGGCCTCGATCGCGCAGCAGTCCATGGAGCGCGGTGACGAACTGGTCATGCGGCAGCACTACGCCGAGGCGGAACGGCTGCTGAGGGAGGCCGGCGCGTACTGGGAGTCGCTTGGCGCGCATCACCAGCTGCCTCGGATCTGGTGCTCACTCGGGTTGCTGTACCGCGGGATCGGTGAGTTCCAGCATGCCCACGCGCTGCTTGAGCGGGCCCGCTGGCAGGCGCGGGAACTGGGTCTTGCCCGGACGGAGTTCGTGGCGCTGTCGAATCTGTGTGTCCTGGCGACGAACGAGAGCCACGCCGAGATCCATCTGCTCGAGCTGCTGGCGCAGGCTCGGGCCGTCGGCAAGCTGCTCGGCACACCTGACTTCGGCGCGCTCGATTCGGTCGCGGCCGATCTCTGCGAACGCCACGGCGCCACGGAACTGGCGGCGAACTACTTGACAAGTGCGATCGACGGCGCGCAACAGCTGCCGGCTGACGATGTCGTCGGCCTCAACCGGCTCGCCCAGCGGGTGACCCGGCTCGCGTACCTGACAAAGGAGTACGCCCCAGCCAGGGCGAGGCTCGCCAAGTTGCCCGTTGGGGACCCACTCGTCCGGTATCCGGTCAGTTCAGGCCTTGGCCGGCTCGCGCTGGCGGCGGGGGAGCGGAACCACGTGACGTGGAATCACCTGCGTGACGCGTGCTCGGCATACGAGGAACTCCGGGCGCGCGGCGGAGACCTGATGAGCAACCACGCGAAGGTCACCAGCCCGCCGTACCTCGAGGCCACCGAAGTGGCGTTGCACCTCGGTGCCTACGAGGACGCGTTCACCTTGCTGGAACGCTGGAAATCCCGGTCGCTGCTGGACGATCTGCGCGACTATCCGCCGCAGGCGGACGATCCCGCGCTCACCGAGGAGGCACGGCTCTGGAACAGGTTGCGGTCGCTGCGGGCACCGGACGCCGGCATGGCGCCGGCCGAGCTGCTCGACCAGTTGCGGGCGACAAAAGAAGAAACCGACGCGACTCGTGACCGGCTGGAGCAGATCTGGCGGACCCTGCCCGTCGACTTCCGCACCCGGCGGCTCGCCGAACCGATCACCGCGGCCGAGTTGCCCGCGTTGCTGCAAGGCGCCGCACTGGTGGAGTTCTTCATGAGCGGCCAAGGTGTGCACGCCTTCACGATCTCGGCGAACGGGATCCGCGTGGTGCAGGTCATCGAGCGTGCCGACCCGGCATGGGACGACTTCCACTGGCTGCTGACCGATGACTCGCCGGACACTGTGGGCCGGCTGCTCGAGCATCCGTTGTACGTCAAGCTGACCGAAGTCGTCGAAGCCGCGGGTAGTCCGGTTTTCGTGGTGCCGCATGCGGATCTGCACCGGGCCCCGTTGCCGGGCCGCCTGTTGCCGAGCGCGTCGGTGTTGCGTGGATCAGCGGCGGCGGCCACTGGCCCTGTGCTGATCGCCGGGGACCCGCTCGGTGACTTGCCGTTCGCACGCGCCGAGTGCGCCTACGCTGCCGAGCGGTTCGGTGTCGCAGCGAGTGTTGGTGCGGACGTCACCGCGCAATGGCTCGCCGAATCGCTGGGCAACAGGCAATTGGTCCACCTGGCGTGCCACGCGGAGTTCAACGAGAGCCACCCGGGCCGCAGCGGCCTCGTTTTCGCCGGTTCAGAGCTGCTCACGTTGCCATGGCTCGGCAGCCTCGACTGGTCAGGCTCGATTGTGGTGCTCAGCGCGTGCCACAGCGGACGGCATCGGGTCAGCAACGGCGACGAACTCGCCGGGCTCGGCCGGACTCTGCTCGCCGCCGGGGCCACCGCGCTGGTCGCCAGCGTCCGGCCGGTGCCCGACCTGGCCACAGCCCTGTTGATGACCTGGTTCTACGACCAGATCGATCCGTACATCCCGCCCGGGATCGGCGACGTCACGGCAGCGTTGGCCGCCGCGCAGCGACAAATCCAGGACATCACGGCACGCGACCTGATCACCTGGGCCGAGCAGCATGCCGCCAAAGGCGGCGACTGTGCCGTGCTGGCGGAGGCCGTGACGGCCGTCGCGCACGAGGCCGGTGGCGACGGCGGCGACCCGACAGACTCCGCCTACCTGGCCAAACCATTTGCCGACCCAATGCACTGGGCCGCATTCGCGGTCTACGGCGCAGGGTGATCTGCGTCCTGTCTGTGTCATCTGGCATTGATGGGCAAAAACCTGACAACCAGAATCATGATCGCGACAACGCGAACAGCGGTACACGACAAGGTGGGATGCGCCGGTACGTTTGCCACAGTCGTCCTCGTCGGGGAGGGGGTCCTGTGCAGCATTCTCCAGCGATCCATCACACGATCGTGGCGGTGGACATCGCTGACTTCACCAACCCCGCTCGCACCGAGCTGCACCAGGCCGCGATGCACCACGGTCTTTACGGTGTCCTGGAAACGGCTTTCAACAGAGCGGGCGTGCGATGGGAGGCGTGCAAACGGGAAGACCGCGGCGACGGCGTGCTGATCCTCGTACCTTCCGAGTTCTCCAAGACACTGGTCGTCGACCAGTTACCGAATCTGCTGGTCTCGGGCCTGGCGAGGTATAACGCCGTGCACGCGCGGGAAGCGCTCATTCAGCTGCGGATGGCAGTGCATTCCGGTGAGGTGTACCACGAGGCTGAAGGCAAAGTCAGCGGCGCACTGAACAACACGTACCGCTTCCTTGAGGCCGAGGCGGCGAAATCGTTACTGCGTGACACCGGTGGCGTACTGGCGATGATCGTGTCGGATCCGTTCTTCCAGGCCGTCATCGCCGCCGATCCGGCGGCCGGACCGGGCCATTTCAAACCGATCCCGGTCTCGGTCAAGCACACCAGGGACACGGCGTGGCTGCGCATTCTCGGCACTGTCCGTGAGCAAACCCGTGTTCTTCCGGTATTCCAGGAGATCGCGTTGCATCAGCTGCAGGAGCTGATCGGAACGGTCTCGGTGCCACAGTTACCGGTATTGCTCGCGCAGGCGGCCGGGCATGGCGTGCAGCCGTTGCGCCGCGAGGCCGACGTCTGGGAGGCCGTGGAGTACCTGCTGGACCTCAACGCCGAGCCGGGCGGCTTCCCGCGCCTGATGAAGTTCATCGAGCTGCTGGCCGATCAGCTGGGCGACACCGCCGTCGGTGCCGATCTCAGGAAGTGGAACGACGCGCAGGCCCAGCATCTGCGTCAGACCGTGGCACTTGGCCAGCACCGCGCGGCCGTGCGAGCCAGGGCGGGCGCCGATCAGGTGCTGCACCTGCTCATCCAGATCGAGCATGACGGGCTCGACGACGACCGTTTCCTGGTGTCGCACTGGCGCCAGGACATCCCGGGTGAATGGCCGCCCGCTCGTGGCGAGATCAAGATGTCGTCGTTCGCCGATCTCGAAGCGGTGGTCGACGAAGTCATCCTCGAGGCGGAAGAGACCTGGTCAGAGCAACGCGCGGAAGTGGTACTCGAGTTCGTGCTGCCGCGGGCACTGCTCAATCTGCCAGTCGACCTGTGGCGTTGTGAGCCACGTTCGCGTGATCCCCGGCCGCTTGTCCTGGACTACCCGATTGTGGTGCGCTCGCTCGAGCGAATGATGGCCCGGCGATGGCGGCGGGTCTGGCAAGCCAAGTGGCGAGTGCTGCTTGAAGATCCCGACGGCGCGCGCGTATATATTGCTAGCCCTGCGGACGTGGATCGGCCATACAGTATAGACGTCAGGTTAAAGGATCCCCAGGTTGTGTCTTTGGTGCTCAGCGGACCTCCGCCGCGTGATCCGCGGCAACACGACGAGTTGAGTACCGCGTTGCGCGCAGGACTGCCTGTCGTCATGTGGAGCAGGGACGAACGCCACACAGATGCGTTGCCCGAGTTGCTCGCCCATTTGGTGCAACCTGGCGCTTTGCTGGATCTTCCACAACGAGTTCACAAGGCACGACAGGCTGCGCTCGCCGCTTCTGATCGACAAATGCAGACAGAGGTTATACAGAATCTGGTGATAATGTGGGACAATCCACTTCGCACGCTGTATTCCGATCAGCCGCCGCGCCCCGCGCGACTGGAGGGGGATACCGCAGATGAACGCGAACGAGCGTCCTGATCGGGATGAACCGGATGAGCGGCAGCGTTCGTCCGCCGTACCCGACTGGTGGATCTACCGGGGAACGGGCCGGCCGTTGCACGACGGTGTCCGGCTGGACCAGCTGTTGCCGCAGCCGCCGCCATGGCGGCGTTTTCCTGGTGTCCTGGTCGCCGACAACGACGCACCGCCTGAGGACGACGGCGAGACGCAGCGGCGGCTCGGCGTTCGGCAGTCCGTTTCGGCAGCGATGGTGAATCCGCACGAAGTGGACATGGTCAATGCCGCGCTGTACCTGCGGCGCCCATTGTTGCTGACCGGTCCGCCGGGTGCCGGAAAATCGGCGATGGCATTCCAGATCGCGAAAGAACTGCGACTCGGCCGGGTTATTCACTGGCATATCTCCAGCAGTTCGACGGTCAAGTCAGGGCTTTACAACTATGACGCGATCGGCCGTGCCGAGGCGATCGCGGCAAGGCATGCCTCGGGCGAGTCGGCCGGATCGGCCGAGCAGATCGGTGATTTCGTGCGACTGGGTCCGCTGGCGACGGCTTTCCTGCCGAGCAGGCTGCCCCGGGTATTGCTGATCGACGAGCTCGACAAGAGCGAGATCGATCTGCCCAACGATTTGCTGAAGATCTTCGAGGACGGCTCGTTCCAGATCCCCGAACTCGAGCGGATCGCCAGCCACACCCCGGAGGTCGCGGTTTTCACCGACGACCCTGACCGGAAGGCGACGATCACCGGCGGCCGGGTGACCTGCAGCGCGTTCCCGGTCGTGGTGATGACGAGCAACGGCGAGCGTGATTTCCCGCCGCCGTTCCTGCGCCGCTGCCTGCAACTGGACATCAAGCCACCCGATCTGGAGAAGCTCACCGCGATGGTCGCCGCGCATCTGGGGCGCGAGCACGACGACGAACTGCGGCGGGAGCTCATCAGGGATTTCGCCGAGCAGAGCGAGCGGGCCGGGGGGATACCGGCCGACCGGCTGATCGACGCCTTGTTCCTTTCGACGTCCGGAGCGTACGACCGCGATGCCGCATCGTGGCCGAGGCTGAGGGACGCGCTCTGGCGCGATCTGAAGGCCGTGTGACGTGGCAGAGCCCGCCGGAGCTGCGCGCAGCGACCTCGACCAGCCGGGGAGAGTCCGCCGGCCTGCCGTTTCGAGACCGGCCGGGGCACGGCAGTTTCCGGGTGACGCCGGGGCGAGTACCGACCTGCCGACGTGGTTCGAGGTGGCCGACGCCATCTGGCTGACGTCGGTCACGGCCGATCGCGATCAGCCCGGCGCCGAGCCGGCGGACGAGAACCGGGCCCAGAGCCCGCCGGCGCCCGAACGGCCTCGGCAGGATCGACAGGATCCGCACCAGCAGGAGCAGTCCCGGCAGGCCGGACCACCGATCGATACCCGGCCGGCCGACGAAGAGCTCACACCGAGAATCAGGCAACCACAGCCCGGGTCTGTCTTCTCAGCGGTGTTGCCATGGCCGTCCGGCAACGGTGTCGTGGGCATGCCGCCTCCGGTGCCCGCCGGGCCGGTCTCGCCATTGCCAGGCGCTGCCGGGATCGTGCGGGCGCTGCGGCCGTTGCACCGCGATGTGGTGTCCCGCCATTCGGACGAGTACGAACTGGACGAGGAGGCGACCGCCGAGCGGGCTGTCCAAGATGGACTGTGGTGGCCGGTCACCCGGCCGCCGTCGGAGCGCTGGCTCGATCTGACCCTGGTGGTCGATTCCGGCCCGTCGATGGCGCTGTGGCGGTCGACTGTCACAGCCTTCGAGTCGTTGCTGCGCAGGCTGGGCACGTTCCGCACGATCCAACGCAGGCTGCTGGACACCAACCGGCCCGGCCAGCAGGCACCAGTGCTGCGCGGTGGGACTCCGGAGGCAGCCGCGCGCAAACCGGCCGAGTTGCTCGACCCGGGTGGCCGGCGGATCGTGCTGGTGCTGACCGACGGGGTGAGTCGTAACTGGCGGTCGCCCGCGGTCTACGGGATGCTCGCGAAAGTGGCGGGCGTGATGCCGACCGCGCTTGTTCATCTGTTGCCGCAACGACTTTGGCGGCAGACCGGGCTGGACGTGCACCGGGCGCGGCTGAAACCGCGTAGCCGGCTCGCGCCCAACAGCCGGTGGTCGGTGGCGTTGCCCGACGCCTGGCTCGACCCGGTGGCCATCGCGCCCGAGCGGGACGGCGCGGTGGCTGTGCCGGTGCTCGAAATGGAATCCCGGTGGTTCGACCGGTTCACTCGTTTGGTGCTCGGCGGAAACGACCCGGTCGACGCCACTGTCGTCCTCGCGCACGAGTCGGCGGGTTATCCGGCCGTCGAAGATGAAACAGCTTCGGATACGCCGTCGTCGGCGGATCGCGTGAAGGGCTTTCTCAGTACCGCGTCACCGGCCGCGTTCAGATTAGCGACTCTGCTCGCGGCCGTTCCGGTAAGCCTGAAGACGGTCTCGAGAGTGCGGGCGGAAGTCGTTCCGGAGATTAAAAACGAGCACATTGCGGAAGTGCTTTCCAGTCCGCTTTTCGAAGCCGAACCCCATACCCATGTCGATAGCCCATGGGATATGATCACGTTCAATGTCCGTCCGGGAGTCCGTAAAGAGTTGCTCAGCAGCGCGCGGCGCTCTGAGACGGTCCACGTCATCCGTGTCGCGGACACCATGGGCCATACCTGGGCGGCACTCGATTCGCCGGACAGCACACCGGAACCGACAACCAAGACGGTTTCGGCGAGCGACATCACTATCGAGCGAATTGTTATGGAAGCTTTATCGGGTCCGTATCTTTCCCGGGCAGAACGCTTGGCCGCTGCCGAGGAAAACGCGCACCCAATCGGGGATACCGCCACTTCTCCTACCGATACAGTGAGTAACCACATGTCAAGCGCAGCCGACCCACGCCTCGCACATTTGAGCCATCCCCCTGAGCGGCCGGCTGAGGAGCAACATCGCTCGATGCCGCCGGCCCCCGACAGTCCATCCGCGCCCCGGCTGGTCATGCCGTGGGTGCCGGTCGAAGGCGTGCAACGGCAGCCGGGCGAGGTCCCGCCGATCTGGGGCAAGGTGCCGCCGCGGAACCTCAACTTCACCGGCCGGTCCGACCTGCTGCAGGAACTGGGCGACCGCCTCGCCGTGGGGATGACCGCGGTACTGCCGAAAGCGCTGCACGGTATGGGCGGGATCGGCAAGACGCAGACCGCGGTCGAGTACGTCTACCAGCACCTGGACGACTACGACCTGATCTGGTGGATCGAGGCCGCGAAGGCCACCCAGATCACCGCGTCGCTCACCGAGCTCGCCCAGGCGCTGAGCCTTCCCGGCGGCGCCGAGGCCAACACCGCTGTTCCAGCCGTGCGCGAGGCGTTGCGGCGCGGACAGCCGTACGGCCGGTGGCTGCTGGTTTTCGACGCGGCCGAAGGCCCCGAGGTGGTCCGCCCGTTCCTGCCGACCAACGGGTCCGGCGACATCCTGATCACCTCGCGCAACCCCGAGTGGGCCAGCGTGGCCCGGCCGCTCGAGGTCGCCACGTTCGAGCGGAGCGAAAGCGTCGAACTGCTCCGGCGCCGCGGCCCGGACATCGACGACGAGGAAGCGGATCGGCTGGCGCACACGCTCGGTGACCTGCCGCTGGCAATCGAGCAGGCGGCCGCCTGGCGTGCCGAGACCGGAATGCCCGTCGACGAATATCTGCGCCTTTTCGACGAGAAGGTCGCGGAAATCCTGGATACTTCTGCCCCGCAGGGCTACGAGCTGTCCGTCGCGGCGGCGTGGAACGTTTCTTTCGACGAACTGAAAAAGCGCAGCCCGGTCGCGCACCAGTTGCTCCAGATCTGCGCTTTCTATTCGCCTGAGCCGATCTCCCGCAATATCTTCAGCGGTGTCCGCGGTATCTCCATCGCGCCGGATCTCGACCAGGCCCTGCGCGATCCGATGAAATTGGCCAGGGCGATCCGGGATATCAACCGGTACGGTCTCGCGAAGATCGACCACCGGAACAACACGCTCCAGCTGCACCGCCTCGTGCAAACAGTGCTGCGCAACCGGATGTCGCCACGCCAGCAGGAGGAAATGCGGCACGGCGCCCATTTGCTGCTCGCGAACTTCGACCCGAAGAACCCGTTGTCCCCCGCGCAGTGGCAGCGTTATCGCGACGTTCTGCCACACGTCTACGCCGCCGACCTGATCGCGTGCGACGACGAGTGGGGCCGCGAACTCGTGGTCAACCTGATGACATTCCTGTACCGGTGGGGCGACCACGAAGAGGCGATCTTCCTCGCCGAGCGGGCACTGGAGAAATGGCAGGAGACGCCCGGCCGGGAGGATGCCCAGACCCTGCAGGTGGCCAGCAGGCTCGGGTACTACTACTGGATCATGGGCGAGTTCGGCAGGGCTGCCGAGCTCAACCGGGAGACGCTGGAGATCCGGCGCCGCGTCGACGGCGAGAACAACGAGGACACCTTGTCGGCGCATGTCGCGGTCGCCACCGACCTGCGTACCGCCGGGGACCTGGCCGGAGCGGTCCAGGTGACCGCCGAGGTGTACCAGAAGGCCAAGGCGCTGTTCGGTGAGGACGACCCGGCGACGTTGCGGTTCGCCCGCATCTACTGCGTGGGCCTGCGGCACACCGGCCAGTTCCGGGAAGCCGCCGAACTGGACTACGACACGCACCGGCGGCTGGTCGAGGTCCTGGGCAACGACCACCCGGAGACGCTGAGCGCGCTGGGCGGCCTGATCTTCGACCGCCGCGAGGCAGGCGACTACCTCTGGGCCCGCGCCGAGCAGGAGAAGCTGGCGATCCGGGCCCGCGAGGTGCACGGCGACAACAACGCCGACACACTGCGCCGCCTGGGTTACCTGGCGATCGTCCGCCGCAAGGCCGGTGACCACGACGGCGCGCTCGCACTGTCCACAGAGGTCCTCGAACGATTCGAAACCCGGTACGGCCAAGGCAACTTCAACGCCATGGCCTGTGCGCTGGGGCGGTCGATCGACCTGCGGCACGCCGGAGACCTCAGGGGCGCCAAGGAACTCGGCGAGGCAACCCTCGGCCGCTACCGCACGAACATGGGCGAGGACCACCCGTACACCCGCTGTGCCGAGGTCGACCTCGCCGTCACCCTGCGCCTGCAGGGCGACCCCGCGGCCGCCCGCACCCTCAACGAGCGCGCTCTCGAACAGCTCCGGTCGACCCTCGGCGCAGACCACGTGCACGCGATCCTGTGCTCGATCAACCTCGCCAGCGACCTCGCCGCCCTTGGCGAAAGCGAGGCAGCCGTGGCACTGACCACCGATGCCCTCGAGCGGTCCGAACGTGTCCTTGGCCCAGACCACCCCACCACTCTGGCCGCCAGCCTCAACCTTGTTCTCGACCTCCGCTCCGTGGGCCGCGAACAGGATGCTGAGAAGCGCTACCCCGACGTGCTCGCCCGCTACCGCCGCGTCCTCGGCGAAAAGCACCGCGCCACA
>WUUC01083543.1_pt1 | contig 11587 bp, 7 predicted proteins | sample 6278441 | NCBI WGS metagenome assembly WUUC01 (sample SAMN13675441, study PRJNA597444) | soil metagenome | isolation source: soil | place: USA: Washington | collected 2017-10 | reverse complement strand
GCGCCGGGTCGTCGCTGAAGGCGACGCCGTTCGGACCCGTGAGGCCCATGGCCACGATGGAGAACTCCCCCGTGTCCGGGTCCACGCGCCGTACACGGCCGGCGCCGTTTTCAGCCACATACACGAACCCGTCCGGTCCCACGTCGAGCCCGTTGGGATACAGCAGCCCCCCGAGCACGACGGTGACGGCGCCGTTCGGATAAACGCGCTTCAGCGCGCCCTCGCCGACCTCGCAGAAGACGAGCGAGCCGTCGGGCAGTATGCCCATGCCCGCGGTGGAGCCGATGGCCGGGGCCCAGAGCTGCTTTTCTCCGCTGATCGAGATCCGGATCAGGTTGTTGTCGGCGTCGACGCCGACGTAGTTGCCCAGCTCGTCGAAGGCGAAGTCTTCCGAGGAAGAGAAGCCCTGGAGCACATCGAAGGCCACGGGCGCAGCGGGTGCCCCAGAACAATCCAGCGTGACCTCTGGCTCCGAGGGGCTGCCAGCGTCACTCGTCGGCCGCGGCCTGGGCGTGGGAATGACCGGCGTCGCGTCCACGTTCGCGGGCGTCGTCTCGGCCACCTCGGTCGGGGGCGTGCCGGCGTCGAAGGAGCTGGCGGCAGCATGGGTCGCGGCTGCCTCAGAGGGCGGCAATACGGCGGGCGCCTCGCCAGCGCTCTCGGCGTCATCTGGCAGCTCCGGTATCCCGGTTGCCTGCGTCACGTCGAGGCCATCGCAGGCTGAGAGGAGCAGCGCGAGCAACGCCGCGCATCGAGCCGTTCGTTTGAGCCTCGGCACCCCGGACCCGACCGCGTCGACCGTAGCCATGACAGTGAGTGTACGAGCGCGATCGAATTCGTCACGCAAAACGACTGCCGTGAGCGGTTCGACGCTGGGCTTTAACCTTCGTGCAACAGTCGATGTCCCAGCACAGGTTTGCTGCGCCCGTCTCCGGACGAGCACCGCCGAGTAGCGTCAATTTCTTGGCGCTGAAGCAAGAGCAGCTTTTTCGGGGGCGCGCTGCGACAGAGCGTCAGGGCCGGTGGACCGCGGCAGTGTTGCACCGAGGCCCGGATCGTCGGCGTTCCGTCGGGAATGCGCGGGGCTCGCTGCAACACCTGGCTGGCTCGGCGAGCAGGGGCGGCTTCATGGCCGTGGTGGGAGCGCCTGGATCTCGGGAGCACGCCTGGCCCGGGCGCCGCGGCTCTCGGAAAAGCAGTGATGCTGAGCCTGGCTCGAACGGACGCCGCTCCCATCGCCGGTGTGCCGTGCGCGCGTCGCTGGCGAGGGCCGTGAAATGCCGTGAAATGATCGGCGGCCGGCGCTTCGTGAAGTTGAAGTGATGGCCCGACCCCGCACCACGCCCGCAAACCATTGAAGCCACCTTCGCCGCACCCTAATATCGTGCCCATGGATGTCCGGGCGGTGCAGGGCGCGTTCGCCACGGGGGCGAGTCAATGGCCCGAGGTGTGCTTTAGCTTCGAGACGTTCGAGCGCTATCTGCACGACGTGCTGGGCGAGGCTCCCGCGCCGGACTGGGCCTGCCACGCGGCGGACCTGTATCTGTGTTGCGGCTGTCTGAGTGGCAGCAGCAGTGCTCAGCGCCTGCTCGACGCCCGCTTCTTGACGCTGTTGGTGAAACCGCTCGCCCGGATCCAGTCCAGCGAAGAGTTCATACAAGACACCCTACAGACGCTGCGCACCAAGCTGTTGGTGGGCCCCGAGCCGAGAATCACCGCGTACTCTGGCCGCGGGCCACTCCTTGCGTGGCTCAGGGTCAGCGTGACGCGTCTGGCGCTGGACTCGCTGCGGGCTTCTGCCCGACGTGCCGCGCCCACGCAGGATTCGTTGGAGCGCGCGGTCGCCTCCGAGCTCGATCCTTATTCCGTGATGCTCAAGGCCCGGTACGCTCGCGCCTTTCAACAGGCGTTACAGGACGCAGTGCTGACGTTATCCGAGCGCGACCGTAATCTGCTGCGTTTGCGTCTGGTGGATGGCTGCGGGATCGATCGCCTGGGCCAGATGTATCAGGTGGACCGCGCGACCGCGGCGCGCTGGTTGAAGTGCGCCAGGGACCTCGTCTTCCGGCGCGTGCGGCAGACGCTCGGCGGTCGGTACGGCCTCACGCATCAGGAGTTCCAGAGCATCGCCCGGGTCGTGCTGAGCCAGCTCGAATTCAGGCCGTCGGCGCTGCTGGGTGCGTCGCTGGCCGAGCCGGAACCGGGCAGCTCGGCGGCCATTGCTCCGGGAGGCGAGCGTGAGCATGCCCAGTAGCCGGCGCGAGCCGCGGGTCTGGCTGTTTCACGCAGCGCGCGCAGGGCGCCCGGCGCAAGCGCGTTGGCTGGCGGGTGCCGTGCTCCTCGGCAGGTTCTGCTTCAGCCTCGATGCGCACGCGGAGGTTGCCGAGCCGCCGCAGTCTGGCCAGGCGCAGTCCGTGATGTCGCCGGAGGCCGCGGAGGGGAGCACGCGTCTAGCCGCTGGCTGGGTGCAGGAGGCGGACCGTCATTTCCGCGGCGGGAACCCCGGCGCCGCCATCCCGTTGCTGGAGCGGGCCTATCGGAGCACCCGCTGGACGGGGTGCCTGCTCAACCTGGGCATGGCGCACCACGCGCGTGGTGAATGTCAGGCGGCCCGTGTTTATTACGAGCAGTATCTGGACCTGGAGGCGTATTCGGAGCGGCGTGCTCAGGTAGAGGCCGCGCTGGAGGAGCTTCAGCGCTTTTGCGCGCCGAGCGTGCACGAGCCTCCCGCCCGGCAACCTCAGATTCGCTGGAACGCGATAGAGCCGCTCCCGGAAGGGGGAGCACCCGCGTCGGGGCGCTCGGCGTCGAAGCGATCAGCCGAGCCGACCGTGGTCGACGTGCGTGCGCCCGCCGCTCGGGTCGGCTCGGCTCGACGCACGTTGGCGTTTTCTGGCTTCGGCCTGGCGGGGGCCACGGGCGTGGCGGCGCTGATCTTCGTCGTCTCTGGTGAAGCTTACGATCGAGAGGCGCAGCGCTTCGAGGCGCTGGGCCGTAATCCCGAGAATGACTCGGTGGCACGCGCCCTCGACCGGGGTGGACGGCGCGCCAACACATGGGCGGTTGCCCTCGGGACCAGTTCGCTCGTGCTGCTCGGGACGAGCGCGGGCCTGCTGTGGTCGAGCAACACCGGCGGGACCGGGACGCTTTCACTCTCGCTGAGTCCGGCCTCTCCTTCGGTGAGCTACCAGGCACGGTTCTGAACGGGCCGCGCTGGCGGGAAGCCTGCCAGGGGGCGCCGGCTAACGACCCTGCGGTTCACTGCATCGGGTCATTCGTCGTCGGATCACTGAGTCGTCGGGTCACTGAGTCGTCGGGTCACTGAGTCGTCGGGTCACTGAGTCGTCGGGTCACTGCGCGAGTCATGCTGCGGGGAGTCATGCTGCGGGCCCATGGACGGCTGCCAGAATCCGCCCGTGGGTACGGCACGTGGGGTCCACCCTGGCACGGCTCCGATGCCTGGCGCCTCATCGGAGCGCGGCTTGCCCGGGTCGACCCGTGGCTGTCGTTGGCGGGTGTCGTCGGTCCGGGTCGGAGAGCGTGCCGGCGTCGCCGCCGCCTTCTGCCTCGCTGGCTGGACCGGCGCGGGTTTCAGGGGCGAATACCGGGTACCGACCGGGGAGGGGTCGCCGAGCGCGGTCGAGGTATGTGAGGTGTGCGAGGTCGGCGCTGGCGCGGGTGCGCGCGCGTCCGCCAGCGGAGTTGGCGTCGACCTTTCCTGGTCGCGCGCCGCGCCCCCTAAAACCAACAGGCCCGCGCCGGACAGGGCACCCACCACGATCGCGGCGAGCGCCACGTCGTGCCTCCGGGCTCGAGCGCGCACGGGCCGTTCCCAGAGCATCACGCCCTCCAGCGCCTTCAACGCGGCTCCAGCGTCCGCATATCGGGCTCTCGGATCACTGTTCAGACATCTGAAGACGAACGCGTCGAGCGCGCGGGTCAGCCGGGGCCTCGACGAGCTCGGGGGCACGGGGCGCTCCTTGAGCTGCCGGAGCAGCATCGCGCTCGGCGTCGCGCCTTCAAAGGGCAGGCGCCCCGTCAACATCTCGTAGAGCACCACCCCGAAGGCGTAGACATCCGCGGCGGGGCCGACGTCTGCCCTGCATTCGAGCTGTTCCAGGGACATGTAAGGTAACGTGCCTGCTCCTTGCAGGCGCTCGCTCGTGTGTACGTGCTGGCCCGTGTCGAACGCGCGGGACAGGCCAAAGTCCATGATCACGGCGTCCAGAGGCAAACTGCTCTGCCGCAGCAGCACGTTGTCTCCCTTGAAATCCAGATGGAGCACGCCCTTCCCGTGCGCGGCCTTGAGCCCGTCCAGGAGTTGCAGCGCGATCGTGCGCACGTCGGCGGTGGACAGACGCTCCGCCCCCATGCGGGACGAGAGCCGCTCGCCCTCGACGAACTCCATGGTGAAAAATGGAACGGGCCGGGCGAACTGCCTGGGGTCCTCGTGTTCCTGCAGCTCGAAGATGCGGCAGACGTGCGGATGGCCGACGCGCTGAGCGTTCCTGACCTCGTCGAAGAGCTTGCGCACCGCCCGCGGGTCGTCCGTGCTGGTGCAGAGCAGGGTCTTCAACGCCACCGCCTGGCCCAGAAGCAAGTCGAAGCCTCGGTACACCTCGCCCATCCCGCCCTTGCCGACGAAACGTTCAATCGCGTAGCGGCCCTTGACCACGTTGCCGGGGGCAAAGGTCGTCACCTCGAGCGAGCGCTCGTTGGAGAGCGGGTCGTCCTGGACTATGAAATGGACCACCTCACGGCACGCCGTGCACAGATCGAGGTGGCGGTGGATGGCGCCTCGCTGCTCCTCCGATGTCTCGCCCTGCCGATACAGCAATATTTCATCATCGCTCAGGCACTCGGGCGGGAGCGGCAATTCGTCCCCGGCCGCCGCTTCGACGCTTACCGAAGGCTCCGTGACCGTGAACGGAGCCTGACCCGGTGGCGGTCCGAGCGAGTCCGCCATCACGAGCGGCTCCGGCTCGAAAGACGCAGCGCGGCGCAGGCCAAGCGGCGGCCTGTCCGACACGGCTCACACCCCACGCCATACGTCACGGTTCCACACCTTGCTTTTTCGATCAGCGCCTAGCCGCGCGCCGGTGCGGCCGCTGCCGCCCAAACGCGTCGTGCCTACATCATACGCCCATTGTCGCCAGCTTTGAAATCACTAGTTACCACAGCAGGTTGACGCTCCAGCCGGGGCGAGCCGCCGCGTGTTTGCGCTCGGCGTCACACGACCGGCAGCGGCGGCCGGGCCCGCTCTCTGGGGCCTGGGTCTGTCGCTTACCGGCGCAGCCTCGGGCGCGCTCGAGTGAAAAACTAATGGGCGACCTGCCTGAATCAGTCTGCGACTCTGATTTTTTCAAAGCGTCAGACGAGGGAGCAATCATGCGGCGGTCTCTGAAAGTGTCGTTCTTCATCCTGTGCGCGGCAGGGCAGTGCGCAGGCGCGGCCTGCTACTCCCCTGATTGGAGTGATACCGCGGCGCGGCTGGGGCCTGCACAGGCTGGTGCGCCAGGTCAAACGTCTTTTGCAGTGCCCACCGGAGGCGGCGCGCCCAGCGCCGGGAGCGCAGGCATGGGCGGCGAGCAGAATGCTTCCACGCCAGCCGAGCCCCTGCCCATCGAGGAGCCCCTTCCCATCGAGGAGCTGCTTTCGATCGAGGAGGCCCCAGTACTGCTGCCCGCCCCATGTGCCGACGTCCCGTACAGCGCGCGCCTGGTTGCTCCGGCCAATACCGAGTGGCGCTTGCTGGCGGCGCCCACCTGGCTCACCTTCGACGCTCAGACGGGTTGGATCTCCGGAGCGCCGGGTGCGGCGGACGGTGGCGCCCTGGTGCTGGAGTTGCGCAACGCGGCAGGCGCGCGCAGCGCACCGATATCTTACGATCTGAGCTTACGCCGGAGCTGTTGGCTCGCCTATCTGGTCGAGGACGCGTCGCAGCCGGCTCGCCTGCATTATCGCGACGTCTTCCTGGCCAACGACATCGTGCTGCCCGGAGCGGACAGCATCGCCGCAGTGGCCGACTTCAAGTTCTCTGCGGACGGAGCGTGGCTCGCGTTCCGCGCGGGCGCTCCGGAACAGCTGCGCCTGTATCTGTATGCGACCGGCGGGTCCTCGGCAGTGGCGGTTGGACCGAGCGGCCTCCAACCACTGGATTTTGGGTGTAACACAGCGGACGCGGGCCCCTCTTGCGGCGTGCTCGATTATGCCTGGTCGGAGGACTCGCGGCGCCTGGCCGTGGTGCTGAGCGGCGCTAGCCCGGAGCAGGATTACCTCTCCGGCATCGACGTTGTTGCCGCTCCGAGTGCTGCCGCTCCGAGTGCTTCAGGGTCGACGTGGCCGCTGGTCGGGCAGGCTGCGTGGGTCGCTGGGACCATCCCGCTCGACTACCATGGGCAATTGACCTGGTCCGGCAGCGACTGGTTGGGCTTCGTGGGCGCGAACTTCGGCTCTCCCGAGCCGCTCTTGTCCGACGCTTTGTACTCGGTGTCGTTCGCCGCTCGCGCGGAGGGCGGCGCGCTCGAGGGGCTGCGGGGTATCAGCAGCGTGCTGCCGGTGCCGGGCTCGCGGTTACATGCCGCGGCCACTGGCCTGGCATTGATAGAGGATACTTCGCCCGAGCAAGGCAGCGTCCAGTTCTACAGTCTCAACGCCGAGCAGGCGTTTCACAGCAGCGGCTGGCTCGCCCCGAGTGGTCGGTGGGTCGCGCAGACGGATTCGGAAGCACGGCTGCTGCTGTTCGCGGTCTCGGACGATGTGGCACCCGTGGCACAGACCGGCGGCGGTGCCTGTACGGAGCTCGTCGCCTGGTCGGAGCCACTGGGAGGGGGCGCGCGTGAGCGCGTCGCCTGCAGGCATGGTCAGAGCATCCGCATCTTCGACTACTTCGCGCAAAGCTCGGTGTTCGAGCCTGCGGCAGGCACGGAGATCACGTACCCGGCGGACCTGAGCGGCATGCGTCGAGCATTTTCGCCGTCCGGAAGCGCGCTGGTCCTGGGCGACGCTGCGCGAGGGAGCTTCTCGCTGCTGGACGTGTCGCAGGCACCTGCCGTCGATCAGCCGTCGTTGCACTTCGCCGCTACGGCAGAGCTGCACTTCACCCCCGACCAGGGCTCCGTGGCCATTTCCGATGCCGCCGCGCTCATCGAGTACTCCTTGCCCGGAGTCCGCGGTCGTGCGGCAGGTTACGTTACGGGCGGGCTTGCTCCTCGCTCAGCCTGCCAGGAACGCTTCTGGGAGGCGCCGGAGCGTTGGTGTGGAGCGCCTCAGGTGCCGGGCCATCTGACGTACAGCCAGGACTCCCGCAGCCTCATGTTCGAGGACGCGATCGGGTCTCTCGCGCTGGCGCAGCCCGGCACGGGCGCCGAAGCACGACCGCTGACGGGCGCCCTGCCGTCCTGCGGCGTCGATTGCCCGATCCGCATGTACTCGTTCAAGCCTTGACGTCCTGACGGAAGCTCCGTTCCGGACGACGCCCGCACTCATCCCGAGCGAACCAACAAGCAAAGGAGCTACTCGTGAGTTTTCTGGAACAATACAAGGTCAATACGGTCACCAAGGTCCCCGCGGTCAATCCCACGCAAATCCGGCTCGCCGTCGTGCCCAAACCCAACACCGCCCAGCATACCCCGGTGAGCAAGATCACCCTGGCCAAGGGGGTTCCGGCGGGTGGCAGCAATCGCTCCGGGCAGGAAGACCCCAAGGACGTCGCGGCGATGATCTATCTCAACAACGCCGACTTCGCGGCGGCGTTGGCGGCGACGTTCAATAACGTGACTTACCTGAGCACCGACGTCACGGGTCAACCGATCGAGCTCATCACCAACTTCAACTTCTAGGAGGCGGCATGGACCAACTCAGATTCCAGACATACACCTCCGTGCAACTGCCGAGCGGGACCTTCCTGTTCTTCCCCGCGTTGGAAGACAGGGGTGCCGTCGACAAATCCGCATGGGCGACCATCGTCGCTTACGACAGCCCCCCGCAGGTGCCGGGCAGCATGCTCGGCAGCACCCTGCAGCTGGCGCTGGAAGAGCCCGAATTTCGAAGCCTGGCGCGACGGCTCGCGGAACCCATTGGGGCCCGGGACGCGCTGGTGATCGATTACGAGCTCAGCGGCGAGGGCGAATTGAGGCAGTTGCGTCTCCAGTGCGGCGAGGTCGTCGTCTGCAGCAAGACCGACATTCGTGCGCTCCGCACGACGCCGGACAACGCTGCAGCCGCCGGGGCTTGATCGGGCAAAAAGCGGCGTGAGCCGAGCTGCCGCGCCTATCTCGAAGCGAGCAGCCACACGCTGCGGCACCCCGACGCGTGAGCAGGCCAGCGCCGGCAGCCGAGCGACGTTTCCATGTCGCTTGGCTGCCGAGCGGCGTGAGCGGGCCAATGACCCGTCGGAGCGTGTGGCCCATCGCCACGACCGCGCGGCCACTGCCGTCGTGCCCGGATAGCTCTCCGTCTGACGCCGTGCCTGAAGTGGCGGGCCAGTCCTGGCCCTGGCCTTCGAGAGAGGAGCCCAGATACGCAGCTCCAGTTTCATTCAGCGCTTCGCCCGGATTCGGGGGAGCGCGGCTACGATGAACGGTTCGGGTTCGGCGTGCCAAACGCGGGCCGTGCCGTAGCTATGATGGCGCGCGGCGCTGTCGGCACGCGGAGGCCCTCGGAGCGCGCCGCGTGATTTCGCGCCACGACCGGGCCCGCACACGCTTTTTTGAACGATGCGCGACAGGGCGGGCACCGAGTCTCATGAGACCATCCCCCCTTTGGACAAGCCTGGCCATTTGCACGAGCATCGTCGCATTTCTCCCCGCTCTGGGCTGCAGTGAGGAGCCGAGCTCGGGCGAGCCCGATATCGCGGAGCGCTTTCGCCCATTTGCTCAGGTGCTGGAGGCCGAGCGGCAGGCGCTCGGAATTCCAGGACTCGCCGTGGCAATCCTCGAGCACGGTGAGCTCGCGTTCGCCCACGGCTTCGGTACCAAGGGTATCGAGAGCGAAGAGCCCGTCGGCGAACGCACGATCTTCAGGACCGGATCGATGGGCAAGGTGGTGACCGCGCTCGGTGTGATGTCGGCGGTCGATGACGGCCTGCTCGAGCTGGACGCACCCATTCGAGACGCCATCCCGGATCTGTCGCTCCAGGGCGCCGAGAGCGAGCAGCTGACGTTGCGCCTGCTCCTGTCCCAGCAAACGGGGCTGCGCGACTACGTCACGTTGTCCGGACCCGCTGACGACGCGGGCCTGGCCGAGTTCACCTCGGGCCCGGAGCTGGTCGAGCACGCGGACTTCATGAACCCGCCCGGGCTGTTCTGGAACTACTCCAACCCCAACTTCACCATTGCGGGCCGAGCCCTGGAAGCCAGCACGGCGACCACGTATCGCGCGGCCATCCACGATCGCGTCTTTGCGCCGCTGGGGATGGATCGATCCTTCTTCCTCGGCAGCGAGGTCATCGCCGATGGCGATTATAGCCATGGCTATGGGGCGAGCGAGATCGCTGGCGACGGGCCGTTGCAGGACATCGCGCCCGACGCCTACGATAATAGCTGGTCACGCCCCGCGGGTTTCGGCTTCTCGAACGTGCTGGACTGGGCCAACCTCATGCAGTTCCTCATGCACGGCGACCCGGACGTGGTCAGCCCTGAGTCGCACGACGAGCTGGTGGCGCCCCAGATCTCGACACAGAGCATTTACGCAGACGTGAAGGCCACGGCGCTCGGCCTGGGTGATGACTACGGCTTCGGGATCGGCGTCGCCGACGGCTTCTTCATGGATCATCGCGGGGAGCCCGAGACCTACTACGCGGTGCCTTATCTGGGCCATGGCGGCGACCTCAACGGTTTCGCCGCGACCTTCGTCGTCTTCCCCAGCACCGGCTTCGGCATCGTGGTGTTGTCGAACCGAGACGCCGCGCGCCCCGTCGAGGCCATCCGCCTCGCGATCGAGAGCTTCGGCAACCTGCCGCCCGTGAGCGCGCCGCCAGCGGGGCGCGAGGTCGACTCCTCGCGTTTTGCCAGCTACGCGGGGAGCTACGCCGACACCCAGGGCGCGCGCATCGACGTCAGCCCCGAGGCAGGCTCACTCCGCGTCGCGAGCCCGCAACTCGATGCCCTCGGCTTCCCCTATGAGCCCGTGCTCGAGCCGACCAGCCTCGACAACTTCGCCCTGTGGGTCAGCATCGGCGGAGAACGCCTCCCGCTCGAGGTCACCTTCATTCGCGACGAGGTGGGCAACTATGCCTGGTTTCGATCGCGCCTGGCCGTGGCAAAACGCTTGCCGCTACAGGCGGCCGCTCTCTGAGCTGGCTCAACCGGCGCCTTGCCCTGCAACCACGAGCGGCGCCGCAGCTCGCTCCGGCGTCTCATACCGGTACGCGTCCGCGTGCGCAGAGCTGGTGGAGTCGCCGGCGCGAGCCCTGTGCTGCGGGCAATATGCGAGAAGAGTCCCGTGTCGGCCCCCGGGACGATGGCTCCTGCTCAATCTTTGATCCATTTCCGATCTTTCAGGGCTGCTCGTGCATTGACCCGCGTGAAGCAAACGACTTGCAGGTTCTTTCTCGGAGTCCTGACCTCGGCAGGGGTCTTCAGCGCGTGTGGGGCTGGCGGTGGCGCCACGGCCCCTGACGGGAGCGCGGGCGCTGAGATGAACACCGCCGGCCCCGAGGCGCCGGCGGCTCCGCTGAGCCCCGCTGCTCCGTTCAGTCCCGAGCCCCAGAGCCCGGCTGGCCCGGATCCGGTTGGCAGCCGGATCGACGAGGGCACGCCCCCGGCGACGGTGGTGCTCGATGGTGAGCCCCAGGACCCTGCAGTGCCTGGCGCAGGCCCTGCTGATCCTGGCGCAGGCCCTGCTGACCCCGCTGAAGTAGCCGTCGAGCCCTCGGACTGTATCATCCCGACACCCGCCATCCGCCCCATCGGATACGGAGCCGCGACCACGGGCGGTGGGAACAGCGCTCCCGTCGTCGTGAGCAGCTTCGCCGAGGCCGAGGCGGCGGTGGCCGCCTACCGGTCCGCCTTTGGGGATGGGACCGAGAGCGCGCTCGTGCTCCGGTACACCGGCACCTTCGACTACGCGAGCATCACGGACGTGTGCGCACAGCACACCAAAGAGCCGCAGCTGCTGGACCTTAAAGAGATGGACAACGTGACCCTCGAAGGTGCGCCGGGCTCGAGCGCCAACTTCGGGATCCGGGTCAACCGGGCCAGGAACGTGATCATTCGCAACATGACCCTGGGTCTGCTCCCCGGCGGTGACGGCTCCGATGCCATCACCCTCGAAGGCAACGGAACCAACGGCGACGTGGAAAACGTCTGGCTCGATCACAACGAGCTCTTCAGCTCGACCAAGGACGACTGCGCTGGGGCAGGTGACACGGAGTTCGACGGCCTCATCGACATCAAGAAGGGCGCCCGGTTCATCACCATCTCCTATAACTATCTCCACGACCATCAGAAGACGGGCTTACTTGGTTTCAGCGACAGCGACGACACCGAGCGCTATGTGACCTTTCACCATAATCGGTACGAGAACGTGGTCTCGCGGACCCCGCTCCAGCGCTTCGGCTACGTGCACATCTTCAACAACTACTACG
>WUUC01031579.1_pt1 | contig 11588 bp, 8 predicted proteins | sample 6278441 | NCBI WGS metagenome assembly WUUC01 (sample SAMN13675441, study PRJNA597444) | soil metagenome | isolation source: soil | place: USA: Washington | collected 2017-10 | reverse complement strand
GTGCAGCGATTCGCGGTTGCCCACGGCGCTGTTGGTGATGAAGGTGTTGGTGGGTGCAGCCATGCGCTGCTGTCCTTTTCCGGGTTGGGGTGGTGCGGTCTGCTAGAGGCCACTTAAGCGGATCAGCTCGGCCGCATCGGCGATCGAGGCTCCTCCGCTCTGCCTGAACCGCTCGCCGGCTTGCCGAATCGCCTCGCCGTTCCGGTTGCCGGGCGTTGAGCCCGGTCCGGGAGCGATGCGCGTCGGTGTCGTCTTCGCGGGATTTCCCTGCTTCGCTCCTGCGGAGCTTCGCAGGGCAAGCTGTGCGTTTTCGAAGCGCATGGCGCTCAGGGCCAGTTCGATTACCGGCGCCTCGTAGATGGCGGCGATGCGGTCGGCTGGAATGCCCTTGGCAAACAGGAAGCGGCTCAGCGCGTCGTAGGTCTGCCGGGCCCGCTCGGGGCCGAAGAAGTCGGGAAGGCGCTCGGCGAGCTTGGCGTGCTCAGTCTGCCGAGCCGCCATCAGCTCCTGCTCTGCCCTCTCCTGGGCGGCGGCAATGTCAGCCTGGCCCCGGCGATCGGCTTCGGCGAGCAACGCTTCCTCTTCCTGGCGCTGCCCGATCAGCCGCTGCACTTCCGCCGGGTCCTTCTCGGCCAGCGCCTTCCAATCGACGGCGCCCCACTTGTCGACAAAGGCCTTCTTGAAAACAGGTCCGTTCTGCCGCCACCAGGAAGCCGCCTGTTCAACCATGCGGGTCGCGGCCTGCCCCGACCGCACGGCCTCCTGTCGCGCCTGTGCCGCCTCCTGGGATTTCTGTTCACCATGGGCAACGCGCTGACGCTCGTACTTGCCCAGCACGACACGGACACGCTCTGGCACCTCGGCCCACAGCGGCTTGTCCTCGGCGCTCCAGAAGTCGGGGGGTCCATCGGAAGATTCCGCTTCGGTGCCGGCGATTGGCGCGTCCTCTCCGGTCCGGTCGCTCTGGTCGTTCGCGGGTACCGCCTCGGATGCGCCGAGCTCGGCTGGAACGGCCGGATCGTCAATCGCGTCGACCATCAAGGCCACGGCTTCGGGAATGTCGACGGTCTCCAGCGAAAGGCTGGACTCAGTCTCTGCGGCCATAGAGGCTCTCCTTCAGCAGGTCGCGCCGCTCCTTCAGGCGCGCGTTTGCCTCGTGCTCCTCGACCAAGGCAGCGAGTCCGGCCTTGAGCTCGGTGGCAACGCGGGCGCGGTTGTAGGCAATCTCGCGCGTCGTCATGTCGTCCGGATCGCTGGTCAGGACCCGGCGCATCTCGGCGTTGACGAAGTCGTCGAATAGCCAGCCGGCCTCGGCCAGCAGCTCGCGGACGCGTCGGATGCGGTCAGGTGACTGCGCCGAAGCGCAAGTATCGTGGCAAAGGAAGGAGCCGTTCGCGGCCATCGTGCCGATCCCTCATGATTGAGTGTCGGCAGGGATAGGCCACAATTTCCGGCGAGCGAGTCAATGGGATTCTCGTAGGACCGCGGGCGTCGGTACCGCCCGCCGCTCAAGATCATACTTTGACCGCATGCCGGCATCCTTGCCAAACAACCTAATCAAAGAGCAGCCAGCATCTTCACGGGCCACTTGACTGCCGCTATTGACCTGGAGTGTTTGCTAAACTTCGTGCGCCTCGAACACAGATGCTCTGGACGAAGATATGGCCACCTCGAAGTCGAGCAACAATTACAATGGCATCTTCACGCCAGTAGCTGGACCTGCAGCTGGCCATCTCATCGTCGACGGCCGAGCCAGCAGACTCCAGCTCGTCAAGACTGGGCACCTCGAGACCGATCACATTGAGTTGCGGGACCTCCATGGGATCCTTGCCAATGGGAAATACGCCTCTGCACTGGGGTGCATCCGCATCGGCGCGACTGAGACCTATCTCGCCTCAGGGCCCCATTCTGAAACAACCTACTTCCCGCACTTTGTTGCCATCGGTGAAAGCCATTTTTCCGCCAACGACAAAACAATCACCGCAATTCATTTTTCGTTTGAAAACGCCCAATGCCTAGTGAGCGGGCATCGCACCTTCCAGTCAATGCATCCGTCTCCCGAGCAGGCGCGACGTATCCTCAAGGAAGACCACAAGCGCAGGGAGAAGATCGCGCGCAAGCATAAGTGGGGTGACCCTCCATTCGACCCTGAAATCTCAGAGCATCCCCACCTGCTCTACTTCAGTGGCAAGGGCCTCGTCGCCAAGGTCGAATCCGATGTCGCGACAGTCATGCTTCAGAACCGCACGACCCACGACATGGGAGGTAGCTCCAAGGGTATTGGGATTTCCAACCAGATCGCTGTCACTATGCGTTTTCGCGAACCAACTGCACTGCTATCCGCAGCTAAGGCAGTGCGTCACCTGCGCAGCCTGTTCGAGCTGGCGCTCGGCCGGCGCCAACGACTCCTGAATCTGCAGGTCGCGACAACCAACGCCAGAAAGCTGTCAGACGAAACTCCCCTGGATTGGCACGATCTTCATTGGAGTCACGGCAATGACGACATCTCGGGTGAAACGCCGGCCACCCATCCGATCGACGTCCTACTCGACCCGGAACGCCGACCGGCGGAATTCGAACGCGTTGTCGCCGGCTGGCTCAACACCATGCCGGCAATGTCCGAATCGCGCAGTCGCTTCGAAACTGCTTTCTATCGAAATAGTTACGGTGTCGACCGCATTGTAGGCGCTGCCAACATGTTCGATCTACTGCCAACAGATCGAGCTCCAAAAGCAAAAGACATCGATCCGGCCACGCAAGACGCACTCAAAAAATGCCGCACCATCGTCAAGGCACTACCGCTAGGCCACGCCAGGGAATCCCTGCTCTTCGCGTTTAGTCGTGTAGGCGCGGCGAGCTTGCGCGACAAAGTGGTGCACCGAGCCAAGCTGTTGCAAGCCACGAGCGATCCAAGCTTCCCGGAGCTCGAGATACCATGCGCCCAGGCCGTCATATGCCGCAATCATTTCGTCCACGGAAGCGCTCCTGCCTTCGACTACGCCAACAATTTCCACACCGTCGCCTTCCTGTCGGATACACTGGAGTACGTCTTCGCAATGACCGACTTGATCGATCTAGGTTGGAGCTTTGAGGACTGGTACAATCAAGGCTCGACGGGCAGCCATCCCTTTGGATTGTATGCGTCGGGTTACCGGCGCCATCTCGACAATCTAAAGGACGCCCTCGGAGGTTCGCCACGGTCTCAGGCTGATTGAACGGGACCCAATGCGCCGACGGCTTGCTCATTGGGCATCAACGTCGTCGAAGGTTGAACGAGTCCCCTGCTCCTGCACCCTCGGCTTCGCCCTTCCAATCACGTCCTCATAGTCTGGCCGCGGAGGAGTCTCTTCCATCAACTCATCTATGACACGTTTAATCGAGATGAAGCCAGCGTCGACCAAGTTTACGACTGAAACGTCTGTGCCAAACTCCGTCTTGTATTCCTCAAGCGCCGTATTCAACGCACTAAAGTAGTCTTCTGGGTCCTCATCAGAAGGATGACTGTCGCGCCAGGTACTAATGCAGTCGTCAAGCTTATCGATCAGGTTCTTTCGAACATCCTCCATCGTCTCGGCAAATTCTACGTCGGTAAACATCTGCTTCAGGTTGGGCTCTAAGAAACCCGAGTCGGGTGTCTCAACCGCAAGTCGGCGCATCGTTGCAACATGACGCTGGCGCACAGCCTCAGGCAACAAACCAAACTCAAAGAGGCGAGCAATTACGTCGACGTCCGAGACCCAGTAGAGATACGAGTGCACATGGAGGCTACTAAGGAACTGCGGTCTAGCAGACAGCAGGGCGGACAGAAAATCTCTATCTACTCGCCTTGCTAGATAACGATTCACTGCATCCTTGTTTTCACTTCTCTCATCCAAAAATTTGAGCACGCGAGACAGGAGAGTCGCATATCTGTCTCTTGGTACCACTACTTTCACACCGTCGATGCCCACATCACCACAGGAGACTTCTTGAAACAGCTGCAACATCGGAGTGCCCGCGATGTAAATATCAAGAAGCTCACGATCTTCAGCTACCAGTGCTGCGAAGGCGTCCCGAATCGTCGGATGCTTGTACCGCCAGAAGAATTCACCGCCCTCCTGCACTCGTATTAGCAGGCTTCCATTGAGTGAATTAAGAGCGTTACGAATTTCAGACGTTGAGCCTCCAAGAAGGCCAATAGCTGCCTCTTCGTCGGATGATAAGCTGATTGGACTCGCCAACCTTCCGGCGCGCATGAACACGAGCGCGATTGCAGAACGCCAATTCGGGTCCAGGGTCCTAATAATCTCGCGCAACAAGTCCATCGGATGTGCGACAAAGTTCTCGAGACGTGGCCAGGAAATTTCTAGTTTCTGCGTGAAGGCTGGATTGCCAAGGCGCCTGGCAATCTCCGGTCCAAAGTCCTGATGCGCCGCAACCCAATCAAGATACGGCTTTATCGAGCCTTTAAACTCCTCCGGCTGCGTGCCAAGACGTATATGATTATAGAGGATTTGTTCGCGCTCATCCTTTGTGATTCGCTCCACCTCTATGACCACCTGCGACTCATTCAGCACGGGCAATGCTGAACTCTTCAAGAAGCTCCTCGCGGAATTGTAGATGTAGCTTCTAGAAGTAAATACGAACCGCGCCCCGCGCCTTATAGCGGCCTGCACATGAGGAAACGTTGCGTTCCATCGAACTGTGCTTTGAAAGTCCAACTGAGTTGCTCCAAATGCGTCGTCCACCCAGAAGAACTGCTTAGGATCATGTGGGTTGGAATGCCTGACAAAGTCATCGGCATCTCGGACCTTAAACGTGCGGCATTTCCACTCGTCTAGTGCGCCAACCGCCAAAGCCGCAGCAATCGTTGACTTGCCACATGCCGGCTCTCCGAGCAAAAGAACGAAACCGTGTTTAACAACAGCTCTCGCAGCATTTTGATACGCTTCTGTTACGACAAACTTTACAAGGTCGTCTCCAAGCGCGCTTAACACCTCAAGTGCTTGCGCCTGCGCTCTCTCATCCAGTATCTGACTCAAATCACCGAGCCCGTAAATTCGTGGAACAAGCATCCGAAGTCGTGGGGACTCAGCAATCAGTTGAGATATCCGTTCAACACCAAAACAGGCACACTTCTTGATGCCTGGAAGCGCCTCAAAGGCCTCTCGAATTTTTAGCTCTGAAGCACCAGTCAGCCGTGCGCTAGTCATCAGGAAGTAGTTGTCTGCAAGCCCCTTAGCTGCCAACGCTTTCGCCTTTTCGAGCTCGTCCGCTACGTCATCGAGATGCAGCACCTTGTCCTTCTTGGATGAGGATTTGGATTGGACGGTAAACGACCCCGTATAGCTCTCGCCTTTTTGGGTCGACCATGAGCCGTAAAAAGCGCCGTCGCGACCGGCATCATGCGATTCGAAGAACCCTTGAACCGTCTGCCCCCAAAGCTCTCCAGCGATGGAGACGCATAACTGCTGGAATGCCTTCCATCCCAACGAATGCAACTCATACGTGGGTTGTGACGCTTGAACCGCCGCTGCAACGGCACTACCAGTCTTGTCGAAGTCTTCCGTCATATGTTATGTGCCATCAAATATTGCAGCGAGAATTTCCTTAAGCTCGGGAGGTCGGTTAGTCGCCAACGGCGTGCTAAGCGCTATCGCGTGCGATTCAGATTTAATCAGTGCTGCTGCCCGCAGTGCGCGCTCTGGCTTAGAATCGGATGTCGGTACACCAGGGGGGTAGTAGCTTTCAATTGCCCCCTTAGACAGAACGCATATCCCTTGGCTTCTTAAAGCGTCTAGCAAGGGATGCAGCAAACGACCCGCTTCATCGTCGCTCTGACAAACTCGATGACGGGTGATCTCTTGCTCCCATGCGTAAAGCTGATTGATGGCTTCCAGAGTTTCAGGTGTGACACCACTCGTCTGCGCTTTTCTAAACGCCTCGCGCGCGATCTCGTACTTTTGCCGCCAACCTTCTTGTCTCACTCGGTCCTTGATCTGTCGACTACTAGGAGGAGCGACGGCGCCCAACTCCTGTATCCTCTTGTCGACCTTTTGAAGCATCGTACCTCGGAGCGCGACGGCCTTCTCGTCTGCTCCCAGGTGGTGAAATCCGTCGAACAAAGCATCGAGATCAGCGACAATCTTGACCTCGATGCCGAAGGCAGAAAAGAACGCACGGTATTTGTCAAAGTTTCCTTTGCCAGAGACGCGGATCAACCCGATGTTCTTTTTGTCAAAGTCCCAAGTGGCGTCGAAATGTTTTGCTACATGCTTCATGAATGCATCGTCTGATTCACCTTCAAAAAGAACCACACGTGAACTGAAGAAGCCGACGTCCGCATTCTCGTACCGCGCAAGGCGGAAGACTTCAGCCTTCTCCTGATCCAACTCGAAATTGACAGGATGGAGGACACCAATCGGCTTTGGTTGCGCTTCCCGCTTAGCCACTCTAACGAATCCGGCCGTTACCCCTGGCGCAAAGAAGAGCGGAGAATGCGTGGTCACAACAACTTGATGAATGTTCGAGATTAGGCTGAGCGTATCAAAAAGCAGCCTTTGGGATTTCGGATGAAGATATAGTTCAGGTTCCTCGAAGAGGAATATGCGCGGCTGCGCTGCCTCACTGTCGGTGTTGTCGCCGGCAGTTTTCGAGGCGATTTGCTCGACATAAGCACGGAGGATGGCAAAGGTTAAGGATCGCTTTATTCCATCGCCTTTATTATCGATTAGATCTCGGCTGCCATCGTCGATATAGATTTGAGCCGCGTTCAGAATCGCCCTGAGTTCTGGTGGAGGAATTTGCAAATGCACCTTCGCCCGTGGAAAGTGCTCACCGAGAAAGGATTCGACCAGCGTCTCGAGCGCCCTGACCTTTCCATGTCGTTCATCAACCTCAATGCCATTTGCCACAACGCGATTTAAGAGCTTGTCCAGCGCCTTAAGAGATCGAGCGACCTGCGATAGGTCGGGCGTCATATCTTCGAGAAGAAGACCTAAAAGTCTGCCAAAGTTTGTCGATTGTGATGTTTTGAGATCGTCGGCAAGGTTCTTTACCGCAGGAATGTAGATTGCCTCCGGCAGGAGCTTAGCGATAGAGGACACAATTCCGGAGGGCAGTGGCGCTTCCAAAAATTCCAATTCTCCTGTTGGAAGCCGGGCAATCTTGATCCGCAGGAATTCCTTGGCGCTGCTCGCGGTCAGCGCAGCCGGCGCATCCGCAGCAAGCTCCGGATAGCGCTCACAAAGCACGGTTCTGACGGCTTCTCCGCGGATGCCCCTGAACGCTTCATCAATTGCATCGTCTCGAAACTTCGTGTTCTTCGGCGTGCGTCTTAGCACCTTTAGCTCCAGCTTTCCGGCCGGAGGGAAGCGCACGATCATTCCGAGTTCATTGCTGACTACTAGCGAGTCGATTTTCGACCTATGTTCCGCGGCCAGCCTCTTCAGATGACCCTCGCTAACATCGGAAAAGTACATCTTGAACTCGACCGTCTCGCCTGGATCATGAAACTGGGTACTTGCCAACTGGCCGGGACGGTTTAGCGCTGCAACTATCGCCTGAAGTACAGTCGACTTGCCGGCGTTATTCTCACCGACGAGGCATGAGAAATTGGTTGGCTCAAAAGTAGCTGACTTCAACGATTTGAAGTTAGCAATCTCGATCTTCTTCAGTCGCATTTCGCCGGTAGCCTCACACCAATCGCCACTATCGCAATAGCTTGCTTCCAGGGGTTGTAATCATATCGTCAATCGCGACCGACGCAAACATTGCTGCCCTGTTTATGCTCGATCAAAAATCGGCCTAGCGAAAGGCTGACCTGATTAGCGGGGTGCGCCCCTTAGGAAGATCGTCGATGCCAGTTGTCGGCTGGCGGCTGAACCTTTTCACAATATGGCCCGACGGCGTCACACTGGGTGCTGCCGCGCTTTGAACCAAGCGATCTCGACGTCAGCACGAGCCTTGTCGCGCTTGATCGCGATCTCAGCCACGGACTTCTCGCGCATGATCTCGATTTGGGCTTGGGCCAGCAGCAGCGCCGGATCGGCCGGCGGCTGGGGCGGGTCTTGTCGCGTAGCCACCGCTGTCTCGGACGGCTGGAAGAACAGGCCCGGCGTCTTGTAGCCCAACATCTCGGCCAGCTTCTGGGCGGCGTTGGCGATGTTACCTGTCGTCACGAACGGCCCGTTGGTGGCGCCGCCCTGCAGGCCGATCAACTTTTCCTGCAGGCTGCCGATCAGCGATAGGTGCCCCAGTGCCTGCTCGCGGTTGGCGATACCCACGACGTCGACCGACAGGTCCATGTCATCGGGCCATTTACTCGGATCGCAGCTCGAGAAGGCGCCGCCTCTGCCCGGCCACCACTGCACCGGCCCGGTCGCGGCCCGATTGATGGCGCGATAGATCAGCCGGTAGAGCCGACGGATCACCGTCTCAGCGAAGACCCGGGCAATCAAGTCTTGGCGCTGTTGGCTTGCTGACATGATGCGGTCAAGGCCACCAAGCGTTTTGTTGAGGCTGTCGGCATCGAGGCCCTGGTTGTAGCGGCTGACGCCGGTGCGGTTCTCGCGCACGGTCGCCAGGTGCTCCAGCGCCGTCAACGCGCCGTCGGTGACATTGGGCACCTGCAGCCAGGCGACGTGGTTGTCGCCCGGCCGGGCGCCGGCTCTGAGCCGGATGGGCGAGCCCGGCGTCCAGTCGATCAGGCTGTCGATGTTGACATGGTCGCTGATGATCGGCCGCGGCCTGTTCACCAGGTAGAGGTTATCGAGCAGGCCGCGGGTGATGACCGAGCCGATCAACTGGAGATCCTGAGTCTGGTCGAACAGCGAGCGGCCGACGAGGCTGTGCGGCATGAGGATTGGCGTGGCCAGCGCGATCGCAGCCGGTCCCTCCCAGGGCATGCGTTCGATGATGCGGCCGCCGGCCCCCTCCCCCGAGGCGGCGCCATGGGCGTAGACGACCCGCTCCAGCTCGGACTTGCCGTCGCCGTCGGTATCGGCGCGGATGTAGGCCACGACCAGCCACAGCGGGCGCTCGCTGTCGGGCCTGCCGCTTCGGTCCTGGCCGCTGCGCTGCTCGCCATCCACTAGGCCCTCGTTGCGCTGGGCTTCCTCGGTCGAGGGCGGGCGATCGGCGTTCAGGTCGTCGATTTCTTCGGGCGTCAGCCCCAGTTTGGTCAGCTCGGAGGCGGTGGTCCGCTTGATGAAGCCCAGGAACGAGGCCTTGTCCTCGGTGCGTGCACCCGGGCTGAAGCGGATGTCCTCCGGGGCGATGTTCTCGACGACGACGCGCTGGCGGCGGTGCGTCAGTGTGATCGTGCCGGACAGAAGCGGTTCGTCGGATGCGGCTGGCGAGAAGAAAAGAGGTCCCTCGGCTGCGCTCGGGATGCACTCGAGGTCGAGGGCCGCCGACGCTCCTTGCTGTTCGGCGGCGGCCACGACGAGGTCGACGGCGTCCTGCGGGAAGCCCTGCACCGGCAGGGTGCGTGTCTCGTCGACCTCCTCGAGGTCGACGGTGACGCCGCTCAGCCGGTACATCAGGGCATCCTTCAACAGGCCGGAGATGATGCGAAAGCCGTCGTTCTCGCGCATCAGGACGTGCGGGACATAGGCGCTCGCCTCCTCGGCCCACTTCTCCTGCCCCGGCGCGCCGGGCGTGAAGCGGATGAGATCGTCGGCAGCGGTGAAGACGCGCATCAGGCCGGGCATCAGGGATTCGATGACGTCGGCGAATTCCGACGTGACGACCTGGGAGGCACCTTCCTGCTCGTCGCCGTAGGGCTGGCGGTCGTAGTAGGCCAGCGCCTGGCGGCGCAGCGCGGAGAGGGTGCCATCTTGGTAGGAGGCGGCGGCCTGCTCCTCCTTTCGCAGGAGGGCCAGCAGGTCCTCGTCGGACAAGGCGGGCTTGGTTCGGCGCACGGGATCAGCGCGGGGTGCGGCGGCGGAACTCGGCAATGAGCTCTTCGAGCTTGGTGTTGGTGACGGCGGCGTCGACACGCATGCCGGTCACCTCCTTGCGGACGTCGCGCAGGTCGGACTGGATGCCGCTCAGGAACCAGCCGACGGCGACCACGAGGGCACCTAGCAGGCCGCTGACGATCCACTTGAAGGTGTCCATGGGCACGGTAGCGCGGGCAGTCAGCTCCTGCTGCTCCTTGCGCGGGAGGATCGGACGAGCGTCCTCGCATAGTACATCAGGCTTGTAAGTGGCAGCGTCGGACGCGCGCATTTTGCCGACCTCTCGGTGAATAGTCGGCAGAGAGAGGCCACAATTTCCGGCGACGAAGTCAATACGATAGATGAAAAGGTGTCTTGAGAGCGACCGTCCTAAAGCAACGGCAGCAAATGGAGTAGACGCGCCAATTCATTCATCTACCATCGGTAACTGCCGCTGCCGGGCCGCCGAAAAAACCCCGGGGCAAGGCCGTCAGGGGGCAAAGAGCATTCTCACAAATGGCAAGGAAAAAGCAGAAGCCGGCACGGGTTGATGCTCAAAAGCTGTCACTCAGCGAATGGCTAGCATTCATGCGACTGCAAGACGACCAGCAGCCTGAAGCTTTCGAGAACTATTGCTTTCCGACCGACGATCATCGCGAGGAATATCTCCAAACGATAGGGCAACACTCAGACAGCGATATCCGGATACTATTACGCCAGTTTCTACCGACGGGCGGAGGCCTAGGCATAGATCGAGGCCGAATGCTTGAGTTTGCTCGGAGAGACGATTTCCAGCAGATCTACGAAACGATCGAGTACGTTCGCCGTCTTTTCAATCAAACGCGGCACACATGGGAAGGGATGAGCTGGGTTATCGATCTGTTACCTGATTTTCCAGCCAGAGCCATCGAAGCCATTTCATCCTATGACCTAGCTCATATGCAGTTCTTGCCAGACGGCAAGTCGCACGGACTAGCAGATGCCATCGACGTAATTCGCGCCAAGTACTTGGAAGCCATCACCGAACAGAATTTGGCGGCTACCATTAACCCGCGCGACTTCGAATTTCTTATCGCAGCGCTCTATTCAGCTCGTCAGTACGAAGTAAGCGTCACACGCCAAAGTCGCGACGGCGGCCATGACATCCTTGCAATCCGCGACACGAAGTCCGCGAATGAGCGCCTCCTGATCGAATGCAAATGTGCGTTGTATCCAATTGCCGTAACGACAGTTCGGCAACTACGTGGAACTCTCGAAGAGTTCAATGCGACAAGCGGCGTCCTCGTCACTACTTCTCGCTTCACAAGCCCAGCGTATCAGTTCGCCAAGAAGTCAGCTCGTATTCAACTGCTCGATCATGACGAACTGTGCAAGCAAATGAACTTCACGTTTGGTCCCAAATGGGTTTCGCGTACGGACCGAATAGTGAGAAGTGGAATGGCGGCGTCGGTCACACGACCCATCGCTTGAGTTTCGCGAGCCTCTCTTCCAGCCGCCGCTCGGCCGCCCAGTCGCGGCGGATCGCGGGATAGGCGAAGGTGAGCGCCAGCGCGTCCCCGTCGTCAGGCGAGGCGAGGCCGCGGCGACGCATGTCCTGTTTGCGCTCCAGCAGCAGCGCGTTGTCGGCGTCGTAGCCGTATTCCACGCCGGTCAGGTCGGCCACGAGGT
>WUUC01190840.1_pt1 | contig 11589 bp, 21 predicted proteins | sample 6278441 | NCBI WGS metagenome assembly WUUC01 (sample SAMN13675441, study PRJNA597444) | soil metagenome | isolation source: soil | place: USA: Washington | collected 2017-10 | reverse complement strand
TGGTCGACGTCTATCGGTGGGACCCGATGAGCATCCGCACGATTACCGACGACGCCGCGACGACCGCTCGCATCGTGGATGCACTGCATTGGCTCATAGAAAGCGCACAGGCGGGCGATTCGCTGCTGTTCCAGTGGAGCGGACATGGCTCGCAGATGGTAACGGTGGATTATGATGCCGGGCTGGAACCAGATGGGCTGGACGAGGTGATTGTGCCGGTCGATATGGACTGGCGGACCAATGTGATCCGCGATTCCGACTTCGCTGGAATCTTCGGTTCAGTCCCCGACGGCGTCAACCTGACCGTGATCCTCGATTGCTGTCACAGCGGCTCCGGTTTGAGAACGTTCTACCCGGAAGAACTGCGGTCACCATCGCGCATCAGAGCGATCGATGCGCCGGCCGATGTGTTGGTGCGAGCGGCCGGACTGGAACTGCCGACGCGCAAGCTCGGGCTGGAGCGGGTCGAACAACGCGGGCTGCTGCTGTCGGGCTGTAGAAGTGATCAAACGTCGGCCGATGCGTGGATACAGCCGCTGCGGAAATGGCAAGGGGCATTGACCGCGAACGCCGTTAGTGTGTTGCGGGCGAACCCAACAGCGACCTATGGGCGGCTGCTGGATGTGACCCGGGCGGCATTGGCCCAACAGGGCTATGAGCAGGTGCCGCAACTCGAAGCGCCGCCCGGCTGGGTAGATGTGCCGTTCCTGGGGGTGAAGTGACAGCCAAGCTGATCAAGCTGAAGCGACCGCGGCAGAACCGCTCACAACGGCTGCTGTCGGAGATCGCCGGTATAGGCAAAGACCTGAAAGGCGTAGTAGTGATCACCGGGCATAAGCGGGGCGAATGGCAAGTCAGCGCAACCGGCCTGAAAGGCGTCGAACTCGGCATGGTGGCGTTGGCAATGCACCAGTTCATCAACGAACAACTACAGCAGTTCACCAAGGATGACGAATGAACCTGAAGAATGGTGACTACTACTGGATACGAGGCGAACGTATCCCCTACGAATATCACAAGGATTGGCAGCCAGCCCGCTATGAAGGAAACGGCAAATGGGGCGTAATCGGCTCAGATCACGTCCTTGATCTCGGTGAAATCGAGATCGGCCCAGAGGACGCCGAGGCGATCGAATGGGCACAGGGCAATCGGGCGAGGAAAACAGAGCTATGATCTATCTGGCGATGGACGTGACACACCTTCAGGATCAGTTCGCCAGTCAGATACTGGCGGACGGCTATGAGGGCGTAGAAGCCTGCATCGCGGCGATCAAAATATTTCCGGAAATTTCCAAGGAACAACAATGTCAATGTTCAAGATAAGTGTAGAACAACTCAGTGATAACAACTGGATCGCCTGGGCGACCTATGAGCATCTGCAATGCGAATATGCCTTTGTCGATTCGTCCATAGATGCCCTGCTGGCCGGTGATCTGCGGGAGTTCCTGCGTGATCCGATGGCATATCATGAGGCGGCTGAGGCGAAAGATCGCTGACCGCATGACTATCCTAATTAACTGTGGATTTAACTGTCAATCGGCAAAAATCTTCTCGGAAAATTCAGAAAAATCAAGCTCTTATGGGCATGTGTCAGGCAACCTGCATCGGGCGAAGGGGGGTAGGCCCTCTTGGGTAGGGGGGTCTTTGCCTTTCGATTGAGCCGCGTTAACCATGATAACTAACCATGATCGGCGTGGTGTCGATCAGGTAGACTGTTGCTGGTGTGTTGCCGATAGCATGTAAGCCATTGATAACAAAGGCAAAGCCATACTATCGTTAGCAGTGTGGGAGTCACCTCCTTATGCGATAAGGGAAGTTCGCAAACCATATATGGTGTGTCTAGTGTGGCTCGACATACTATGTAATGATCTTAAGTATCCGTGGCAGTGCGCCAAACACATCGCAAGTAATATCCTACCTTTACTTGCCTCATATTCCCGAATAAGCTTCAGACTGACAAATACTCGGTGCGTTTGAATGCCGAGCTTTCCCCCGAACAGATCAAAGCTTGGCGCAAGGCACTCGGCCTGTCGATCGAACGTGCTGCCACACTGATCGGCTTCAGTTCGGCGTCGTGGCTAAACTGGGAGAAGGGCCGAACGCAACCCCCGCGGTTGCTGCACTTCGCCCTTTCGCAGATTGCCCAGTTAATTCGAGTCCATCCGAGCAAAGCAAAGCCGAAGAAGCGCCGCAAGAACCGCAAGGTGCGTGCCGACAAGGGCAAGCCACACTCGTGGAAAGCAGACGCCAAGACCGGGCCAGGCAAGACTGAAGCGGCATTGCCATTGCTAAGACCTCGCGTAGTATCAGAAGACGTAAGCCACGAAACGTCGTGAATATTCATTGATCGGTAACTTGCTCGGTGCTATTGTTGCTTGATCGAAACGCCGCAAGGGACTAGACCGATGACGACGACACTGATAGCGATGACGTGGAATAACAAGAACAGCAATGGCAGTGTCGGGCGGCACTGGATGGATGCACGGTCCGAGGCTCGTGCCAACGGGGCAACTTCTTTGGTTGTGTTCCACCACGAAAACGAGGGCAAGAACATCGCCAAGGCGTTTCGGGCGAAGTATGGCGCTTTTCGTGGGCTGAATGGTCGCCTGCGGTTCGGCAAGGTCGATAGCAGCCAACTGAACCTTGTGTCGCCCGCCTATCGGATTGTGGCAACGATCTAGCGGTGACAGAAAGGGCGGCTCCGAGCCGCCCTTTCTGTTGTGGGGGTATGTCGGGCCAGCCTGGGCGCCTCATACGCACCCAGGACGCTCCCAGCGGCTCCTACGACGCCGTCTCGCGTCGTAGGCATACCTCGGTGCAATCGTTGGGATCGGGCCGTTCATCGAAGAAAAGACCAGAACAATCAAGATCGGGATGGCTCGCAACCCAGTGCATGCCATCGTGGTAGATATGCCATTGTTGTGGATCAAACTGTTTCATCTAAGCTGTCCCTTCTATGAGCATGTCACCGCCATGCCTGAGCTTGAACAGCGCCGCCTCGGATTTGCTGTCGAAGGCGAAGCAGGCGTAGCCGAACGGGTCTTCCCACGGGCGTTCACCGACGACCCGAATGGGTCGTTGACCGAACGTCGTCGCAACCGCAGCGCGCAGCGCTGCTTCATCGCCCTCTATGACTGGCCCGTTCACCTCGTCCCAGTGAAGCTCCCGCCGCAGCACGGTCATACGTCCGGACCGCTTGACCCAGACTCGTTCCTTCTGACCCTTAGCCATTCAACCAGTTCCTTCCGAATCTCGACGTTTCGTTCATGTCCATAGCGAGCCATACGCTGAAGGTTCCACGCCCGCTTGGCCGTTTGTGTCAGCTTGTCGGTTTGACGATTCTCGATTAGACGTCGACGCACCGATGGATGGTATCCAGTCGGCTCGCCATTCGAGGCGAACCAAGGGGGCGAACCCCCTTGATCCTCGATCGGTAGATCGCTCAAGCCGTCGCCGTGTTGGTGCGACGCACCTTGGCCAGCACCTCAGCCGCCCGCGGGGACATTCCCCGAGCGTGCGCCTTCAGTGCCTCGATACCCGTTGCGACCGACTCCGCGGACGGTGCCTGTTGGGCGTAGCCCAACGGGGCCGTTGGCGAAGCGGCATGAGCCGCTTCGCCAACAACATCGGGAGTATCGTCATGCTCGGGCTCGGGTTCGACTTCCTGCCGCGGCATGTTCGCCGCGGTGGCGCCAGGTGGCACCAAGAAGTAGCCCTCGCCAGCCTCGTTGCGCAGCGGTGGCTTGGTGGCGACGAAGCCGCCTTCGAACTTCGGGATGGGTGCCTGCCCCTTGCGGGCAAGCTGTAACCAGTTCAGATAGATTGAACAGCCCTTGAGTCGGCCGCCCTGCATGGCCGAATAATCAAACAGGCTGGAACCGAACCGAACAAGATCGTTCTGCTCAACTTCCTGCGGATCGATCGGATTGGCTTCGCTATCGACAACGCGCGGACGACGATTCCCGTTCGCCTTTAGTAGCACCACCCAGTGGCCACTGTTGAAATCGGGCTTGTAGGTGTCGCCGTCTTTGACGACTTCGCCTGTACCGCCTACGCCCTGATGGGCTGCATTGACGATCTCGGCGTACGCGTCGTTATGTTCGTCGCCCTTGGGGAGAAGAACAGTGACGGTGTATTTGCCTGGATTGTACTCATTCGGTCCGGCCGGTTGAGTCAGCTTGGGGAACCGAACCACGCCCATCGGATGTAGCTGGGCGATTTCTGCATTAGTCTCTCTAATATCGATGCTTGGCATGAATATCCTTCTATTGCCTAACTGCCTTGGTGGGAAACATCTCCCGAACGGCATGCTGTTTATCTCACACTTCGGTCAGTGCTGCGATATTCCTGACTAAATAGGAGTGCGTTTTGAAGTGCGTTGACTGTAATCGGTAATCTGTAATCAGTCCCCCAAAACGAAACACCAAAACTTTTCTCAAAACTGCAAATTACAAGCGTTACAGTTACAACCGAGTGGCTGTTTGCCTTGTATGCTGCCTGATGTAACCCCTCGTACCATGGTCCCTATTCCCTAACACACACAGAGAGAGAGAGTACGGACCAGGTACGTGGCGTTACACCCCGCCCGGCGCCGCGGCGGCTGTTGCCCCCGCCAGCACGCGTTGGTTTTGCGCGTTACTCCCGGCGTGTACAGCCCGTCGGAACAACAGGTCCACCAGCGTCGACAATGTTGTTTCGAGGTCTATCGCCAGCATGCGCAACTGTCGAATAGTTGAGCGATCGACACTGAACGCGGTATGACTCTCGCGGCCAACACGGTGACACTTCAGGTAGGATCGTTCCGTTTCTGATACCCCCCGTGCCATCTCCTGCAACAGCAAACGCTCAGCCAGCCGACCGATTTTTTCATCGTTTGCTATTGCTGATCGTTTAATTTTATCGTGGATGTCGTTTTGAATGAACAAGTTCAAACTCATCTCCTTTTGTTCATATTAATCTTCTTACGAACTTATAAAGCGGAGCAATATTATTGCGGCAGCGGCTTGGCAATGACGGGGATGCTCGCCGGGATGCGAACGCCAAGCCCCGCGACGGGCTTCTTGGCCAATTCCTCGGTCCGCACCGATTTGAACACTGCGTCATAGGCCAGCCCAGCATCCTTCAACCGTGTCATATCGAACGGCTTGATCTGCCTGCCGAGCCGCGCCGCCATTGCCTCGCGGAAGTCCTTCAGCAGCAGCGTGTCGTTGAACGATGGCCGTACACCCTGCTCGACCGTCCACCAAATGATCTTCTCTTCGAGATTGTTCCCTTCCTGCATCGTCAGGATTTCCTCGGCCACCACGCCGATCATGTCCTTGGACGCCACGATCAGCTTGCGCTTCAGTTCGGTCGAAATGGGGAAGGTAACAAAGTCCTCGTCGAGCATGCCCATCGAGCCGAGCATCGACAGCAGGGCAGCGAACCCACTCAGCATGCGGCTATATTCGGGCCGTCCGCGCCGCCGATTAAGCTCCAGGGCCTTGCCCTTCCACTCGTCCAGCCGAGCATCCTTCGGGTTGATCGTCGCAATCAGCATGTCGCGGCGATTGTTCGCCTCGACCAAGAAGGCGAACACCTCATTCGTGCTGAACACCCAGTGGGTGCTATTCCAGGGGACGTTGATGACACCCTTGTTGCGCTTGGTCAGATTGATCTTCGGGTTGGTCGTGACTCGTTTGAGAAACCGCTGCATGCTTTTCATGTCGGAATCTTTGAACTCGTCCGCCTCCAGCAACAAGGTGTCACCGATATGGTCGGACCAACCGCGGGCCAATTCTTCTTCACTGACCTGATTGACGTGGGCCGAGCCGAGCAATTCCCGCATGATCTGAATGAGGGTGCCTTTACCGATCCCTTGCGATTCACCAATGAACCAGCAATTCGACTGCAAACGAATCCCAGGCTTCCAATATAGCAGCGCCAGCCAATGGCACACCCAGCGAAACTCGGTGCGTTCCTTACTCTGTAGCTCGGCCAGCATGGCGTCCATGCTGATCGGCTGCTGCCCGCAGAGCGATTCGCGGATCAGCCGCAGGATCGGTTCGCATTCGGCAATATCGTCGTCATCGCCAACCCGTCGACCATCCACCCACTTGTTGATGCACTTCTTGCCGTCTACGGTGACGAACTGCGGCGCCAGCGGCAGATAGATCTGCCGGTCGAACACCACCAGGCCATCCTTCAAAAACTGCCCGATGGTTTGGTCGTTGTGCATGAGCGCCTGCCCGTTCACCTCGTAGGTCGGTGCAAGGTTATAAACCATGCTGCGGAGGAGGTCGGCACGCGCACCCACCTCTTCCCATACACCTTCCTCGTTGTAGAACCAGTAGGCGTTGGCGAACCGCACGATCCGCTTGGCCAGTGCGTAATAATGCGGGCGGGCCAAATCGTTCCGCCAGGGCAAACCTTGGTAGTCGTATGGCCGATATACCGATGGATCAATGTTACACGTCTTATCTAACTCGATTAGCATATAATCTCCTTTGTTACGGACCGACCGGTGTCCGCATGGTGAATTCGATCAGGTCATCCGCTTTGCTCTTGTTGTAGGTGCGGCGAAAATAGCCGCCTGCCTCGGCGTCAATCGCATCCAGCGCCCGTTCCATTTCGCCCCAGGTGAACGAGCCCCCCGATTTGAGCCAAAGCCGTCCCAGCAGGCTTCGCATGGTTTCCCAGTGCGAACCGTTGACGGAGGTGGCGGCATATTCGCCGCGCCACTCGGGCCGGTAGAAATTCGGGTTCTCGATGGTGCGGTCGTCGCGTAGCGTCGTCCGCAAGCTTATCAACAGCGCCACGATACCCGCTTGGGCCGGTGATAGCGGACGGGCCGGCTTCGGCTTGGGCAGCGGCTGGAACCATTGCGGGTTCTGCTGCTGCGCCTGATCGCATTGTGCGAGCCAGCCATCCACGTCGAGCGGCTCGTCATGGCTGCTGCTCATGGTGTGCCGTCGCGGATCAGCGGGCGGGCCGTAGAATTGATCGCCCACGGAGTAGCAACTCAGATCGAGATCCCCCGCGAACCATAGCTGCGATAGCAGGCTAAGGATGCGATGCGCTTCCGCGTTGGTCAGCTTGCGGGTAACGTCGAAGATGATGCGGCACTTGTTACGATCGTCGGTGGCCGAATAGGTCTGGTAGGCAAAGAATGCCACCTTCTTGGCGCTTATCTCGTCGACGATCCAGTCCCAGCGTTGCCAGCCGCAACGATTGTCAACGTCGACCACCAACATCGTGAGCCATTCATCTTGCGCCGAAGCTTGACGCCACCAGCCGAGTTCGCCCCAACGGTCATGGATGCTCTCATAGAACCGTGCTGGCACCCAGCCGTAGCACTCATATTTGTTCGACTGTTCAGTTGGGTACCGCAGCCGATCCAGCACATAACGACGTACATCGGCAAAGCAATCGAATTGCGCCTCTTCAGTGATGCGCGACTGGTCTAGCTCGAACTGCCGACTCTTCGGCCGATACGACACGGCCATCAGCGAGCTAATCACATACCGTTTCATTGTAACGCTCCCCTGTAACGATGACACCGTTACTTAGACAGAGGTTACGCCGAACAGTCACCGAAGGCGAAATTAATCAGGGAATGAAAAAACCCACGTCGGCCTGGCGTTCGACGTGGGTTTTCAACGAGTCAAAAAGGAGTGCTAAGTGCTCAAACACACCGTTAGGTGCGTCCACACATATATAGCCGGACATTTCGGAGGTAGCAAAATTGAAGTTCGTCCTCGGCACTCACATCCTCGACACCGATTGCCGCCGCTTCCCGCTCGAAGCACCGGCCGAACTGGCCGAACCGGCCGCAACAATCTGGGTCTTCCTTGCCGGCGCCCGCGCATACGGAATGCCTATCGACCAGCCTACTAGACGGGTGATCGAACGCACCTATCCTGACTTCGTCGGTTTGATCGATTCGACATCTCGTGTTCGCACGATTCAATTACGTGAACCTACCGACTTCGAAATGTCTACGGAGTGACTTCGCCAGCGATGGCGTTAAGCGTTTTTTAGCCATCATTGTTGGTTGACTCGCAATGACCGGTCCGCCATAACAACGCCGGTATTTGCAAGGCGCGTGAGATGGAAACTCGATCGGAGATTGCTAAGCGAGCGGCAGCTACCCGAAAGGCCCGCGCCGAGCGGAACCAGTCAGTTAAAGCTGCACTGGCCGAGAGGGACGCTGCCCGCCTCGCAGCGACACCGCTCGATGAGCTTACCGAGGCACTGGCGTGGCGAAACCGCCCGCAGTGGCCGAACCAGACGAAGCATATCAAGTCGGGCGCCCCGTCGAAGAAACTGACGGTGTGGCTGGTACCGTCCCGTCTGGGTCATTTTATCGTCGATGCCCGCCTGCGCGGGATCGAACTGGATCCGCTACAGCAGTTACGTCTCGACGGTTACCGCCATCAGATCAACTACGCCATCTATGAGGCGGCCGAGTTCGGCGCCGACCAGCTACCCTCGCGCGAGCCAATTGCATGGTCGTTGTTTCGCGGTGACCGCATCGTGGACGAGTTACCGATCGAGTCGACGCAACATGACGACTATTTCCGCCGCAACTACTTCGTCGCCTCGACATGGAAGCGCACCGAAGGGCGAATGGAAGCCGCCGCCCATTATGGCGTTGATTGGGAACGATGGCGGCGAATCACTTACCTCGCCATGTTTGACGGTCTTGCCGAAGAGTTGGAGAGAAGAAGATGATAACCCCGGAAGAATTGCGTCGCTTCGAGGAAAAAGCCGGTATCAAACCGATCATGCCGCCGGCTCGTTCCGCGGAAACCGCCCCACCACCAGCACCGTCCAAGGCGACGTTTCCCCCACCGGGCAGCGAGCTTGTCGAGGGACATTGCGGCTACTGCGCCGTCATCATGCCGCCCGTGTCGAGCGGCAAAGGCCAGCGGTGGGAGGTGCGGTTTTACGTCGGCCCCGGCGGCAAAGACATCAACCGCACCGTGCTGGAGGTGGGTGGAATGGTCGACCAGCAGAGCTACTACAGCCACTGGGACGCCTATTCCGCGGCGAGCGAGTTCCTGCATGGGAATCGCAAATACATCAAGCCGCCGATGAAACTGCGGGGGGTGACTGCGACGAAAAAAATCCCCCATCCGGGTGAAGACTTCTAAGGGAGAATCCCGATGACAGCACGAGCGTTCAGCACCGTCGAGAATGGCGAACCCAGCTTCGAAGCGCGGTTGACGCAGCTTCGGCAGTATCACGATCGGCTACAGAAGGAGGTGTATAACCGGAAGTGGTTCCGAGATGGTAAGCTACTGAATGCGAAGGTGGCGTTGTCCTTTTCAAGTTCTTTAGGCTCCCCGCGCGTAATTGAAGTGTCATGCGACGCCAGTGAGCTTCCCGAGCCGATCCACCAGTGGCTTGATGATCAATTCACCCGGCAGGTCGACGGCAGCAAGTCCCTCATGCGCCATACACTGGCGATGATCGAGCGCCGAATCGAGCAGATCGACTAATGGACCCTATCGTCTTCGATTGGGAACACCCCGATGGCTGACGAACCCGAGCTTGATTCCCACGCCGACGATGATGCCCTCGACGCGGTGCTGGCGACGATTGGAGTAGCGACGAAGTCAGCCGATGCAACAGGCTTCGCCCTGTTGCAGGCGGCATACTGGCTGGTCAAGGCGGCTCGCGACCCGCAGACGGATCATCGGGTAGTCAAAGCGCGGGTTCATGACGCTTTGCGGGAACTACGGACGGCAAAGGATGACTGACGAAGTTGATCCGCTGGTAGCAGCCCGCGCCCGAGCGGAAGACCTGATCGGCCAGTTCGACCAGCTTATTGGCCAACTACGCATGCTGTTCGGACTACCCGAGAAGACTTCGCAAGAAGAAAAATCCGATCGCCAAGAATAAAACGCTGTACAAGACTTACGCCGCGGCCGTACCGTGGGCCTCCTTTCAACAGGAGTCACCATGGACATCTATAGCTGCCCCTCATATCAAGTAAGACTGTACAGTCATGCCGAGCATGACGATGCCCTGACGACTTGCACCGTCAGCGTCGTTGCTGCCGTGCAAGCGCCCGACGAACCTGCCAGCTACGGGCTATACGTGGTGCAGTCGGCGCGCCCCAGCGAGATCATGCACGAAACGTGCGGCTGGCTATGTGCGGCCAGCATCATTTCCGGCTTCGGGCTGGTCTATCACCCCAACTACGTCAGCCGCGACGAACTCGACGACGGCGACACTTGGTCTGACCTGGACATCGATCTGACCGCGGCGACGGTCGGACTGTCGGCGGTAGCAAAGCTGCATCATATCCTGGGCTGGCCCATGTCAGGTGGCTGACAGGGCCGTCACAGGGATCGCTGGGCGATCCCTGTGACAACGATGCCGGCTGCCCACTAAGTATGGATCCCGCCCCCTCGCGAGCGCCGCGGTAGCGAGGGGGGAATACTCCCGAGGGCCTCTTCTCCTATTTCCTCGGTCGATGCGTTCCGGAACGGGATCGCGGCGCTTTCTTTGGGAGCGACGAATGAGACGATCGCAATACCCATTGACCAGCGCCCAGCGACGCAAAGTTGCCGCGCTGGTCAGGTATGGCTGGACGCGCAAGAAGGCGATTGCCGAAGCGTTGACGCTGATTCCCAAGCGGCGCCGGTTTCAAGTCGCTAACCGATGAAGCATCCGCTGACACTCGACGTGCTGACCGATTACCGCTGGCTCTGGTGCATCCGTCCCGGCGATCCCGACGAACTGCATCGGTGGGTGCGGGACAACCTGCCCGACACACGGCTGGCATGGCGGATCGATCCCGGTGAGTGGGATGATTGCGAGCCGTTCCCGACCGACTACCTGCTGGCGACCGATTCCGACCGGGATGCCATGGCGGTCAAGCTGCGGCACCGGCTTAAGGATGCGCCCGACGATGATGCGTTAGCCGAAGGTAGCATCGCTGATGCCCGGGTCTACATCGAGCGACTCGCGGACGGCGTGCCGATCTACGCCAGCGGCGATCTCTGGTTCATGCCCGCCCGCTAAGCTCACGCCGATAAGCTCCACCTAGCAACAGTCCGCCTCTCAGGTGTTGCTAGCCTGTTGTCGACCTTGGCAACACCCGCGTTCCGTGTCATACCAACCCTCTGCCCCCGTTGGGGTTTTTCGCCTCGTCACGCATCCCCCCATATTCGCCTGCGGAATGTGGGATAATATCGCCAAGGGACTGAAAAGGCGCGAAACTCCTAGCTTACCAAAGGGATACGGCTCACGCAGAGACGGCTCCCGTTGGCATGGGGCGGCAGGAATCCGACCCCCAAGTGTTGCCAAGGAGTTGCTATGACCGCCTCTAGCACTGTTGCCAGCAACAGTAAGATCGACGCCAAGCTGCTGAAGCGGCTGGAAGGGACGAAAGCCGCCAAGGCCGCCGTCTGGTATTACGAGCCGTCCGCGGATCGCTCGGGGACGTTTGCCCTGAAGCACACCGCGGCGGGCGGGCTGATCTGGTACTTCATCTACGGAGTCGAGCGGCGGACATACCGCCTCGGCGCTTATCCCGCGATGACGTTGACCGCGGCGCGGGACGAATTGAAGGTCGCCAAATCGAAGCTCGGGCTGGGCA